>Ga0179593_1691102_pt1 | contig 12792 bp, 16 predicted proteins | sample CZODoug2_1_08_16_FD_185931 | JGI IMG/M metagenome (GOLD analysis project Ga0179593, IMG submission 185931) | Vadose zone soil fungal communities from Angelo Coast Range Reserve, California, USA - CZODoug2_1_08_16fungal (PacBio error correction) | ecosystem: Environmental > Terrestrial > Soil >... | reverse complement strand
TCTTTTTTCTTCCCCGGTAATCAGCTCATCACCCATCTTGGCCCCTACCACCGCTGAACGGTGTGATCCCCCCTTTTTTCCGACCACCTAAAGCCCCTCTGACCCGGGTTAACCATTTTTTCGGTTGCCCAGTTCAAGGGACCTTGCATTTCCGTGACGGTGACTCACTTTTGCTCGCTTGCCTATTTTTTTCCCCTTTTTTTTGGCAGGCCCCGTTTCCTCTCTTTTTTTTCCCTACCGTTTTTCCCCCCCTCGGACCTTACCTGCACCTGGGTTCAGAACATTCGGCGTGGAGTCCCCTTCCCCCCGCCTGGTCACAAGGCGATTTTTTTATTGTTTTTCCGTCCGGTTTTTTCTGACTCCCCGACGGACGCCCTTGCTCCTTGTTTTCGCAATTTCCCTCAACTTTTTTTTTTTTGTTTCACAACGACCAATTTTCATTTCTAGCTACAAAGCGTTCTGGGTGGCGCCCTTTTTCCTTCTTTTTGGCGCAACTTTTTTGACACCTGACACGTTTTGCCTTCTTTTCCCACAAAAATAGCGTGAAACGAGAAAAGTCTCGACTTTTTTCTTGACTAAGTCATCTGGAGTCTGGTCTTTTTTTTTTCCCTTTTTCCAATTCGAGTTTTTTTACTGATTAATGGCGTGATTTTTCCCTTGGTTTTTTTTCGACGCGGCTTGCCGGCCCTTTACCTCTTTCTTTGCAAGCTGGGACCTGGCTTGTTCGATTTTTTCCTTTTTTTTTCTTCCCTACATCAACGTTTGAACCCCCCAGCCAAAACCACTGGCTTGCTGCCTCGCACGGGGGCACCCGGGTTGCCCGTTGGTTTTTGGCGGTTGCACGGGTACCCACTTTTTTTTTTTCGTTTCCAGAATTGAGGTGCGCTGTAAGTGTCCATCTTTCCACCGTGTCTTTCCCGTTGGTTTCCTGGGCGCGCCTTTCTTTCGCCCTGGAGATACGTGGCTTTTCCGGACCGGCCCTTTTTTCCCCCCGTTTCCCTTTTTTTGGACGTCGTTTGGCTCGGACCCCCGTGCTTATAAATTTTCCTCCTGTCGGGTGATTCTATCTCACCCCAAGCGGAATTTTTTGCTATTCGTAATTCGGTTTTGTGTTTTTTTCCCACCTCAATATTCCGTAACCGGGAGGCTCTTGGCTTCCTTCATATTAGCGTGGGGCGGCCCCCTTACGTGTTCGTTGGATCCCATAAAGTTTTCTTTCTGTGCCCCCCTTTTACTTGTTGGAACTGAGTTCAAGGGGCGGCGTGCCTCTAGGCTTCCCCAACCCCCCCCAACTTTCCTTCTTTATGTTTGATAGACCTCCGGGGCTTTTCATGTAGTGACGGACCCCTGTTTCCTATTGGATATTCGCTCTTCTCGGACTATTCTTTATTTATTCCACCTTTCTCCGCCACAGAACGGATTGGTATCGACTCCGTTCCGTTTTTTGCGGGTGATGGGGTTGGTGGACTCCGGCGTCTCGTATTTTTTTTTTATTTTTTTTTTTCTTCCTTGGCCACGACGCACCAGGTTTCGTCTATTTCCGTGTCAAGCGTCTCTCTCCCATTGTGGAGCGAGTAGGGTATTATTGGTTTGCAGCGGATCACTTTCTGGGGCCCGGCGACCTCCTTTGTCTTTCTCCCGACTAGGTTTTCCTTCCCAAACCTTTGGCGCCGCATCGTTAGCAGCCGTTCGGCTTTGTCCTGTTCTTTTTGGTTTTGGATCCTGGTTCTTTTCACCCCCCTTTTTTGATTTTTTTGCGGGGTTTTTTTCCCACTCACCCAATTGCGGGAAAGGGCGCCAGTTCCCCCCAGTCAACTTTTTGCATTTCAGACTTTGGGTGTCGAATTTGACGTTTTCCATCGGTTTTTGGTCAACTGGCCCTCTTCGGATCGCTTTCTTTCCCTTCCTTTTCCTTTTTTTTTTATCATTTTTCCGAGCCCGTGTACGTATCGGTTACACATCCTGCCAGCTGCTGTCCGGACTTTGCCTCTTTTCGTTACGGTTCCCGTCGTAATTTCTTCTTTGTCGCATTTTCTAGAAGTTGAGATTTATTCACGGGAACGGCAATTTTTGAAGTTTATTTCTCCATCCAAATAGCCCCAGTTTCCTGTTTGTGATCACATGTGAGACTATATCTTTTCTTCATACTAAAGTTGTCTTTTTTTTTTTTCTTGTTTTTGTTGTTTCTTCGATTTTTTGAGCCCACGGAACCTTTCATTTTCCCGAGTGAGGTTTCTTTGGCGATTTTTCCTCTTTCGACGAAGGAATTTCGTACAGATGGAATCTTTTCCACCCCCCCGATAGTACTGCTACATGTTTCTTCTTCAGATGTCTCCACTGAGCACTCCGGTTAACTACGAGTGTGTCTTTGACCCTTGTACTCCTTACTTGAAAGTATTCGGACTCAGAAATGTGATTTCACCGCCCCGATTTTTTTCTTAGACATCAAAGGTTTCCATCAGTGAGAACCCGCCGTTTCCTGAGCAACCACCCCCCCGATTTTTTTGATGGGGTCTGAATGTTCTTTTTAGCATGTGATTGGCTGCGTTCGTCCGTTCTCCCTTTTTAACTACCCGGTCTGCCAACGCTAGGACCTCCCCAGATCTGTTGGGATTTTCCTTTTAGTCCTGAGTTTTTTGGTCTTTTGCACGGGGGAACTTTTTCTTGCCCTACAAGTTTACTAGTCGAAAGGCGCTTAGACGTTTCCTCCCAACTCTATTTCCCCCTCTCCTTGGGAGCGCCCTCTGCCCCCTTTTTCACCCCGGGTTGGAACCGGCAGAGACGCTTACTCGAGGGACCCCTTGGGCAGGTCGTTTCCGTCCCTTTAGCCATCACGGGAGGATCCTCTTCAGGGCAATCACCCCTTTCCTTTGCTCTGGAGCGATCCTCTGTGGCGGATTCTCGTGGATAGTAAACCCCTTTTATTCCTTCGCCCCCCTCTTTTTTCATCCTTCAGATGCATGTTTTGTTTTTTTTTCCAAGTTCTTTTTCTAAGTAACTCATTGCGTACTTGTGTTCAAAGTTTTTTTCGTGCTTTCTTCCATTCTGAGATTTGCCGTCTTTTGGGCCACCTTTCGCGGCGCCGCGACTACCGACCGGTTTTTTGTATATTGGGCCCCGGTCGCACCAAAGCTTTCGATACGTTAGGACCTCTACACCCCTTTTTCCCCGCTTTTTTGTTTTTTGCTGTCACTTGGGCCACTTGCCAAGACTGCTCTCATTTCTAGGGATGGATTTTTTTTTTGCGGCCTCCCTTCAAACAGACCCTAACTTTTTGCCTTTTTTTTGGAGATATTTCTGGGCTCTCTCGTTCCCCTTAAGCACGGTCCTGGCCGAAGTTCTAAAGCGTACTTTTTGTCTCCTGTCTTTAGTATTAACACGGGGCGTTGGTTCCCCGTTCTGGTTCATGACCGAAATGGCCCGCCTTCCTTTCTTTGGAGAGATAACTCATTCACTTTTTCACTCCCGAACTCTGTCTTTTTGTTGCCCCTGCGCAGTGAACGGTTTCACCCGGGCTCCCCCTTCCATCTTGGCGCGGACAGACCCGGGGTTTCTGTTTGCGTTGTCCTGATTTTGCACAGCCAGGGGATTTTGTTTTGTTACCTCTGCGCACACCTCACCACGTCGGGCAGGTCCAGGGGATGTTACCGTCACCACCCCTTAGGACAGATTCCTCCCCGCTTTTAGACTATCCCCCCGGGACGCTCCTTCAAGGGCGCTGGCGTTTGTTTGCCTCTTTCCGCCGCCATCTTTCCTTTTCTCTTTGCAGTTTTCAACTGATGTTTCTTTTTTTGTGACACCTTGCTCGTTTTTTCTACTCGTTTACGGCGTGAGTCCCTCTGTCCATAACTTAATTTCGCAATTTGTCCTTTCCAAAAAAGGATCCTGGTCCCCCGTTGTGGTCGCCCAGAGCTTTGGTTTTTCTGCGAGATTTTGCTTGTCAAAACTGCTCTTGGGTTCTGTTCAAAGTTTTTTTTCTTGTTCCTTATCACTTAATTTCTGGCTCGGTATGTCCACGCTTTGGCCCATCCTCTTGTAATTTTTGTTTTTTCCGTGCCTGACCACGCGCACTTGAACCGACCTCCTGGTTTTCGCCAGTACGGCCCCTGTCCCCTTTGTTCGCAAAGGAGCCGGTGCCCGCCCTTTTTGAAATTAATGGAAAGTGGCAAGGCCTTTTCCCCCCCTTCGTTTCTTTCTTTCAGTACCGCCGGCCTGCGGCTTGATTTTTCCTCTTCAGCCGCCCCCCTTTTGTTTTATATGGATCCCTTCTTCTTGGATTATAGGTTGTTTTTTTTTTTTTGGTTTTTTTTTTTGGCCCCCCATTTTGGTCCCCGCGCCGGGCTTATGGTAGGGGCCAGGCTGTTGCTTTTTCCTTTCGGAACTGTTCTCCTTCAGTCACCCCCCTATTCCTACTTGTTTTTTTTTTCTTTAGAGAAGTCTGTCTTGACTCCTTTCCCCACCCAGCATCTCTGGCCCTACCAGACCGTCCCCTTCCCCCAACCAATGGCCTGCGGGCCGTTCCATAAACCTTTTTTTTTCTTGCAGAGTCTTACCAACAACTCTTTTTTTTGGTGTCCCGTTCCCGGACGGCGTCCCCAGTTTACACACGGCGAACGTTCCGTTTTTTTTTTTTCAATGAGACGCAGTTGACTCTTTTTTCTTGCCAACCGAACGTTCCTCTCTTGAACTTCTTTCACGTACCTGGTTTTTTGCGTCCCCAAGAACCCTGGCGTGGAGTTCCGGTCCCACGCCCCTGGGACACTTGCGATGGTCGGGGTTTTTTCCTTTCCGAATTTTTTGAACCTTAAACCGTACGCTGGCCCCCCCCCCCCCCCCCCCCCCCCTCCCCCCCCCCCCCCCCCCCCCCCGTCCTTTTTCGGAACGAAAACCCCCAAATGAGTTTTACAACCCCTTTTTACAACTCCTCACCTGCGCACCCAAAGCGTCTTTTGATCACGCCTTACCCCTTAATCATCCCTGGTCCAGTTTTACTTTGCTGGGAACCATCTTTCCAAGGGATCACGAGGAAGATCCAGGGCCCAAGCTTTTACCCCTGCAGCGGGATCTTCTGTCCTGTCCCATTGGCGTTTTCCCCTTCGAGGTTTCCCTCCCTTTTGACCGGCAGGTGAGGGCGTTTTTTTCCTTTTTCCAGATCTCTTCCGGGCGGTCTTGCCGTCGGCTACTTTTTTCACGGCCGTCCTTTTCCCTGTTTCCCGATATTTCCTTTTGGGTTGCGGCTCTTCCCAATCCCCTAACCCCGTTAATGATGCTTCCACTGGCCCCCCTGCACGGCGGGCACCAGGGTCTCCTCTGTTCCTATTGGTCGTCCGCCGGGTTACCCCCGTCACTTTGTCCTTTTTCTTCCGGTTTGTAGGTGATTTTCTTTTTTTTGAGTCTCCTCCCCACCTCCGTCCTTTTTGGCCGCTCTAGTGCAAGTTACGACCGAAGGCCCTTCCACCCCTCCTCTTTCTGTACGTTTCTACGTGTTCACCCTTCCTTTACCTTCCAAGTGCCTTTGCGCCCCACCAAGCAATCTGCCGCCCGGAGTGTATTTTCTCTTCTCGACAATAAAATCTAACCCCTTTCCCCAGGATTCTTTGTGAGTGGCCACCCTTGACAGTAGAGACTAGGACTTTCTTTTATAGGCGGCCCGTATCGTGTGACTACAAATTCACGTGCCCCTCTTTTCTTACTAAACGTCCTTTTATACCCCAATTTTTCGGTTTTCTCTCCGCTGTTTGTGCGCCCCCCGGCGCCGTGGTCGGCCGTTGCACACCCCCTTTTTTTACAGCCCCCCAGCATTTACGGACCCCATTTTTTTTTTTCTTGATCGAGGCAGTCTGAGGCGCGTTTTTTTTTTTTTTTCGTGTCTGGCTCCTTGATCAACTGAAGCGTAACGCTTGGAGGAGTTGTTTTTCGTGCTTCTTTTTCAGTGATCTAATCGTTTCTTTGCCCCTGACTTCCCGTCTTTAGCCAGTTGTCTCTACCAAACCGGTTTTTTTTGAGTACTCGAGGTTCTTTCTCGGGCTCTGTCCGTGTTCACTTTGCGGTGGTTACTTCCTTTCTCTCATGTTCTGTTCCCCCCCCCTTATTGCTCAGCCAAAAACTTGGCGGCTTTTCTCTTCAGCGTTTGTATTTGGGCCTTTCCTATTGACTTGGACCCTTGGTGCCGTCCTGGCACACCTGTTCCCTTCCTAAATTTTTCTCACCACAATTTCCCCCCTTGTTTTGTCGCCAGGCGGCCCACTGGAATCGGTCCGGATTTTTCCGGTCCCCACATTATTTGGCTCGCAAACCTGCTACGGAGATCTTTCTCCGGTCTCCCGTGCACCCCGAAGACCTTAAGTTTTTTCACCAATGCCTTACCTTTGCAGACTGGGAGGCTATGCCGCTGTCTGTTGACGTTACTAGTACGGCTGTTTGGCATGAAGTTCCCCTCTTCCCCTCAGTTTGTGATTAGCCCTCTTTCCCTTTTTATTTCACTGATTTTCAGTCGTAGGAAGGGCCCTTCCCGACCACCTCACTTCCCTACCACGTCGGCTCCCATTTTTTGTCTTTTCCCCTTTTTTCTTTCACGAACTTCTCTTTTTTGTTTTGGAGCTCGGTGAGGATGGCCCCCTGCCCTGATTCGAGTGTTCGGGGTTTGTCTTTTTTCGAGTAATCTGTCCCTTCTGACCTGACATCCTTCACCAATTTAGAACTCTCCACTTTTCTACTCTTGATTCTACTGCCCTTTTCCAGCGATCTATTCAACTAGGTTCCTCCTTTTTTTTTTCGGGTCCGCGCAAGTGATGACCCCCCATTAATTGTTCCCCCTGCTTAATTCTGGACCCATTTTCTTTCATTAGCCCGCCTTTCCACGAACGAAAGGAGTCCCTATTTTTCTCTCCTTGTAACGTGGCGTCTGAACCACGATTCCGTTCAAGATTTCATCCTTGATTGTTCGATGTCCTTTTTCTTCCCCGAGGGGAAGGAGTTCTTCTTTTTTTTTAAGTTCTCCAGTTTTGCCCCCCCTTTTTTTTCATAAATACAGGTTTACTCCCCCGCTCTTGCCCTCTTCTACAGTCGACCCCTCCCTGCTGTTTTGTGGTGATCTCCTGTCGGGGCGCCCTAATCCACCAGCCTGACTAAAAGGTCGCTTAATTCCCCCACGTTCAATTTCTCTCCGACATTGCTTCACGATCTTCCTGTCCCTTTGTTCCTCCTTGGCTCGTGACGTTTTTTTTTCCCCTGCCCCACCAAACCCACTCCTCCCGAAGAAACCTTCTTTGTCAGGTCGTTCATCCCCCAAGGATTTCCCTCCTTTTTTCATCTTTCAAAATTTCTTAACCGCGGCTCCCCTGCACCCAGCGCCATCCACCGGCCTGGAGCTGATACCCCCTGGGGATCGATCGGTGATAGTTCCCCCCGATCTCCCTACCCCCCTCCTTCAGGCCCCTCCCCCCCTTCTGCGCCAAGTTCTTGTTTCTTTTTTTCTTCCCTTGCCTTTATATTCCCAGTTCGTGTTCGTCGTGCCCCTATCGTCTTTGACGTGGTGTTGTCTGGGGTTGGGGGGATTACGAACGTCTTTCTTGCGCTTGATCCGCTCGACCGTTTCCGGCCCTTTTTTGTTCCTCCCTCCGTTGAGAACCCAAAGATCTCTTGTCCGTCCCTGATACACGTCCACCGCGCTTATGAGAGTCCACTGAAAGAGAACCTCCCAGGTTCTTCTTTGTCTTTTCTCCCCTCCTTTACAATATGAATTTTCACCGAGGATTGGCTTTTGTTCGTCCCTTAGCCAACCCCCTCCTGAGGACTTCTTCCTGCTACTTACCTTCTTACATTCCGTTCCCCGAGTTTAAGACCCCACTTTTTCCTCTTTTCGGCACCCTCTCTTTCTTCCAGTCCGCCTCCCCTGTCCTTTTGTCCCAGTTCCCCAATTGCAGACGGACGGATCTTTCGGTGGCGAGGTCCTCTTCCTTCTTGCCAACCCCGGACTTCGCAGGCCACCCCCCCTCTTTTGACGACCTTTTTTGCACGTTTCCTTATCCCCTCCCGGTGGTTTGCCCCCGTTCGAGTCACGTTTTTCCTTTGCTTGCCCTTTCTTTTTGCTTTCGTTCTAGCCAGACCGTTCCTTAATCCCTAGCTCCTTTTTTTTCCGCTCCTTTTACGACCAACTTCACTAGTTTGGCCGACTTTCCCCCCGCTGTCGACGATTTCCCGGGCGAAATCCCGGCCCCGACTCTTTCTTTCCTTTTGCGTCCCGGAATTTGCCTCTTTGTTCCACGAACAGAGGATCTCCGCTTGCTTTTTAGGCCTTTTTCCTCCGTTCTCTCTCGTTTCTCTACCTTTCCTTTTGTTGGTGTCTGATTTTTGTCCATTCTACCCCAAGATTGGGTCTTCAGGTTTCCAAAGGGATGATTCCCCCTTCCCCCCGTTTGTGGCGCCAGACGCTTTTCTTTTTGGATTTGCCTCCCTGAATGAGAAGTGGCCTTCTTGGACCACAGGTCTCTGTCGCCAGTTGCGAACTCTTTTTTTGCATCCGCTTACTTCGTTGTTCGTAGTTTACCTGTCCTTCACCAATTTTCCTTAATCCCATAGAATGTTACCCCTGGCGGTTTCCGACGCACGATGTCTTGTCCCCGCCCTCCCCCCCCCCCCAGGTTCGAGTCGATCCCGCTTTCGTTTTCCTTCTCCCAGCGTGATTTTTGGCTTGTCCCTCGTGTGAAAACCCCCTTTAGAACCTGGCAAGACTCGCCAGACGTTGCTGTTTCATCTTTTTCCTTTTCTTTCTGGCTTTTCAGTGAAACTTTGCCGCCCTCCCCCCCTTTTGAAGCCCTTCTGCGGGCTTTATTTTCTTGTTAGGTCCCCCCCCTCCGGCCTCTCCGAATTTCCTTTTTATTTTAAGGTTCCCGTCTTGCTGATGATATACCGGGACGCCTCTCTCTTTTTCCTTTCCCCCCCGTTTTTTGTTTTCATCTCATGTCTTTTCCTTTTTTCTCCAGTTCGCTCTGCAACAGCAGCTCTTGCCATTACGTTGTCGAAAAATGGCCGCGGCCTTTACCCCCCCGCAGGTTCCTATACCACCAACGACGGCCTTTTTTTCCAGTGGTACATCCTCTTCAGGAATTCTTTTTTTTGACAGTGCACGGAGAGGGTGGGTTCCCCCTATTCACACCCTCGACGGCACTCGCTCTGCCCCAACGACTCGTACTGTTCGAGCCTTTTCCTCCCTCAATTGGCGGTTTCCCCTCCCCCATCTTTAGTAGTCAGGAACTTTCCGGCCCCCGAGTTTCACAGGGCGATGGTTTGACTTTCGGTTCCTACGACCCACTCGTCCCTCTTTTTGGGACTCTCCTTTCTCCAACTTTGTCTACGAACCAATACTGCCTTCCCCTTTTCTTCACTTCCGTTTGCAGCTACAAAGGTCTTCTCAACTCTTTTTCGTTCTCCTTTTGGTGGCAAAACCCCTTTCCTCTTCACATACATCGTGGCCTGTTGTCCTCTTTTCAGACACCGTCCATGATTGATTTAAGATCGACGGCAGCACTCCCTCGTGCTTCCGTTACCCCCCCTGGGAGGCGGGCCATTTCGACTGACCCGACCTTTCCTTTGTTCGGGATTTCTGCCGGAAAGCTTCGCGGACTTTTTTGCCTTTCCCCTGTCGTGGGTGACTGGCAAAAGGCTTTCTGCTTCTCTTCTATCGGGTGAGCCTATTTTCTCCTACCATGACCGTTGATCCAAACCCTATCCCATCACTGTTTTTTTCCGTGGTACTTTCTGGTACGCGGGCCCCGTCTGTGAGGTGTCGGGCGCCCTGGTAACGTCCGCAGGTTGCCCCCTCTGCAGATTCTTTTGTTCTTTTCGATTTCCCCCCCCCCACCCCGATACGGTCTTAATTTTTTCCGGTGTTCCCGCTACGAGAAAATCGGATCGAAGATAGCTGGCCCGACTTCCCGACCCATTTTTCCGGGGTTGTCGAGGACCGTGCTTCTGGTATCCCTCCCCAGTTACTCCGCTGGCCTCTTCCCCCAACACTGCCCCCCTTGTCCTTTTTGTGTGCTATTCTAGTATTCGGCTTGTTCCCCCCCCCCCATCCCCGCTGTACAAACCGCCCCCCCATCTTCTTGGCAGTTTCTTGGGGCCATTCTTGGCGGCTTGCCCCTGGTCCCGGGAACGAGTTGCGTTCTGCTTAAACCAATAACTCCCCCGGCGTGCCAACCCTTTCCTTAATTTCTGATGGTTTCCTTCCAAGTGATCTGTCGATGTATTCACACCACCCACCCCTTGCAAGAGCGATGGATCCGTTCCCCCTCCCCCACCCCCCTGAGTCCCTTCCCCTGCAAATGTCTATGACCGGGTTTCCCCCCTCACTTTGCGCGTTTTGCTCGTCCGTTAGAGTCTCGGGCGTAGGATTACCTTCCTCTTCCCCGCCCAGTCCAACTAGGAGCGTTCAGATCACAAGGAGTTGTCTGTTGCTAGGGAATTTCCGAGTTACTCTCCGGTTTTTGCAACACGGTTTCATCCCTTCCCAGGTCTTCGTCTCCTTTGGTCAGCGTCTCTAACAGTCTTTTTTTTTTTTCGAAGAGGGGCATCTATTTCTCTCTCCCGACCTTGATCCATTTGTGGCCGTGATTCTTTTCTGCTTTTATCTATGTTATGTTTTTTTTCCAGGTTCTTGGGCTCATCCCCCACCCCCCTGACTTTTACGCCTTTGCAGCTGTAGCTTTTCCCGGACGTTGAGACCTGTTATTTTCCTCCACCCCCAAGGCTTCCGTGGTACGAACGGTTGCTCCCCCACCACCAACGACTTGGTCGCCAGGCTCCCCCTCCCATTTCATGGTTTCTTTCCGGTTTTTCCCGGGCCCCTTTAGCTCCTGCAACTGACTTCCTGTCTATCGTGTCTTTTCTTTTGTCTGGGTTCCAGGTGCCTTCTTGACTTTGACGTGTCGTTTCAATTCATAGCATCCCGGCCTCCCCTTAGGTGCCCCGTTTGTAACTCAGTGCGATATTTGAACGTCACCGCATTGCATCCCCTGAAGTTCCGTTGATTCGATCAATCTCAGATTCCGTTTTATCCGTCTTCGACTTCTTCCTGGATGATTCCTTTTTTCCCCGATCCCTTGAAATCTTTGCCCGTTGTCCTCACCAGCGACTTCCTCCTCCCCTCCGGTTTCTTGAGACGACTGCTTCTCTTCATTCCTATGATTACTTTTCCTTTTCGACGTTGAAAAGTTTGGGTGGTATGTTGTTTCCCTCACCTTTCACTTTTCGAAGGTTTGGCTTTTCCGTTTATCCCGATGAATAGCTCAAACTTTCTCGGTCCGCAATGCTGCTGCCCCCTCCCATCGGTCCAGCCCCTGTCCTTTTATCAGCGGTCCGCCCCGCCGTGCCCTTTGATATTTTTCTACACCCTTACCTTGAAACACTTTTCTTTTTGGTCTCCCTGCTCCCGAAAACGTCACTTGACTTCCTTAGAAGGAAGGTCTTTTTGCTGTCTCCACTCTTTTTGCCCGTAACAACAATTTTTTGCGCACCTTTTCCCTTTCTGTTCGACTGCAGACCCTTTTCTCTTTCCCCATTTGTTTTTGGGGCCGCTTTTTAAGTTGGAACCCCCCTTTTGTCATACTCCCCAAAGGTCTCAAGTCCCTCTTTCACTTCTTCCCTGTTCTTCCGAAATCAGCGCAGTTGTTTTTTCGCAAACCTGTCGGGGCTCCCCATAAACACCCCCCGTCCTAGACACAAACTGCGGTTTTCCTCCGCCCCTCCCCCTCCCCCTTCTTTTCTCGACTCGTGCCGCTTTCTCCCCGATGCCTCTTCGTCGCTCCGAGCCGTTGGTAGAGTTCCGATTGCTCCCTCCGTCCCCAAAACCCTGGACTCGCCTTTTTTGCAGTTCTTTTCCGCCAAGAGCACCGAGGCTTCTCTCCTTTTCTTCACACTCCATCAACTTTTCCTTGAGCTCGCTAAGTGTGTCGGCATGTTCCCTTTCTTTCAGGACCGGTGACCCGCCGACCTACGTCCCCCCCCCGAAGCCTTCGCCAAAAGTGGGCCCTCTCCCATGTCTCTCTAGTACAGGGTTTGTCGTGCGGGCAACTAGACATCGGTGGTTTTTGGGGGATCCCTTATGTTTGCCCTCCCCGCCCCCTTTCCACTCCTGCTCCTTTTCCCCCTTTCCTGGCGAAGAAAATACCTGGAATTGCACGTCCATTGCTGGATTTTTTTTGAACCCTCCCTTTTTCCCCTTTTTTTGAGATTTTAACCTGATTCCCCGCGCTACTTCCCCTTTCAACGGTCACTACAAGCGTGCTATTTTTCCCTTTTTCTCGTTTTGCTTTTCTGATTCAAGACTCCCTACCCTACGAATAGAACATTCGGGCCTTCTTGCAGTTCGCTTTTGGGGATTCTCCCCGTCCTTTTTTCTTATATCTTGCTGATAAACTTTCCTTCGTTCCGTGCCGCCGACTTAACCAGCGACTGCCTTGCTTTTCGTGGACACTTCTTATCTAGGTCTGATACGCCTTGAGTCGATCGTGCCCGAAATGGACTGTCCCTAAGACGGATCGGTGTGAGAGATCCCTTTAGGTCTCCCTCCCCGATCTTTTTTGCCCCCACTCGCAGTGGTTTTTTGTTATCTCCGCGCCGCCGGGAAGACATTGGGTCGGTCCGTTGCCGCGTCCGTTCCCCCCTGGTCCCTGGCCCTCTTCGTTTTGGAGGAGAAGGCGAACCTCATCTCATCGTTTCCTTAGCACTTTTCCCTCCTGAACCCAAAGTCCCTCGTCTTCTGCCTCTTGTTAACTTTCCTGCGTTCTGAGT
>Ga0179593_1683516_pt1 | contig 12792 bp, 11 predicted proteins | sample CZODoug2_1_08_16_FD_185931 | JGI IMG/M metagenome (GOLD analysis project Ga0179593, IMG submission 185931) | Vadose zone soil fungal communities from Angelo Coast Range Reserve, California, USA - CZODoug2_1_08_16fungal (PacBio error correction) | ecosystem: Environmental > Terrestrial > Soil >... | reverse complement strand
TGATCCTACTCACGATGGTTCCTCGTTTAAGCGCCCTCCCCCGTTGCACCCGGACACCTTTCCGCCTGGTGGAAACGCGTAACCTGATCCTAGATGCCTTTGAGTCCTCTTTGCGTCAGAGCGGAAAGACAGCAGAAGAACTGTTGAGTGGAGCAGGCCGCTCCGAGCTTGACAGCTTTCACCTTTGGAATTTCGATGGACCGAAACCCTGAGGCGGTTACCGGCTTTCTATTGCTGACCCCCCCTCCGGACGGTCCCACCCTGACGGTCCTAACAAAGCTCTGTCTCGGTTTTCCCTTTCCTGGTTACCGATCGGAGCGTTTGACCGGGCTCCATCAGACATTTACTCGCCCGGCGCGACTTCAGTCACATCCGCCCGCTAGATCGACGCGGTTCGGCCGAAGGCTGGCTCTGTCGCTGTTGAGCTTCCGCAAAATTCCTCTCCCCCCCCTCGTGATCTACTTATAGGGACGCTGTTCTGAGCGCTACGAGGTCGTTTTTTTTTCTTTTTGAACCAAAGCGAGCGTTCAGTATCGTCCGACCCGTTCCAGGCTCCTCTTCAGATCCAAGCCGTGACACAGCCAGTCTCTTTTGCGAGATAATCGACACGGCCCATTGACAACCCTGCACCCGTCTAGGGGAATCTCTGCAACATAACTTTTTTTCTCCTCTAAAAGGCTGTTTAGCATTGGAATCCCCCAAGAGGAGATTAATTATTTTCTGCACGAACCCGTCCCCCCCCCCTCAACTTAACCGCCTCTCCCAATCTGCACCCCAAGATAAAAGATGCTGCTGCCTCGGCCTCCAAACTCTTCCCATGTAGCCCGGCGAGAGCGCCAAGACGATTCTTCCCCTATTGTCAATCCTGGTTCTTTTCTCTTTTTTGCGAACTTTTTGCCTCCATGTACTGCCCAGAAACTAGCTCCGGTCATTCAGTGCAACGTCACTTTTACCTTCTTCCCAACCCATCGCGCAGGTCATCAACGGCTTTGCGCTTGATTTCGAAGCGGGCCGGGATGCCCAGGTCAGATCACTTCTCTTTTAGAAAAGAAGCTGCGCTTTCTTCCTTTTCTCGACGAAGGTTGAGTAAAGGGAGCATCCACGTTCTGACCTTAATCCCCCCCGGTACCCGATAGAGTAGAGTTGGAGGGTATACGAGCGGAATTTGTCCCGATTTCGACCCTTTGCTCTTTCTGCCAACAAGGAGATTTGATGAGAACTTATCCCTCGCCGGCTGTGGAACTCCAAGGAACCCCCTGATACGGCTCTTTCTCCTTTCAAATTCCTTTCGAGGCATTTCTTTCCATGCCGACCTTTTCCGAATAGCAATAGTCCAGAAGAAGAGAGCTCTACGCTCTCCTCTGCGCGCGCCCCCTCTGCTACGAGCGGCCAGCACCTGCCAGGCGAGGCAGCCTCTTGCCCGTGCTCCCCCCAGAATGGACAGTTCCCCGCGCGCCGTCCCCCGGTTTCACGTGCTGCCGATCTTCGTTGGCAACTCGGCTCCTGCGTGCCGCCAATAACGGCACTCCTGACCCCCCTTCCGGCTGACTCCCGCCCCCCTTTTTCTATGAAGGGCGAAGACATCAGGCGCTCCCACCGTCGCCTCCCTCCCTGACTTGGTGTTTTGAGAGCTCTAGTCCCAGGATTTCCCTCCTTTGGTTCGGCGTCCTTTTTTGACTTCCCCTGCTCTCAGACCGTTTAGCTTTTTTCCGGCTCTTTCCTTTTCTTCAGGGAGGAGAGCCCCAAGCCTTTCAAGTTTTGCCGGACGAAGATAGGCCAATCTTTCTGTCCGTCCTTTCGTCGAGGCGCGCTGGCATCTTTCTTCCCCTCTAGGCAGACCGCTCCTGAGAGGACGGATGGCCTTCGTTGCTGCCTTGTTTTACTTCTTTCCCCTTTAGGGGGTTTCGAGCCGCAGGCATGATTCTCGGTCGCTCGGGGGGCGAGGTAGTCGCGTCCGGGTTCTCGGAACTGGACGAAATGTTGGACCTCCTCATTCGTCGATTCCCTCCCCCCTTTTTTCGCAGGTGGAATGGAAGACCAGAGCTGTTACTGTTCTTTAGCGCCTCTTGAGAAGACCGTCCGCCGGGAGTCCATTCCCACAGTCATCGGGAAGAAAGCAGTCCCATCGTACATCTCTCTGAGACCCCCCCGGCTGAAAGGTTTTAAGAAAGGAGTCTCCTTAGAAGTTCCGGCTAGAGTTTCCCGAGAGACCCGCAGAGGCGTCTATCTGACGGAACCGTGATCCTAAGTGATGCCCTCGCCGATTTTCCTTTTCGCGGTGGGGGGGGGGGGGGACTCCGCTCCGAAGGATGCTCCTTATTGTTACGCCTCTTCCTTTCTGATCAATGCGCTATTCTTTTTCAGTAATTGAGACAAGTTCTCCAGAGTTTGTCCCTTTACCGCACTTGGAATTTAACCAGAAGATCAAGCTTGGAGATTATTGTTCTCCTTTCTACTTGTCCTTTTTTGACTTTTTCCTTTTTTGCCCCCATGGCAGAGAACCCCGAGTGTATGGCGTCGCTTGTGATGCGCGGTAATTGCGGGCTACTTTTCGCTTCGCTCAGCGCATTCCCGCGCTGGTGTTCCTTCGTCTTGGCTAAACTTTCTTAGGAGGCTGACGAGGACCAAGCTTATTCTTCCTTCAGGGGTTTTTACTGATTTTCCGTGTACGCTACTCCCCTCCCTCCTCTTCCTCTCGAATTGAACTCGACCGGCCCTCTTTTCGGCGATTTCACGCTGTCGCACAGGACCTCCCCTTCGCTACTTCTCGACCGAATATCGGAGCTAGGCGTGCCTTGAATTTTTTGCGTTTTTTCAGCGTTTCCTTTCTACCCAGAGATATCGGCCGCCAGAGAGCTTCTTTCGATCGGAGTATCTTTCCTTCGTGCGAGTTCGCATTTCGCTCTTTTTCTCCGTGTCTCCACCCTTGCAGAGATGTAACCGGCCATCGAATCCCCTTTCTTGCCCTGTAGCGGGGACGGGTTGTATTCCAGGTCTCCCCATCGCACCCTTTTGAATCATCGGTTACCCCCGCTTTTCCGTCCGAGGAAAGGGTGCAACCTCTTTTAAGCAAGCTCTGCGACGGTTACCCATTGCAAGTGGGGGTTTCGAGCCCAATTTACAGATTCCTACTAGGGAGACTCGGGGATTTTCCACAGTTGCCGTTCTTCCCTGCCTCCCGGAAAAAACCCTCCCCGCTTTTTCCTTAATCCCTTCCTACGTTTTGTTGAGAGATAATCCGGAACCGTGCTTCAGTTCCCGACGGTCCTGTTCGAACGGCCCGTTAAGATTGTCCCCGCTTCCCCTTAATTATGATTCGAGCGGATGGTCCTCGTGTTGACCCTTCCCCTTACGAGCGAACTTTTTGATGTCGTAAGGAGTCGAAGAGATTGCTGTAGTGTTTCACCCTCGGCTTTACAGTCCAAAATGGAGGGGTTTCCTTGAATAACGCGTTGTGAGCCCCCCCGTACACCCAAACCTTGAATACCTTTTACTAATGTCAAGAAGCCTTCGCCAACGTCCTGTACAGCTGCTTCCGGTCGCGACCAGGAAGACTCGAGAAGGTGACAATCGGGCCCGTTTCGACCCGCCCAGGTCTCCCTTTTCATCTACGATCTCGACGCGGTGGGGCCTCCTTGGGTTTTCTTACTGTCGCGTCGTGGCTTCTACCCCGATCTCCGAGCCGAGTTTTCCTATCCCCGTCCGCTTAATTTTCCTTTTTCCGGTTCTTTGATTTCGTTGCAGATCCGAAAACGAAGAGGTGCGTCGGATTAAGTTGCCTCTCCGTACCAGGCCATTCGCGGCGATCGGACTTAATATTCCCCTGGCCTCCCCCACTTCCTGTCCTTATCCCTGTCCCCACTTCCGGACCCTCCTCCCGTGCGGTGTTTCATCACACGCCTGTAATGCGCGAATTCACCTTGACCCGCGAGCACACGCGCACGCAGTCACGATTGTATGCTGCGCCGATCAAACTGCACACTCTCGCACTTTCCCAGAGCAAAGCCCTTGGCTGTCGTTGGTCCCATTACCCTTGGAGTCTTGGTCTTCTGGATTTTTTTTCCTCTCTTCAAGAATAGAGGCCTTCCGAATCATTTTCTGCGTCAACAAACCCCGCGCCTGAAGCATCACGCTGTCGACGGCTTCTCATGAATCTTTTTTTAAGCGGCCGCGTTGGAATGACCGTCGGATCCTTGCGTTGAGTCTTTCTTCGGTTCGAGGCTGAAGAGAAGCGGGTCGAGTCCCGGCGACCCGTTTTTCGCCAGCAAGGTTTTTGATCGAGATTGACGCCTTCGCAGGAAGGTTTTCCTCTTTCTGGAAAGTCTTAGGTAGGGGAGAACCTATGCTGCTAACTTCTCACTCCTGACTCTCGTAGTCCATCCCCCCGGGCAACCTGATCCTCGATGATCTCGGCCGTTCAGATTCCTTTTCGCCAAGTCTTTCCCCCAGATAACAGGCCGCTGAGCATCTCCCTCTGAGCTCCCCCCGTATCAGCTCTAGCTCCATGATGAGGAGCGAAGAAACAGCCCATGCCTCCATCGTTTACGCCTTCCCTGAAGAAGGTCCCCGTAAGATAAAAGGTTTCTGCGGTCCCAGCAGCCCGCCCTCCTTTTTTGTCCCATGGAGTCTCGGACTTGACAGCTGCCGCTCTTTGTTCGAACTTTTCCTTTAATCCCCGGACGTCGACATGCTAGGAAGGCTCATTGACAAAACGCGTCGAGCCGGGTCTGGCCATCTGTTCTCCCACCGTCGCCCTCTTTTCTTGCATATATCTTCTCCTCCTAATTTGGGTTGTTTGAGATTCAGCATCCTTTCCTGCGCTTCCCCTGACCTGGACGCTGGGCGCTAATGAAGCCCGGCAGGAGCAGTCTTCTTTGGAGGATCTGTAACTGAGTTCCAGGCCTCTCGTTTTTTTTCCCCCTTTTTTTCACGTCTTGAATAGAAGTTTCCAGAGAGAGCTGCTCTTCTTGGCCCCCGAGCAGCCTTGCGAGCGGAGGCGTCCCCTTAGTCACTATGGACAGGTTCTTTTTCTCAGCAGCGGGGCTGTCAGCGCCGTCCCAGGGACGCTGAGGCTCGAGTTCGGTGTGGTTTTCTCTCCGGGGACGTTTTAGGAACTGTCTCCCAAGCCCGCTTTTTCAGTCGGACGGCGAGATAAGCGGTGGTGGCTGGGCGCCTTCCAGTTTCCGTAGAACCTCCCTCTGTGGCAACCCTACTGCTTGAAGGTAGATCACTGTGCTCTTTTCCTCAAGAACAGTCCGAGTCACTTAACAGCTAGATCGAGACTTCAGGTTTTTTTTTTTCGCAGTCCGAAGCAGTCGGCGTTCTCTTCCCAGAGCCTTAGAGAACTCCGGACGCGGGCTAGTCTCCACCCCCTTTTGAAGAAGGTAATGCAGACGAGGTCTTCATTCTTCTGCCGGCCGTAGATCTGATCTTTTTTCTGGTGTTTAAGGTCCGACTTTTCTTCTTCCCCCCCCCTTTCCCCTTATTCCGGGGCAGGGACCCATTTTTTCCCTCTCCCCTCAAAGACGCAAGGGGAATACAAACTCCGATCCCGCATCTCTTCCTTTGGGACTTTTCGCTTTCTTGTCTGGTTCTTTCCTTAACCTCCGTGAATACACCCCGCGGGCTTTCTCTTTTTCTCGGGAGTTCAAGTTGCGGGCTCCGCGTTCGTGCACCCTGACCTTTCCTGACCCTGCCCCCCCGCTTTGCCCTGGTATCGCTTCAAACAGTCGGCTGCCGCGATCTTCTTTGTGAGGCTTCGGGTTTTATGATGGCCTGTCGATCGACTCTCCTCGCCTTCTAACCCCTTTCTCGAACTCTTTTCCCCTGCCTCCAGGCACCTATTAGTCGGCAGATACGTTTCCCCCCTGGCACGACCAGAGTTCCTGATAGACTTAAATATTCCTTCGGTCTCCGGCGCTTCCCGTTCTGCGTTCCCTCTTTTATCCAGCGAAGATTAGACCCCGCGCAGGGCCGCCAGCCGTTTTTTCGATCTGTCTGTCTTCATGGCTCGGAGCTGGCGTCCCTCTTTCTTCCATTTGACGTGTACGTTTTTCTCCGGCCCTTCTTTTGTCACCGGTCCCTGGGGCGCGCCCCGGCGTCGGGTTATTTGTAGCAGGTTGTCGGATCCCGGAGAAGGGGGCCTCAGTTCACTTTTCTCCCCCTCTTGCGCCGTTGCCGTCCATCTTTGTGTCCACCATCGCGCCTGCGTCCGGCATGTCCCCGCAGCCCCATGTGCTTGGATTCGTTCGCTTCCACGTGACCGATCCCAATGCCGGACCTCCTTGGACGGCGCCCCCCCTGCTGTCCAGGGGAACCCACTTTCACGCCATTTTCACCTTTTGCTTCCGTGATTCATCTCCCTTTAATCCTCCTCCGTTGTTTTTTCTTTTCCGCGACTCCTTAGGGGCTTTGTTTTTTCCCTCTGACGGCCCTTTGCGCCACTTTTCCCTCTTGTTTTGACCGCCGTCCCCGATTCTGCTCCCCGGCTTTAGTAATCTGTAACTTTGGGTTTTTCCCCCCCGCTCCCCAGCGAACCCCTCCCGCCGCCTGTTGAGCTTTTCCCTCGGGTGCCCTGGCCGGTCGATTCCTGCACACCCAAGGGAGGCGGTCCCTCTCGGGACCCGAATTTTTCTGAGACCACCTTCGTCCGGGAGGACAACCTGCGACCCTTAAGGGACATCATCTTTTTTCTCCTCACATTAAGTTTCCCTCTATTCTTCGGTTTCCCATGAAGGCGCGAATGGAAACTCGCCGGCTGACTTCCTTTTACTCCAATCGAAGCTTCAATCCCTCTGGCGTCCTGATGAGGGGTTACCGGAGAGTCCTTCTCCCTCCCCCTCCTTTCTTAAATCTCTCTTCGAGGGAACTGTTCGTCGAAGCCCAGCTTTTTCAGTCTGACTTTTGAGGACCCCCAAGAGACTTGCGAATAGTTTGCCGGTCGGCGCTTCGCGATCCCGACGGACCCCGGCCTCTTCCGAGGTATCGGTCCCAACCGTTCCCTCTTTTAAGTTTTTTTTGAAAAACCCTTTCCTTCCCCGACTTCTCTTTCTTTCTGAGTTTCCTCATCCTGTTCGCATCTTCCCCCAGGCCTCGTAGGTTCCTCACCCGCTCCTTCGATTTTCCTAATCAGACTTAGCAAAACTTCCCTGAGCACACCGCCGCTCAGCCTCTTCCCTGTTTCTTCGCTTCCTGGTTCCTCTCCCTCCCTTTCCGCATGCGCAAAGTGCCATCCCCCAGATCTCCCCAAGATAGTCTTGGATAGTACCCTCTCCTTCCCCTTACCCTTCCGACCTTTGCGAAAAATTGTCCTGCCCGAAATGTGAAGTTCCCTTTTTCCATGACCCTTCCAAAAATCCCCTCTCCTTGCAGCACTGAAGGGAGCGGACCGCCCTTTATAGAGAAGTCACGTCGATGGCCTTTCGATAACTTTTAGAAGAATAGACTGAAGCTTCCGAGAGAGTTGCGGATTCTCTCCTCTTAATGCTCCGGAGACGGAAGTGTCTTGCAGACTGTATAGCCTCGATCCCCCCTCTGCTGTCCGTTCTTCCCCGCGGAGCCTTTGGAGATTCTAGACCCGTCGGCCGGTCGGGCGCCCATTCTGCGAACTGGCCTTCCCTCTCTTTGGACCACCGCTCCGGCTTCTCTCTCCTTCCCTTTTAGGGTCGTCCGGCGGACATTTCTTTGGGCCGGCTGACGCCCCTGCCCGAGCGCTCCCGGCAGCCCTTAGATAAATGAATGATTGTCACGCCCCCCCCCCCACTCCCAGGGCAAAGGCAGCCTAGACCCCCCCCTTTTCCGCTCTTTACTTCCTCCTTCTTGCCAAGCTTGGCGTTTCCCGCCGTCCCGGCTCTTCGTTTTTAAAACTTCCGATCTTCGTCCTGTCTTCGGCTTCCGGCGTGACGCTCCTTTTTCTCGCCGGCCGGGCCATTTTCCGACGCAAACCGTCTCTCATGTCCCTGCCTATAGGGAGACGACCCCCCCGTCTCCCTCCCGCTTTTCATACCCCCCTCCCCCTCTTTTTTGATCTAGATGCAGCATAGGGTTTTTGAGGGGTGATTTTTCCTCTGGCTTCAGGACCTGTCGCCCCACGGGGAGAGTTTTCCCTTTCCTCCCCGGCCGAGTTCCGTAGGAGTCAGGTTATGCTTGCTGGCCGGTTCCCAGCTCTCCTCCCCTGAGGGTCAGACTCGCCGGGGAAAGCGAGCGCTTTTTTCCGCGAGCCGCGGATCTTCGGCGGCCTTCTCTTGTTCCGGTGCTTCCTGGGGTTGGGTTTTTCTCCGAGACGAAGGCATGAGACTCTCGCTTTAGGTATCTGTTTTGGAGAGGCTAGTAGAGTTTAGAGGCAACATGTTCCGGACGAACTCTAACCTCGATACCATTCGGCAGGTTTGAATTGGGAGGGAAGCCTGATTAGTTTCCTTATCCTCGTGCTAGCTTTGCCTCCGACGTCCATTCTCACCATACCGAGCGAGTCCCAGACCGCCCACGCCCCCCACAGTCCCTCTGAAACGTTGACCCCTCGAGGACCACCGCACACCGCCCCAGACCCAGCCCCTTGGGCCGCAGGCCTGGCGAGGGAAGCGCCGCCCGCCTCCCCCCCTTCTCCCTATAGGGCAAACGTGTCCTAGTACGGCTGCTCTTAGCCCTTCCCCTCCCCTCTCTCCCCGGCCGTATGAGAGATGAGTTTTTTACGGCCTCTTTTTCCCTTGTTCGGGGCTACATTTGATCAAAGTTCTCCCAAGAGCGCAAAGATGGGGACTCCTCTCAAGCCTGGCTTGCAATATTGAGCATTGGCTCCTTTTTGAGCTTTCTTTGGATCTGCTTTGGAACCTTCCCCTCCTTAACTCGTGTATAGGCGGAGAGTGCGCGTGCTCTCGGTTAGGGATTCCCTTTCGTCCAATCTCATTTGGCAGAGGTGATGTCCCCTTTCTTCAATCTTGGAATGGTAGCGAGGGTTCGACTTCTTCTCAGGGCTCACGGGGAGGCCATTCCCCCTGGTTTTAATGTGTTCTTGTTCCCCTGAGCTTGGCCTTTGTACTCTTTTACCTCCCCCCCGAATCTGTGACGCCGACCGGCCCTCCCCCTTTTTTTTTTTTTTTTTATTCCCCTCTCCATGAGCTTGGGTTTTCCCCTAAAGTCCCGCCCTTTCGTACTGCCTCCGTTCCTTCGTTTTCACGAAGTTTCCGGGAAGCCCATCCCTTTCGCCCCCCGGCCTCCCTAGGCAGCCCCAGCGAGTCCGTGTAGATCGTGGCTGGAGTTTTTCCGTTATCCTTTTTTCTAGTTTACATTCGAGCGTCGTACTGAGCCGGTCCACCCCCTAACGGCCATTGCTCGCAAAGGGTACAAAGTATCGTTTCGGCTTTTGTACGGATCCAGTAGAAGGGGGGCTCTCTTCCGTAAACTACGGTCCCGCCCCGCCCCTTTGTTGAAGGGCCGCCCTCCTGGTTTCCCCCCGCTCAAAGCTCTGCTCGGCCTGGACGCAATTTCCTTTTTTTCTTGGGGTTTCCGCGTTCCAACGTTCGATGAAGCCCCAGCTCGGAGCATTGGATTCTTCCCCCCCGGCTTTCCACCGTGGTCGCACCACTCGTTCCCTTCGGAGTCGGCTATCTTTTTTCCCCCTCCTCCTTTGTTTGTTTGACGATCTATTAAGCGGACGCCCGTTTCCTTTTCCGGCCGTTTGCGCGGGGCCCCTGTCGCCGTTTCCCCCTTTCCGACGGTTTGGCTTTTTTTCTGTTCCTTCCGAAGAGCTCCCGACGCGCCTTTTTTCTTCCCCCGTAGCATAGCTTGTGACCGAGTTTACCCTGGCCATCGTTCTCTTTTCCAAACCAGGCCTGGCCGGTTCCGCTTTGACCGACTTTGCTTCCCCCCCCTTTCCTGATCCCGGACACCCTGGCTACTACCCCCGCCGAACCTCTCTTTTCGCGACCCTTTTCCGGTTTACCGGCGCGGGTTTCTTCTCTCCCACGGCGACGTTCCTCCATTTCTGAACTCGCCAGCTCGCCGTCATCAGCATTCCGCCCGCCCGATCGATCGACTTTAGCGTGGTAACGCTGATTTTGTCTTACCGTCAACTTACTCTACACGCTTACCTTCTCCAGTTCATCAGGTCGAGGCTTTGCCCTTCCCCCGAGATCTTGAAGATAGCCAGAAACCTCAGAGTCCGGTTTCTTTTACCCAGATAAAATCCGCGAACCCTTCCCATAGCTAGAGAGGATACTACATCCTTGAAAACCATTAACCAGTTTCCCTCTCCGCGGGCCTCGGCTCCTAATTCCTTTTCGGGCTAGGCCTCCCGTCCCTCCTGGATTTGACACGACGCCCTTCCCCCCCTAAAAGTGTAACCGCGAGCACCACGCCCCTCACGCTCGCCCACTCTTTATCGGCGTCGGTCGCTCCCCTGATCCGACAGGACGCCAAGCGCCCTTGGCCAGGCGCCAAGCCCCAGATGCGCAAAGAAGAGGCGGGATGTCAATTCCCTTTTGGCTGCTTGGTCAATGTCCTTCCCTCTCGATTTGCCTCGAACAGGCAATGAACGTTCCCCACTATCTTCTTCCCATCACGGCCGGGAGCGGGCCCCCATGCTATACGTCCCGTATCCGGGCAGAGTACTGATCCCCTTTTGCCGCAGATAGTCGCAGCGTCGGCGAATTCTCCCTTTCATTGTTCATCTAAGCCATTCCCTTCGGCCGACCTCAGAAAGTGCTTCTCTCTACTCTCGTTGGACTTGCTGGCGGTTCTTCCCCCTCCTTCTTTTTTTCCTGACCCGTTACGGTTGTCGCCAAATTCGACGCTCCTGCTGCGAACTTCTCTCGGACGGGTCCCCCTTACCCACCTGCACCCCCGTCGCCTTAGCGTCCTTTTTTTCCTTCGCATTTCTAGGTTCCCGGTTCCGGGATTCCTCTCGCTGACGCCTATCCCCCCCCTCCCAGAGCGCCTCGAGCCGCCTCGCCCCTTGAGTCCATGCCTTCGCGCTAACCCGCCATGAGAACGTTCCAGCCCTCCCCCCCTCCTGGCCGAAGTGCCGCCGTCCGCTCCTCTGGACTCGCGGACCCCCCTCACTTTTTCTTCCCGCGATTCGCTTTTCCAAGTTCCTTCGCGGACTCTAAACACGATGAAGACTTTTCGTCCACTCTTCTCAGGTTCTCCCACCCCCCTATGACGCCGACCTTAGACTTTCCGGGGATTAATTGACGCCCTTTCTTTCTCCCCTCTGGGCGAAGACCACCGTGCTACCCGCCCTGCTCTATCTTTCTCATCCTCCTTGGATCAGACTTTTCTTCAGGTGGTCGCCCGCTGGCGCATTCGCCTCGACGCCGGGTGGCTTTCCCGGCCCTTGGCCGCCAGGTGGCTCTTTAGGCTCCCCGAGCTTTTCCCTTCGGTTATCCAGTTTTTCTCATGCGTTTCATTGACAGTCCCAAGAGAGTTCGCCTCTGTTTCCTAACCCCCCCCGGTGGGCCGCTATCGCCCGTGGCGAGCATTGTCCTTTTAAGTCTGATGTGTAAAGTGTAGAAGGGAGTGTTCAGAGCCTGACACTTGGATCTCGGGCGATTTCTTCCCTATCCTCTTTTTCGCCTGACGGTGATCTCTCTTCCCCCTGGACTGCATGACGAACGGACGCCTCAGAGGGACCCTATCCTTTTTTTTTAATTTTCGTGCCGACCGTTTGCATTCCGACACCGCCCTTTCGATGTTAGGCCCGCCTCCGATGCCCCCCCCCCACAGTCCGCGGTCAAGACCGCCCAGCGTCACTAAATCTTATCGTCCAGGAGCAGGCTATACTTTTTTTTTAGGTCCTCCGGAAGGATGTAGAGGCCGCGCCGCGCGTCGCGTTCTTTGCACAAGTGATCGCGTCATGCGCTTTTCCCGCGTGACAGCTCAGCGCTCCGGCGCCTATGTTCTCTCGGTTTTACCTCGTTCATGCCGTTCTGATTCCCGCGCTCGGGTCTTCCCCCTTTTTCCTTTTCTCCAATTTCGCGCCAAGTCGCCACGTGAATTCCCTCAGGAGATCCTTTATTGGCGCATTTGGCGGCTTGTGCCCTTGATTCGGCGTTGGACCCAGGCTGAATACGCGTGTTTTTCTTTCTCGCGTTGTTCAAGTGCGTCTTTCGCTTCGTTCTCCTCGCATGATCGCCGCGGTGAGGCACCTTCGAGCTCCTTATTTCCCCAAGTTTAGGAGGCAGTCCTCCCGAGGAGTTCGGAAGGGTCATTGATGTCCGTTTCCTCATACTCCTAGTCCCTGCTCCCGCCTTTTGTCGTTATCTTTCTTCCTAAGCCAGGTCTTTCCTTGAATGCACCTTTGATTCGGTATCTTGCCCGACCCTTCGTCGTAAGGCCTCGACGAAACTCTTTTCCTCGGAGTCTTCTTATTTCTCTTAAACATCGCGACGCTTTAGACCGCTCCCCGGCCTCCTCTTCTCCGACGGGGGATGGCTGCCTCCCTTCGCTCTTGCGAGTTCAGGTCCAAGGCTTTTCGTTCATTCCACCCGAGCTTGAGCTGTAACCGCTTTTTGCTCCCGGCCGGTTCCCCCCTTGGGGGTAGTTCCTTAAGGGTTGTCCGTGTCCAGTTTACTTTGGCCTCTTCTGTCCCGAAGAGTATCCTTTTTGCGTCAATCGGCCGATGGAAAGTTTTCCCCCCGCGTTCATCCCCATGAGACGGCCTTCCGCAGCCACCCTTCCTTTTTTTTCTTAGGGGTCGCGACCACGACCGTGCGCCAAGCCTATCGGGAGAACTTGCGACGGCGGCCAACTGTAGTTCCGGTTCGACTGTTTTATTCCCGGCCAAAGGAGCAGTGT
>Ga0179593_1551976_pt1 | contig 12792 bp, 22 predicted proteins | sample CZODoug2_1_08_16_FD_185931 | JGI IMG/M metagenome (GOLD analysis project Ga0179593, IMG submission 185931) | Vadose zone soil fungal communities from Angelo Coast Range Reserve, California, USA - CZODoug2_1_08_16fungal (PacBio error correction) | ecosystem: Environmental > Terrestrial > Soil >... | reverse complement strand
TCCCCTAATGTCCCTTTTCCCTTTTCTTCGAAGTGCCGGGGGCTGCGCGGCCCTCTGACTATCTTTTTTCGAGTTACCTTCTTTTCCGGAGCTTTTTTCCTTCCCCGTCCTTGGGCTGCAGGTGTCCCTTTCTTTCTTTGAATCTCGTCCTGTAATTCAAACCCCCAAAATCACGGAGTTAATGAGGGAGTCCTTTCCCAAATCCTTCTTTCCCTATGCTCCCTAGGCTCTCTGCTGGCAGAGAACTTTTCTTTTCCTTCTACCCCTCTTCTTCCTCTTCCCACGGTTATCTGTTCCTACGCTCTTACGAGGTTATCCTTGATTAGTCTCAGAGTTTTTTCCATTGAGGAATTTTCCCCAGCCTCCATGTTCAAGAATCTCCTCCCCAGGCCTCCCTTCTTCAGGAGTATTTCCTCTGCAAATGTTTTACATGTGTAGGGAGGGGTGATCGAGACTTTTCTGCCCCCTCCTTCCCTACCAGAAGTATCCTTTGGTCCTCTATATTCCTTCTTGGTCCCTGTTGATTTCCCCTTCCCCGTTTTTCCCAGTGTGATAGACTGGACTTTCAGTTTTTTTGTTCGGTCCCCCCACCCGACTTATGACTTTCCTTACGGCATGGGCATCAGTCCTCGTCGGACTGGGACCTTTTTTCCTTAAAGTGGCTATTTCGTTGCCTCCTTTTAACGACTTGTAGCTTTCTCTCTTTCCCCCTTGTATGAACTTTCCTTCTCGTATCACGGATTGACATATGACGGGCCTCTCTTCCGAGCCGCGACTAAGTTAGTTTCCCTGGATGTCCAGTCCCTTTTGCTTTTTCTTTTCTAGAAAGCCTTTCTTCCCCTTTCTTTCACTCAGCTGGTAGATTCTGTCCTTTTACCCTAGATGGGATTCCCCAGCCAGTTTACTCGTCTCCCCGACCAAAGCCATTCGACTTCCGGCCTATCCACGCCCTTCCAAAAGAGTCGGTTTTTCTCCTTTTATGTCAAGGGCCTTTATAGTTCTCCCATTCTTGTTTTCTGCCCCTTCTTCTTTTTCTTTTTGAGTCTATCTCTTTTTCCCTTTGTATTTCTCCTCGCCAGGACGATTTCTTCCTAAAACCCCCCCTGTGATTCGATCCCCCCCCTGATTTCTGTTTTCGACCGGTTGAAACCCTTTTCCTTTTCTGGGATGTTTTCGTATGAGCCCTCGTCCCATGGGCTTCACGCCCGCCCCTGCTCTTTTTTTTTTTTGTTTTTTCCTTCATCGTTTTTTTTCGGTCCCCCCCTGGGCTTTTCCCTTTCAAAGTCTCCCTTAGAGCCGGGCCTTTCCGCTCTCGCATGGATCCCTCCGTAGCAAGAGCCATACCTGCGCGTTTCTTGGTGGTTTTTTGGTTTTTTTTTTTTTTTCTTTCGAGCCATTTTCCCTCCGTGCAAACCCTTTTCTGGACAGCGATCCCCATTTGCCCTCCTGCCGGGGAGGTTTTTCCTGGACCGGTAGGCCCTTGATATTCCCCCTATATAGTCTTCTTTTCCCCTCGCAAACCTTCTCCACGCCCATAGAACTTCACTTTTTTAGGTGTCCCCCGCCTTTTTTTTGGGGTTCTAGGACCTTCCCCCCCAAGTTCCGAGTTTTCTTACAGTAATCTGACCCTCTCCGGTCACTGAAGGTCCTTTTTTCAAATTCGCCTTTTCTTTTCCAATCGAAGGCCCCCCTCGTGTGGCCATTTCCTTCTTCCTTCTAGCTGGGACATTCCTATTTCCATGACCATTCCGGACAGCTCCCCTAGGAGAGAGACTTGACTTTACTATATCAAAGGTCCCAGCCGATTCTTATTCTCTCCCTTTTTGGCAAGGATTGTTTCCCCTTCCAAGCCCTTTCAAACGAAAGAAGAAAGGACCCTGCCTCTTCTTTTCCGACCTTTTTGGCCTTTCCCTGTGGCTCTTTCCGTTTTCACAAGCCCTTCCCCTTCACCAACTTCAAACCCCTGGTAAGCCTCGGCTTACCCTTCACCATACAGGCCTATCTTTCTCAGCCCCCTTTGAAAATTTTCCCCGTCCTGATGTCTTTTTTGCTGAAGAGCCATCCGCTTTCTATTTTAGGGATCCCCCAGGCAAATGATTCTCCCCTGCTTTCTGTCTCTGCATGAAAAACTTTTTTCCTCTGAAAGGTTTTTCCCTGAAAGAGTTATCATCCCTTTAGTCCCCCCGATGTTCTATTAACTCAAGGGTTTTTACATCCACCCAGAGTTCCCTTATTCTTCTTTTACCTGAAAGGCTCTTCCTCTTTTACGTTGGTATTTTACCTCGTCAAGGGTTGTGCTTTAGCTCCTCGTACTCCCTCGATTCCCACTCATTTACCCATTTTTCCTAGATCTTCTTACTGGTTCTACCTCTCCTTCTTTTTAATCCTCCCTTCCTGTTGTTGTGGTTTTAGAGTGCCTTCTTTCGGGATCCTTCACTTTTCCCCCTTTCCTCGACTTTACCCGTGGAATCCCCTGTCCAGAGCTGCCTCTTGGATAACGGCTCCCCCGGGTTGATCACTACCTTCTTCCTCCTCGGCAGCCCCCAAGAGTTTTCTGCAGTCGGCTTTTTTTCAGGTCTTTGCTCCCCGTCTTATTTCCTCACGTTCCTCTCGGACGCTCTCCCCTAACTTTCACGATCCTTCTTACCCTTCCCCCCCCACTTGGAACCTCCGTCAGTTTTCTCTTCATTCTTTTCAATTTTGTTTTCTTTTCTTTACTGGTCATAAGACCCTTTTCTCTCATGGAGGACCCCCCTTCAGCTCTAGCCCTTCTCCTCTTTGAGGGTCCTTTTTTCCTTTTTAGGGACCGATGAGGTTCCCTTCTTCCATGGTGGTGCTTTTCCGAGTTTTCTTGTACGTTCCTGTTTTTTTTTGTCCATGCGGCGGCCTTCCCTTTCGAAAAGTCACGTTCCCGCACATTATAGATTCTTCGGCGGAGGTTTTCTTTTTGAACTCCCCCTTTTTTTACCCCTCTTTCCTCTTTTTATGGTTTGACCCCTATGCGCCCCTTGGACACGGTCTGGGAGGTTTTTCCTATCTGCCCCCGAATGGTCCCCCCTCCCTGCACCCCCTATTGCCGGATTCTTTCAGGACTTTCTTATCCTCTTCCTGCCTCGGTCGGTTCCAGACTGTTTTTCTTCCTTTTTATCCACCAATTTTCGTGGTCTTTTTCTAAAACGAAGACAGCCTTTAAGGTGAAAGTCTTTTCCTATGCTCTTCAAGCTTCCCTTCCTTCTCTCATTTCCCGGCTTCTCATCATCCCAAACTTTTTTTCAAAGACCCTTTGGGCTCTTTCCTTTCTGCCGGGTTTGAGTTTCCTCAGCCCCAACTTCCAGACCCCCCCCTTTTTGCGCCCCCCAATAATTCGTCCCCTTTTCGTTTCTAAAGGACTGTAAGACCCCTCCCGTTTCCCCCTCCTCGCGGTCCCTTCTTGGTTTTTTCTCCGACGCGTTCTTATCGTTTCAAATTCGTTGGATAAATGATTTGCGCCCATTCCCGGCCCTTCCCTTTTTTACTTGGTTTTCCCCCCCCCAATTCTTCCCTTTAGTCCCCCAGTTGGAACTTAATGTTATCTTCCGGAAGGATTTCTTTAGACCCCCCTTCCTCTTCCTAAAAGTTCCTAGGCTGGACCTTTATTTCCCCGGTGATGCACCTCATATTTTCTGAATTTCGCATCAAGTGGGTTCAGAGTTTTTGGCTTCTTCTAGTATCCCCTTTTTGCTCTTTCCCGGACTAAACTTTCAGCAGCGATGGAAGTCTCCTTTTATGAATTTCTTCTAGATTCTTTCATCAAATTTCCTACTTTCGTTTCCCCCTTTTTCCAGTTGAATGCCTCTTATCGCGCAAGAAGTCCCTCCCTGCGTAGGCTGTTCCCAGCATTTCTGTGACCCTTTTTCTCCCCCGGTCCCTCTTTTCTTCGGGATTTCCCCCCCTTCCGAAGGACTCCCTCCCTCTTTGCTGAGCTCAAGCCCCTTCCTCGCAGCCTTCCTACCTGATTTCCGGTCGCAGTTTTTTTTTAGTGTCACTTCGCCTTCCCCTTTTGTCCTCGTAAGCGCCTTTATCGCTAGCAGTTGCCCCCCCTTCCTATCTCGGCGAAGATTCTTCCTCCAGACTTCCAAATTTCTTTTCTCCCAACGATTTCTTTTAAAGGTACGCCCCTTCGGCCGACGTCCCCATCCTCGGCAAAATTCTCCCGGTTATCCCCATCCTCACCAATGGTTTTCTCCTTCCACACATTTTTTGAAATCTCTCCTTCTCCCTCCCCCCTGGATTTCCCCGCCTGGGAAAAGTGGCGTTGAGACGTACCTCTATTGAGTCCGTTCTTTCCTTTTTAGAACCTCTCCCTTCGCCCCGACCTTTAGTTCCCTCCTCCCAGCCTCCCCCTTTCTCAGGAATTGTGGGTTGAACGAATCTCCCCCCCCCTTTCTGGCGAGTTTTTCCGCGCCCTTTTCTTTGGCAAGATCCTTTCTCCTCCTCGAACCTTCTGGATCCCCTCTTTGTCCGAACTGACGCGAACCGGATCTTCGGATTGTCTAAGTTCTTCTCTTCATCGATCGCCCTTCCCGCCCGTCCCCCCCTTTTACAAATCATCTCCTTCGATCCCCTTGTATCTTCCTTTCTGTCTACTCGCCCTTCCCGCAGGTGATGTGGCTCTTGTTGGAAGTTTCAGGCTATGCCTCACCCCTTCTTTTTCAAGCTTCCCCTCCCTCCCGCTTTTTCAATTCATTTCTTTCGGCGCTCCCCGAAAATATTCCCTCTTCCCCTGATTTATCCCTTCCGTAGTTTTTATAGAAATCTTTTTCGAACTTTCCCTTTTTAGCCCGGGAAGCACCTTCCTTCGAGGGAGTGATCATCTTTTCTCCGGGACAACGGCCGCTCCTTGAATTCCCCTCTCCCTTGGTCTTTTTTTCCTGGTTATTAAATGGTTTCCTTATTTCTCCGTAGCTCTAGCAGCTCCCATCCAATGTTTGCGTTCTTTTTTTTTTTTTGCCCCTTGAATCCCTCTACAGGTCTCCCTGCCCCCCCCTTCGGAACCCTTCCCTTTTGTATCTCGTCGACTTTTTCCCTGGACCGAACGAGACTTATTCCTGAAGCCCCCACCCTAATCCTCCTTTCCGTCGTTTTCCATCCTTCTTTTCTTGGTTTTCCTCGAGAAAGGTTTCTCCACTTCTTTCGCGGTTTCAAAAAGGTGTTGGACCCGCGGCTTCCCTGATCCCTGAAAGTGCGCTTCTCAGGTTTCTTCTTCTCTGGAGAGTCTCCTAGATGGCATTCTCTCTTGAATTTTCCTCTTCTAGAAATCCCTAGCCTTTCCTTTTTTTCGCTATTCAGAATTCGACCCCCTCCCCCAAGTTTTCCCTAAATCCTTCCGTTACCCCGATTTTTTTCCCTGGTAATCCCTCCCGAGACACCTTAGCCGCCCTCCCCTTCTCTGACCCCCAGCTGTCCTCCGTGGTCAGCTCCCCCAACGTTTCTTTGAAGGTTCTCCTCCCTGACGCCTACTCCTTTTTATCGCGAAGACCCTCCAGATATGTCATTCTTCCCCGTTCCGTCTTTGGATCGTTTTTATCCCCCCCCCGGTTTTGAGTTCCCTTTTCCGCACGTCTCCTTCGCAACACCTCTCCCCCCCCAAAGTCTTCCTGTCCGTTCATCTTTAATTCGTTCTTCCCTAGAGTTTTTTTTTCCCTCCGATCTTTCCCCTGATAGTTCTTTCCTAGATTTGATGGAGAGGTTTAACTTCCGAGAGACCAGTTCTTCATGAGACTCTTCCTGGAGTTTTTTTGAAGTTAACCATTCGTGGGACATGCGGGTCCCCCTTGTGTCAGACCCCATTCTTCCCCCATTCCAGTCCCCCTTTCCAGGTTTCTTGCGAGCTTTTTCTCTGAAACTGGCTTACTGGGCTTCCTAACTGTTCTTCCTTTCCTTTAACCTCTCTCTGGCAGGGATCTCTCCTCATTTTCCTTTCCCATCAATCCGGTTGTCCTTGATTCCTTCGGTTTTTTTTTGCGAAACCCTCCCCTCCTTCCGTGATTTAAAGTTTTACTTTGTATGACAGCGCTCCCTTCGACCTTTTCTTCGAATCTCTTTGTTTTGGGCTTTGTTTCAAAGCCTGTCGCTGGAATCGACAGCTCTTCAGCCCGTGCTCTCAAACTCTTCGGCTCCCCTTCTTCAGGGTTTCTCAGAGACTTTTTCTTTAATACCTTGCCAGAAAAGGAGGATCACTTTATTAGTCTTCTTAGGCCTTTGGGCTCTTCTTTGCCCCTTCTGGACTTTGAAACTCCTTTTTTCGGCCGTAAGGCCCAGTAAATATCTTGATGACCCCCCCCTCTGTAGAAAGCCTTTTTCCCTGGCTCTCCCCTCCCTTCAGATTTCTCATTCTCTCCGATGTAAGAATCATACGCCAACCATCTTCCCTGTAGCTGATGCCCATTTTTTGCCTCTCTTTTCCCACTTGGCCCTCCTGGAGACTCGTACTCCTGATTTCTCCTTCTTTCTCTGATACCCCTTCATCACTTTTTCCTCAGCTCCCCCCTAGCCCCTTTTCCTTTCCTCTTTCCGCCCTCACAAAAGTTTTTCTCCGCCCGCCCAAAACTTTTATTTTTCAAGATTCCTAAGATCAGAGACGCTTCGCGGAGATCCTCAGAATTTGAGTAACCCCTCCGTTAGGTTACCTCCCTTTCCCCCAGTTTCCCTCGTGTGGCTTTTGTACCTTTTGGGAGAATGCCCCTTCCCTCGTGCGTTCGCGTATTTATTCATGACTTTCCAAACATTCTTTTTTCCCCCTGCAAGGTAAAGTAAGACCGGTTTCCCCCCCTTTTTGCGTCCTTTCCCTCCTCTCTTCCAATTTTCCTTCTCCTTGTCTTTGTAAAGACTCCTTCGGGTCTCGGATCGGCGTCCCCTATTGATTTTTTGATTTTTTTATGGCTTCCGGGGTCCCCCCCTGCCCCGCACACCAGTCTCAACCGCCCCCCTTCGGTTTTTCCCCAGGCTCCCTTTGCCCTTTTTTTTTCGGATGGGGGTGATTATCCTATCGTGACGCATTACAGTTTTTTCAGCAGCGTCCCCCTCTTTTTCCCTTTTTTCCCATGAATTTCCTCCCGACTCCTTTGCCCTGCCGGGTTTTTTGAGGCGAAAATTCAGGGATCTCCCACAGTCTTTTTTTCCTGATTCAGCTTTTTAGGAGTTTTTTTCCCTGCAACAGATTTCTTTATTTTTTGAGCCGATTGCGACAGGTGTTTTTATAAAAGCGGGACTTTCTCCCTCTTCTTTTGTACCCTTTTAAATTTCTTGTCAGATTGTCCAAAGGCCCAAGAAGTACTCTTTTGAAACGTTCCAGCTCTCTTTCGCCCCCATGTCTTCATCGTTTCAGGATATTCTTTGCATGTCCCACCCAGGAAGTCTTAGCCTCTTCCTGCTTTTTCGGCAACCCCGACACTTTACCACAGTTCCCCACCTCTCCCAACATCTCCCGAAGCCCTACCTCCGCAGGCCCCCCTCCGGCTTGATTAACAGTTAACAGGTCCTTTTAGGTCTCCCAGCTTCGTTTAGGCTAAAGGCTTCTTTGCCCTTATGCGTGCTCCTAGTGGTGAATTTTCCCCTGGTCACCCATTCTCCCCCACTTTCTTTTCTTCCTCTAAACGCCTCTATAAGCTCTCCTGAATTCTGACGCCTCTTTCAACGGGTAGAGCCCTTCTACCACAAGCGGAGATGGCCCTGTCCCCCCTTAACGCTATTTTTTTTCTAGTCCTGAGAGGTTCGTTGAGTATTCTTTGGGGCTTCGGTAGAAGTTCTCTCAGCGCTTCTCTCGTATAAGGCCACCGGTGTAGTAGCAGGTTTTCCCGAGCAGAGCTTCTTATCAGAGCCCGGGTGTTTTCTAGCGATCTTAGAAGCGTTCCACCCGTTTTTTTTCCCAAGGCGTTTTCGCAAGGATTTTTTTTTTTCCCTCCGATGACCCCCTCCCTGCGACATCATTCTCCCCCCAGGTGCTATTCACTTCCTCCGAAAAGACTTCTTATCAAGGCCGTTAAGGATCCCCCCCAGATTTCTCTTTTTGTTTTGTAGGTCTTCTTTTCATTTTCCCCCTTTGAAGTTCTTTTTCTTTACCATTGAATCTACCCTGATGCCCTTCGCTTGTTACCATACATTTTCCTCCGCAGACGTTTTTCTTCCCCTTTTTCACAATGACTACTCCAAGTACCCCTCTGAGCATCATAGTCAATACTTTAAGACCTCTTTTTTCTATTTTATTGCCCGACCATTATGGTCTTCTTCAGAAAAAGGAGTTCTTCCCAGTATTCTTTTTTGTTTCTACTTCATGGGAGGGAACGTTTGTTAGGAGTTGAGGGCATGTGGTGACCCAATTTTTTTTTTTGTTCAAGTTTCCTTTGGCATGTCCCTTTTTCTGTGCATGTCTCTTATCCGTTACCTTTTCCCCCCCCCGGAAGTTTTTTTTCGTCCGCGGTCCCTCCCTCATTTTTTCTTCTGGCGGCCTTTTTCTCCTTTTTTTCCTTGCTGCCCTCGTTCGCTGCTTGCTTTTGCATGTTTGGGCTCTGGCCACAGGATCCTTTGGGTTCTTGGTTTCTTTCTCGCTTCCGGCTTTTTTGTCCTTTGCTCCTTGTCCCGACGCCGTCGATTCTCAAGAGTCCTTCTCATTTTGCAGGCTTTTCCCAGTTCCCTGCAGTTTTTTTCCCTCACTATTTCTCTTCCCCAGTACTATTTTTCTTGCACGGCCCGTCTTATCCCCCCGGGGGGCTTTTCTCTAAAATCGACAGACAGGTTGCGTTCCCTTTGTCTTCGATTTTTTTTTCTTGACTCTGGTGGACCTTTTTTGCTATCACCTCCGCCAAAAAATTCAAAGCTGTTTCCCCCCACTTTTTTTTTGATGGTTTTTTTTGAGCCCCTTTTTTCCCCTTCAGACCCCTTTGGGCACGACCGGATAATAGGGGGACCTGCCGAATTCCCTCCTGCCCTACCAAAATTATTCACAATGTCCAATACGGTGTGGTTTTGGGTTGAAGTAGAGAAACGTCTTAGAGTGTTTTTTTTCAGTTCTTTTACCCCCCTTTTTCCTTTCCCCCAAGAGTCCTCTTTTGCCTGGAAACTTATTGTACCATTCGGAGCGCTTGCAATTTCCTTCGATTTCCTTGGCTGGGTAAGATTGCAAATTCAAGAACTCGTCCCCCTTTTGGACACTGTACTCTTTCTTTGAAGGGAGTCTCCCTTTGGTCGCTTTCTCCAGCAGTCTCATTGCTCCCTTTTTCTAAAATCCGGTTCTTTTCAAGCCCGAAGAGTTGTGAGATCCTGGGGAGGGTCCCCGGACTTTCGAGGAGGGTTTCTCTTTTTGTTCCCCTTTGACCTTTCCGTCTTCCTCCTCCCCAAAAGCGGCGAGAAAGTTTCCTCGGTATCAACCTCCCCTTTCCCCAACCTGCCCCGGATTTTCATAAAGGCCCCCCCCTAGAATCGTTGTTTTTGCGAATCTTCTTTCCGCCTTTTCGTCTGGCAGCTACTGCATTTCAAGTTAGTCTTTCCTTCTAACATAGTATTTAGCACATATTTCTTTTTTCTTTCAGACTCTTAGTTTCCGAAAGGAGAACCCTGCCGCTGTTCTATTCCTTACCCCTTACTATAACTCTACACTTACCTTAGTATCGTATCCTGCTGTTCGAAGTTTAGGCGTCCTTGCCCCTCCCGCTCTTAAGGTCATCATCCTTAATGAGATGAGAGAAGTATCTCGATCCTTTGAACTTTCTGTCCTCGTGAACTTCCGGGGGCGCACACGAGCGCCACAACTCTCTTTAGCTTGCGTCCTCCCTCCTACAGTTCCTACTCCTCTGCGCAACCCGACGAAACCGGGTAACTCCCCTTCCCCCCGAAGTTTTGTCAATTAACTCCCAACCCCCGTTTCCCCGTGTCTTCCCCCTTTGACTCGGCGGACCGACCCTTCTTTAACCGCGGGACGATCCCCGATCTTTTCTTTTCACACCTGACACATTCTCTGCTCTGTCCCGCCCCCCATCCCTTTCCAGCTCTCTTCTTCTTCTAATTTTTAGATTCTCCCATTTTTCTGGTTTTGGCGGCACCCTCTCATTCTCCGCCGAGTGAATTTCCGCCCCCCTCTTATTCGCAGATCTCCTTGTGAGAACGTTTTCGCTATTACTTCTTTCCTACCGTTTCCTCTCCCGCGATCGCTTTTCCCATAGTCCTTTACGACTTTTATTCCGCAGAACGCAATCCGTTCTGAGTGCTTCCGTACATTTTCCCCTTGATTTCCCTTCCTTCTTCTGGAGATTGCCTCCTGAACCCCCCGCCAAAACTCCGGGCCTTTTCCTCCCGGTTCGTCTGCAATCATCTGGGCGGCTCGCCAAACAAAGCCCCTACTGGTGGCTCCTAGCTTTTTTCCATCTTGTTTCCTGCTCGCTTTTTTTTCTTTTGGCTTTTCGGTTCTCCCCCTTCGGATATGGTGTCTCTTTTTTTACGCTTTCCTTTTTTCCGGTTTCCCTCTTCTTATTTCCCTCCTTGGTAGTTTGGTCTTCGTTTTCTGCCTTTTCTTCCTTTTCTCCAGTAGTCTTCCCTCCCGGTCTTTCTCGCACGCGTTTCCCCCTTTCCCCTTTTTTTTGCAGACGCCCTCTCCCTCCCTTCGACTGTCCCCCCCCTGATCGAGGGAACCTCCCCTTTGACCTATTCTTTTTTCGCCGTCCTGTACAGTTCCTGTTACGCCTCTGCGTCGCTTTGCCCCATCTTTTTTTTGTTGGTTGGTGAGATTCTTCCTCTGCGAACCCCGGTTTTTCTTTCTGTCGGCATTCTCTTTCGTCCTTTTCTTCCCTCTCGGGGCCAGGGGTCTTGGCGGCTTCGTCTGCGTTGCGCGCATCGATGGAATCGATTTCCTTTCGCCTCCTCTTCTTTTTTTGAGTTTCCTGGAGATTCTCCCCTTTCTTTGTAACATTGTCGAACCCTCTTGAAAAACTCTTTATAGTGCCCTCCCCCTTCCCTGGAGGTATTCTTTTTTCCCCGCGCTTTTTTTTGGACCGCTTTCCCTGCCTTCCGAACTCCCCTCTCTTTTCCTGGAGGCCCTTCTGCAAGGGTTGTAGTCCTTTTTTTCTACGATTTGCGCTTTTTCTGTTCTTCCCCCTGCCGTTTCTTGCAAGGATCGCGTTTTTCCTTTCCTGACCCTGTTCTGCTTGCCCTTCCGTGTGTTTTTTTTGTGACCCCCTTTCCAAGCGAAGTCCAAGCGAAAAATCCCTCGGTTTTTTTCTGGCTGAGCCTTCTTTTCGACTCCCTTATCTCTCTCATATGTACCCCTCTAAGAAGGAGAGCTCCTATCTCTTCTGGTCTCCACGGACCTTCTTTGCGAGGGGACGTCTAAATTTCCTTTCTGCTTTTCTCCTCTTGGATCTTTCTCTTTACTGCTGAAGCTTTCTTCCCCTGCAGGTGTCCCTTTTACTGCGCTTTCCGCCTTCACCAGCCCCCGTTCCTACCTATGCGCATTCTTAAGGTAGCTGGTCCCGAGGAACTTTTTTAATAGTTCTTCGGGGTCCCCCCCTCTGTTTTTTCCTTTAACCTCTCCAGATGTTCCTTTCAGCGACTGTCTCTTTTAAGGCTTTAATTTTAGGTGATGGGCTCATTTATATCTGGTTTGGTCCCCCAAGGAGCCCCCCCTTAATCTCTTCTTTTCTTCTTGGAATCGTCATGGGAACCTCTTGAGTTTCTTATACCTCCCTCCAGGGGGCGATTAGGGGTTGGTTTCTCGGGGTGCCCTTTAAATGCTTTTACGAAGCGGTCTCTTCCAATGACTTTTATAAGGCTGTTGTGGTCCTTTCCGGAGAGAGGACCTTTTTTTATTTCGTTCTTTATATCCAGTGAGGACTGTAGAGGTGCTTGTTCTCTCGTGCCCCTCAATTATGGTTTTCGGACCCTCCAGATGGTACTGCCCCTTCTCGGGTCTCCCCCCCAGATCTTCACACGCCCTTTCCTGTGTCGTCCCTTCACGCCTGCCCCATTGCTTCTAGAAGTCCTACTCCGTTCGTTCCGCCTAGTTTTCCCAAATTCCAAGAGTCTTTGCTTGATTTCAGCCTCTCTAATAACCGTGGCCAGGGCTTTTTGTCGCCTGCTCTTTTTTAGTAAGGTCTCAGTCTTGAATGTTAAGAGACGAGACAGTAACGAAAACTTTCTCCTCGGTCTACCCTTTTGACGCCCCCCCCTCCGGCGGGTTCCCCAGATCTCCTATCCCCCTTTCCCCCCTTCTTGGGCGTTTCTCTCCTACCCATGTTCTTAGAACTCCCAGGCCTCCTGACCCAGTTGTCAACTTTATGCGTCCCCCTTTCGATGCCCCTGTTCCAGGGATCGGACCGGATCGGGCGATTCCCCCTTTCAGCTGTTGCTTTCCCCAGGCGCCCTTCTTTCTTAGGTGACCTTTTTCCCCCTGGATGGACGCTTCCCCCCTTTCGACGTCCTTTTCCCCCCTTTCTTTTTCTGGGCGGACCCTTCCCTTTATACAGTTCCTCGGGCGCACCCTTCTTGAACCCCTTCTATGTGTTTTCTTTGCAAGAAACCCTTCTCAATCCCTCGCCCCAGCAATGGTTCCAAGTCCAGTCCAAAGTGTTCTTTTGATCTCCCTCCCGGCCAGCGAGTTTCCTCCCCCTTGTGAAAGCTCAGATGCCCCAGAGGGCCCCCCATTTTTCCCCGTCGGTTTACTTTCCATGGGTCTTTTTTTGCCGTTTTTTTTCATCTTTAGCCTTTTCCCGATTGATGGCATTTTGGAAAGCCCGGAAGGCTCTCAAATTAGATTTCCCCCAGACT
>Ga0179593_1396563_pt1 | contig 12792 bp, 17 predicted proteins | sample CZODoug2_1_08_16_FD_185931 | JGI IMG/M metagenome (GOLD analysis project Ga0179593, IMG submission 185931) | Vadose zone soil fungal communities from Angelo Coast Range Reserve, California, USA - CZODoug2_1_08_16fungal (PacBio error correction) | ecosystem: Environmental > Terrestrial > Soil >... | reverse complement strand
GCTTCTCCATCTCATCGTTTCGCTGGCGAACCGACTAGACGACGAATACCTTCGTCTTTCTTTCCCCTTTCCGTTCTGACCCACTGCCACCCTCTATGGTTTTTTTTGATGACTAAGGTGATGATTCGAAAAGACCTCCTCCGATTAGATTTCGGACCAGCAATCTTTCCACCCTTTGTCCAGAGTAAGCTGCCGACAGTAGCTTTCCCTTCTGAGCTGTTTCTTCCGTCGCTATCTTTCGCATAAGACTGGACGTACCCTCCCACCCCTCTTGAGAGATTGCCCTTGCTACAAATTCTGCGATCTCCTGACTTTTCCCGCCACCCCTTTGATTGAGCCCCATTGGGATGGGCCCCCGGAGTTTATTTTCTCTCGGACCGCCTGGCCCTTTGCCCTCTCTCTTGGCCCCTCTTCCGAGTGTTAACAACAGCCAACCCCGCCCTTCTTTTTTTTCTCCCCGTGCCCGATCCGATCTTTCGTGATTTTGGGTTCCCACAAATACCATCGCCACCATGGACTTTGTTCTCTTTTTCCCCTCGTTCTAGTAAGTACCGCCCGTGTGTTCTTTTCCTCGGTCTTTCGGGATCTAGGTCCAGGTGAACAACCCTTCGTTTTAGTTGCTCCCTGCCCACCCGCATCACCAAATTGTTGCCCCATTTGCCCTCTTTCCCCCCCCTCCGTCTTATTGATACGAGCAAGCGACCGCCCCTCGAAGTTTTGTCCTGTTTTCTGAGTGCCCTCGAGCAGGTTCTGCCCTCAGGGGATTACGTCAAATTGACCTTTACTACACTCCTCTTTTCAGAAATTAAGCGGAATCTCCACCTGTTCTCTTTCTCGCGTCTTTCTTGAAAGCTGCACATCTGTGCCTGATGCCCCACGCCAGCCCTAATTCCGTTAAGTTGATATCCCGACGACTTCCGTTTCTGCCCCGCAAACGTCTTGATGTGCCCCTTTCCCCTTCTTTTTTCCCTTGTTCAGGTTCCTAGGTAGGATTAGCAGGTCGTGCCAGCGGTGTTGCGCTTTTTCCATCCCTTCCTACCTGCGTCCTCCTTCTCTACTTTCCCAGCGTATGACCCTCATTGTTATGTTTCCCGCGCTGCTCTTTTTTTGCCCAATTTCTTCCGCCCTGCGACCAAGTTGTCACCGACCCTCCCTCTCCCACGAAGCATTTCGACAAAAATGTTTTTCCTTTTCCTAATCGTGTTTTTTTTTTCGAGAGCCAAACCATTTCTAGGCATGTGGGTTTGTCTAAACGTCCCCCTCGGTAGTTTTTGGTGGTTTGCCGAGTCGAAAAAGCGCTATAGTCGGCTATAACGTGCCCCAAACTGCTGCCACCAATTCTTTATGCTTTTCTTCCTTTCATTTGGGCGTCTCGCAGGTTCAGCCGTGTTGGCTCGAACCCCCTGTGGTTCTAGAGGTAGACCTACTGTAACATCTGTTAACCTTTTTCTTCCGGTACTTGGCCCGTGGATCTCAAGATGGGGAATCCTGAGTTTTTGATTCTATTCTTCAATGCGATAATCCTTTTTTTTTTCCTGCAGTATGGTGCGCTCAAATTCCACATCTGAGCGTTCAATCATTCCTACACTTTAATTCCCTCCTGAGATGACCCGAGGATGTATGTTCTTCCAGCTCGCCTAGACCGGATGGCCGACTACATTCGAGAGGGCACTCTGATGCCCCAATTTCGGAGTCTCTGCGCCCGCGATCACAGCGGCGAGCCCCCAGCTGCGCAAGTTTCAACACTTTTGTTTGAGAATGGTGCCTGCCGCCCTTCACCCCTGACTAGAGTCGGAACTATGACTTCCCCGTCCTCCCGCCTTTTTCTAACTGCGCCCCTTTAATTCCGGCGATCCTCCAGTACGGTGTTTTTCTGCCCCTTGTCCCTGGTGCGAGGTACTTTTTTCCCCTTCTTTTTACCAAGCCAGAATTTCGAGGTGATCGGGCCACTTTTTCTCACCTTCGACGGTTACTGCCCCCCATGGCTGTCGTTTGTTACAATTTGCCGTGGTTCTTTTCTCTTGCCTCAGCTTTTTTTAGCATTACTGCGGTCCTCATACCCTATTCGCCCCCTCTGATGAGGAACTCTTGCACTTACTGAGACTCCCCTCATTCAATCGCTGAGGCATCAACAAGGATCCAGATGGGTATGTATCTGTCCTCAGTTATTGCGTTCACGTTTTTTTGAAAGAACCTTTCTTCGTCCTCAGCAGCATGCTTGCACGGCGACTTGAGGATCGCGCCGCGGACTCTGCTGATCGGTGAATGGAACGTGCTGCTGAGGATTCCCTCTTTCGTGCTTTATTTCCCCACCTGAAATCTGTACTTCTCGAGGTGGCCACCTTTGGGCTTCCCTGCGGCTTAGAGAGCAGATGCGTTCTGCTTCGCCAAAGTGATCCTCGATATCCTTTCGCAGGCGAACGGCTATAGTCCGTTGAGCAAATGGTGCTCCTCATTTTCCTCCTTTTTTTTTTCTCTATGATGCACCATGTGCCCCTCTATCTTTTGATGCTCAAAGTTTTTTTTGATTTCCTCCTTCCTAATCAGCTTCGATATCCATCCATAGAAGTAATTCGCCCCCCTTCCCCCCCCCCACTTCTCGGACATGAATGTCCGCTTTTTGATGAAAGCCATCTGCGGTCTCGACTCCTGACCTCCTGCCAAAGAGTTCCCCTCTTCTTTTTTCTCTCTCCCCTGTGCCGGGTTGGTGGTCGCAAGCCTTATTTCTCTCCTAAGCTGGAAACTATGACCGCTGTCCATGACCCAGCTTTCTCGATGCAACCAGGGCCCATACCGAAATCTCCTTCGGATTGAATATGGTCGCTCACCGATTGCTCTTTTTTCCCTAAGCGCGGTAGGTTTCGTTGACGTTTTGTCCCCTCATTAACTCCGAGATTCATTGCATCTAAAGGCAATGTGTTAAAGGAGCAGTTACCCCACGACAGCGCTCTCTTCGTCCCCCTCAATTTTTCTGTAAAAATTTCGATCTCGAGATTCTTGTTTTGAGGTTTTCCTTTCTGTGCCAAACACCCCACCGTAGCCAACCACAGCGTGTCTCTCTCGGGTATCCTCTACGTATCCCCAGTGTGTTCCCGCTTGCAGCTCCCCTCGGCTTTGAAACCCCGGTCTTTCATAGGTCCGAAAAATATAGGGACGTCAAAGAATCTTCCCCAACTTGTTTTGCAACCGGACGTTTTTCCCGCCCTGAAGGAGACCTGGTCCTCGGAACCTTTGCATGCGAATGTCAGTGGCCACCCGCGTTTTATTTCGTGACGACATTGTTCCCCACCCTTTTCTTTATTCCCTGAAAGGTAGGAAGAGGATCTCAATTTCGAATGTCTCTCAGTCGAGAGTGCCTTTTTTCTGTTGTCCTCTCATCCCTTCCTCTCTCGTCAGTGATCCCTCCCGTCTCAGAGACGCCATTGGTAGTGCATGGAGATGGCCCTCCCCCATGTCCAGGATCCGCAAGTTTAGAAACGTTAGGGTCTCTACCTTTCTTCTGCCTCCCCCCCTTTTTTTGGTGTGGTGGGGCAGCACTTGTGATCCCCTGAAGATACCTCTCCAAACAACCTTCATAAGTGGATTCCCCCGATTTGGCGTCGCTTGTGGCGCCGTTAGAGCACAATCGTTTTCTAGCAAATAGAGACCCCCCATCCCCTCGTTCCTTTAGACAGAAAATACACGAATTCGTCCGAAACCCCTTTTCTTTCTCTACCTAATGTCTTATCTTTTACACCCTTTGATTACGTCTCGGGATATTCCGAGACGTTGGGGAGGACGTTCTTGGGTGGATCGATTGCGAGTTGAAAAATCAGTTTTACTTCTGATCCTCCAGTGTTTGACTATCCCCTTTCGGTCCCTAGAGGCGCGTTTATATGAGTTTTGGCGATTTTTTGATTCCTGTCTCCTCCCCCCTTTTTTCCCGGGCGACCACCGTGGAAGTACTGGAGAGATCCTTCCCCTCCGCACTGACCAGTGTGTCTCTTTTCTTTTAAGGCAAAATCCACCTACCTTTTACTTAACTGTCTTCCGACAGGTTCGATCTTGGGAGATCCCCCCTGGACTCTTTTAGAACATCTTGTGTAGGGTTCTCTCTTAACCCCTCAGATTTTGAAGCTCCCAAAGTCTTTGAGAGGCACTTCCCAGACATCCGAAAAGTGTCGCTTCCCTCTTGTCTACATCCTTTCTCCGATGTTTAGGTGCCTTTTCTGCCTTCTCCCTCTTATGTCCCTCTTCCTGCGAGGTGGCACTCGCACCTCCACCCACCCTTGAGTCAGTTTTTAAGATACCTTTTCGGCTCCTTTTTTGTGACAGAAAAGGCCTCCTTGTTCACAAGTTGGGCTGAGATTCGGTTAAGCATACCCCCTATGATTTACCTTTGAAGGAAATAATATCCCAGACGCTTTCCCCATGCGCTTTCCCCAAAATGTTACTTCCGTCGCATAGTTAGATCAGTCCACATTTTTTCGGTGGCCCCGCGGTACCTGTTCCACTCTGACTTAGATTCTATCCTTGGCACGTTTGGGAAACGATGACAGAATGCAATGACTTTTCGTTTTGCAACCGTTGCGCCTTTTCACGGTCATGATGCCCCTTTCCCTTTCGTTGAGGTATTCGAAGTCCGAACCACTCTCTCGCTTGTCTTAGGAGTTTTTTCACCTGAGAGTTATTTTCGTTCTACTGACCTCCTTCCATCGATCTTCCTTATTTAGGTATTCCCTTTTGCGCTCAAAAGATTTTAGTTTGACGTCTCGGTTTCTCCATTTTTAAATTATTGCGTTCCCCAGTCCATATTTGTTGGAGTACGTAAGTGCCCGATCCCCGTTCAAAGGCTAGTAAAGCGGATTCTTTTTTACTCTTCCCTTGGACCTGCTGCTGCTCTTTCCCGCCATTTCTTTTCCGTAACTTCCTCGTCCGTTTGATGTCTTTTTTCATTGATGTTTGGCTGGTAAGATGTTTCCGACGTGCTCCATCCAAAATTGATAGTCCGATCGGTTCGCCCGCGAACCTGACAATGGTGATAATAGATAAATCTGTTTGATAGATATGAGTCTTTCGCTCCCCTACTCTTCTCTTTGTGCGTAACCATTATCTCTGAGATAAGATTGTGAGACTTTTAACCGCCTCTGTAGATCCCATCTCCAGCCTCCTACTTCGTACTGCCCGCCTCCGGACATGAATGTTTTGTTCATGCAAGAAGAAGCTAGCCTTAGTAGCTCCGCAGCCCAAGAGTTCAACCAAATCTCGGATGATACAGTAGATGCAAGTTTCTTTGCTTGCACGTCTTTCTTTCGAAAATGGTTTTTGCTCCTTTCAGCTTCTTCTCCTTCGCGCTTGAACCCTTAGAATAAAACTGACGAGCTCCTTTGAATCTTTTTCTATCCCTTCGATTGATGCTTTTCCCTACAGATAGTGCTTTAGCTACTCGTAGTTCTCCTCTTTATCTTATTTCCCTCCATTGCTCCTGAAAGCTGCTCCCTTGCCACCCCATAATAGCGTGATTAGGAATTCTCCAATTTCTCCGTCCCTCCTATCTCTGGCGTGATGTTGTTGTAAAAAATCCCAGTACCCTTTTTCTCTCGCTCTTTTTACGTCAGGTTTCCGTCACCCATTTTTTATCTATAGAAGGTCATTAAAGGGCACGTCCGCCAACCTTTCTGATCTGATGCAGGGAACCTATCTCAAACCCAACCTCCTTCAAGTTCTCGCGTTTTCTTGACTTCCTCTCTCCCTGCAAGGCCTCGAAGAAAGTGTGATTGCCTATTTCTATCTCAGGTCGAGGTCATTTAGTCCCGCCAGCGAATTTTTTCACCAATCCTTTCCCCTCCTTCCGCGGGAATAAAATGGTGGCTGTTTCTTTTTCCCCAGTGCCGTCCTCCGCCTTTTGAGTAACTACACAGAAGGACGTTTTGTCTGGTTCACCGTCCACCTTTTTTTATTACCTGTATGAAGAGACCACAGTCACAGTCTTCGCGCCTTTCTCCACGGTTTCTTATGTATATGTCTCACCCCAAGGTTCAGATTCCTCAGCCAGCATTAGTGTTTCATTTTACCAGGTAGTACGCCGGTATTTCCGCACCCTGTGGTGTTGCTTTTGCCAGTCCATGCTGACTTTGCGATCATCAGAAAACTCCCCCGTGCCGCCCGCTGTCTGCCGTTACTTTTCTTTTCATCCTCTTTTCCCCAAGCAGTATTCGCTGATTTCTCTTCCCCCCCCCCCCAAATAGAGCCCCCCCCGCCGCCCTCTGCTCTCCCCAGTGGAGTTAAGAAATAACCCGAGCGTCCGAACTCACCTTTTTTATCTTCCTCGTTTCGCAGACAATTGTTGTGTGAGTTAAACACTACAGTTTCTTCTTACTGGATTCGTGTTCTTCGTGTTTTTTCCACCTTGTTTCTCTGTTGTTACTGACAAATCAGCGCCTATCGCTGGCTTCGAAGAATGAGGTCCCCCTTGTCATACGCGTCCGGTCTTTTCGTACATTTTTTCCTCGTGACCCACATTACAACAGAGCGGTTGCGTCTTTACATTTCCTTGGTCCCCCCTGACCAGGGTGCTCTCTTGCTTGACTCCCTTTGTTCGCTCTACCGTTTCCTTCCGGGTTGTCTTTCCTGATCAAAGTGACGAAGGAGACATCGTTGTCGTTTTCCTACGGACCCTCCTCTTTTGTTCCTCAAAGGCCCGCGCATAAGACATTACGACCATTGGTTTCTCTCTCTTTCTCCTTTTTCTTGATTGCCCTTAGGATCACAAATGATCTCCTCCTCCTCCTTCTGTTTTTCCCTCTACCTTTATCGGGCCATAGACTCCCCCCAACTTTCTTCGGACTGGTCGCGGATTGATCCTTCTTTCCTCTTTCCGACAAAAAATAAAAAAAAAAAAAAACCTTCCGTCAAGTGTACCAACTTGGTTTTGTTCGGGTCGGACTCTTGCCCCCCCTCCTATCTCGGCTATTTACGTGCCCCCTTGTAATCTCTGCGGGCCCGTTACCATGCTCTCACACTTTGCCTTCCTCCTGTCAGCCGGTAGAGATCTAACGTTTTTTTCCTTGTGGCGATTTATTGGCCCATTGCGACCTAAAGATATCATCCCCTCGGCTCTTCTTTACTTTGCGTCCATTTACTTCGAATTGCCATCACCTTGTAGTTTCCCGGCGACTTTTTCAAGTTCTTTCTTTGCAATTTTCCTCGGAGTTCATGGCTCGTAAGAGTAGAAACCCACATAGCTTTCTGCTTCTTTCCACCCTCCCTTAATTGTAGCCAGATTAGTTAGATCCTTTCAAGCGCTCTCTTTCTGTTCTTTCTCCCCCGGGTAATTCGTTACACTTATTGCGTCCGTCCCACTGGCTTGTATCCGAGAAGAGGCAATTTCTGATTCTTCTGCCCCGGCAATCTTTACGATCGTGCTTGAAACTCTCTGCTCTCTCCCTAGAGGTGTCTCCCCTTTCTTTTTTTTCGAAGTCCTTTCAAAAAGGATTTCCTGATTTTCAGAGTGGAGGGATGGCTCTTTATTCGGAGGATGTCATATGTTATATCTGTCCGCTTTTTTCCTTCCAACCGATTCTCGAGACCCACGGATATTAGCAATTGATGACTCTATATTATTTTCCTCCCTCTTTTTTTTTGCTTGATCTTGAACCCCCCATCTCCTTTCTTTCGTTTTGTCGAACCGCTTCCCTTCTAATCTTGAGCTGACCGAGCTTATAAACCCATAGCCTCCGCATTTACCCTTCTCCCCACTTATTCCCCCCTCCATCTAGCTGACATGAATGTCCGTTTTTGACCTAGTCAAACCTCTGTATATGAAGACTCAAACCGCGATTCCCTTCTGACGCTTTTCTCGTCTCGTCTTTTAAGGTCTTTCTTAGGTCAAACAAGTGAATGTTGCATACCCGTGTCGTATCTCCCTCCACCTCTCTAGTCCCCCAGGCATATCCTTCCTCCCCCCGAGCGACCACAAGCTTCCCTAGAGAGGGACTCCAGCCCTCGCTAGTAATTTTTCGTCCCTTACTCCATCATGCTGTATTCTTCATTGTTCTGAATCCCTTGTGAAGCTGCCGCTCCACACTGATGCCTTCTCTTGCACTTTCGTAAGGAAATCTCACCTGCCTCTCTCCTCTATGACTTAGTTTAGATTCCGTGCCAACCCAACCTTCCCTCCCACCCTTAAAGCTTACTTCAGACTTCTTTTACCTTTTTCAACACGCTGGAGCTCTAACGGCCGCCGTTTCTTTCTATTACCTTTCCCCCCTTCTCTGTTTCTAAAATAGTATGGTGAGCGCTCTTCCGGTCCCGCATTATCCACCCCCCCATTGCTGCTTCGGCCCACTAGTCAAGCCGATGTCCACAAATGCTCCCGAGTAATCTCCGTTGTTTTGAGCGACCCCGAGTTTACTTTTCTCTTGGCCATCCGGCTATAGTCGCTCCTTGACATTGTCTTACATATAGCTACCTCAAATGTCTCTCGCTTTGAACTCCAAGCCTTAATGCTTATTCCCGTGACGCCGTCGTTGAGTGAAATCACCTCGTTTTGTCCTCTCCCCCTGTAACCGGATTGTCTCCCCTTTCTTTCTCGAACCGACGCTCCTTCACCGTCAGCCTGACTCCGGTAGTGCTTTTCTTTTCCCTCCCTATTCCGGGCGTGTGAGCCCTTAGTGGCCCGTACCTATCTCTTATTCTCTTTTTTCTCTCCTGTTTGCCCATCATTTTTGAAATGATTTGCGACCCACTCCCTAAACCGCCTCCCTCTTATTCCCGAATGTGATGTCAAGCATTTTTGTTCCTGCCCCTTTAGGTACAGCTTATGCATCAGTCACGAGCCCCCCCCCCAAGGGGTTTTGTGGCCTCCCTCCTCTCAAGTGTGGAAATCCCCATACACGAAGCCGTGCCCCTACCTCAATTTTTTCTCCTATCTTGTCCTCTCCTCCGTTTCTTGACGTATCCATTGATTGGCTCTTGTCCCGATGTTTCTTGTCGTTCCCCCTTGGGTCTTTTATGCCCTGTTGTGCGTGATTGCGAGGAAAATTTTCAGCCTATCTGGCTTTTCTCCTCAAGGTGCCATGTGACTCTCCCCAGTTGGCGAGATAGATCGGGAGTATCGCCAGGTCTCTGTGTCTTCCTCGCCACCGGGTTTGCGGACGTCTCCCTGTCCCCCTCTAGGGCCCGAATGAACAGGTGCTTCTTCTTCGGTTTACTTTTCCTTTCCGTGGCGTCTTCCCATTCAATACTGTCTTCTTTTATAGACTGTCCTTGCTCTTGAGCCGTTTCCTTCCTGGGACCCGTTGTCGGTTGCTGCCGTTTTTACCCCCCCTAGATTCCTCACCGGAGCAGTTCCTTATCGTAGTTCCCCCCCCTTTAGATCCCCCCTCCCTAATTTGGTGGCAAGAGATTTGTTCGGCCAGTTCCTTTCTTTTCCACGCGGCAGATACTGAGACGTACCCTCGTCCCCCTAACCACATTTCGATGGCCTCCCCCCTTGCTCTTATTAAGGCGATGAAAAAAAGCTTCCCCCTCCTTACAAGAGGGCTGTTAGATGAGGGCTCTGCCCTCGATCACCCTTATCTCTTTGACTATTTAATTGTACTAACGGCGTCTTCCCATTTCCTTGCCACACTGTGGATTTCCCCTTTAAAGCTAGCGTGCTCGAAAACACGTTTCTGTTTCCTGGGTTGTGGATCTCCTGCCCCTCCATAACGCCCGATTCCTCCCTCTTCTATCGAAATTGAAAACCCTCCTGACGCATGAAAGCTCTTTTCCGGTTTTTTTTAACCTTTCCTCTTTTTTCCCCCTGTTCTGATAATAGAGATTTTTCTCGACGTCTACTTCTTTCTTTGGTCCCTCGCCCTTCCTCTTGAGAGACCAATCCAATTGACTGAGGCCTATTCTATCTTTCTCTTCTCCCCCAGGGGACAGCGTTTTCTCTTCCAGTCTTATTCGTAAAGTAAATACTTCTTTTTCTTACAGAAAGCGAAGCCCTCGTTCTTCGCGCCAGCGGACCTCTTCTCTTTCATTTTAACTATTCTTCCCCCGGCGTGTCTAAGCTCTTTTGGAGTTTTAGAAGTAATCACTTCCTCCCTCCCGGCTCGAGGTCTTTCTCTGCAGATGTTTTTCCCTTGTTTTTTTTCCGTGTGGAGATTTTTCTACTCTCCCATTCTGCTAGCACGTTTCTCAATCTTCCCCCCCTCTCTTCGATTGAGCCAATGGGGATCACCCCTTTTTCACTAGTGTGTAGCCTATTGATCCCCATTGGCCATCGATACGGTGTTTTTCTCCAATATCTAGATAGATTTGGTAGAATACTATTCGTCGATCTCCCAACTCTCAGCTCCTCCAGCTCAACCCCTGCCCTCGATCGACCTCGTGCTCATTAGAAATCCTAAGCCAGTATTTTCATCTTTCCGCCTCATCTCCAAGACCGCTATCCTCTTCTGTGGCTCTGATCATTTGAATGGGTTGGGCTTCGTCCGCCCATCTCTTTTCTTTCTCCTAATCGGAGCTGACCTCTTTTCTTCTGACCCTCCCCCAGATTGAGCACAAATAAATGCTAGTCTTAATCTGGTCGCTCACATTCCTTCTTTTGGAACCTCTATGCGCGAGAGTAGTCTTTGGACGACCGCCACGCTCGCGCCTCTCTTCTTTTGCAGTCATTACCGCCCTTTTTTTCCCGCTGCGCAACCAAGAAAGCATCTGGGTCATTCGTTCCGTCACTTTTGCGTCAATTCCCGATAGCCTCCCCAGAATTCTCTTAGAGGTCTGTGACAAACATACCTTTCCACCTTACCCTTTTCTGCCGCTCTACTCTTTCCTTCGTAATGTCACAGTGTGACGCTGTCCTCGTGCGGATAGGTTATAACTTTCCTTAAAGCCGAATTCTAGTCAGTGAGAGTCTTCCTGCAACGACTTTTCCCCCTTTTTTCCCTTTTTTTCTCATTTCCCTATCGACTCGATAAAAGAAATCGTCCTCTCACTTTCTGTGCTATTTCCTTTTTCTCTGGAGTTTCTTCGTACGAGGCTCTATACATCCGTTACAACACTGGAAATCCTGAAAGGTATGACGTTGTACAAGTTTTTCAGTCTCTCGGCTAGCCTTTCGGTTAATGCCATGGTGTGGACGGAGTTCATGCCCCCCCTTCTTACCATCGATTTCAAGACTTCAGTAAAACCTCTTCCCTCCCGTTATGAATGGAATATTGAGAAACCTTTCCTTCCGCACGAGACCCTTTTGAAGGGAGTTCTCTAAGGTATCTTTCCCACCTCTTGGGCTCTTTTTCCCGCCTGTCTTTATCCCACCCCATTTTTTCCCCAAACGCAAGCACCTTCCGCGTATGCCCGCATGGTGGGTCGTTAGCGCCTTCCCAGCAGATTACCCCCTCTTATTTTTTCATCATGCTAAACCTACGCTCGTCACCACTGTGGACGTCCCGCCCCCAGCCCATTTATAACGGCTTTGATCTCTTCTCTTTGAACTTTTTTTTTTTCTAGAGTCCAACCAGTTTTGTTCTCGTTGGGCGATGTCTCGTGTCTTCCCCTTTTTTTCTTTTGAGTGTGTGAGGAGTGTGGTTTTTGTTTTTTTCTTGTTGCCGAGATGTTCAACCATCTCCCTTCTTGTTCCGGTACCTTGAGAAATCTTGACGATCCATCCTACGCTGTTCTCGGTTAGAGAACTTTTTTGAGTTTGTCGTTAGGTTTCTCAGCCTTGATGTCTGGCACCACCTCTTCCCTTGTTCTTCTATCCTTCTGAGATAACCTTTAACCGCCCTGGAACAGTGGAGGAAATAATGACCTTTCTCCCTTCATCAACTACCGTGCCCTTCTCTCTCCAGGGAGGATATTCTGGTCCTTTGAACTGAGACATCAGTTTTTCGTGTCCCCCTTCCCCCCTCGAGGGTGCTCCCCACAGGCTCTGGCACTGACTCAAACCTCCTTCCCCTGGAGTCTAAAGCTTACTTCTTTGATGCCCGAGGTTTCTGGCTTAAATTCCTCTTTTCTTCCTCCAATTGTCAACTCCTCGGCCACCTTCGACAACCCCCCTTACCGCTGTTTGACTGATCATCCTTTGTCTATCGAAACCTGCGGAGCCTTACCCCATTTTTTTTATTTTCTTTGGTGCGTCCCGCGCTCACCCTGATTCTCTGCTCACATATGAGTCCTGTACTTCTACGTGGCAGCTCTCCCCCTCTATCCCCCCTACGTAAGGATATTTTACTCCCTGAGGCATTTCGGACCCCTGGTTTCGCTGGTTCTTGTTCCAAGCAGACGCTTTCCCTTGTGGCGATCGGGTTTTCCACAGTTCTGACCCAGTGAATTGAACTCATTCTCTCGGGACAAGAGCATTTTTGCCTGTCGATGCAATATTAATCATTTCTCCTTGACGGTACCTCCCTTTTAAACCGTATCTCTGCTGATTGTTTATTTTCTTGTCCCTCGCAATTCTGCTCCCCAAGATTAAATCCAGTCCTGATTCTAGCGTCGAGCCCTTTTCCAGCTTCCCCCCCCTCTTTATGAGTCTGGTTGTAAGGTGTTCCCTTCTATTCGACCCCTTCCATACTTGCGTTTTGCTTTCCCCTCTCCCATCCTTTCATCTCTTGCTCTTTTCCTCTTAATATCCTGTTCCTTTTGTAAACGATTGCTCGTCTTTTCCCCTCCGATGGGCTGTCGGATTTGTAATACACCCGGAAATTCATTTCGATTTGGAGCAGGTCTCTTCTTCGTAGGATGGAGATTTTTTCTCATCCCAGAGGTTTCAACTTTAGCCTCCGTTCGGTTCGACCATGTCCCTATCCAGATGGATCTGTT
>Ga0179593_1363048_pt1 | contig 12792 bp, 10 predicted proteins | sample CZODoug2_1_08_16_FD_185931 | JGI IMG/M metagenome (GOLD analysis project Ga0179593, IMG submission 185931) | Vadose zone soil fungal communities from Angelo Coast Range Reserve, California, USA - CZODoug2_1_08_16fungal (PacBio error correction) | ecosystem: Environmental > Terrestrial > Soil >... | reverse complement strand
TCCCTTTTTGAACGCCTCTTTACATACTATCTTCTTTTCCTCCCCACGGGTCACGGAGCGTGGTCTGTGAGGAAAGTTTTTTGCGATACTTCCTCCTGCTCTTGATGCGATACCCGGATCTAGTTAGAGTGACCTTTCTTCAATAGTTTTGGTTTTTCTATTCTTTCTGCTTCAGCGTCCAGACCTAACCAGAAAAATGTGAGTGCTCAGGGGTATTTCTTCGGAGGCGGCTTAGCTTCGCCTGTCTCGTCCTTGTGTTTCCCTCACCGAGGAGCTGAAGGTCAGCCTTCCTAGCCACAAGCGTTCATGCAAAAGTTTTAAGGCTTCCCCTCGTTGTGCGCCCTTTGTCTCTGCTTCCGTCCCATTAGCAGGACCCCCCTATAGCAGAGATCATTCGTCTCGGCTTTTCTTTTAGCTGAGAAGTTGCTTTTATGTTCCCCGCCGTGTTTTTTTGCTTCTCGGTTTCTTCCTATATTCCTATAGCCCTTTTGGCGCGTCATTACTATTTCCCCCATTTTTCCAACCACTTCCCGCTTGGTCGAATAACGTTACCCCCCCTGAGCTTCCCGACCCCCCCCGTCCCTGCGATCCGGGTTCCATTGCTCAAAGCACTGTCTAGATTGCTTTGGGAGCCCCCCGGTTTACCCTGCGCCTCTCGCATCTCCCCCCCTGACCCCTTCGGGGATGGCCCGCCTTTCTTCTCACTTTCTGGAGTTATCTAACGCCCCTAGTACATGTCCTGGTGGGTCTCCTCAGAGCATTTCTCCTCAGAGACTTCCCGCACCATGCCCACCCCTTGGCGGACCCCGCCCTTTAGCCCCCCTTTCTTTCGATCATCTCTTCACCGTGATTCTCCCCCAGAACCTCCGCTCGTTTTTTCCTTCCCCCCATCGCCGCTGCTTCAGCCAATAGAATGGGTGGTTTGTTACTCGCGACCCCGTAGAGTCTTTCGCTTCCTTGCCGTGAAAGATCGGCATTGGTCCTTGCATTCCCCTTGCCCCCCTTATGTTTCTTTCTTTCATTTTCTTCCATGGTATCGACCATTTATCAAGAGCGTGCGGCTAAAGGTTGTTGTCCCTTCTTTCGCTGGTTTTAAGCCGGGCCGCAGCTCCCCCTCTCCGCTTTCTTTCTTCTGCGCCGCGAAATCGTTGCTAACGCTTCTTATATTCTCGTTCTCCTTAGTGAACAGTCGTTCGAGTGTAATTTTGATTCAGGTCAAGTCTGCTCACACTCCACGTTCTCCCACCTTTTCTCTTTCCTTGACGCAACTCCTATTTGGTCCCCCCCGTGACCGGTTTCCCCCCCCCCTTCACTTTATTGAAGTCACCCCTATTCCTGGTGTTGTTGTTGAGATCTAGATAATTTGTTTTTCCCTTTTTCCTACTTATTTTCCCCTTCGGAGGTTGCGTCCTTGTGAGGCCCGTTCTTTCCCTCCCCTTTTGGTCTTGGATTGTGTTTTTCCTGCCTCATTCGGTCAAGACAGGAAGCGGGTGCTGCCTCTCTCCGAGATTTTCAGAGGGCGGTTATAAACGGAGTTCGAGCTTCCGCCCTTTCATTCTTGGGCCCAGTGACTGCCGATTTGATCGACGCTTCCATTCGCCCTTCCTTCCCCCCCTAACATCTCCTTTTTTGCGCTCAATGAGAGTTCTTGGCTGCCTTTAGTAGTAAATGGAAAGACACATTGACCTCCACCTTCGACTTCGGCCACGGGTTTCCTTCAAGCGTTCCCCTTCCCCTATTCACTTTTTCTCTTTATAGATGATTTCGAGCGCTCCATACCCACCCAAGGTAGAGGGGATTGATATCTTTTAGATTCGTCCGAGTGCTTCCCCCCCCCCTTGTGCTTTGTGCGCAAGCCCTGCCGTTTCTATAGAGAGACCTTTTTTGTTTGAGCCGTTTTTGCGGTTTGACCCCTTAGGGCTTTCGGACGAGAGTTCTCCTATTTCCCCCACCCCACTTCACATCTGAGTCGTGGTTCGAATTCGCTCGCTACGCTTCTCTGGGACCCCCCCGACCCCTCCTCGCGGGTCAGGGGCGGATGAAACGAGGCGCCGTCACACACACGGTGATCACCACCCCACCACCTTTCCCTTTTATGGTCGTGCTAGACGGTTTTTTTCGAGCTGGATCTTGTTCTCCTCAGTTTGTACTTCCTCTGGAGGTCCACATCGCGCGGGGTGGACCCCGTGTTTGCTATTCTTTCCCCCCTCAGTGGCTTGGCCAGGATCTTTCTTTATTGACCTCCCCCCTCCCTGATCACTCCCACGGCGGTGCTCATCCTATCGACTCACTAAAGCCGCTTAGAATTGCCTCCTTTATTTTGGTGGGGCTGCTTTCGTTTTCGAGGAGTATTTCTCGTTTTCCATTTGCTATACTCTTCCCAACGTTGCATTTTTTTAGATCGCGGCGTCGGCATGGTGTTTTAATGCGGCCTGACAGCGCATTTAGTTTTTTGTCCCTTTCTCCATTCCTCACCGCGCCTCAGACCCCAGTCCTTCCTCCGCCTCCTTGCGCTCTCAGCAAGTTTATGTCAGTTCGGGCCTCTGCATCTGCCTCCGCGTTTTTTTCCACAAAACCCGCATGCGTTTGACAGCTCCTCCTTCTTTCGCCTTGAAGCTGCGGGCTCTCAGTCTTCTTTGAGCGTTGCCTCGTGCCCCTCTTGCCTTTGCTTCCCTCCCGTGAGGCTTCCCCAAGAGCGCCCTTCCTTTTAAACGCATTTCTTTCCCTTTTTTTCTTCCCCCGCCGACGACTTTTTGGCATTGGATCTTGATTCTCGTTCTCTCTTTTGGTTTTTTCTCGGCGCCCTAGAACCGACCCAAGAAGTACCACCTTTTAGTACGGTCCATCCCTTTCCCAGCCTCTTTTTCCGGTGTCCCTCCCCCGGTAAGTTTCGCGCCGGAGTTTTTTGGCATAGGCGTCCTTCTTTTCTCTGTCGAGATCGTCCCCCGGTTCTTATTCCTCTGTTCGTGAGCAGCTCAGGAAGCTAGTTCGCGGGTCTCTTATAGGCAGCGTTTCCGCTTTTTTTTTCCAGCCTTATTCTCGTTATTTTTGTATTCATTGTTCCCTTGGCGGAGGGCGATTTGGATCTCGCTACCTTTTTTTCGGGAGGAACACAAGGGCCCCGCGCCTTTGGCTTTTTCCTGCAGATGGATTTCGCCGGCGGCGTTTCTTACGCCCCCCCCCCCATCGCGTCTTTCCCTTGTGCCTGTCCCCCTTGATTCCCGTAGCGTCGCAGGTTACAGTCGTACTTTGCATTCTTTTTTTTTCTGGTTGGCTAAGGGGCCTCCCCTTTTTTCTCTTTTTCAGTTCGGGGTTGACGAGCTCCTGCTTTTTTCCTCTTCTTCGGGCTGATCATCCTGGGTTTTTCCGTCCTCCGGACTCGTTCTAACTAGTCTTTGGGTACTTCCCTCTTTCACTTACTTGGATACAATATCTTTTTTGTGATCGTTCTCGCCTCTCATGTTTTTTTTTGCTGGGCTTCTGGACGACGGGGTGTTTCCCCTTCTTCACCCAAGAGACGGTCCCACAAATTTTCCAGTTCCCTGTTCGTTTCCTCTTCTCCCCCACTCGGTCGGTCCTCGCGATACCGTTTGCCCTCGGCGATTTTTTTTCCCTTGTCGCCGGAGTTGGTCTTGCTTGAACTTTTCGTGCGCGACTCACCAACACGTCTATACGCCTGCGGTCTTTTTGTGACAAGAAGGTGTCCCGTTGTTTCTGGGGCTTGCTCGTTGTTGCGTCGTCGATTCTTTCCTTGGAAATAGTGGTTTCTAGCGATTGGGACGGTGCAGATCCCCACTTCCAGCCTTTCCGGTAATTCCCCCCCTCCTTCGGATGAGGTTGTCGTTTCCCTGACGAATCGAGTTGGGGTTTCCTTTTTTTGGCCGTTCTTCCCCCGGTTTTGACCCCCTGGTCAATCGGGGTCTGTGTTACTAGGAGGCTCCTTGTCCTCTTTTTCTTTTTTTTTCTGACGCTTTTCCGTATTCCATATCTTCATACTTTTTTCCTCCATATGGGGCCCTTTCTTTTTTTCGACCACTCCGGAGGTTTCGTTTGATTTTCTTCGAACCATGTTGGGGAATTGCTGGCGTTCCGTGACCCCCCCTGCCCGTAGGCCGTTTTTTCGACGAGGCAGCAGGTGAACGACTTTGCGCCATTTATGCCTTTTCGTCCGCCTTTTTTCCCGGCGCCCCCTCAGGATAAATAAGTTCATCCGCGTTCGACTCTAACCCAATCCCTACGGTCCCCTTTTTTTACCACATCCGTTTTGTTTCCTTTTTCTTAGTCAGTGTTTAGAGTCTGACAGCTTGTGGTTTCCCTGCGTTTGTTCTATGTTTAACTTTCTCCTTGCTACAGCTGCATTCCATTGTAGCCTTGCTTATGGTTTCACCTTGTACCTTATCTGCCCCCCCCTCGACCCCAGACAGTTATGTCGGTCTCCCCGTTATCCCCCCTTTCAAGACCTTCCCTCCAAACTCCTTTGCAGGAAGCCCAAGCGATTCGGATTTTTTGCTCTTTCTTCAGCCGATATACGAGATTCCCTAAGGACCCTCGCGTTTTTTTCCTAATTTCCTCTAGTCCCCAGCCCTTTTGCAGCTTGACACTGTCAAGATTTGCCCCACCTTTCTAAAATCCTTTGATCGATGCTTCACCTCACGACCTTTTTTATCGACTTTTTCCCCAAGTCGGTGGTTGATGATCTGCACCCGGCCAGATACGCGTTCTTTCTTCTCCCGAGGAGGTGTCCACGTTCCGTTTTTTCTTCCTCCACTCTCTTCCATCGCCCCGACCATCACTCTTTCTTTTTATTTAATCATTTTACCCCCCCCCCCCCCCCCCCCCCCCCCCAGCCGCATTCTTTTTTGATCTTTTTTTTGAGGTTTGAATCCGTCGTCTTTTAACCACCGCGTGCGGACAGGATTTCTCTCGCGCCAACCTTTGATTCTTTCACGCATTACCGTTTTTCTGCACGACCCGTAGCGGCGCGCTTTTGGGAGGTTGTATTCCTTTCTTGTTGGAAAGGAGGTGGTTCACCCTTAGGCCCTTCTCCCAGTCACGATGAACTCTTCTTATTTTCACTTTCTCACCTCTCCTACTTTTCCCTTATTCCGTCTCGAGTAGAACCCGTTTCGCCGTCGGAGCCCAGGATTCGCCTTGGCCACACCCTGATATTCTCTGCCTCTTGATCCTTTTTGCTCCGTGGCCCCTTCCGAGTGTCCCATTTCCCCCACTTTTCCCCCATTTTCCTCTCTAACCGGCTCCCTTCCAGATCCCCCTTGGCGGTTTTACAGTTCTCGCACTCTGCTAGCCTTCCATGGCCGAGTTCTCCGCAGATCTTTGTTTGGCATTCCGACGTTCGTTCATCTTCCGTTTTTTTGCTTTTCCCCTTCCTTTTCGGGTCCCCTGTGGTTTCCGCCCTCCACTCTGAAGCCCCGTCGATTCCATTTGCCCATCGCCCCTCCTGCCTCATTTTTTTCCGGTTAGTTCTTGGCGCTGCTGGAGTTTTTGTCTCCCCTCCTACCGATTCCTTTTTATCCCTCTCCCCGTTTCTCCCTGCCCTGACGGAGCTGTCTTTCCCAGCGTACCATCCTCGCGAGAGCTTTGACCCTTTTCAAGAAGCCTCAGATTGCGCCACACGTCCTTTGCGCTACCAGGCCGGATCTTCAGTTTTTTTGCCGCTGCGTTCTTGATGGCGCCGGCTTCGACTTTTTTATTTTTGCCGGGATCCTTGAGCCCCAGCCGAGACGTGACTAGTAACGTTTCATCGGTAGCTTGATTTTTTCCTAACTCCCTTGAAAGAATTTCTTTTTACCTCCCTGAGTCTCCGCCTAAACTTTGTCAATGTCTGGTTTTTTTTTTTCCCCCCCTCTTTTTAGAGGGTGACCTCATCTTTCGACGTTCTCACTTGCGCTATGTACCCCTCCCGCGCTACGCTTCCTGTGTGTTTTTGGGTTTTTTTTCTTGAGGAGGTTCGGGAAATAGCTTTTTTTTTCCTATCGTAGGTTGCCTTTTTTTGGCGGCGGAGGAGGCGTCTTGTATTTGAGCGGTCGTCGCCCGTTTCCCCCCGGGATTTTTTTTCTCCTTTCACGCAGAACCTATCCGCCCCCTTTCTCTCATGCAACGTTTTTCTATAACCGAGCGCTTCGCTTATTGTTCTTAACTCCTTGACCTCTTTCCCCTCTACGTTTTTTCCACCCCCAGCCCCCGCCCCTCAGATGTGGGTCCTTTCCTCCGTTACTCTCTTGTCGGGCTTGAATCTCTTTGATCGTTAAGAAGTTGTTGCTTCGCCTTTTTCTTTTCGATCATTTTGATCGTGGTTCTCGCCCCCCCCCCCCTAGGTGCACTAGAGAAAAAGCAGTATCACTCCCCGCTTCGTGGTAGCCCTCATTCGATTACCAGCTTCGCGCACAGCTACAGCGCGGAGCCTTTTTAGCCCCCAGTCTTTTCTTGCTTTGGTTTTCGAAACCGTTTTCTTTTTTTCCTCAACCCTTCCTCCCGAGCTCGGAGGTTCCTTAACGGCGGAGCTCGTTAGCCCTCTTCTATTTTCGTCAGGTAATGGTGGTTACACTTACTGAGAGAGCCCCCCTCTTCTTACAGCGCCCGTTTCCCCCTCCTGAACCCGAGGACCGCCCCTCGTCGAAAGTTTGTGATCATAGAATAGTAAGTTTCTTCAGACTTTCCGCTTTTTGATCTCCCTGCATACGGACTCCTCCCCTGACCTGTTGGTCTTTTCTTTTTAGCTAGACGCCGAGCCGATTACCCGTGTACCTAGATAGGAATCTGCTGCCCGGCCCTGTGCTCTATTCTTTCTGTTCGTCATGGTGCGGTCATTTTTCACACCATGGTCCTCCCGCGCTGCTAACCCGATGAGCCTTTTCTGAGAATCCTTTTTAAGAAGGGAGAGAAGCGGCAGTCTCCTTTTTTTTTTGCTCTGCACGGCGCGCTCCAGTTTATACGATCGCTTTCTCTTCTCGGGAAAGCATGTCTCGTTTCTGTGGCCAAGGCCAGCCCCCTCCCAGACTCCCCCCCTTGCCCGATCCTTCTCTCGAAACCCCGAGGGTCCTTAGAAAGGACAACACCCGGAATTTGACTCTCCGGAAGTCTCTCTCCTCCTTTTGGTGTGAGTGTTGTCTTTTGGAGTATAATTCCCTGATCTCACCGTCCTCCAACCCCTTTCCCAGTTCCCAACTAGATTTGTATTGAGCCTCACTGGAGTGTTGGGTTTCTGTGACCCTCATGACCTACACTACCTGACCTTTCGATTTCAAGATACTCTAAGAGTCTAGCTTTTTTCTCAAATAGCTCCCTCCTCCTTTATACTTTTGTCCCTCGTATGACACTCTAAGGGCTTTCCTCTCCCTCCATCGTGGAGTGCTATAGGGCTGATGTCGAGTACCGGACGCACCATGCGGACTCACTTAAACATGTTCCTTCGCGACCGATATATTTTCGCAGGTGCGTTTCTCGCTGAGAACCCCAAAAAAAGTTGGTTCTTTTCTCTCCTCCTTGCTGTGCTCTCCCGTTTTTTTTTTTTTTTTTTTGGCTTCCCTAGGTCGGTGCTTCCTCCGAAAGTGACGGTGCACCCTTATTCTTGCGAAGATGTGCTCATCCAGATTTGACCTTTGGGACTCGATTTCCTCGCTCCTAGCCTTGCCCCCACCAGGACAGGTCTTTCTTTTCCCTCCTTCACGACGCGATGCGGTTCATTTTTCGAGCTTTGACAATTGTGCTTTTGCAGAGGACCCCCTTGTGATCCAATCCACTCTTTTCAGGGAGTGCTCGACCCTCTGTGATCTCTCTTGGCTTTTTGAGCATCTACCCGTATCCCGCGCTCTGGGGTTTTACTGTGTGATCTCTTTCCATGCCCCTGACCTGGATCCACTGCTCTCTTTGATTATATCGCCCGGAGAAGAACATTGTTTTTCTCTGCTCACATCAGCTCTGTATGTTCCCACATCTCTTCCTTGCTGGGGGCCGTCTCTTCTCTCCTTCCGAGCTCTGCCTCTCCCTTTTTGATAGAGGAAACAGTCCTTCAGATTCGGGATTAGTGCCTCTCCTGTCTTCTTATCACGGTTTAATCCCTTAGAAGCGCTTAATCCCGCCTGACCAACGGCGGCTGCAGTACCACTTGTCGCGACTCTTGTCGTGCATACCCCTCCCTCCTGGGCAACCAAAAACTGGTCTCTTACAGCTCCTCCTAAGGCCTAATCTTACTCTTTTCTGTCTGTCCTAGTCTGGGTCTCCTCTCCCGCCTCCAATGCCAGTTTGATTCCTTCCCACAAGTATAGACCGATGTCCCGACCTCTCCAAGTTAGTCCAATACTACGACGCGCGAGCCTTTCAAGACCTTATAGTACACTCCTACGATGCTGTCTTCGGGGAAGCGGAGCACGCAATAATTAAAAGCTTGAATTGAAGGAGCCTCATAAGATTAACAGAGGACTTCCAGGTATGATCAACTTCCTGCTTGTCAGTTTGAAAGTCTTCCTTATGGTCTAGGTTCGAGTTCCCCAGAGATTTACATTGTCTATTTCGCATGGCAGATCAGATAATGAGAGAAGGCGTTTTTCCTCCCATCGGCGGACCGTGCATCCGTTTAATTTTTGTGCTTTCCAGCTTCCCTCAATAAAGGAGAACTTTCCTCTGATTAGAGGTCACTTCGCGTTCCCTTCCCCCCAACGGCGAATCGCCCCTCATGGGGTAGAGACGAGTTATACTTAGGAGTACCTCCTACCCCTATCTTTTCGTCGGTCCCACCCCCCAACCCCCCCCAACCTGGCCTTCCGTCGGCGCCCCTTTCTGCACTTACTAAGTAGGCCTATTCAGTTAGCAGAGAAAAGGCATTCTCTTGCCCTCGCGTAGGGGCGGACGAGAGCCCCCACAGCGCGTGCGTAGAGGTGGGTTGTGATACTGCTACTACGTTCCGTGGAATTTTACATCCGTCTTATTTTTCCGTGATGACAGCGAGTTTGTAGTGTCTTTTATATCATACTTTAGTCCTGCTGATGCTGGCGATCCCTTCCTGTGTTCCCCACCTCCCATCCACTGACCAAGGACCAACCGGCCTGAAGCTCCCGTCTCGGTGACCCCAGAAGGTGCCCAGTCTGGATGCTCCTGTCCCGGTTGCACGGATCATCCTGTCGCTTTTCGTGTTGTCGATGCGAACTAAGCTTCGAGACCTAACCACTCAGATCTCCTGCTGGCGTAAGATTTCTTATTTTTTATTGTTTTCGTTTCTGGTTGGGCCGATGAATCATTTTCCTCGGGTCACCCCTCGGGGTTTGTCGCTTCTGGCCGGTGCAGTCAACTTCTTGGTTCACTTTTTGCGCGTACGTTTTTATTTCGTGACGGTGTCCCCCGTCCCGATTGGAATGTTGTCTTTGCCTCCTCCCTTTTACCTGCTGCGGAACTCTTGGGGTTTACTCTTATTCTGACTTCGTGATGGTTAAGGTGATCCGATTTCTTCGTTTTCATATTTTCCCCTCATATCTGGTTCTATCACCCCCATACGGATTTCGACGTCCTCGACTTTAGGGAAAGGTTTTTGAACGAACAAGCCGAGTCTTGTGTCAGCGCATCCGATTTCGGTTGACCCTTCAAGTGTTTTTTTCGCTCTGGATGGTTGCGCAGTCCGGCTGGTCCCCCCCCTCCCCCGGCATCACGCCCCTTTCTCATTGTCATCGACCACCCCTTCTCCTATCCCTTTTTTGTTGGTTGATCGAGGTTAATTTCTGGAGGTTCATTTTGCCCGCGTGCGGAAACGTCGTGATTCAGGGTGTAACCTTTCCTTAAGCCCTTATCTTATAAACAAGGAGCGGTTTTAATTTCGTAATCCCCTCTATGGCCCTCCCCCGACTGGCTTAGGTTTTCGTTTTTTCCATTTTCCAAACCGTTACGCTTTCTAACCTTTTTTATTCAGCCCATTTGACATCATGTCAATGTGAGCATTTTTCGCTTTTATTTGATCAGGTCCCCATTCCGCAGTCTCCGAATTTTACTTGTGCCTAGTAAAACCAGTACACGAGTTTCTCCGATTGATCCCGTAGCGCTGCAACCCATGTTCCCCCACCCAGACTTTTTTAGATGACCTGTAAAGTCACTGCAATCCTGGCGCTCGCCTTGAACTCCCTTCCGGGTTCAGTTGAGATATGACTTTTCTTTTAGTGTCATCTTAGAAAATCGGCGGATTTTTTTAGTCCGGTAGATTAGAGACCCCCGCCCCTCTAACCCAAGCGCTCCCCTCCTATAGATGCGCTTCCTCTTTCCCCCTTCCTTCGAATCTGCGTGTGGTTATTGTTCGCCGACCCAGCTCGTTTCGTTCTTTCCCCCCCTTTGGGCTCCTTTTGAGATATCCGACGAAACCTTTTAAGCTAGGCGTCCCTAGCCCCCCCCTGCCTTTTTCCTCCCCATGCTGCCGAACCCTCGCGGCCGAGGCTTTTTGTTTTGTCCGGCTCTTGTTTCTAAAGGAGGTGCCACGACCTCCTTAGGCCAGCGACAGAAGATCTTAAGAGGCTGATCTCTCCCTCTCCCTAGAATTCTTTCTCAATTTCCATCCTCGCCTGGGCTCCTCCTTGTATCAGTCCTTCGGGAGGATAGAAATTGTTTACCTGACCCCTCTCCTCGTCGAGAAGACGCTGCCCTTGTCTACACCTTTCTAGGAGTGCCGCAACCATTAATTTGCCATTTTTTTTCCACCCCAGTTTCCCTGACAGCTGGTCCCGAACTTCCTTCCCCAGACGCGAAAACTGGGGCGCGCCGGACGTGCCTCGTGGATGACCCGCATCTTTTTTGTGGTTCAGGCGGCACTAGCCCGTTCGCAGAAAGAGTGACGTCGAACGAGGCAGTGGGTCCTCCCCTTCCCTTTGGTTCTCCATCCCCGCGTTCTCCTAGATCAATTTTGCCTCCTTTTTCCTCTCACCTTGGACCGGCCACGACCTCCTTAGTTATCTTCATTGTATTCCAACCGACGGAACCTCTGTCCGCTTTTTCGCCTCCTTATCGATTCCCCCTTGAGATTTCAAGCCCAGCTCCATTCTCGAAGAAAGAGACTGAACGCTACCAACCGACGACCGCACCTTCTTCCACTCACTTATACCCGTAACCGAGGCACCCCTTCTGCCTGGAGTTTTGAATATTTGGCGCCTTCTCTCCCACTTTCTTGTCTTTGGAGCTGAGCCTCCGCTGGCCACGCACACCCTCTCGAGCGAGTATCTCTCTTCCCCCCCCTCTCGGTTGGATCCTTGAAAGCGGCCAGGAGTCTCGTTGGCCCCTCCACTGGTCTGTCTTCTGGGTTGAGTGAAATGCTGCAGCCCCCCACATCCCTATTTCGTGACGCGTGGAAATTCTTAGCCTTGCTCACTGATTGAGCTAACGTGTCTTCCTTCATCTGCGACCACAGAGGAATTTGGTTAATTTTCCGGGTATTCGCAACGGAGATCCCCCCCTAATAATAGGGGTGCTCGCTTGTGCTTGACCTTTTTTTTGAGTCCTTCTTCCCCGCGGTCTTTAAGGATAAGACCTCTTGGATGTTCTGGTATCATGTCATAGCCCGGTCCTCCACGCCCCTCTCTTTCCTTTCCACGGCCCGAAGATACCCCGCTCTCCTCGCGCCCGTGGAAGGATTCCTGACTTCTCTCTCGTGAACCAAACCTCCCCCCCAGAGACTCCGAGATGGGTTCCTAGTAGCGGTGTATTGAGAGAGCGCTCTCCTTTTGATCCCCCCCGGAAGGTTTATAGGTCTTACCCCCCTTGTTCTAAAGATGTTCGATACATGCTGCCGAGACCCCCATTTAGTTCCAACGCCAGGGCCTTTTTGTCGCTTCACGGCGCGTCCCCCAGAGCTTGCCCCTCCTCTCCGCGCTCTTTCTGCTTCCCAAGCCCTTGAACTCCCCCGATTGAGTTTTGTTTTGCTCAGGTTTGTCCGGCTTACGTGAATCAGACCTGAAATCCGCGCTTTGGCCCCTTGAACGAATTCCGGCTCATCTGTTCGCGCATTTCAAGACGTTTCGTGCCTTTCTGGTGTCAAGGAGGCGCGATTTCCCAAGGAGCAGTCATCCGCAGTCCAGCCCCGCAACTCTCTTCGACCGCGTCGCCAGAAAGAACGGGTCTTTCTCTTATCCTTTGCGCAGCCCCTCCTCATCGATATGGGTTTCTCGCCGCATTTCTCCTATGCCTTCCACTTGTGTTTTCTTTCTCCTAGAGGATCAGCGCTGCCAAGCTAGAAAAGGAGACCTTATCTTCTTGCATGTTTTTGTCCGCCTTCCTGCGGCACTTTCTAATTTTTCTTCCTTTTGACCGACCCATTTTCCATCTTTCGCGCCCTAGATTCTTTGTCCGAGTGAAGTACGGGATCTGTTCCTCCTGGTAGTCGGACTCCTATTTTCCAATAAGAGTGATCTCAATTTGAGAACCGCATTTTGCTCGTTTTTCCGCATCCGACCCGTCCCTCTTTTTACCGGTTTCCCTTTTTTCCCTCTTACAATCAAACCGCCTAGTTTTCCGCTCCCCTGCCCCTCCCCCCCCCTGATTGGTGTAAGTTGTGAAACACTGGGATTGATTTCCCTTTCATGTGAGCTGTTCTCCTCCCTTTTTTTTCTAGCGTCTTTACGAGCTCAAAGTTTTCCCACCTTTAATTAGTTTCGAGGTTGCGTCCTTTTTATAGATATCGGGTCGTGGATTGTGTAGTAGGATTTTTTTCCTCCCGTACCCTTCCCTCCTCATGATTTGATTTTTACCTTACTACGAGAGCAATCGTATCTTGAGTTTATCCCCTTAGTTAGAGACGGGGTATATTGG
>Ga0179593_1264509_pt1 | contig 12792 bp, 16 predicted proteins | sample CZODoug2_1_08_16_FD_185931 | JGI IMG/M metagenome (GOLD analysis project Ga0179593, IMG submission 185931) | Vadose zone soil fungal communities from Angelo Coast Range Reserve, California, USA - CZODoug2_1_08_16fungal (PacBio error correction) | ecosystem: Environmental > Terrestrial > Soil >... | reverse complement strand
AGTGACATTCCTTACGGCGTGTTCAAGTCGGACACCGCGGACGATCCGGCTGCTCTTTTCCGACTGGCTGTAGAAGAAGGCTTCTTGACTTCTATTCTTTGCGTTGCATTATGTCCTGATGTCCGCGATTTTTTTAGGTTTGAGAATCCCTCTCAGCTATGGTTCGACTTTGTGTCATTGACCCTAGGCTCTCCTACTCCGGCGTCGCTGTTGGAGCTTTCTGTCCTCATGCTGCAGTTAATGGTTCGACCCCTCTTCAGCGCGTCGACTGAACACTGAACCGAGGCTCTCAAGTCATCCCCTCCCCTTTCTAACTCAACTATAGGATCTTATTAATATGTTTTTCGTCAAGCACTAAGACGTCGACCCTCCTGTTGATTGGGGAGAATTTTTCTCTTTTGAGGGTACTTTTGTCTTAGATTCTTCCCCCCCCTTCGTCCGGTGACCAACATCCTTTTTGCTTTCTTCCTTTGTTGAGGTTCGCTTTTTTCTTTCCGTCGGAGTCGTGACCCAAATGCTCAACCCTCCCACTCATGCCGTTCGCTATATACCCGATTTCTACCCGGAAGTCTGTTCCTGGGCAGCGCCCCCCTTTTCCAAACTAGATTTCTTCTATCGGCTTCACCCGTTTGACTCCCCAGTGTCGAACTGGCCGAGCTCCCCCAATTGACCCCTTCTTGTGAGGGCAACGGAAGGCCGTTTCTCTCCCTTGATCCTATCTCCCGAGAGTCCCACCTTCTTTTTGTCCGTGGGGCTGAAGCGTCCCCCCGCAGCCCACCAATTGCGTCTTTTCGCTTTGTCTATGATGATTGCCTCCCAAACTACGGCCAATCCGGCTCTTTTCCGCAAGGCAACTTGCCCCTCGCGATTCCGGCGGTGCTGATTTTCTCGACATTTCTCACTTTCCGGGCATTGCCCCCCTCAGGATTTTCCCTATGGGCCTCACCCTTTCTCAAATCGTTTTCGTTTAGGCCTTCCCTTCTTAACCCTTCTGGCATGATTCTTGGACTGTTGCGCGACCCCTTGGGTCCCCCAATCGTTACACCTCGTTCGACGAGGCGTGTTACCCCAAGCTGAAAGATTGTCGGAACGCTTGTCGCCCAGGCACCTGAAGGAATCCGGCGAACCCCCCCATACCGTCCGATTCCCTTGCAAGGCCATTTCTTAACGAGTCTGTCTCAGTCCTTCCTCGTACTACCAGTGGTCTGAGTTTAGACCTTTAGATGCGGAACCCTCCCTTCCCCTTTCTTCCCTCGCGAGAATTTCCCCTGCCCGTACTAATCCCCTCTCACTTCCAGAATAGGACTTCAATTGCCATCATGAGCCATTCTTATGTGTAAGTGAAAGCTAAAGTCCGGCCGCTCGGAGATATCATATTATGGGAACGGGTCGTACGCTCCTTCTCTCCTCCCTTGCGGCAAATCTGGTGACAGCCCCGCTTCCTTCCGTAGTGAGTAAGACCGAACCTTAGTTCCTTTGTAACGGACCTGCGTTACTCTTTCTAGCCGCCTCCGATCATTTTTTTAATATATTTAAACCCCCCAGCCTCGAAATCTAAGATCATATGAGGCAGGTTTCTGTCCCATAAGTCATTTCCAGCCGTAAGCCTCCTACCGAGCACCCTCACGATACTTATCTGCTCCAGATAAATGGATTTGAACCTTAAGTTAAAAACCCCCCCAAGGTTTTGCAAGAATTTTCTTAGAACCCCGAAATCGGTAGTCCACGCAAGTTACTATATTGATCCTCTCCCCTTAGTATAACGCGCCGTGTCAGTGCGAGACTTTTTCTTTGGCCCTCTTTCTCGGTTATGTTTTCGCCCTCTTTCTTCTCGAGACTGTTGTAGGCAAGTCCCCCGTATTTGAAGTTGGCTTAACAGCTATTCGTCTCTCCTACGTTCTTCCCCTTTTGAACTTTATCAGCCCTTACCTCTCCTGTCCCCGCTCCTCTTTTTTACGGAGTGCGGCGCAGTACGCGAATCGGGCTACCACTTTCCGTCCCACTCGTCTCTAGAGCTGTCACGACGTTCGATATTCTTTTTGTAAAATTCCCATGCGCTTTCGGCATTCTTCCCCAGTTTTCTTTGTCTCTGTGATTCTAAAGTTTGCTTCACCAGACTCGGTCTCCTTCGGCAAGTTTTGGTGCTCCCCAGCTGGCGTTCCCACAGTCTTTTCCTTCGCCGCCCCCATTCGTCTATCGTAGTGTCTGTCTCTCATCAATCGATTTTTTAATTCGTACATACACTTACGGGATTTTCGTTCAGACAGCTTATCGTTCTCACCCCTCGCCCACATTCTTCAACGTCCGATTATACGAACCATTTGTTCGTATTTTACTGCCCTCCTTGCCACTATGCTTTCTTTTGGTTCACGAGGGTATCTTATAGGACCCGCCAATATACTGTCCCCCTGTTTCCCCTTGGATTAGGGGTTCCGTGCTTTAAAGGAGCTCACCTGTACCCATAGCACGACCTTTCTTCCCTCTGACATTTTAAATGGCGGATGTAAATGCAAATTCCTCCCAGTGCCGTGATTCTTTTTTTACGATTGAAATGTCTGGCTTATCTTATACCTTCCATTTTTCTTACCTATTTGGTACGCCCTCCCCCCTCGCCTAGTTATCGGTCTCTGTACCTTGTCTTGATGACGGAAGGTGTAGTTTCTTTTTCCGCACTCCCGCGGTGCCTCTTCTACTTGCCCGTTAATCTCCTTGAATTCTTCCACTGAAATTCGTAATCCCGGGCGCCTTTTTCCTTACCACCCCTTTTGCGCCGACCCCTCGCTTGGTACTCCGTTTTCATTCTTTCCGTTTCTCGCAGCGAGTCGTCAATTTTCTGGAGGTAGAATCTACTATCCCGACAGGCTAGCAGGCACTGAAGTGTACCATGAAAACGGGTGTGGAACGACTTTCTTTCCCCTGAATTAACCCCCAAGGTCCTGACTGTCTCTTAAAATGTTTCTTTGATTTTGTTTCCGTTAGAAAGTCGGAGCCTGCGTTGGTGATTTCGACCTAGTTTTCCGTGAAATTTTTCTTTTCATCATCGATCTTCATTTGAAGACCATATCGCTGGCACCACCGATCTCCCCCCCTTTTGACCAGATCCCGCCTATCGACCGTCTATGAGTAGAGGTAAATTTTCATGATAATCACCAACTTAGTCCCTTCTTTCGATCCTTTAACTCCTTTCTCCCTTTGAGGCCGGATTCGGGTCCTCGGTCAGGTCACGTTACTCCTATTTTTTTCTTTCTCTCCTTTGAGCATTTATACAGCTAAGACCATTGTCGTCAACCGTTACTTAAGTGATCCTTTCCCTCTAGCTACGTGTTATTGAGCCTAAGAAGGACAGTTCCGGGATTTCTGTTCGGCATATTCTCCGACTAACTAGAACGTTTCTGCATTTACCCTTCCCGCTTCCCCATCCAGTTAGGTTCAGTCTACTCACGTACTTAACCCAGAAATCCCGAAGTCATAGCCGATCTCCTCCTTCCCGAATGTATTCCCTCGAAGCCTCCTGACACGACAGAGCGGGATCCATTCGAAGCCTCGATCTTACGGTTTTGACAAACCCGTACTCCCTTTTGATGAGGTCCCCTCTCGTGTTCCCCGTGCTGTTCCCCTTATAGACGTCTGTTATTGTTTTAACAGACGTTGGACGCAAGCCCTCCCCCTTTCTTATCTCTATGCTTAATCATTCACCCCGGATCTGGAGTGACCGAAATGCCCCCCGACACTTCTAACTGGACATCTTACAAGCCCTACTCCCTTCTCTTCTAGTTCTCCCCTTTTATGCGCCACAGCGGTGTGATGGTGTCATCTGTTCTGAAATACTCTTTCCGATTCTTTAGCTGTTTTTCTGCGACTCCCTTTTTCAGCGCTTTGTTCCCCCTTTGGAAGTTCGTTCCATCAGCCGTTCCCTTGACCGCACCTAAACCCTCCTCCAAACGACTCCTAGAAAAGCACCACCCATGTGAGCCAATTCCCCCCCAGCCTCCAAAATCCACTAATTCGATCCATTATCCCCGCTACTCTGGTTTCATTTTTTCTGCCGGGCACCATCATATTCTCCCCTTTTTTCACGTCCCCCCAGTCGCTTGACTAACATTCACGGAAACAAATGTCTTCTTTTCCTCCATTTGGACCCCGCCGGCGTCGGTCCGTCCTTCCCTCGGTAACCCCGGGTTTTTAGATAATGGAGCTCCTTCCGCCGTTGTTCTTTCATGCCCTTTTCCAGAGTTATTTTTTCAAGTGCATGGTCCTTTTTTATTCTAGTTTCTAGTCGCACCCTACAAATTCGCTTATTTGGACCGTGACCGACCCGCCACACACGCCCTTTCTGATCGTTTCCGGCCTATTGATCGCCTTTTATTCTGGTTTGTTGTTTCGCGAGTTGTTTGATGTCTTCGTTTTAACCTAACTGGTGCTCAATATTCCCGGCGCTGGTTCCCCCCTTATCATGGGCACCAAGCGCGTCATCGTCCCCGCGCTCTCTTTGAGCTCTCGCTTAACCTCCCCCCCCCTTTACACTGAAAATCTGCTTACACCCCCAGAAAACTCCCGCCAATTCCTGTCTGACCAGATTCTTGGGTTAGGCTATGCTTGGCCTAGTACGTATCACTTTCCTTCGTTTCCTCCCCGACAATTCTTATACCGAAATTCAGTATGCTTTCTGTTAAAACATTTCTTGCTTTCAACCATCAAAGTCCTGATTTCAGCTGCCTTCGGAACTATTGTAGCCCCCGCTTTCTTCTTTTGTTCCCTCCTTTCAACACTTCTTCGAGACCTTCCCGTTTTCAAGCAATATAGCTATTGTTATGCAGGATCTCGACATCCTAATTTTATGCTCTGCCTTGTGGGTTGATTGGATTCCCGGACCGATGCTCCCTTACGTTATGTTCCGTCCTTTTAACCTCGGGAGTCGGGCTTATCACTCTTCTATTTTTTCGAGCCCGCAGCCCTCCTCAGTGTATTCTCTTACGACTTACAAGGTGGAGTTTATTGCCCCTAAACCTTAGTTTCCTTAAGACCTCGCCCCTCCCTACCTCGGCGCTTATCTCTCGCCTTTTATACCAAAGAGGTATTGCCCCCCCCACCCTTTGATCATTTTTCAATTCCCTACTTTCCCCTGCGAAAGGAGGTCCAATTTTGTCTTGACTAGGTTTGTTAGCCCTCCCATGGCGTCTCCTTTGATTCGATTCACCTTACTCTTTTTCTCCTTTTGTCCTCCGAGAATTTCAACGTTTCGCTCTGAAGTCGACGTTTCCCGCCCGTCTTCCCAGCCGCGCGTAGAACGTCAGCCTCCCCGTTACCCCCCTTCATCTCCATTTTTCCTTGATATCGTGTGTGTGGGTGAATGTGTCTATTTCAGTCGAACCACCCAAAAACCACCCCCAATCCAAAAAAAAAATCCCCCCGGTTCCCCCTTTTCCTTCGTTTTCATCTCTTTCCTGCTTTTTTTCCATCTCGCTCACGCTTAGCCAGTTTGTCTCCAGACCCATTCTCATATATAGGGGCTCACCCTTTTTCCCCCCGGGATGTTTCTTCTTCCTCTCTCGAATTTCTTTCTTCCTCCCCGGCGTCTTTTTAAGCGCGATTCTCTTTGAGCTCCACACTGCTCCTTTGAGATTTGACACTACGCGTCCACCTCACTCCGGTCTCTTCTAAAGCTCCCTACTCAAGTCTCATGATTGTTCCCCCACCAGAGCACCCGATTTAAGCTGAACCACTTCAAGTGATTTTTGTTCCCCATCATTCTCCCTTAGGGTATTCTCTTGCACGCTCTCGAACCCTGAATTATTGCTAGTCGGGAATGATGATCTTTCTTCCCCTTTATCCCCGAAACTGCTCAGGATTGCCCTATATTTTCTTTTGGATTTCCCCTCTGCCCCCCTCGTTAGTTTCCCACCCCCAGCCAAGTGCTGGTGCCGCGGGACTCGCAGAGCAGTCGATTCGACCCGTTTTTCCTTTTATTTTACGTTCCCCCTCCGATGTACGTATCCCCTACCATGTTTTTGACCAAAGCGATGGGCTCTACCTCCTCACTCTATTCTTTTCTCGATGTACTTTGCTACGGCCAAACTCGTCTTTGGTTTGTGTTGTTTTTCCCCAACCGCCTCCGATATTGCGCCGTCTCAGACAACTGAGTCGTCATCACTTTGATCCCTAATATCGCTTCGTCCCTCCTGCTCCGCACTTTCGTTCTGAGCCTTTTTCCCGCCCTTGCTCATTAACGAAGGCACTTGTTGATAATTTCTCCCCTTTCTTTTTATCCCTCGTTCTCGAGCCGAACCGATGATTGATTATGCACTTTTATTCCGCCCTTCCTCCTCCCCAGACAGCTTCTTTAGATCCCCCCTTGCCCCCGATGGAGACTCTCTTTCTATTGCTTTTCCCACCGACCAAGGCGGCCCTGACCTCCACAGCTTAGCCTCTTCGTACTGAACACCGCGGCCTCGCTGCGTAGCGGTCTGCCAGTCTCCCCTTTTCCCCAGGAAGGGGTTAATGTCCCTATTCGCCCTCTTCTCGCAAACGATGTTTTTCTTTTTTTCTTCGTTTCTCAACTGTAGCGCTCGGTAGGAAGAGCGGCGGGCTTTTCCGGCGTTTCGTCCTGTGGATATGCTCCACCCTTCTGCAAGTGGTCCACGCTGGGGCCCCCTATTTTTGGATTTTCAGGCTTGCCCTTCTTGTTTCGGCAGCGTTCCGGATCGTTCCTTTGCACACACTCTTTCCAGGTGCGACGTTTCCTTGCGGACTGAACCCCCTTCCCTTCCCGCCACTTTAAGCTTCCCCTGATCTCGCTAAATATCTTTTTTGATCGCCGCGACTTTTCGGAGATCCGGACGGTCCCCCCCTGTTCGGGGTTGGGATTTTTATTTTGTTTTTTTCCAACCCCGTAATGCCACTCCCCTGTTAACATTGTTTATTTCGGATTTCGCGGGCTCGTGAGGAGAAGAGTGCTGTTTCTCGGTCCTCGTGGCGGTTTTCTTCATTTTTACAACGGGTCCCCGTTCCTTCCCCGGCCGATTATTTCCCATGTTCAAATTTTCTGTTGAACCCTTCTTCCTTATGTTAGGTCCATCCCGTTTTTCGTGTCAGTAGTGTTTTTTCTTTTTTTGCCCAAGTCCCTCGTTACCCCTCTGTCCTTTTTTTCCGTACCCGCTTTGATCTTCTTTGTAGTGGTGTAGGACCCACTCAGCACCCCATGGGCAAGAGACCCCAGATATTTCGTTTTTTCAGCATGCCGCCCCGATGACCTCTTGATGCTGGAACTTGAGGACCCTTTCCCCAATTCGACGATCCTTCAATTATACGTTGAATATCCCCAACCATTTCTAAAGGCCGTAGTGAAACCCAAGTTGCCAGGTTAGACTTTGCTCGGCGTCCATTTGGAATAAATCCCTTTGGTTTGCGACAGGCCCATAAAATGTAAAAGTTTGGCCTTTGCTTTTTTCCCCTGTTCAGGCTTACGCCTTAACCCACCCCCGTTATCTTCTGCTCTAGTTGAGACGCTCGCCCCGAAGAATTCTTCTTCAGTCCTGGATGTGGCGCTGTTCAGCTTAAGCGATGCTTTTCCCTAGCCAGCGTCCCCGCCACTTAATACCCCTCGTGAATGTTATGTCTTTCCCGTTGACCATTAACCCCCACCTATCCTCTGTTACGGACCTCTGGTTCCTCCCGATCTTTGAGTGTCTTCATTTTTGGTCAGGGCCACCCGGGCAACTAATACACATGACCTCCAAAGAGAAACACCCACACCATTCCCCCCCAGAAACCAGTAGTCACGTGTGTTCTTTAAGGTGCGTTCTTCTCTTTTCCAAACCATACCTGCGGCTGTCTCCACCCCCACATTCATGTCGCGATTAGCGAACCTGCCACCGTTTGTTAATCTTTCAAACGATAGTTGATCTTTATGCCCGTGGTTGCTGAGGTTATGTCCTCTTTCTTTAACAGCCCTTTTTGGCCTAGATTGCCTGAGACTTCCTTCCGTGACTTTCCCCACACGAGCCACCATCCCCGGCTTTCCCCCTTGCGGCGACGCGCATTTTTGAACCTGGACCGGCTAGCCCATCCCTCCCCCCATTTGAACCTCAATGGGTCCGATTTCCCCCTCCAGAATCACTCGCCCATCGCTGGTTCATGCTTCGCGGTCGTCTTCATAGTCGTTTGCGTTCTCGTCTGCGTGTATCGGAAAACGTAATAATCAGTGGTCAACCTGAAACCTTTCTCCCTCCCTCCCTTGTTTGTGAGGATCCCACTCCTGCACCCTTCTTGCTTTTTCCCCCCCACCTGCAGACCCTATAATGAAAGGAACTTCCTTGGTGGTCGCCCTTTCTATCTGTTCCCGCCCCCCTCGAGGGCGGGGAGGATTTTTTACCCTTATTTTCTGTTATGTAGCTAGGAGTTGTTTGATGGAGACCATCCCCCTCTTAGTGGTCTCTAATTTCCCCCCCCCCCCGCGCGCTTTAGCGGTCTTTGGGAGGTGGTTTCACTCCTTTTTTTATTTTCTTTACCTCCCCTCTCTCGTCCCGAGAGCAGAACTCTCTGCAGACCTTCTCAAAAGCCCTCGCATTTCCCATAAATTCGACCCCTATTGTTTGTCCCCCTTCCCCGGGGATAGGCAATCCTTCCCCGCTTGTCCTTTGAAGTGCTCAATCCTCCTTGTAGTGATTTTTGCTGACTTTATTTTTTAGCATGCTATCCTTCACCTTAGGTCAAACAATTTGGTATGTTTCTGATTTGGTAGTCTTGTTTTTTCCTTTCGTGCCTTAGTTCAAATGTCGTTACACAAACGCGCTCCCCCTCAACTCTAGTTTGTATTACCAGAGGACGATTCACGTGTCGTTCCTGAGATACATTCACTCTAGGATTAAGTCGGAAGTAAAAAGGGCTCAGATGATCTCTTTTTTCAGAAGATCGCATGATTTGCATCACCCCCCGTCCCCTTATTTGTTCAAAACCATTTTCTTTCAGTTTTAGGCATCCCCGAGAGATCCAGGAGAACCCTAGTGTGTTCCTTTAGTATCATTTACTTCCTCAACTCGCCGCAGGCGGCCCCCCCCCCACCCTTGAGGGACAGTTGATTCATTTCTGCTTCGGCCCCGGTTCTTTCCGGCCCCCCGGTTGGCGCGGGCGTTTCCGACCGGTCGCACTTTGCCCTTAGTCCTTTCCGTAGAGTTTTTTTGACTCCCTTCCTCCCCGCTTTCTGAAATTGAAGCACCGTCGCAGTTTCTTTCCCCTATCATTTCCCAGCCTTTCCAATCGGGCGTTTTTATGAGGCCCGGCATTTTCCTTACACCACTGACTACGCTTTACTCTTTGATATTCTTAATCGGTGGATGCTCCATATCATTGGTTATCCCAACTCGTCACCTCAAATAAAAGCATTTTTGTATGCCCCCCCTACAGGGTAGGACAGTTACCCTCCTAAGGGAACTGCCCATCCCCCCTCCTTCTTTTTACACTCCCTGATTTAGACCAAATAAACTGTCCATCCTTCGTCCTCCATTTTCATTTCGCAAAGATGCCCTGCTTCACCTCATGAATCACATGCCGACCAATCCCATAAAGCCCCTCTTCGAAGCCTTTTGAAGACCCCCCTACACGTTTCCCAAGACGCCTGAGACCTCTAGCATTAAGTCTAGAATCCACTCGACCTCTCAAAATTGCCCAAATTTATTGCAATCAAAAAGAAGGCTCAAGAAATTTCTAGTTTTTCCCTCCGCGCCCCACCTAGAGTACCGCGGAGACCTGAGGTAAAAAGAACGGTCGATTTCCTTATTTTCCCTCCTCCCCCTCGTCAACCGCAATCGTTTTCCCCAGTATGGATCCTTTAGTGCTGTCCTCATAAGCCCGGCGTTACAGATTCATGTGCAGAGACCTGTGTTGTGACTTACAGCCCTTCCCCCCTGCTTGTCCGCGCCTCTCTTTTAGAACTAAGCGCATTGAATCCCGCCCAGCTTATTCTCCCTTACGTCCTTCCGCGTCCCATTCGCTTTTGTTGACCCTCTCTCATAGACCTTTCCCGTTCAGCTGCCGCCCCCCCCCCGGCCGCGCGGACAGCTCCCATGCCGCGCGCCGATACTGGCGGACCGAAGACCGTACAACCTTCAAAAAATTCCCCGTCCTTCCTCCTTGCCGTCGGCCTGACGGAAATCTTTGCCACGCCGTTCCTGAAATATCCTTCTTCTCTCTGATCCCTTCCTCTTTTCCGTTGAGTCTCTTGTCCTTTCTCCAGGGGCGTATTGCTTGGAGCGTATTCTTTCCCGAAGCCTTGGTCGTAGAGAGAATCTGAGCAACGCCCTCTAGGTTGGTTTGCCTTTTTGAACTGCCCATCACTTCCTCTCGAGTTTATCGGGGACGGCTTCAATTGAACTGAGCTCAATTTAAATTACTTCTTTCCCTCCGGTTTCCTGAGCTATGGCTTCGCATTCCCTGCCCTCCTCCCTTAGTTTAAATATATGGTACTGTCCACCTCTGATATTCATCAGAAGGGCGTCCATGAGATCCCCTTAACATCGCCGCGATTCTCTCAAGTCTCTTTTCCCTCTTGAGGATCTCCCCGCTCTAAATACCTTCGTGACTAGGCCGCACTATCGTCTCTTTTGTTTACCTTTCCTTTTCCTTAACTTTCCCTCCTTTGCCGGGTGAGATCAATTTTCTATGCGTCTTCTCTCGTTCCTGCTTTCTATCTAGAACATCGCTGTTTCCCTTCATGACCAATAACTGGACCGATTTCGCTTTTCATGACTTTTTTGAAATTTCCCCCGCCCCCTCTTCAACGGTTCAGCCCTTCGCGCTTCAGTTTGTCGCTAAGTCCCCAGCGCGGAACTTTCTCCCCCCCCTTTTTAGGGCTTCCTGTTTTAAAGGGTATTCTTCTCCTATTCATTGGCAAACGAAGCACTATATATTTCATGTTCTCGGTGGCGCAAGTTGTTTTTTTCCCCCTTGTCACCCAATGGGATAGCCCCCCGGCATGCCGGCCATAGAATTCCTAGTTCTCTTCCCATTGTGACCGTATCGAAACTGCGGCTAGGTAAATTACCCCCCCATCTCCCATTATATCTCTCTCAACTACTGTGAAAGATTTGGCGTCGGCGCTATGATACTTTCTTTATTTTCCTTTGTAAACTATTTTCCCTTAATTAAATCCCCTACTTTGATTTATCTGGAAGGAAGCTGCTTGGAAGTTACGGTAGGTTTTTTTTTTTTCCCCGCCGATTTTCTGTTGCCTACCAATGTGATCCACGTTTCCACTTATATACTGAGTTCTTTCCCAAGCGTCAATTACACGGGGCGCGGGTTTTCCCGTTCCAGGAAGCCTCCTTTTCGCATCGCTTTTCGCGGACCTTCTCCTTGTTTTACTGGTGCTCCTGGCTACCCTATCTAGGGTCATCTATGTCATTTTTTTCCGAGCCCCAGCCTTTTCCTCCTCCGGGTTGAGCTGATTCTCCCTCTCGCCTCGTGCAGTTCCCTTTGCATGAACCACGGGTTTTTTTTCCCCCCTTCCTTAGCGCTTTTGGCCCTCATTATACCCCCACAAGGCTTCCCCCTTCTAAGACAGGCTTTTTTCTATTGGGTCCTTGTTTTCCCGAGTAGGTGTTTTGACCAAAACTTGACTCGTGCTTCCCGCGGCGACCTTTTGTTGGGTCGGTCGACCTTCCCGATCTCTCCCGGACCACTTGTCAGACTCATCTAGGAGGAACAGCCCCCTGAGCTCACAGTCGTCTATTCAGCATCCGATCCCCGCGATTCCGCTAAAGTCTAATTGATCAGAGGAAACCCTCCAGTAGGAGCTCCATTGCAATAACTGTCGGCTTGCGGCCCGGGGTCTTATTTTTTTCTAGGCCTCTTTTTTTTGTAATTGTTTCACGGTCTATACGCTTGTTATTCGGGACTCGTTGCCCTACAGTGAAGACGCCTTCGTCTGCTTCCCCTTAGGTGATTTACTTCCCACTCAGTGTTTTCAGTCAGATCCTGACCTCTTTTCTTCTTTCGAAGAAGACAGTTCGGCTCGGATCTTTTTTCCTCTCCCAGCGATCATGAAGAATCTCCTCAAATCCCGTATTAAAGAATCGGCCACAACCTTCGCGAGCCTTTTTTTTTTATCTTCTCGCAGTCGTACACCCCGCAAACTCCCAACATGACGTAGTCCTCCGATCGCCCATTTAAGTTTAACGTACGCCCGTGATTCTCTCTTGTGGATTGACCGGGATCCCACTATCCCTGATCCCCCTACCCTGTAACCACACTTCAGCCCAATTCTTTCCGACAGGATTCTCCCTCCCCCACGGGTTCGCGCTGAACCTTAGTATGGATGCTGACGCCAAGTTTGACATGGGATTCAAAAGCCGCCCTGCTCTCTTCCCTACATCCTTCGTGGCCTACGGCTTCGGATATCCCCCGTTATGCGAAGGTTCCCCCCCCAAACAAGTCCCCGCCTAATCTCAGCTTTTTACAATATGACCCTTTCCCGGACTCTTATCTTCTTGTACGGTTTCTGACCACGCTGGTTGACAGCTTTCCTAAATATTGGAACAAATTCCATCCTTCTTTCGTAGTCCGCGTTTCGCGGCAACGGTGTGTCGTCCTTTGTTCGTCCCACGTCAATAATTTGTGGTCCCTCTCGCAGCGCACGGCGTTTGCTTACCCTCCCACCCCTTTTCGAACCTCGTCAAACGCCCCTCCACGAGAAAATCAACAAAACCGCGCCCAGAACAACATTAATGCCAAGCTGAAACGGACGATTATTCCTCCTCGCTCATACACGGTCTGTTTTTTCCTGAGTAATGAAGGTGT
>Ga0179593_1674660_pt1 | contig 12793 bp, 16 predicted proteins | sample CZODoug2_1_08_16_FD_185931 | JGI IMG/M metagenome (GOLD analysis project Ga0179593, IMG submission 185931) | Vadose zone soil fungal communities from Angelo Coast Range Reserve, California, USA - CZODoug2_1_08_16fungal (PacBio error correction) | ecosystem: Environmental > Terrestrial > Soil >... | reverse complement strand
CTATTTTCGGTTTGCAGTATACCCCGATTGCGTTGATTTTTGGCCGGCTCTCAGCCGACTGTTACGTCTGTTCACCCGACCTTTCCGATGTCCGCAAAAAGGGATATCCTTAGAGGGGTTTGGAAGGGACTATATTGAAGACCAGGCTCCTTTCCGCACCCCCCCCCCCAACTTCCGGAGACAGCAACACCCGTGCCTTGTCTTCCCGGCGGTTTCCCTCCACGTCTAGGAGACCGTGTTCCCATTTTTGGGCTCTCGTCCACTCTTGCGGGATCTGTGTGGAGAGCGATAATTTAGTTGTCCCTTTCGGTGACTCACCTTTTGCCACAGCTGGGGACTGCTTCTCCCCCCTTCCTAAAGGAGTTCTGCTCGCCCTAGAAACTTTGTCTACGCAAAGTCTCGTATTTTCTCTCTTCAGAAGCGAGACCCCCTCCCTCCTTGATGTCATTCGGTTGGCGTCTCTCCAGACTTAGTCCCCCGTCCCTTTTTTGTCCTGGAAGATTCCCCAGCGCCACCCCCTTTTTCGAATAACCGGGCTTTGTCCTTTTTCATTTTTTGATCCCCCCTCTTCGGTTTATGTCGAAGCTGGCTTGCCTCGCCTCCGGCTCTATCTTTCTTTTTCCTTGAGGACTTTTTAAATTCCGCTCAGAACTATCTTTTTTCCCATTTATTCCCTACAGAAGGTTGATCCCCCGATCTTTCCGCTTCGTGACGTTATGTCTCCACCCACTGTTTCCCGTGGGGTATTCCCTTTACTCACTCAGAATGCCATATCTCGCTCGAAAGCCTCCTCTTCCCTTTTGTGAAAGTTGATACGGTACTTCCCGCAGTCGGAAAAAGTTTCGGTATAATCCTGACCGACGCTTTTCGATGCTGCCTGGCGATTAGCAAAAGATGGCAGGGTCTTCGCTTGGTCAATTTCCGATGACATCGCCCGGTTGAAGAAGAATCCAGTTGACCCCGCACCTCTAGTGCCAGTTCCCCATGGTAATTCTGTGTTTCTTTCAATTCCGACCGACTTTTCGGGATCTGATGTCACACCGTCCCCCTCCCCCCTTTTCGTCTTCCCTTTGTTTTGTCAGTACTGTTCCAATGTCGGGGAGCGCCTAGACCTCTGCGGCGCTGGTGCTTTGACCTAGTAGGTTTGCTGTTGTTCCCGGTTTCCCTATATAAGACAGCTCGGTGCTCAGCCAAATCCCTTTTTCTAGTCAATTTTCTTGTTTTTTTTTTTTTTTTTTTTTTTTGGTGTAGGAGGTTACTCTAGTTGGGCTCAATGTGTTCCCCCACTTTTCTGGCTAATCAGATCCTTTACTGTCCCCCGGGTTTAGAATGGCTTTCGCTCTTTCCATACAGATGGCAAAATCCTTCGTGGTCCGGGAGTCAGAGTATTTGAGGTTTTTGGTTGAAAGGATCAGGACCCCTCAGTTCCCGGGTTGCTTCTTCCTTCTTTTTAGGACAACCATCAGATTGTGATCCCTTAGAGACTAGTTCTTTCATATCCCAGCGCCCGCGGACTCGCCCCTTGCTTAAGCTTTATCTGGATTTTATGTACCAGCGGCTTCTTGGACCGAAGTACACCCATGATTGAGTTGGACCCATTCTTTGAGAACCTTTTGAACCCCTGCGATCTTCCCATTCCCGCATTGTAATACTGGGCTTTCTTTGTAGTTTATAAATAATGGTGTCCCTTCATGTGATGTGCCCCCTTTTCCCCTGTGCCCATCGATTTATCTATCTTACTATCCCGTTGTTGTTTTTTTGATACCTTTGATTTTCTTTCAGCGTTTCACTTTAAGGGTCCCCCCGGATTTTAGACTATCCTTGCAAATGAGTTGATTACCTTTGGGAGTTTTTTCACAGGGTTACGCCTTCCTCCCGACCCAGAAATTCACCTCCTCCGCCACATAGGTTTAGAGCAGGTCGTCCCTCTGAACATCACGCTATTTGTTTTCTTTTGCGTCTTTGGAGTGGTTTGTGGTGGCTAGGCGCTCCCCACTGCGTTCTTTCTCCCCCCCATTCCCGATTTTGATTTTCCACGAATATCACTTCCTTTCCGACCCTTCGTTCCTATCGGTACCCCCCCCACCAACTTCCCCTTCTCCTTCCGAGAGCTTCTCCCTTTGGACTGGGCTTGGGTGCTGAGGTCCCGCCGGTTCAATCGCAGAAGCCCCAGGTCTCGCGATGATCCAGAAAAGTACATTGAAAACTGTTGTTCGCACCCTGCACGCTTTCTTTTTTTTTTTAACCCCCCTTATCCCCATTTAGACCCTCCCCCTCGCTGGTTTTCTACTTCCCCTCTATTGGCTTAGTACTCTCGTTTACTGAACCAACTTTCCCCCCCGCACCTACCGGAACTCAACCGGAACCCGAACGCCCTCTTTGGAGTGGCGAGCAGACCAGGGTATACAGGAAGTATCTAATCGACTCCGATGGAGTCGTGAAACCCGATACCGAACTTTCTCTTCCTTCTATGTTCTAACCTCTCAAGGCGTCTCCTCCCAAACCCTGGTTTGCCATGGCACGCCGTTAGTGGCCGTTCGTTCCTCCTTGTTTTTAGTTGTCACAGGGACCTCGAAGACCCTTTTGCACCCAGATTTTTTCCTCTCCGGTAGCAAACGGCGACCTCGCCGAAGCGCACCGTGGATTTGAACTCCCTCTTTTGAGCGCGGGGAATACTGATCGCGTCTTCCCAGACCGATGACGTCTCTTCCCCTTGCTTCCCCAAACTCTGTCCTAGCCCCCTTGGGAATTTGTCGAGCCCGACGACTCACGTCCTCTTGTCTCCGATCAACTTTCGGGTATCCTGGGCACCCCGGCTAGAGGCGAGCGAATGTCGAAATCCCCCCACATTCACATCTGGGTTGGGCTCCCCATTTCCATTGAGAACCCCATACCCGCTCCTGAACATTAGGTGCTTTTTTGCTCTTTTTTGGCCCCCCGCCTGTTGGGTGCACTTGGGTGGTTTTGACCCTCTTTTCTTCGGTGCTGCCTGACCTGACCCCCCGTCTCTCGAAGGGCCAGTTCATTTTCTGCTTGCAACGGTTCCTCCCACCCAGGAAATACTCGGATAGCTGGTTTTTCGAGCGCCAGCCTTCTTTTCCCGGTAACCCCGTCCTCGTGTTGATTCTAGTCTCCATTTTTTGCATTGCTGATGCCACTTCCTTTTTGGAAAGTCCCCCTCTCTGGGGACTTCCCCCTTTTAATTCCGCTCAAAAAAGGAAAACTCCTCTGTCCTTCATAGTCCCAACATAGCTTGTTCACGGCTGCCGCGTGGGAACGCCGTCATGAACCGGAGATCAGCGCGGTTATCCCCCGCTCTATTCCGGTTTGCCAGTTCTGCCCCCCCCCCGTTTTTTCCAGAGTCCATCGGCGCTCTAGTCCAGTGATACAAAGTACCTTACAAGAAACCCCGAAGTCTTCGTTTCGTTGGCGTGACGGAAAGGTACTCACGCAGTCCTGCGCCTCGGCCCCCTCGAATTGCTTTCCCCAGTTTTAGAAGGCCACCCCTTCCCGGAGTTCCCCCCTGCAGAACCACGGCTCCTCTTCCTCTCTTGGTTGTTGGAGGATTTTACTCTTTTTTCTCTCCCCGGCTTGACGGTGTGCCGGCTATTCGAATTCGCGGCTCTTGGACTCTCCGTTCCCGGACCCCTCCCGGCATGCACACCCCGATATGTGGCTTTGTGAAGGTCCGGTGATTGTTTCCCTCCTTTACGCGACATTCGCTGCCTGCCCTGGAGGACCCCCTTTTTTTTGCCCTTGAACGGACCGCCTCGTTGGCATACTGCGTCCTCCACCGATCTCCTTTTTTAACCCCAGTCTGCTTGCAGTTAGGTTTGCAGAGTATTGGCCTCCCCCCCCTCTTCCGTTTTTTCCCTATTTTTCTTTCCTACCCCATGGTTTTCTTCTCCCACTCGTGGTTCTGTTCGCCACCCGTATTTATCAGGCCTCTCGTAGATGTTTTTTTTTTTTTTGTGTTATTTTATCTTTTTTTTAATCTTGATCAGGGGTAGAAATTCGCTGCTAGTTATAGATAAGAAGCGATGACCTCGCGATTTTTAAGGTTCCGTTGCTTTTTTGCTTGCAGTCCCTTTAAATCCTTGTGGCCACCCCAGTCGATCATCTGACGTTTTTTAGAGTTCCATCGACAGGGCGGTAAACCCCGTGCCGTTTTCGCCACCTCCCCCTGTAGTTTAACGCGTCTCCCTGTTCTTTCGATTGTACTGTTTTTCGCGCGGCGCCATCCCCGGACCCGAGAGGTGACTGTTCATGTGGCCCTCTGCGCTTGGAACTAGCTCAGACCCCGCTTTAGCTTGGTGCCCAGGATCCGAAGCGTCGCGCTCTTCACGCTTTTCTTTTTTCTCCCGACCTCCAAACGGTACATGAAGGCTATTTCTGCGTTTGGACCCTTCCCATATCCCTGGGTGCTTCTCGCTCGCCGTAAGAGTGAAACGTTGTGAACCTTTCCCTTTTCCGATCGTTCCTACAATATGTAAACCCCACACGAGTCTTTTCGAAGCTTGACCTCCTCTTTCGGCCTCTTTCCTGCCGTGAATCGCTCCACTGTGCGGTTTTCTCGCGTGTTTTCTGCCCTCCCCTATTTTGTATTTTCAGAAGCTCAGGACCTGCAACTGACTTCAAAGGTCCCCCCCTTTTTCTTTGTTGAATGATTGCCGTGTCTTTCTTCCTCCCCCGACCTCCCTTTTTCCCGGGATCCTCCCCGAGCCCCCTCACCGCAACTCATTCGCTGATGGGTGCAGTCCTGGCCAATGTTTGTCCCAGCTTGCTTTTTTTGTCTTTTTTCTTCTTTTTTGGGTTGACAGTGTTCAGCGTATAATCATACGCCAATTCGGTGATCACCATTTAGGCCCTTTGACTGGTCTTCCCTTACGGCTTATAAAAAGTTTTTCATTTTTTCTTTCTTTTTTTCCCGAGGGAATTTTCGGGTTTTTCCTTTATAGAGGTTCTCTCCCTCTGGCACAACGCCGTGGTCCCCCCCAATCATCGGCCCGGCCTGCCTCTTTGATTGGTGTTCAAACTGCTAGTAAGAAGTTTTCGTCTTTTCTTCCGCTTGATACCCCGATTCTCTCTGCATTTTTTCTCGTACATCGGGAAAAGTGCCACCTCGCAAATTTCGGCACCATGCTGGTCGGCGTGCTGTCCCCCCTTCTGGGTCCTCTCAATCTTAGTGTTCTGACCCCAATTTGCGTGGTCCCTTCCCAACTCCCCGAAGGCCCCCTTATAGTTGGTCCTTTCGTTTTGATCGTCGTTTACATCTTAGTGTCCAAGTCATCTTTGAGATGTGGCTCGAGCTCTACTCTTTCAATAATCCTCTTTTTCTTTCCGCTGCCTTTGATAGCGTCCTCCCCTCCGGACCAGATAAAAACTTTTCTTTAGCGACGATCACGATTCCCCCCCCCCTCTCAGCTGGAAATGACGCTTCTCTGTCCTCCTGTCGTCTCACCCGAATTTTTTTCCTTCTGCTGGAAACACTCCTAGGTGCCGTATCGCAGGCTTTTCGAACCCACCTCATCTTGGCCTCTTTTGTCGGCGATTTCCGGGGCCGCTTGGATATTTTGGAATGGATGCCGCCTGTAATCGCCCCGATTTTTGATCACGGAGCTAGGACCCTCCTTAATCGTTTACTGTTCACCCAAGAAACTGCCGATCGCCATGCATTCCCCCTCCTTGCGGTTGTTTCCAAGTGGAGGAGCCCGATCCTTAGTGCTCCCCACTCCCAGTGCCGCTGATCAGCCCATTGAAACCCGTTGAGACCCAGCTGATACTCCCTCGCCTCAGATCAAGAAAATGTTCAGTCTTCCGGGTCTTTGTGTTTACTTACACACACTTTTATCCTTGGCTTTTCTGAGTGGAACATTTAAAGGCCCCCCCCCCCCGACTCAGGCAACGGCCCCCCCCCTTCCCCAGCCAAGGGTGGTTCGAGTCGTTGAGCGATGGGTTATAGGCATCCTGCCGCGACGTTCGATTGCTTGTGTCTCTACAGGGATGATCCCCTTCCCCCCTTTGTTCGAGTTTTAGTCTTTTTCCCCCTCAGACTGGGCATCATCCAACCACCTTTTTTCATGGCGCTCCTTCTCCCCTGGGTCCCTGGAAATTCACCACGGTTCTGTGAGAGGGCATCTGCAGTTCCCCCCACCCCTCTGCAAAAAGTATGTCGCTCCTGTCTTTAAATTCGTCCCCTTCCTAGCCTGAGGTCCGTGAGGCTGGCAAACGCTGTGTTAAGCGGTTCTGACGCCCCCAACCAGCCCACAACCGAGCTTTTGTTCACCTTTTTCCTCGATCTTCACGTCGATCGATATCTGGGAGTCCCTCCGGCAACCCCTGGGAATACTCCCAAAGAGTTTTCTTTTTCTTCGAGCCCGACGAAGCCCAGAGGCCCCTCTTCCTCGAAACCTTATTGACCTGGAACCCTCGAGGATTGAGCGTACTTTCCACTCGCAAAATCATAAAATCTCCCTCTCCCGGATTTTTTGCGCATCTGAACTGCTACCTACACCTCTACTCCTCTCTTCTCACCCCGACACCTTTCCCAGTTGTAGTGCGTAAGTGTGATTCTTTTTTTGTGAAGATTTTGCAACACCCTTCGACAGACTTTGGAAAGTATCATTTCTGATCCCCCTCCCTTGACAGGGTTCATGGTGCCAATCGCGGGTCTTTCTGAGACAAAGCTCCCAGAGGCTTCCCTTTCCGCTTTTTTCTAGTAGTCGACGCAGATTTCTGATGATACTGTTGGGCGAAGTGTCAACAGCCCCTTTTTCCCCGCGCCACTTTCGTTTTCAAGCCCTGGAAAGGTTCCTTTACGAGGCCGCGCTCTTTGCCACCGAAACCTGGAACGTGGTTCCACCTGCACCCATTGAACAAGGCGGCGACTCTAGGTCCCCGCCGTTCTAGTGATGCCGTGTTCTTCCACCCGTCTCAGACGCTTCCATATCCTTTCCTCCGTCGATTTCAGTTTCCCAGTCCCCAACAACTCAGAGCGTATGTGTCTTTGTGCATGTTTCCCCGGAACCGGTCCCCTGTATCATTCCCTTCTAGGAGAAAGTAGGCTGGGTCTTTTGCCGCCATCCGACAATCATTGCGTGAACCCCATCTCTCTTTCCTCCGTTTTTTTTTGCGAGTGGTTCGTCCTTTTCTCTACTGAGGCGTTTTTGGTCAGCACCGACTTTTCCGAGGCCGATGCGCCTGGCGACTGCCCTCCTTTCATGTGAACCTTTTTCCCGATCCCGCCTGACCCTCTCCGGACTTTAGGGGTTATTTCCGGTTATTGACACTCTCCTCCCCCTTGCTCCGGAACTTTTTTTTTTCTTACTGTCCACGGTGGGCAGGCCGGCACCCTGCAAGCGGGACACCAGACTGTTTTCTCACTTGGCGCGTCCCCCCCCCCTCTTCTTTAGGGTCGCTAGTGTTCTGAGGGTCCCTGTTAGTTGTCAATTTCCTTTTTTTGTCAGAGGAATTTACGCCCTTTTTTTTTGTCGGTCCCAAGTCCTGGGTGATGCCTCGCCCCCCACTTAACCTCGTCCCACATTCGCATCCCACCCTCTCCATTTTACAGCTGCATCTTCTTTCTCTCTGACCCCTTTTTTTCAGATGAAATGAGCCGATTGTCGGGTTCTTCGTTGCGCAGTCCCCCCACTGACCCCCTATGGCACATGTCCGACATCTACCTTTTTGGAGTCGCCACGCCTCCCTGAGTAAACTTGCCGTCCCCTAAAAACTGTTTTCCCGGTATTCCTTTCCAACCGCATGTTCCTTGTTCTGATTTTCACATTCTTCCTCTCCCTCTTCCTAATGAGGTCTGAGGAGTTCATTCGCCCCCCTTGTTTTTCCCCTGCGCTCCTAAAGAGTGTCTTTTTTTAGCCCCTATACCGCGTCTCCTCTTTTTTTTTTTCTACCTCTCTTGCTTTCTTCCCACACCTTGGTACGCCGGGGTATTCCCGCTTTGTGACATGACAAGCCTGGTCCCATCTCTTCGACGTCCCCTCGGAACCGGTTTTCAAAAAGACCTTTCGTCCTTGTTCGTAAAGACGAGTTACCCACCCCAACTCATTGGACAGCCTCCTTGACCTGTCTTCTTCGATGTTCGAGGAGGATCACAGTAGGTATTTGTCTTCGCCTGTTGTGACCCCTGCGAGTCAATCTCCCCTCCGTTCTGATCCACTCATTTTTCCATTTGCCGCAAATGTCATGTCCCCATGATTTTTTGCTTTTTCCGCTCCTGTTTTTTTTTTTGTTTCCCCACATCGCCTACCTTCTTTTCCACGGGTCTTTTTTCCTCTTCAAATTTTTGATCTCCACCGCCAAGGCCCTTCTTGGACTTATGGTGTGCAGGCTGTCCACTGGTCGGGCTCTCGAACCGGTATTGAGTTGGTTCCTCTACTTGGTGTTTTTTTTTCTGAGGTGACAACCCCCATTCTTGCGGAAGACTCCGTCCCAAGGTTCGACGTTACAACCTGGACGCTGCGGAGTGGACCCAGTATTGATCCCCAGGTCCTTTCTGCTTTTTGATCACGTGTTTTCACGTTGGTGCTGATACAGAGCGATGGCCGACTTGGCAGGGGTTTCGACATGGTTCCCCCGCGTGGCGCTCCTCCCGTAAAGCCGGAGTGGTGCCTCAATTTCGATCGGATCGGCTACTGATGTTCCCCTGGTGTGAAATGAGCAACCTCCTTTAGTGGAAGTCGAGATCTTCGTGTCCATTGGATCTCCTTTTCTCCCGGCATTCTTGCTTTTTCTCGGCCTATCAAGAGGCACGCAGACGACAACTGCCTCCCCATTGATTTTGATAGTTTGAGTTTTCTCATACATGCTCTCGCAACATAGGCTGTTTTTCGCGTCGTTACCCTTCGCGGGCGCCCTTGTTACCCCCTGTCTCGAATTTCCCCCTCCATGCTCCTCTCTCGGGCCCTTTTTTTTAAATAATGATCTCCGTCTCTTCGTCGCTTCCGCTGCCCGCGATTCTCCTTCCTTTTTTTTCTTCTCCATCCGTGTTGTGTCGTGAATTTTCCGGTTTCAGCTTTTCATCGTATCACGATTCCTTCGCACCACTTTTCTACGACGAACGATGCCCCTATGAGGTCACATGGCTCGTGGCACTCGCGCTTTTCATTGTTCGATCCCGGGACAGAAGCACGACCCCCTACAACCTCATAGGTGACGTTATCTCCGGCCCGTTTAGCCGGTTTGCCCAACAGACTCCCCTGTGGCCCGCCGTTTTCTTCTTTTTTTTTTTAATGGTTCCTCTTAGGCCCGCGCACCCCACGAATGCGCGATGATAGCCCCTTCGATTTTTATTTCCCCTGAAGCTTTTTTTTTTTTTGTTTTTATCTTCCGACGCACTTCTCCTATCAGTCCCCCCCCCCCCCCCCCCGCCCCCTCCGTATCAGGCCGCGCCTATCGCCTGCCGGACCACTCCTGGCTTGCACTGATTTTCCGCGCTTATCCTTCGTACCCCGGTTTCCTTCCCTGCCCTGATGCTCCAGCAGAAATTCAAAACACGTTTTGCTCCCCCGTCGATAAGCCGGCAACATGATCATAAACTTCCGTCCGCGTGACTTGGTCCTTTCAATGAGGGTTTCTCGTTGAGTATCCACCCCTGTCACGCACCCAAGAAGGAAGCCCCCTTCACCATGGTATCCGCGGTGTTCGGTGATCCGACCAGGTTTCTTCCATGGACTCAACAACATATTTTGACCTACCTCTTGCGGTTGTCGGCCTTGACGCAGTGATTAGCCCCGAACCGGCTCCCTTCGGTCGCTTTGATTCGGACATCATTTTCCTAACCGGGTTTCCTGGCACTATCCATTTGCAGGTCCCCTGGAACTTCTTTAGACTCCACCGGAGGATGCGTGGGCATTTCCCAGTTTTTCACTGCGAAGACATTGACCCCGCTTTGCGCTGGAATTGCCATCGTTTCTCCCCTCTAACAGCATTTCGTTACATTAGGTGCCCCAAGCCCATATTGGTTTCCTCCTCTTTCTGTTACACCCAAGCTTCTTCCCGCCGTTTCCCCCAACCCGATGACGCTGAGAGAGATGGCTCCAGCGAATTTCCTGGTCACCCCCTGTTTTAAAGCCCGGCTTTACTTTCCGTAGCGCACTGAAGTTAACGAAGCTTAGACAGACGATACCTTCTTCCGGGCCTGGAACAAAGAATCCTTATGAGCGCTGCAACTCCTGGACCCCATAATCAATATCGACTGATAGAGTGCTCTGGTCCTCGCGACTTACTCCCCGAAGATCGAAGAAATCTGGTTCTCTTCTTCATGACCCCCTCCAACAGGTTGGACGTCTTTTCTCTGAAAGGGGTTTCCCCCCTTCGAGCTCTTCATTGTACAACCCTAGTCTTTTTATCGACTTCTTGGTGGGCCCGTATTTCAGGGTCCAACTCCTCCCCTAGCGACCCGCTTGGCACCCCGCGGGCTTGAGAAGAGCCGCGCTTGGCTTTCCCCCTTAGCGGTTCTGCTTCTCCTCTGCATACTAGAGGATGTGACCCCTTACGTTTTGCTAAGAAGCCCCCACTCGATGTTTCGACGCACCATGTATACAAGAAGGGACCCCCAGGAACGGCGTCGTCCCGCAACACTTTTCCCTTAAACCACTGTCAAACACCTATTTCCTGTCCCACGGTTTTTTCTCCCAGAATCCCTGTTTGAACCACGCGAGCTATTTTCTCAACCTCTTTCTGCAACCTCGCCTTGTTGACGTTGCCTGCGGCATGGCCGTCACTTGAGCCCCTTCTTCTCGTTCCCTTATCCAGTAACTCCAAGACCCCTTCCCCCTATTCGATCTTTTCTGTTTGTCATGCCGGGATCGGAAGTTCCGTTCCTGATTATGGTTTTATAGGCCGGTTTTCATCTCTTCCCCCACAAAGAGCCCCCTGAAATAGAGTTTTTTTCCACCTGCCTCCCCCTCTTTTTCTATTGTAATCCCTCCCCCTTTGTTTGTGTGGGCCGAGATGGGTCGCTTTACGATTTCAGTCTACTTGTGTCCGGTTTTAACAGCTACTTCGAGGCACGGCGCCTGGACTTCTCATTCCCTTACCCTTTTCCGCTCCCTGGTTCACCCCCGACCGGCTCGCTGAGGTTTTCCCTTCACTTGCTGTTTCTCCCGGAAATCGAAGGCACGACCGCGAATTATGAGGCTCCGGTAGGTGCATAAGTGGCACCCGTCATCTCTTGCCCCTTCTTTGCATACCCCTAGTCCTCGCGTGTTGACTTCTTTCCCCGCTCAGTTCAGGGAATGATAGGTGGAGTCGCGTTCCTCTAGTTTGAAGTTAATGTGTGAGGACTTACTTTCATGTTTGTATTGAACCACTCTCTTGGGTACTGTTTTTCACCCCGATTCCTTCTCCTTTTTGCGGTCGACTCCCCCGATACCCTGCAGAAGATTCCTTTTCCCTCCCCTCGAGGTAGGATTATAGTTTTTCCCTAGCACACGTATTTTCCGACTCGTTTTCTCTTTTTCTTAGTTTCTCTGCCCCATTTTCCTTCCCACCCCGTAGATCTGAAGTTGTTTGTTTCAGTTCGGAAGTCCCCAGACTACAGCAAACCCCCGAACTCCCTCCCCCTCCAAGTAGGTGTAGTTGACAGGAGTCACCTCCATTTTTTCTTTAGCTGTGTAGGTTAGACAACTCTTTGAATTCGCCCCGCGCTCGATTTGAGATTTCCTTCTTTCTGTGACTTTTTCGCTGTCCATTCGAATACTCCTCTCTTTTTGAAAAGTATCCGACGAGGTTGATCTCTCCTTCCCGAATTTTTAATAGCGGTTCCTCCTACACCGGTCAAAGAAGTTTTTTTTTCTTTACCGTTTCACTGGTCTTCTACCTGAGACCCTCCCTTATTTTTAGCTCGTGAGTTTCCTCGAGGCAAGGTTGAACGACTGTCGCTCTCTTTCCAGCCCCAAGAAGAGCTTTCAAAAACCACATCGCGTTCGTGAACAGCCTAACCTTGACGATCTCGAAGATATCTTTTCCCTTTCTCCATTTAGTGAGGGTTTTCAGCGGTTGCCCCTTCCCCTATGACTCCACCTCATGTGAGATACGCATTATTTTACTCACCTTCTCTTCTTTTCCATGGTTTCTGATGAAGCTTTTCGATAGGGTGTTTTACCCCCTCTCCTACCGATCCAAGGGTTCGTGCACTCCCACTGTCTCCTCTCCTCCACCGTCCCCCTTCAGCCCCGGGAGGACTGATTTTTGCCTGCCGTATACCTTTTCCTATTCCCCCCCGTTGGGTGCTTTTGCTTCCTCGTCTTTTTGAGTGGACCAGTTTCTGTCAAGACGTACTCCCCCTCCCTCTCTCCCCTTTGTAGCGACTTACTCTATTACGCAGGAGGAGGCGGCACTACTGGTTCACCCCGTCTCGTCTCCCGTTTTTTTTGCTTTTCAGGCGTTGTTTTTCATCGTTTGTGTTCACGTTTCAACTTTGTACTCCCTTAATGCGTAGTTTGGATCTCGATTTGCCCCTCACCCCGCTTCTTTTGCCCTCTTCCACATCCGGCTCGTCTCCGTTCTACCCACCCCGGCGCAGAGTTCGTTGCACGTGTAGGACACCCTTATTATCGCATCTGTCTGTTTTGTCTTTTCACCCTTCTTTGTCCCTGTGGCTTTTCCCCGCTCTTTTAACAGTTTTTTACGTCATGAGATCTTTTGAGTGTGTATCCATTCTTCCCTCTGCCTGGCTCTTCGTGCACCACGTTATGCACGTTGCTCTTTCCTATCCCACGCGTTGATTATACGCGCCCCCCCCCTCCCCCTTTTTTTTTGTCCCCCTCCTAGG
>Ga0179593_1440899_pt1 | contig 12793 bp, 22 predicted proteins | sample CZODoug2_1_08_16_FD_185931 | JGI IMG/M metagenome (GOLD analysis project Ga0179593, IMG submission 185931) | Vadose zone soil fungal communities from Angelo Coast Range Reserve, California, USA - CZODoug2_1_08_16fungal (PacBio error correction) | ecosystem: Environmental > Terrestrial > Soil >... | reverse complement strand
GCTTCCTCCCCACCTTCTTTCGAGACATCGCCGCTTGAATTCGACGTTTTCTGTGCGTCCGTTTCCCCGTTAGAAGATGCCGCGTGTTGACGCCCCTCGTCCTCTCGAAGAGTTTGGGCGGAGCATGGCCTCACCCTTTTTCCATCGTGGGGTCGCCACACACGAATTCGTTCTGTCTGCTACATTTTCCGTCGTTTCTCGCTCGACGTGCAAGGAACGGCCTCTCCCCGAGCGCTTCTTGTCCCCCCAAGTGGACGCGCCGTCGTGCCAACCTTGGCGCTGGCTTGTGGCCCACCCCGGGCCGCACCCTTTTCTCCCCCCGCGCAGCTCCACGGCATTATTCGGTCCCCTTTTCGAGTGGGCCCCAGTGGGTGCCCCACACCGAGTGGCTTCTCGCTGCTGCTTACAACACCCCTTGTCCGCTTTTCCACGTCCCTTCGCTGAGGCCGTGTTCCCTTTTCGCTGTAACACAGCAGTGCTCATTATGTCGGCGTACTGTTCACGGACCCTCCAATCTTTGGCAACCGGATCGCCATGTTGGCGTGTTCAGCCCACTTCAAGCGCATCCATATTCCCCTCTTCCGCTCTCAAACTGATGGCGCTTTTTTCCACCAGGCTTGAACATTTTCCGATGACTTTTTTTTGCCCTTCGGCGGTTCCCCTCGCGGTGACACGCGGCCGTACACTCACTTGGTTCCCAATCTCATTGTAGTGTGTTACCTCAAAATCGTTTCAAGGCACTAGTTCCCTGCCTCCGGCGTGGACGCATAGACTTGAGGTGATTCTTTTTTTTAACGTTCGTGTGCGCCGTCGTATTGCCCGAGTCCGCGCTGATTCCCCCCCCCCTTCCCCCCCCCTCCTACTGAGAACCAGTTCTCCCGGTTTTTTTCTGCGACCTCGGTCCCTCGAGACAGAATCTTCACGGATGCATTAGTTCGTACTCCAACGTCGCCTCGTCGAGTCTCCGGCTTCGACCCTTTCGGGTTGATTTGTCGGAGCTGAAAAGGGGTGCGCAGAGGATTGATTCCCCCGCTGCTCCTTTCCTGTGTCTCTGGTTCCAATTTGGGCTGTTTAGTGCCGTTGGAGGCTTTGTCCGCCCCCACGTGGCCCCCGGGGGGGGTTTCACGATTCCTTTTTTCCCCTGAGTTGGTACCTCTTATCGTACTGTCTCGTGTCCTTGCCTTCCCTTCAGGCACCGGTGCTCGGGTTGGGTCGTTCACTGGCCCCCCGCCCCAGTCCTTCTTTGCGCAGCAAATGTGCCCTACCCCTCCGGGCGATGCGCCCTGCCACATGGAGACGATCTACACGTACGTTGCTGGTGAGCGCCTGATCATTCGTCTATTTTGGTTTCTTTGTGACGGACGCCGAGTTTTTTTCTTCGCGTGCACGGTGCTCTTAACCGCCGCCCCCTTACAGACCCCCCCCTTGTACAGCGGTCCTGTTGCCTCGTCATAGGCCAGTCCTTACGTGCCCTCTCCCTGCGCAGTCGAGACCTCCCCCCCCTACGATGGGAAGGGAGCAGTTTCTTTGTCAAGGCTTGCCCTGTTGTTCTCTGGAGAGATGTCCAAACTGGACGAACTGATGGAAGGCTCTCCCCCGCTGGCGGAAGCAGGAAAAGAAGTAATGATGGTCTTTTTCCGTTTTGCTCTGGCGTGGCCTCCTCGAAGTTGTCATAGTCCGATTGGGATCCGGCCCCCCCCTCTCTTGCTCAGCTCGGCAAAGCGTCCCTCTAGTTCTTCCTTTCGTATTATTTGTTCACGTTTTTCCCACATCGTCGGCAATCCCCCCATTCCATGATATCCTTTTGTAACGGAATCGTGGTGTCCGACGGTTACAGGGCCATTTTGTGTGTTACCACCCCCCGCCCAGGTCGTTTTGCACTTGACGCGTGAGAACCTCAGCTACGAGTTGTTTTCCCCGCAATTCGTTGTAGACCCCACCTTCAACGTTCGACCCGGATTCCCCCCCATAACGCCTCGTCTTTCGTGGTAACTTACCCACTCGGCGGTTGCCGTGCGCCTTGGACTGGTCATCCGTGGTCACACCTTCACAACCCCTGGAAGAATAGCTCTTCCTTCTTTTTTTTTGTTGTGATTAGAGTTTCCGGGGGTTTTTGGTTGCTTTGGATGGGGGCTCCCCCCCCCACATACCGGAGGTTTCGTCGCACTTTGGTCAGAGGTTGTAGTCTTTGGTGAGAGTTCCCCCAAAGAACCTTGCGTGTGGTTCCGCCGTAGTCAATTTTTGATTCGATTTTCTCCCGTAATTGTGTACATGGCTTGTTGGGTAGATTTTTGGACCTGTGCCCCGGCCCCCCCTCGTGGTCCTTGCCACTTAGCTCCCTCGACCCGGGTTTGGCTCCGCGATAGTCGCTGGGCCTGTTTACGCTGATGTTTTCTGTTTACGTGTATTACACGTCTCTTTGAGGTCGTTTTTCCGGCTCTGTGCCCTTTGAAGTTTTTTTTTTTGACGACGCTGTTGCCTTATTTTTTTTTCCACTGTTTGAGTCTCCGTTATCTTTCCCGTTAATTTTTTATCCCCAGGTCGTTTACCCCGTATGGTGACGATGTTCTGTTGCCCCCCCTTCCTACCACGGTGAACGGCGTCCCCCTGTGGGTGCATTGCTTGGAGTGGGCCCTCAGTTTTTTGAGTATGGGGCCATCATGGACCAATTCCTTTGTCTCCCCTGCTGTGATTAAATTTCACCCATCATATTGCCCTGATCGGAAGCGGATGTGGGTCGACCACGAGGAACTTGCCTGAGATGAACTACCCTCTTCCTTTGCCTTGTCTGGCGGGCCTTCCGATTCCCCTGTCGCCGGCTCTCCTTTTCATGGTTTTGATACTGAGTGATCGGCCTTCAGGTGCCAGTCCGATTCTTTAGTGCCCAGGGCTTTCCCCCGGGTTCAGTGAGCTCACTTTTTTTTCCCTGACGCCCCTTGGAGCGGTTGGTGGTCCACTCGCCACCGTCTCCTTTTGCACCCTTTTGTTGCTAGACTTGCCAGGCTAGGGATTGCGACGCTCACCCTGAGCTCTCTTCCTGGTTTAATGACCCTGGCGGGTGCCTCACTGGCGTGCCGTGCCTGCGGTACCCTCTAAATCTGCTCCGTGTACTGGCCAGGCCCCCACAGGTAAGGTGCACTAGTCGTCCCTTCTCCCCTCAGCTCAATTCCGCATTTCTGGTCTTTTTCCCCCTGTTGGTGCTTATTTAGTTTTTCTTTGGGTGGTCACGAGGGGTCCAAGCCGTTCCTTAATGTTTGTTTTTCTCGGGCCGCCTCTCCCCTTAGCACCTGAGTTGTTCCAGCCGAATCTCTGGTTCGAGCACGCCGGAGGGGCGCACGTCAGTGTCGCTGTGCTTTGACTCTTCCCCCGTCCGACACGCGGTACGTGCCGATTTGCCCGTTTTTCCCCCCCACATGCCTTCCTTTCTGCGAGTGGCCTTTTTCGTTGGTCGATAGTGCCGGCCCACGGTTTCTTTTCGATGATTTTGCCTTTTTTCCCCTTTTTTAGTCGGGGGCCCTTGCCCACATTGAAGAAGAATCCCCCATCTTTCATCTCTTCGTTTCTTTCTCATGCGAGCCATGTCGGTTTGCCGTTTCTTGTCCCCCCACGGTTGGAAGAGATTGAGGGAGGAAGCGTCTCGGTGAGATCTTGGCTTTTTCCGGAATGGTGTGGTCATTTACCTCCGTCTGTCCCCCCCGTCTTTCTCTTCGGACCACTTCGCCTTCCTGTATGAACGTCGCATTGTCCCGCTTGCCTCATGGTGGTGACCTGCCCTCGAAAGTCCCCGTCGTCGCAAGGTGTTCACGGCATGCCTCGTTTTTGTCAGCTGCGTTTGTGGACCCTCCCCCTTTTTGCCGATTGCCTAATTTTTGATGGTCTCGGGCGATTTCTTTTTTTCCCCCCCAGCAACAAACGCGCGTGTCGCTTTTTTTTTGCATCTCGTTGGTGTCCACACCAGTAGCCGGTCTTCTCCCGTTTGTTCTAGCTCCCTCCAAGCGGAATGACCCCCACCTCCCTTCTTTTCTGTTTCGACCCCCCCCGGTGGACTGACTTGTCCATGGTTGGCTCCCTTTTTTTTTAACCTTCTTGGCCCCCTTCTCTCTCGTGCCACTCCCCTCTTTCCTCCAACCTGGTCGAGATTTGTGTTGCCCAGGCCTTTGTCTCAGCATACCTAATGTGGGCTTCCAGTTGTTCCTTCTCTCTATTTTCCCCCCTTCCTTTTCCCTCGTGTGTTTGAAATTCTTTATTCGTGTTTCGCCATACCCGGTGAGGGCTTGGGCGTTTCTATTGCGAGATACTTTCTGTCCGCCTGCTTTTGACCCTGTCTGACCCATTTTGCAGGTCTATTCCATTGTGTGCGAGCTAACAGGCTATGGTGGCGTCACAGTACCCTCTTGGGCACGTTGCATGGGCGCATGGCACCCCCTCCGTTGGGCTCGTCACCCACGAATTCGTGGCCTGTTCCCCATCCTGAGCGCTATTGGACCAATTGATTTTGATCCCCCCCCTGGCCTTTCCGATTTGACGTAAACCCAATGGAGCCCCCCCCTTTTTTCTACCGGACACCACAGGTTCCCCTCTTTGCTGTTTCGGACCACTTTGTCCCCCTTCCGTGCCCAAGTCCATAGGTGTTCTTTATTACACTGCGTCCATAGTGGCTGGACCACACCTTTCCACAGTCATGATTTTGGCGCGGCAGCTCGAATCTCGCGGTTGGATTTAGTCCCCCCCTTCTAGTGCTGAACCCCAAGTGTTCCCATTGTCGGCCTTTCGTGCTGGTTATGTTTTTTTCGGGGCATCGCCTAGTGAACGCTAGTCTTTTTCTCTTCCGTTCCAACTCTGAAGTCCCCCCCCCCATCCAGTTCTTCCGGAGTTCGGCAGCTCCTCACCCGTGACTTAGAAATTGGTTTATCTACACCTCTGAGTTTTAACTCCCCCGATCCCTTTGCCGCTGCAAGTTCTTATTTTCGCGTCGGCAAGTTCGTCCCCCCCGACTCCCCTGCTGACACTGCACGCCTCCTCCAGACCCCACTTTTACCTCTTTTTTTTGGCATACCCTCTCGGCACGTGCTGGTGCGAGGCATTCTGTGCGGTTATCTTTTCCTGTCCCCATACTGGCCGTTTTCTGGCCGAGCTTCCTGCTTACCCTTTTTTTTCCCTGATAGGACTCCGATACCCCCTCCTTCTCCGTCCCGTGAGGACTTGGTACGCACCGGGCTATTGTGCACATGTAGTCCGTTTCCTACTTACCTTAGAGGCTGCTTTCAACATCGCGCACTTGGACGATGCTGTTCCCTCCCATCCTTGCTTTGGATTTTTTAGGCCGTTGTTTTTTTTGCGTTTACTGGAGAAATGTTTCAATCCCTGTTTTTGACCGTACGGCGGTTCAGGTGGTCACTGAAGGAGAGCACACGTTACCACAGTTTGTGGTGGTTGTCCGCAATGTTTCACCTCACAGTACCCCGAGCCTTCACGTGCGTTCGGCCTATTTGTTCTGATAATCCTTGACCGCCGACATACCGCCGTGCCACTAGTCCCCCTTGGTTTTGTTCCCTCCCCTCGCTTGTAGACGTGCCTGTGATACGTTTTGCTCGATTCGCCCTGGGCGTGTTCCCTACCCCTGCCCTCCGGCATCGCACCGGACCGTTTATGCTTCGCGCGGGATCGTTGGTTCCGTGTTCGTGTTCCGGAATCTTCTTTTATTTTTTGGTTTTCGCCTCTATGCAGGCGTCCAGTTGGACCTGTGTCAATTTATCGCTCTCCCGAACCATCGTTTTTCAGACTTCCCCCCTCCCCGTCCGACATCTTCATTTGAGTTGCCCATTTTTCTTGATTTTGTGTGATGGCCCACGCCAGACCCTTTACTTTTTTATTTGCGCGACGGTCTCTCCGTCTGGCCGGCATCAGTTTCCTCCTTCCATTTTTAGTTACGCTTGTGCTTTAGTCGAGGGAGTCCTTTCCTAACGGTTCGCCCAAGTGGGGATACGTTTTTTGCCCCTGGCTCCCGTCCCCGGAGCGCTTTTTTGTGCCTCGCCGTTCGTTTGCATCGTTCACCCCAGCTCCCCCCCCAAACGTCTGTCTGCATTCCATCTTTGGTCGACATGTGCCCTGTAGGGGTGCACTATTTGTCCGCCTTACTTTTTTTGACTTACACTCTAAGACGGGTGTCGGTTGAAGAGTTTCCCCATGCTGCACCCTTACTCTAGTTTTGATTTGCGGTTCCATCTTTTTGCTCACCACACTCCCCCCAGTGCTTGTATGATCCGGATTTTTTTACAACACTGCGGTCTCCTTAGTGGGCCAATTTCACTCCAAACCCCTTCCCCTTCCAGGAGCCCCCCCACTAGAATGTTTGTGGTCTCGTTTGAGCGCAAATCGGCAAACCCCCAACGAAGACCATTCTATTTTTACTCCTTCATCAGTTTTTTTCCTTGTATGTGGTGTAGTTTTTTGTTTTGTGTTCCTTTGTTCTTAGGTTTTTTTTATGTGTTTACTCATTTTTCGATTCTCTGATTTCGGACGCCGCCCCCCCCCCCCCCCCCCACCTCCATTTGATCTTGTTTTTTTTATTTGTTTTACGCCTACCTTTACCCCAGAACCCCTGTGCCCGACCGGGAGCCCCGGGCCCTGCATCCCCTTTTGTACCGCCGTAGTTCCTTTTCTGAGGTATTCCCCAAGTTAATTTTGGGGCCGGCCCCATAGAGCGCCCCCCCTTGCTGCTGGTTGCCGGCCTACAACGCTTTTTTCTGAGAAAGATCTTTTTCACAACCCATTTAGTAGTCCGGAGCGTGTTACAGATGCGCCGTTGCTCCCCTTTCAGACTTGCATGGTTTTTGAATGGCCGTTTTCAGCAGGTAACAAGTTTACAGTGGTTTCCCCCTACGATTTCCACCTTTCACGGCGAGCCCGATCCTGTCCTTCCTGCAAGCTGTAGTTTCAAGGCTGGTCCTTTCCTTTCCCTGCCCCATCAGTTTGCCCTCCCCGGCCTGACCCCCCGTCCCCTCGGCCCCCAGGTTTGGAAGCATGTACACTTCTGGGAACGGTTCTTGCGTTTTCTCGGTCAGTATGTCCCTTTTGGTCCCCCTGCGTTTTCCCAAGGTCGTGGGGCCACTCGAAGATCTCCCCTCTTTCGACCCTGGCCTTTTTCCTTGAGCATCGTGCTCTTTTTTTTTCTTTTCGTTATTGGTGCGTGCGTTTGCCCTTCTTTTTTTTGTTTTTTTATTCCCAGTCCGCTCTTGTTTCCACGTTCAGCCATTTTTTTCCCCCTTGAGCTGCCTTCTTTTTCTCCGCTGCTTCTTAACTTTGGGTGCGCTTTTCCCGCCTTATACCGCGTTGTACTGTCGGTGTCCCCTTGTGCTGTTATTCTGCCGTTCCGTTGAGGGAGCTTTTTCGGCTCCTTGGTTGTGCGAAAAACCCGGCTCTTTGGCTGCTGAAGTCTTCTCGAGGATCAGATGTTCACGTCCTCTTTCTTGTCTTGTTACACGGCGGAGTTTTCCCCCGGGAGGACGGGACCCCTGAGCTTCTTTCCCAAGATCCTTGACACCCTCTCCCTCCCTTTTCCCTGAAACAGTTCCATTTTCCTTTCCACTTTCCCTTTCTAGACCCCCTTCCTCACCTCCCAATCTATTTGGCCTTCCGTCCCCGGATCCCTATGTGACTTTGTTGAAAATTGCTCTGCACCTTATGTGATTTTTGCCAGCTTTTCCCTCTTCTCTTCCCTTCGTAGCTATTCTTTTCGTTTGGAATGGCGGGCTCCCCAGCGCTAGTCCCCCTTCACGTCCCCAGACTTTCCACAAGACCCTGTCCACCACCCCCCCGCGGTTTTTTCGGCGGATCCGCAGTATTCTTCGTTCCGGCAAGCTGTCTTGCTTTAGCTTTGAGTTGGGTAATTAAAATTGCGTTGGTAACCCAATCTGAGTCGTTCCTGGTGGAGGTTTTACCTGCAGCTTCAACTTTTTAAGAACTTTCAGCTTGCCGTAATCGCGCTTGTTGATTAGACAAGCCAGTTCCTGGTTTGGATTGGAACGTCTGCTTACTCCCCTTTAGGCCTCAGTACTCCTTGGGATGTGTCTTGCTGTGGATTCCCGCCCCTTTGTTTCACCCCTTGACCTTCTTTTCGTTGTTTTTCATCTTGTTTCGCACAACCCTCGCCCAGTGTTTTTCCTTGACCGCTGTGCTGCGTAACTTGCAGCCAACGAATCCTCTTCCCCCCCCCTTCACCTCCCCTTTCTTATTTTAATCCTTTTCCCTTTGATTTTTCGTCCTTATAGCTCTTTGATTTTTATTTCGCCGCCTGTCGTGTTAGCCTCTTGGTGCTTTTCGTGTCGCTTTCTTGTTGCCCTCCAGAGCATTTCCTTCTTTACTCGTGTCTGAAACCATGGTTTGTTTTTACGTAAGCTCTTTGAGCTTCTCGGACCCCCGAGGGTGCTTCCTTCACCTTTTGTGGTTCCCCCCTGTTTTTTTGCTTTACCTGGTCAATTTGGTTTTTAGTCTCCGTGTTACTTCAGCGTGATGTTGCGGATGCCACCACTCTTGGCGCTTATATTGCCTCCCATGCTTGTCCCTTTGTGACCCACTCTTCCTACTTCTGATCTTGATTTCCCCCTTCAGGCGTGCTTTCTTTTCCCGTGCCCTTTTTTTTTTTCCTGTGACGCCCCGGGATTTGGAGTACATGCTTTTTGCGTTTCATCCGTAGTGGCGTTTCCTTCTCCCTTTCTTCCTCCCCTCTCCCTTTGTTTTTCATTGAGTGATTCTCCAATTTTCGAACATCTTCCATATTCCCGCATGCTGCCTGCTTCCCTGTTTCTCCGTCTTCCGTAGTTCCACGTAGGAGGGCAAAAGCAAGTTTCATACTCCTCTCGATCGATTTTTTCTGAGGCGGTGCTCCGTCCCCTCATAGTCCTTTTCTTTTTGCATGGTCGACCCCCTTCTCTAGGTTATACTCCCACCAAGTTCATATCCTTTCGTTGTGGTGACGTGTTCCATTCCTTTTTTCTTTCTTTACTTACCACCCTGTGTTCTTCCCTGGCTAGGTTCTCCCTCTCGTGATTGACCCTTGCCCCCCTTTTGCAATTTTTCGACGTCTTGGCCCTCCTGGGTGTGTTATTCTTACCCCCCCCGTCCTTCCTTTTCCCCTTTCCGTCCCGCCCCAGGCCCACTTGTTTTTTTTTTTTTCACCTCATTTTGTTTCGCTGTTTCGATTCTTTTTCCACTGTGCCCTATTGCCGCTCCCTCACGGGGTTGATTTTTTCGATTTTGTTCCGTTTCCAAGCGTGCCGCGGAACACCTCCCTACGGTGCGTGCCTCGCTGATGGCTTTGTACCGACAATCTATTTTCCCCAGACCCGATTTTCGGGTGTCACAAGCCTTTGAGAGACGTGCACCTCCCCCCCCACAACGACACAGCTTTTTTCCCACAACGACATTTGTTTTGTGAAATACATACCCCTATTTTAAGCATCCATCACCCCCATGAGTTCCACAGCAGTTGCTTCTCCATTTTGATAGCTAGTTGAGGGGCCCCCAACCGCCCTTCTTGTTCGCCCTAACCCCACCTACCTGCTCTCGCCACAGTCATACCTTCGCCCTGCCCCTAGTTATTGGAGTCGGTCTTTGCCCCTTCCGTTACCCCGGCCACTTCGAGCTTCCCCCCTCCCCCAAAACGTGGGACTTTTTCCTTTCGACGGCTCTCCCTTTTTTCTCGCGGGGGCTATTAAGGTTGCTTTCTCTGTCAACGGAGTAGGGTTTTGGCCCCCGAGCGTTCCTCTTGCCTCCGTACTTCTAGACAACTCAGGCCGACGTGCGTTTTTCTCTATCTTCTCTGGCCCCCCCTCGGTCACCGATTTGTTTCCGTTGCGTATGACACTGTTTTCTCCCCAAGTGCTGACACATCTATGTGCGGTCCCCTAGATCCTGTTTCTGTCTGTTCCCTTTGTTTCATTCTTGGAGTTTGCCCCCCCGTCCGTCGTGAGGGTTGGCAGTCCCCGGGAGCGGCCGACAATTTTTTTTTTACCACCTCTCTGCCCCAGGTAGAATGTTCTCGTGGGCGTCGCGGCGCCCTTGCTCTTCTCTGGATCTACGTTCTTTTAAAACCCTTTTTGGCCTGGGTTTTGTTCCCTATTTTGATTCTGCCCCTTTTTTTTTCCCATTTGTTTTTTTTGTTGACGACTCGTCAAATGACCCTGGTAAGGCAATGACCCTTATCTGGTCTTTGGCTGATAGAAGTTTTCTTTTTTTTAGTTTTATCTCGTGCGGCTACCGTGTCTCGTGAGAGTCTCAGGCCATTCCTGACCCTTTATGTTTTTGTGGAACTGCCACCTTTTCTTTCTCCCCTTCTTTTTTCCCGCCATAATAGCTTTCCCCCCCGTTCCCGGCATGGTCTTTTCAGTCCTTCTTGAGTGTCTTTGCTTTGGTCTTCTTCCCTGATGTGCCTCGTCCTTTTTTTCTTGGCGGGCTTTCCCCCCCGTTCTCTCTTCTGTCCTGTGCAATCGTTTCCCGCATGATGATTTTGTGTCCTTCTTTTTATGACTGCGCCTCCGACCCCTTAATGCCCGACTTTTTTTTTTCTATTCCGTGCCCGCTTTCAGAGTTTCGCGTATGCCTTCTGGCTTTTAGGTCACTTTGTGTTTTTTTCTCTCCACCGAGGCCCACCACCCGCGTTCCTTCTCACCCCAGAAATCTGTTTTTTGCTTATCTGTTTTCGATGCTGGGGCAGTTGGTGATTGGCGCTTTAACTTTTTTGTGTTTGCTCCTGGAACACCTACCCCGTTATTGTGGTATCTTTTACGGATTTCTGCACCCCCCAATGGTGCTTTTTTCCTCCACTTCCCCCCTTTATTCCAAAATCTCCCCCCCTCGCTTCTACCCCCAACATTCTTTTTACCCCCGCCACCCCCTCTCCATTTATCCATGTTGTTGTTTTTTTTTTTCATTCTTCACGTTTCTGTCACATACCAGTGTAACTGTCACATGTTTGTTCCACCACACTATTGGACATTTCCGATCATTTTTTTTTTCCGCCCTAGCACACAACCACAGAGGAGCATCTTTTTCCTCCGTGTTTTTTTTTTTTGAGAGAGTGAGTTTCTTTCCCTTTGTGTTTTTTTTCGTTGGTGGGGGCGGATGTTCCCCCCCTATACAGTCCCTTGATGTGTGAGCTTTTACTTTAATGTGGTTGTTATTTCTGAATTTTCCCCGCGCCTGAGCAGCCGTTTCGTTTGGGGTTTTTTGTTCCTTTGTGCTTTTTCCCCTGGGGGTGTCACCGCCCCTTTGTCAGCTTTTTGCTGGGTTTTCTCTTAATCTCCCTGCGCACTCCCCTGCCGACTCTTTTGTTATTTGTCCCGATTCTACACGTTGCGGTGTTAGTGGGTACATTTTGTGTTCCCCCCCTCAACAGTCTGTTTTCGGGCCCTTGCCCTTTTTTTCTTTCGTGAGCCTTGACCCAGCTTCCCGCTTTCCCCTTTGTTCGCCCCTTCGTAGTTTTTCCCTAGGTCCCAAACCTTTTGTTTTTGCTTGCCGGCACTTTATGCTTGTTTTTGCTGCTTTCACCCCGTTTTTGTATTTCTGTATTTTAACTTCCCCCCACACAGATACGTCCCGACATTTACCGACACGTGACGCTCACCATGTCTGGCCTTTTTGTGTTAAGTCTGCGCTTCCCTAGGGCTTCCCGCTCTTGGTTTACACGTGAAGGGACTGATACATCTCTTGCGAAATTATCCCCAGGTCCCATTAGCGCTTCGTTTTTCTATCTGCTGTAGTATTTTTGCCTTGACCGTGTTTTACCGGCTGGGTTCTCCACTTTTTTTCACCCCTGCCTCCTTTTTGTTTAAGTTTTCCCATCCCTGTATTTTGTGTCCCTCCCTTTTCCATGTCCCACTTTTGGCACTTTTTTCTTCTGCTCCCTTTACAGTCCGGTTGTCCCCCCCGGTGCCCTTTTGCGTACTCCTGGATTCTTTGTCGTTTCCAGCTCGAACCGCCCACCTGACCTCCATCCAATTCTTATTTCCACCACATACCTGGTTACGATCCCGGTTTCCTTGCTTGTGTATCATTTTTTTAAGCGTCCCGCCCCTCTTGCGGCGTCTCCCCCCTCCTCCAGCCCCCCGCCGCTTGTAATGCTTTTCCATTTTCATTTGTTTATTGTTCTTGTCCTCTGGGGGTCCTATCGACCCTCACTTTTTTTGCCGACACCCCCCCCTGGCTAGTTTTTTTTTTTCCGTTTTGCTGACTCCTGTGGCCTACTCTTTGTTTTTTTCTTTTTTCCTGACGGGGTCGCGTTGCTTTCCTGGTCCATTTTGGTCGGTCCATTTGTTTTTTTCCATTTAGTCCCGTACTTTTCCCCCGTTTCCCCCCCCCCCTTCCGCTCCTGCCAGTTTTCTGCCCCGAACAGTGTGTCCCCCAAGCCACACCAGTTTCTTTCTCCTCCCCCACTCATTTGTACTCACTATTCTTCCCTTAGTCTGACTTTTTAGCATTTTTTGTCCCCCGTTGTTCCATATTAGTTCATTTCATCCCCGTTTCGTCTCGTTGCTTCTTTACCTGACCCCCTCCCTTCGCCATTTTTATCCCGGCATTTTCTCTTTTCTTTTTTTCATCGGTTCTATCTTATTTCTGAGGCCTTTTTTACGTTTTATGCCCAGCTTTCCCCCCCTGACCAGCATTGCCCCCCCCCTTCCCTCTTGACCCCTACGCCCTCATCGCGGCCGGACCTTTTCGTCGATAGTGCCTTCACCCTTTTTTGCTTCCGTCAAGCGTTTCCCCTATGCGTAGTGCTTTTTCCCCTCATTTATCC
>Ga0179593_1436770_pt1 | contig 12793 bp, 12 predicted proteins | sample CZODoug2_1_08_16_FD_185931 | JGI IMG/M metagenome (GOLD analysis project Ga0179593, IMG submission 185931) | Vadose zone soil fungal communities from Angelo Coast Range Reserve, California, USA - CZODoug2_1_08_16fungal (PacBio error correction) | ecosystem: Environmental > Terrestrial > Soil >... | reverse complement strand
CGTGCAAACAGTTTTCCGTCGAGGGGAATAGCGACACACCCCGGCTCGCTAGTCCCCCCGCCCAAGGCTACCCCTCTCTTCCCATCTCTCCCCCCCCTTTTTCGTCCCCCCCAGGCTAGTGCTTTCCCCAGCCTACCATTCCTGATTATGTTATCTCCTCGCATTTTCTCCCCCTTCTTGCTTCTTCCTCCTTGAGTCTTTCCCCTTCTGTGTTGTTGGTTTTTCTCGTGTATTGTCATGCCGCTGTCCATGAAGATGTCTAAAAGATATCCCTTCTTCCGGCCCCTCCTTTTGTCGTCCCCCGGTCCTTCGTTTTTTTTGCTAAAATTTGGCGCGATTGCCAACCTATTTTTTTCATATGGGCGCGGGTACCTTTTTCTGCGGGGCTCCCAGTTTCGTTGTGAAGCTCCAAATATCCTTCCATGTCCTGTTTTCCCCCCCTGCGGGAATATGACCCTGAGGGACGGAACGATACCTGGACAACTCCCGCGGCCACATTTCTTTTCTCCTCCCACAACCCTGTCCCCTCATAGCCCCTTTTCAGGTGGGAGTGTTTCCGTGACAGGGCTTTCCCCGTTTTCTTGGCGTCAGAATAATGTCAGACCGATGTTAGTGGTGCTCCGACGACCCTCAACAATGAATGTGCTAGGTTTTGGGGCAGTGGATACCACCTCTTTACTACGGTTCTTCTGTTTTTTACCTCCCTTTTTAGCAGAGGTCTAGTTGTGTTGGGATAGATTAAAACCATTCCTCATTGGATTTTTGGCGAACTCGTATGGTACCATTTTTCGGGGTTACTTTTGGCCCCCCTCCCGCCACCGACGCTGGCGTTTGACGCTCACTTGTGTGACCGTTGAAGTTATTGATTCGTTTTTTGGTGCATTTTTCCATTATTCCTTCCAAGCCTTTGCGTTCCCCCTCTTTAGTCCAATCACCCCCCCCCCCTCGGAATTCCCCATGGTCCCTGTTTCGGTGCCATTTTTTTGTACATCGGAGATTCTAGCCCTCTCCCTTTCTTTCTTACCACCCCCCCCCCCTTTGTGTACCCCTTTCTTTTCCCTCATTTAGTCGGAGGGGTACGCACTTCGTCCTCTTTCTTTTTCAAAAGCATTTCGCTTTTTGGAGCGATGCCGTCTGGTTTGTGCGGAAAGGCCGGTAGTTCCGCTTCGGATTGTCTGAAACCCAGACCTCCCCCTATGGTCCTCTTTTTATTGTCTTTGTAGGTCTTGAGAAGGGGGTGTCCTTTTCCATTTTCACGATGGACCCTGCCTTTTTTCGCGGAATGTCAGATGGGAGTAGTCTTTCCCTTGACCTTCTCCGCCTCTTCCCCCTTCCCCGGGAACCATGTGGGAGGGAGAACCGCAACTCACTGTTCCCTCCCCTCGTACTCGCTTCTTTTTTCCTCTTGGCGGAGTTTTTGCTGGTTGAGAAGCGCTTCTTGTATCGAACATGTTCGCCCCGTCTGTCCCGGTCAGTGTTCCCCTTTTCTCTGCAAAGAACCGTGAGGCTCTCCTCCTCTGTATTTTATCCCTTTTTCCCCCCCTTTTGTCTCAGTGCCCCAAATTTTGCGTTTTCCTCCCTTGATAGGTCCTAAGAGCGATACCCCTGCCTCCTCTCCTCCTCTTTTCTTCCTCTTCAGAATATTGGGACTTCCAAATAGTTTCAAGGCCTCCCTGGTGCGTTTTCTATGTCTCCTTTTTCCGCGGCCTCGGCCGTGCTCCGGCGTGTTCCCAATAGAGTTGTGTCATTTCACCATACTCCATTTGCTTCCCCCTAAACGCCCTTTTTTTTATTTACATTGCTTATCCTGGGCAACCCCTTTGTTTTTATGCGACTTCTTTTCGCACAATGTGGACTTCTACCCTTTATATATTTCTTTTTTTTTTTTAGAGCTCTCACTGGCTGACTGAGTCTGCTAGAAGGATTTCTTGTGTTGCATGGTGTCTGTTCTGTGCAACACCACTTTCCCTTCTTTCTGTATCTGCCTCTTTTTCAAAACATAGTTTAAGTGTCCACCTTTGACTGCCTTCTCCTTGCACTTATTCCTCCCCACCCAATTACCCGATTTTTCAAGCATTCTCCCCGTCCCCGCCAACCGGTTTTTTTGGTACTGCTGGGGATTCTTTCATTTTCGTACCGTGTTTACCCTTGGTTGGTGAGCCAGGTTTTGCGCACTTTCCTATTTTTCACTTTGCCCGTTCCCTTTCTTTACTCGACTCCCCCCGTTCGTTGGATTTGCCCTTTCCCCGGTTTTTCGACTCGGAACCCACATATAGTCCCTCCCCGGCGCGGCTTTTCTAAACGTCTATGCCCAAGACTCGCGACTCTTTGTGGACACCCCTTCTTTTAGGTGTTGGTTTTGATTTCAGTTTAAGTGCTCCGGCCTTTCTTCCCCGCCCAGTTGCCCGTGCGCAAACGGCGGGACAATGGCCGACGAGGCCCCCCCTTCCGCTACACCCACGTACCAAGTTTTTCCCCCCCAGTCACGATTATTTCCCTGGTTTCGCTCACGGCCAAAGGCATCCCTTTTTTCATCTCTCCAACTTCCCCCGTTGTGTGCACCCCCGCCCCTTTTTTAGCATCTTGTAATCTAACTTCGCCACCTCCCCTTTCCCCCCCCCCTTGGTTTTCCAGGACTTTGTAGAGTTTTCCCCTTTTCCCCCCAGGCATCTTCTTTTTCAACTTCCAGCTTCCCCTTCTTCCTTCTTCTTTTGGATGTTTCTTCTCGGTTGACAGGACAATGATGGACTGGCTGCCTTTTCCACGGAAATTGCCCCCCCCCCTCCTCAACCCGTACCCTTCCTTTCCACGCACACCCCTTGGAGCTTGCTTGGTGGTTTTTGTTCGTTCTATGAAACTTTTTTCCTCACTCCCCGTTCCAGACATAGAACCAAACCCCCTCGGCTCTCCCGGCATGACCTTTCGCCTAATCCTTTTCCCCCGTCACAAATCCAGGCGGGATTGAGTACAAGCTGGTTGTCTTTGTCACCCCGCACGATTCTGACTGCCCCCGGCACGGTGCCCCGACCGCGATGTCCACGCAAAAGTCGGGCCTTCCCCTAGTTGATTCGGGGGGCCTAACAAATTTCAATTGGTCTTTCTTTGTCCACTTTTTCACGGTCAAGGGAGGCTGTTTCTGGACTCGTGGGTTCTTCCCTTTCCTTGCTTTTGGGTTGAGGTACTGTCGCTCGCTGTTCTCCGACTTGCCCGGTGGCTTCCACGCAGAAATATGACCACCATGTTCCTCCCCACAAGGTCTCCACAAAACGTTAAAAGAGGCTCAATTCCTTGGAGCCTACCTAATAGCAAGTATGGGTTCTTTTTCTGCCAGCTTCTTGCTTTCCCCCTTCGGCCCCTTTTGACCCGGCTCTCTTGCTGTTTCTAGGTGTTTCTCTCTTGTCGTCCTTTTTTTTCCCAGTCAATAAGTGGCGGACCCCGTTCTCATCTCCCTACCCATTGAGGAAGTAACGGAAGGAGCTTATTTTTTTTTTTAGTGTGAATACCACCTTTTGTCGCGATGTTTCCATCAGTTGGGCATTGTTTCTGCAAGTGTCCCCTTCGAGCGGCTTTTTGTCCGCTATCACGAATATCCTCTAAATGCAGACAGATTCTACACTTTCGTGTGAACAGGGGCCCTGTGTATTGGGCGGTCTACCTTTAGCCAAAATTTCTTAGTTCGGACCCGCCGCATTACAAGGATAATGTACAGTTTTCAGCGAGCATTCGTACGTGGACAGTTTGTCAATATGGCGGGGACTTAAGACTTTTGTATCTTTCTTTTAAGAGCCTTTTGTGTCCAGGGTGTAATTTGCTGCCTTTGGGGATTTTATAGTAATTAGGGGAGCCCGAATTGTGGGCTGGGTTAGTTCAGTTCCTTTGGGGCAAAAACACTCCCTTTTACACGAGAAACTTATCCTTTACAAGGGACGACAAACCTTGAAACTTACCACCTCAGATCCCCCTTATTTTAGCCGTTCTGTTCTTTAATTCGTTTTGCTCCTGTGTTCATTCAGTATCTCCTAGCTTCACACTTAGCAAAACCACCCCTCTCCCCTGCTCAATGCTAAGGGGAAGATCCCGATGATGCTGTTTGTACACTTTCGGGTGGTGACTGGTCATCCATTTACGTATCGGCTCTCACGATGATGTAGGTTTACCAACCCCTTTGTTTGTACAACGGTTCCTTTTCCTCATCTTTTCTTTTTAGAGGAGTTGCACTGCTGTACCTTCGTTTTTATCTGACCTTTTTGAGTTTTTTTAAGTTTACGGTTTGCCGGGTTTTCCATCCCGTCCAGGTAGATTCACCCCTTTGTAGAAAAAAGAAGAAAATAAGACTTTGAGTTTTTGAACCAGACTTTGTTCCGAGGGTTGGAGACTTCCTGCATTTTCCCTTTGGTTCCAGTAGTCCGACGGTCCAGTAATTAGATTGTTTTTTTGATGGACAGGACTGAGCCCCTGCGCTCATGACGTGCCTTTGTTTTTAACCCAAACCGACGTTTCCCCAACCAGTGGCGCTTCTTTTTTTTCTTGGCCAGGTTTTCAATTTGTGCTCAGTCACGCCGGTGATGTGGAGACGGCGGCGCCCGCTTCCCGTTTCAATCGCGTGAGTTACTTCCCCCTTCTTCTGGAACTCATTCCCCTGACTTTAGGACCTGTCTTGCCCCCCCCCCCCCCCCGCTGTGTGGTCCCTTTTTTGGTCTGAGGAGTAACGATAGAATCAGCGGTCTGCCCCCCCTTCTCTGAAGGCCCTTTAGGCGCTTGGCTCCGCGCGGACCGTCCCCCTTTTTTCCTGACCTCTCTTTTTGTGGTAACACTGATTTGCACATACGAAGGCATCGTTTTCCTCAGTTTCTTTTTCTGCCTGGCTTGACCCCCCACGGCAGTTTTACCGCCTCCTATTTAAACACGGACCCAGCCATGATATCTATTTTTCCTCCCATCCTCCTTTTTTTTTATTTTTATATTTTTTTTTTTTTTTTTTTACCTTGTTTCACATTAGCATGCGTGAGAACCCCCCCGGTGTTGCATTTGCGCGCAGGTTCGTTTAGGCTATGTTGGCAAAGTCAGTGGTAGCGCTGTTTGAAAGTGGGCCGTTCTTGCGCGGAACCCTCCCTGTAAACTATTGTCAGTAACCAGTTTAAGCTTCTAGAATGTTTGCTTCCCCGTCGGCTGATTTCTTCCTGAGGCATATCCGGAGAAAGAAGATTTCTCTCCTTCAGCACATAATTTGGCTCCTTTTAGTTTTTCCCCCCTTTCGTCCCTTGTTTGATTCGAATGGACCTGAAAGGCGCCGCGCATCGACATTCACCGGCGGACCCTTCGATCACCATTGTCTAAACACCAGCTTTTATTTCCTCCCCTAGTGATGATTTTTTTTTCGCTTTTTTCCCCCCACCCTTTTTTTGAGTCATGGGTGAGGCTTTAATTAAGATCAATCCTTCCTTAGTGCGCGCCCTACGGCCTGTCTTTAAAGGCGCCCCCCGTCTTAGGGGGCCCCCAAGTAAGTTCCCCCCCCTTTCCTCAATCGGAGTTCTTTTTCCCAATCAGAATGGATGGTGATTTTTTGGGCGACGGATCTTGTTCCCTGCATCCTCTCCCCCCTGAACGGGGAAAGGAACCCGGCCTTCCCGGGTTCACAGTAATACCATAATTCCCTCCCCGCCTCCTTTCCACAAATTTGTTTTCCCAGAGGACTCAGGTGGCGATAATCTTTCCCCGAGTGTCCCCCCCCCGCCTCTCTTCTTTTTTCCCCAATTCAACCTGATCCATCGCTCTGGTTATTTTTTTGACGCATGGCAAACCTAGGTCATTTTCACCCCCTCCCCTCCCCTTCCCTTTTCGTCAAAGAACTGGGGAACCCAATAAAGGTGAGCCCCGGAAAAGAGGTCGTTTTCGGGGTTTCCATTCCCCTGGTCCGACGTTTATGTTTACCCCCCTTACTTGTAGAAATACGCCTACCCACTTCTCCCCTACCCTTTTCCAAACACCCCCCCCCCCCCCCCCCCCCCTTAGAAACGTTTGTGAGCCGTCCCCAATACTGATGATTTTCTGTTGGAACACAGCAGGTCTCCTACCCCTTTCCCCCCCTGATGAATTCACAAGTTGATCGAGCTTCAGACGTAGCTCCTCAAAGACTGCAGTAGCTCTGTTCTTTTGTTTCAACTTAAAGATTTATTCCTTCACTTTTGCCGTTAAATTTTTTCTCCTTCTTTTCCCGCGTTCGGCTTCTCTTGCGCCTCTGCGCGAATATTATCCTGAGGAATAACGCAGCCACGACTTTTCTCTTTTCCAGCGCTCACTGTCCCCATCAGTCTCAATCCTTCCCCCTCATGTCCATCACCGACATGTAATTTTACCCCTTTTCCTTTTTTTCCCCCCTCCCCCTGAAAACGACCCCGCCTTTTTATCCCTTGTTGTTGTTGACCGGAGCTGGAGTGCCGATGGAAAATTAATTCGCAGCCATACCGGTCTCCGCAACTATATACCTTTTTTTTTTCCCCGAACCCGCGACCCTTAATCCTTGTTTGTTTGTTTTCTCCCCCCCTTTTGTCTTCGCACTTAGGTGGAGGTTTTTCTGCAAGTTGGATAAATTCGTCTGCGAGCGTTGCGGCTTACAGCTGTGCCCTCTCCAATGCGCAACCTACCGTAACGTAGTCGGTGGCCCCGACCGCGTTCCAGTTTAGGTAACCGCCCCAAAACACTCTGACTCGGCCACTGGCGTTTTGTTTGTTTTGAAATGTTTCCCCTTTTTGCCGTGCGTCCTCATCTTGTGTCCTTGTTCAAGAACTCTCTTGTCCTTTTTCACTTACTTGCCTTGACTGGTCCGTTGTCTTGGGGATTTGGGCTCTTTTGGCTTTTTGAGCTTCGTTTTTTTTTTTGGGGGGGGGGGGCGGTGCAGTTCTTGGCTCAACCCACTTTTGTCCCCTGAAGTGGCTTACTCACTAGTATTATGGAACCGGGGTTATCCCTGGGTTCCACACCCGGACCCCTATCCTTTGCCGTATTTTTGTTTGCGTTGAGGTGATGCATTTCGTGGTTGCGGGTGCCTGTGTGTTATCTTCCTTTGACAGCTTACTTCAAATCACCAACCGCGAGTGGTCTCCCCTTTCTTTTTGGCCCTTCGGTTCGAGGTGTTTTTACAGTTTGGAATGCGACTAGCGCTTCCACCTGTCTGTTCTCGGCAAACATTGGTTGAAACCTTTTGGTTTTTTGTCTTAGAGCGGTACCGGACCTTTTTTAGCGTTGCAACTTTCTGGAGGGATGGACTTCTTCCTGTTCCGTTCTCCACATGTGGGCGCATTCGGATTGTCGAAACCAGAAGCCATCCGATGTCAGCTCAGCCAGTGTGCTTCCTTTGTCGTTTTTGTAGGTCTGTCCTCGTTTCGCCGGTTCCCCTGAAAGAACGCGTTGGTATCCAGTTGCTCGTCTTGGAGTTCCCATTGGAAAGTTGAGCCCCCCTGCTTTTTTATGTACTTGGAGTCCCGCGTGAACGTTCAAAAGACTTCTCCTTCTGGCTGCGGTGCGCAGCGCCGTGATTTCTAGTAAGTTTTTTTGCGCCGGTACAATCGGCACCCCGAACCCCTTGATTTTCCCCTGACCCCCTAGTGCCCCTGTTGAAAGTTTCCTTTTTCCCGGCAAAAATCGTTTTTTTGTTGTTTTTCTTGTCTTTTAATGTCTCCGCCTCGCTATTGTGGTAAGTCTGAGCTTGGGACGGTACACTTGGGGTAAGCCTGGATTGCCTAGTCCAGAGCCTTTCCTTCTGCAGTTTTCGTTTTAACGCGTTGTTACCACTTTTTGCATCCGATACTCCCTTTCCCCCAGGTTTTTTTTTTTGCTGCTGCTGCTTCCACCTGCCCGCACAGGGGCAGACTGTGTTAACAATGGGACTCAAGTATTCTTCTTCTTTTTTCCTTCTCCGGTTGTTGTTCCATTTCCTAGAGCCCTTTCTTACAATCCCCAAAAGGGTTTCTTTTCCTAGTTCTTTGCACGTCCCCCAAACAATTTTCGGTTCTTATATGTGCAAAGTCCCCTGGTACCCACAATCGAGTTTACGGACGGCCACTACTTTTTTCTTTTTCATCTTCCCGAGCATTGTAGTCTTTTCCCCCTTTCCCGCCCGCTCTTCCGCTTTTTTTGGGTGGCGTCTTCTCGCTCTTTTGACCTGGAGTGATCGCTCCCCCCTTGGCAGCACTCCATTGTCAAGGGAACCTTCGAATTCCTTTTTCACTCGCTTCTGTCGCTACTGGTCGACCTTTCGGACATTCTAATCACCGGTCGGTCATGCTGACCCATTGTCTATCACTCCCCGCCCCCCCCTTTTGTTCTTTTTTACAATTTCTGTTTATTTTTATTTCAACATCCACGTTTGATGGCATGCCCCTCCTGACCGTCAAGAAGGACTGCGTTCGTAGTGCGGTCGCAATGGCCGTTCCGCCGTTGCGCAAAAGACCGTTCACACCCCTTCTGCATCCTTTGTATTTATTCAATCCCCGAGTCTTCTACGGATGTTTCAGAACCTTCGTCCTACTTCCAACGCGAAACAGTTTGTGCAAAGTTCCGCTAACTCTGACGGCATGTTACCTAACCCCACCCCCAACCCCTACTGTCCCCCATGGCCTCCCCACCCATTCGTCGCGTGTTTTCTATGTCCCAAAGCCATCTTAATGCACGGAACCGTGCCCCATTTCTGGAGATTTTCGCGTCTCCTGTGTTGGGATGTTGGGCGCGGTGGGAATGGCCTTTTGTTTTTTGAGACTCCACGGACAGCCACCCCCCCGGGCGGCCCCAGCCCTGCGTGCATCGACCCTTCCCCGGCCCAAAATACCTTCCTTCCCCAGTGTTCGGTTTCCCCCATCTAGACAGAGTTGGCCGGAAGCCCCACAGTTCATTGTTCCAGGAGCGTAAGCTCAATTGGGGCGCATAACCTCGGGTTCACCCCGCCCCCCCCCACCCCCCCCAAGCCCCCCCTAAGGCCCGTTAGCTCCTTCTTTTCCACCCAGGTGAGCATACACACAGTCTGTGAGCGCCCTCCCCCCCTTGCATTTTGCCCCTGTCACTGTCTTTAAGCCCAAAAGTGAGGAGTAGAATATTTACCTCGTCGTGTTTTTTTTCTAACCCCCTCCCCTGGGTCGAGTATTGCTCCCGTTACGTTCATCCCTTTTTCGCCTTTCCTCGGTACCTTTTGGCGTCTATTTGATATTTAACGATCGATATAGTTATCAACCTTTCCGAAATACCCCTCCTCCCCCCTATTACACTCTTGTCCTTCCGTTGTACACACCCCGAACCGACGCTTGGGTTCCCTCAATTCGTCACTCCGTTTTCCTCCGCCCGTTAGTTTCTGCACCACAGCAATGAAGATCTCTTCATTTTTCCTCCCCCTCCATTTTTTTTTTGAGTTTAGCTTTTTCCCTCCCTCTGGACATACCTTTTTTTTTGATACCGCATATACCTTCCTCTTGTTTTTCCCGATTCTAACTGCATGAGCCTTTTTTGGTGAATAAAACTTCTTGCGTCTCTTCACACCTCAGTTTCCGTCATCGGCAAGAACGCGAGTGAGCGTGTGCTCCATTCCCCCCCCATACGTCCCTCAATGTATTAAATGCGTCAAAGAGCAAAATTGCTTCCCTTACCTTTCTCCATTTGACCCCTATTCCCCCTTTAGAGAACACACTCCCCCCTGAGGCTTACTTCTTTATTGGGAGATTCGTCTGCACAGTGCTTCAGGGTGTGAGGGCTTTTAATTTTTGATATTTTCCCCCTACACTCTCTTTTATTACCCCCGCTCAATTTTTTGACTGTTCTTGTATTATTGGGGGTCCCGCTTTCCACTTCCTTCTTTTCTCGCAGTGTGAGCCCGTAGTGATAGAGGCTGGTGGAACCATCCCAAGAACCTTATTTTAATTTCCCGCTCGTACCCCTGGATGGGGAGACACGACCTCCTACCTTCCCCGTCTTTCCCCCACTTGTTTTTTCTTTCGGATGAATGGCTACTCGATTTTTCCATCTGGGAGTATTATCACAGCCATTGCCATTGTCCTTCCACCCAGCTTAGTAAAAATACCACAAGATATCTCGGCCCGGCACTTCGGATAACGTTTGGCGGAACTAGAGATGTCCCTGTTTACATCTTTTCTTTTTTACTAGGTCTCCCACATGAGGGTTTCTGGCCCCCCCACTTATTTTTTTTTTTTCCACGGCTTGGATAATAGTTACGTTCGACGCCTTTTTTTTGTAACCTTTTACTTTCTCGTCCCGCTTTCACAAACGGTGAGTCCTCTTTCTGCCGTGACGCCGTGCGCACACCAGCGTTCGCGAATTCTTTCTTTTCGACACGCCGACATCCCCTCTCCACCGGTGTGTGACACGTTTTATTGCGGTCCCGATCTTCCGCTCTTTCATTGGATTCATTTGAACCAGTCAGTTCCTTTGCGCAGTCATTGCTTTTGCCTTTCCCATACATTCATGCCCTCCATCCTGGTGCTCCACAAACAGGGAATCCTTTGAATACCCACCCCACATCCCCTGTTTCCCCCGAGCCGTTATGCTTACGTTAATCACTTCGACAAAGGATTGAATCCTTCCCCGACGGTGATGTCGAGCCTTACACGGTCCACTTGTATGTCATCCACCGAAGTGGCCTTCCTTGCCCCTCCCTGTCATTCCTTGCCGAGATCAACGCAACCCTCTGTTTTCACAATCGTCTTTTGCGCTTCCGTCGGCTCAGAGCGAGACTCCGCGCTCAGACCGCTCCTCTTGACTTTAGTCCCCCTTATTTCCTCCCCAATGGATCGTTTGCAGAAGATTTCTCCTAAGCCCGGGTCGGAAACTCTTTTTTCCACCTTTGCACTCGGCCACGTTTCCCCCTCCCCCTTTGCTCTGTTTCTGCAACTCCAGGTTTTGCCTCTCCTTCCCTTGAAAACAATTCCTCCGTAAGCTTGTCATTTTCTAGATTTAAAACTCCGGTGTGTTTTTGCTATGATCACGGTATGAGTCCCTTGTTCCCCTACTCCTCTCCAACCCCCCCATTTTTTGGCATTCCTATTTTTTTACACGCCCGGCACATTAAGTAGGATGTGCCCATGAGTAACTTCTCCCGCACCGCGCCCCGCGTACCATTCAGCCGAGTTTACGAGCCACCCCAACGGCTGTTTGTCTTAGTTTGGCGGACGGCACCATCCCTTATTGTTTTGTAACCTTCTAGCGCCCGTCAAACTGGCTCATTTATTGGTACTTCTCTCTTCCTGTTCAGGAAAGGGATAACACATGTTTTTTCCGTTGCCTGTGGCGAGACGGCGGCACATGTTGTGCTTGCACCTCGTTCCGATCCCCCAAGAGGCTCCGGATTTGTTCTCAGGCACCCCCGACTACATACCGAGACTGACGGCATTTAGTCCCCCCCTCTTTTTTTCCCCCTCCTGAGTGTCGTTAATTACTGTCCTATTGAGGCCATCCCATCGTAGACCACGCCGACCAACTACCAGTCCCCGTCCCTTTTGATTAAAACGGTGTCCCCGCGACTGTCTTTTTTCCTCCCCCCCTTTTTTCTTTTTTCGTTGCCCGGGCCGCGCCAAAGTTAGACATCCACTTAGCGGACGTGAGCCCCTACCTGTCTAAGATGCAGCGCCCATATTTCTGCTTGTGTATGTCAACTCTTTCTTCTCTTCCCTGTTCCATCAGGTCGTAGTTTTTCTCTCTTTGAAATTATGGATCGGTGGCGGACTACCACATCGCACTGACCTTGCACCTTCGACACATTATTGTTTTTTCTGCCGTCCCCCCCCGTTTCGGAGATTCTCTTTTTGAGGCAGCCAATATCCATGGGCAGATGTCTGTCCTGTGTCACGTGTCCTGGAGCTCTTCGAATATGGAACACCGACCACCTCGTCAATTCGACGCTAACAACGCCCTCCCCCCCGTTCGCTGGTCCAGTTTTACCATCCTCGACTTTTTCTTTTTTTGCCCCAGTTCGTCATATGTCGGCGTCCGGACTGGGTCCCGGCTTGATCCGGTTTGTACTGCTCGGCTGCTGGAAAATTGTCCCTTTCGAGCACACCTTTGTGGGGCACACTGTGCACAGTGCTAACTCGGCCCCCGGTTACCCCCTGATCGCGTACCAGTACTGCTCCCCGATCGCCGCAAGACTTTATGCGTGCCAGTCTTTGCCTATTCCCTGTCTGTGTGATTCCACGCCGGCTGAATTTTTCACTTTTATTTTAAACCCAGTGTTACTACCTTTGCTATTCCACCCCACGATTACCCGCATGTCCATTGCGTAAACGGCGCCCCGCTGTGGCCCGATAAGCCCTCTACTAAGTATTCGACCAACATTTGGCCAAACTGTGAGTTCCCAGGCGCTACCACACGTGTTGACATATGCCCACCGCACGCCCTCCCCCGAAAGGGTCCTTTTATTGATGCCTCAAATACCTTTTTTTTTTTTGGCGTTTTTCTTCTGCGGGTCCTTCATGACGCTGTTGCGATACTGGTGCAGTCCCACGACACGCATACCAAGTTCCTTTCAGCCACGTTGTGTCCAACCCCTATTTTCCATCTGGCCCCCACACCCCCCCCGCTTGACTAGTCCCTGTCAGTGACCAGAAGAAACGGGGATCCGTCTATCTAGCACCAGTGGACCCCCCCAAATCAGGTCTTTCCCGTGTCGTACTCTCTTCATCATTAACACTTATAGTTTTGAACTTTTCACCTTTTTGTAGATGGTTGTCTCCAGGACCGCCCATTTCCACTCGAACGTGTGCACCAGTCGTCACTCCTCTATTCGTAAAATTCCGCG
>Ga0179593_1497636_pt1 | contig 12794 bp, 20 predicted proteins | sample CZODoug2_1_08_16_FD_185931 | JGI IMG/M metagenome (GOLD analysis project Ga0179593, IMG submission 185931) | Vadose zone soil fungal communities from Angelo Coast Range Reserve, California, USA - CZODoug2_1_08_16fungal (PacBio error correction) | ecosystem: Environmental > Terrestrial > Soil >... | reverse complement strand
TCCTCCCTTTTTCTTCGTAGACCTTTTTTTTTTTTTCCCCCGGGAAGGTTTGTTCCCCAAGATTCATTAATGGCCGCAAACTTTTTTTTTTTTTTCCGCCCTGATCCTTTCAGTTTTTTTTTTAACGTTTGATTTTTGCAAGATTCCCCGATTGTCGGTTTTCCCGGGCCCTTCTTTTTTGCCCCAATTTGTCGCCCGCCCCCTCCCCTCCGGGATTCCTCCTGAGTCCCTTAGGACTGACCCCTCCCCCCCGGTTTTTCCGTGGCTTCTTTTCTCTCTCAATCTCTCTGTCTCCCCCTTCCCCCCTTTGTTTTCTTTTTATTATCTTGGTCGCTTTCCCTTTTTTTTTTCCTGAAGGGTTCCGCCACCTTTTCCTCCAGGCTGGGGTGGGCAGGGCTGCTTTTACGTTTTCTTTTCACGTTTTTCCCGTTTTTCAAGAACGTGTCGCTTGCGGCCCTGGCATTTATCGGATCCTTGCTGCTAGTTTTTTCCACCCCGTTTTTTCCGGGTTTTTTTTTCCAACTTTCAGAATTCCCCCGTTTCTCTTTTTCCACCTCTTCTTCCCCGCCCCCCCGGAAATCCACACCGTACCAGTGCGAACCCATTTGCATCACCCCTTTCAACAAATTTTCCTGTTAGTTTTTTCTTGTACCCCCCCCATTTTTTGTTTTGGGGTTCGGTTCCCCCCGTTTCTTCTCGACTCCTTTGCGAGGGCGTTCCGGACTGGGGTCATTAAATTTCTTTCGGGCTTTTCCTGGAAGGACTCTAAACAATTTTTTGGACGTTCCACGTTACTCCTTTTTGATTCTCCTGGGTTTTTTTTCCCCCCTCCTCATGGAACTTTTCCTCTAATTTTGGCTGAGAACGGTCAGGTCGCGGTACGGATTCCCCCCCTCTGTGCATCCTTCCTACCTTACTCTTTCTCCGGGGATGGTTTTTTCGGGTTTTTTCAGTTAATCGTTGTTGGTCCGATTTCCTTTATTCCTTTTCTCCTTTTCCCCCAAAAGTTTGCTTCTTTTTTTACGGGCGTTTTTTTAAATTTTTTCCCTTTTTCCCTCGTTTGCCACCACCCCCGGTCTTCCCCTTCGCTTTCCCATTTTCCCGTTTTTTTTTTTCCCCCAAGTCTCTGTGGCAGGGTTCATGCCATTCCTCCTACTCTCTTCCCTTGGCCATGCCTTGCCGATGGAGGATTTTTTTGCGGTTCCCCCCCAAAAAATATTTTCGGGTTTCGTAGTTTTGAAGTGTCTGTTTTCTAACCTGAGTGTCCCGGATTTGCTACTTTCGCCTTGATCTAGGAGAGCCTTTCCCCCACCCTTGGCGTTCCTCCCCTGATCTAACCCCCCTTTCACAGAGGGTCTTTTTTTTGTCGGGAGTAATGTTTTTTTTGCTGTGATTTTTCTCTCCTACCTTCCTAAAAAAGTTCCGATTCAAACAGGCTTTTGATTTCTCTGGTTTGAAGTCGTCTTCTTTTCCCCTCTTCTTCTTTGGCCAGGCTGTTTTTTTTTTATCTTTCCCTCCGTTCCCTCTACCTCTCCTCTTAGCCCCTTCCTTTTTTTTGCACTGCCCTTTTTTTCTCAAGTAATTTTCCGCCTCCCCACCCTATTCCCGCTTTTGCTCGGGGCTGGCTGGCCGCTTTCGACTTTTTCCCCTCCCAAAGGCTCCCCCGCAGCAGATCTCGGCATTTTTTCTTTTCCTCGGCTTTTTTTTTTTTTTTTCCCTCGAACCCCGGCCGCTTTGATTTTCCCCTGGGGGGACAACATTCGTCGGGGTTCTCCTTTAACTTGACAATCGATTTTTTTTGGGGGGTGGGGGTGGGGTGGGGGGTTTTTGGTGGGGGGGGGGGGGGGGGGGGGGGGGTGGGGTTCCCACCCACAACAATCTGATTCCTTTTTTTCTTACTGTATGCCCCCTACTTCTTTTAGTTTTTTCTTTTTATTTCCGATTTCTTTCCATAGGCTTTTTTTTTCCTGGCACCCTAGCGGCTCCGATAGGGAATTTTCCCCCGATCATCGCCCTTTCCCTGCGCCGTTTTTCGGTACTTTTTTTTAGTGGAGTTTGTGGTTCCCGGTGGCCCCCTTTGCGACCTTCTTTTTTTTTCCCCCAAAACCCTTTTTCCTGTCTTTTTGGTGCTTTTCCAAGGCTGGGGCCTGCCATCCTGAAGCCGCTTCCCGACCGTTTTGGGAACGGGTTTTTCCCTGAGCCCGTACTCCCTTCGTGTTTTTTCTTTTGAGAGTACGTTTTTGGGGTATCCCCCTCCCCCAGGTGCCCTCTCCGCTTTGAGCCTTTTGTACGAGGAATCCGGGACTTTTTTCCCTGACCAGGAGATTGTTTCTCCGGGTCCTCAGTCCCCGGTTCCCTTTTTCGAAGTTTTTTTTTGGACCTTTTGTTGGTTTGGACGGGCCTCCCCCCCCCCCACGAAGTGGCTTTTCCTCTTTAAGCCTCCTTCTTTTCTTTTCCCCTTAGTGTTACACTTGAATTTTTTTCTAGTTGGATCTCCCTCTTTTTTCCTTCCTTCCTTCCGTTGTTTGAGATCTCTATCACTACTGTCTTCTTTTTGCTTCCCCCCTCCTCCCCACCTCCGGCCTGTCCCCCTTTCCAAGCTTTTTGGGTTAAACCACAAGCGTTCACTTTTCCTCCGGTGTGACGCTCGCCACCAGTGGGGCACTTGATGGACTTATTCCTCTTTTTTTCCGTTCTTTCTCCTTTTGCACGTTACCAGTAGTTTCCTCCTCCTTTTTGCTTTTGAGGTTTCCGAAGTACCCCCAGTACGTTTCGCTCTCGTCCACCTCCTGAACACACTTTCCACGTGGCCCCTCAGGGACTTCACGGGCTTTGCACGACTTTGCGGTCCCGACAGGCTGGCCCCCCGGGGTCCTTTTGTTGGGATTTTTTTGTGTCTCACCCCCCCTTCCTTTCCACAATCGGCCGCTCAACAGGTTTTTTTTTCCTTCCCCGGCGCTTGAGGTTTTGTGGGGTTTCCGCTTTTTAAGATTTCTTTGACGTCGTTCCCATCTATTTCCCAGTATCGTAACTTTTCCTGGCTTTGGTTCCGCATCTTTTCCTTCGATTTCGCGCAGTAGATTTTCCCCCCCCGTAGATACCCCCCCCCCTGAGTTGTCCCCTTCAGCTCTTTTTAGAGTTTCCCTCTGCAACCTTACCTGGATTTTTCGACACCGATCTCCCGCGATTTACAGGTTTCTCCGTGGCGTTTTCTCCTGATTTTCTGGGTCGGGCCTTTCCTCATCGGGAATATTCCCACACCGTTGATGCCTTTGAGTATCACCCCTTTTTTTCCTGCTTCGATACTTTTCTGGTTCTTTTTCCCCGACGACGTGCAGCTTTTTCTTTTCTGTTTTCGAGCTAACCGAGATTATTTTGGCGGCCTTGTGCGTTACTCTCAATCAAAGGATTCTCAGAGGCGTTTTTTGTAGTGGGTTCGAGGTCCTCGTAGGTACCCCCTTTTCTCAAGGCTATCCTATTTATGCCCCCTTGTCAGCAACCGTCGCCCCTTCGTCCCTTTCTCTTCTTCCGACATTTTTTTCCCCCTTCTGAAGTGACCCTTTCGGATTTTCCGAGACTTCTTCTGAACCAGGACGTCTTTGAGGAGTTTCGATTTCCGCGTAACCCCTTTCCCGCTCAGTTTTTACCCAATGTTTCTGTTTTTGGTGGCCCCGAGTGCCTGATCAACCTTGCCAGTCTCTCCTCCGTGTACTTTCCTTTGGGTATCTTTTTGAACCCTTTTTAAAAAATTTCCCCCCCCCCAAACGCCGAATTTTTTTCGAGAACCCAGGTGTCTAACCCAACAACGTTCCATCTGGGGTTCGGCCCCCTTGACACCTTGTATCCTTTTCCCCTGAAAGAAACTTCCGGGGTTTGGTGTTATTCTTTTGCGAGTATCTTGGCCGCGGGTACTCAGTTTTAGCTTTCCCGTTTATGACTTTTTACGCGTGCCCCCCCCGCCAACTATCTCTCTTCTCCCAACCCCTAGCCACAACTCCAAATAACCTAACCGGATTTTTCCTTTTTGGTCTCTTTTTTCTCCTGGGTCCTTTTCCTTTTTTTTTTATTGGTCCGATGGCAACCTTCGGGAACAGGTCTGGACCTTTCCCCTGGCCTTTTTTTCCGGATTGTTTTTCCGGTGATCCCCCCCCGTGAGATGTCCAGTCGTGCGCGGGGACCAATTTGGTGTGGGTACTTGTACGGACTCCTAGAACTTTTACCACTTGGATATTCAGGTGTTCTTCTTCAACCGCGACACCCGTCCCCGGACGTTCACGGCCCTTTCCCCCTTTTAGGTCTTTTTCCCGTAATTCCTCCCCTCTTGTTCGAGCTCATCTCAACCCGGAGGGCTTTTGTTTCAACCAAGGTCGACCTGCTAGGTATTTTTTGCACGTTCTCTTGCGTCCCCTTCGATGGCCTGGAATTAAAGTATTCAAAACCAGTCGGACTTTTCTAAGGCTCGGGGTCGCAAACATCCAGGTCTGCCAATCCTTTCCCCTCCTTGTATAGTCCCGTGCCCAATTCTAATCCCCCTCCCGTTGTTTGTGAGCTGTTTTCGTCAGCTTTGGGTCGGGGTACTTGGAACCCTCTTTTCCTTTGACATTTTCGCACCAACAGGGACCTTCCAGCTCCTTTTCGCGCGTGCATTTTTCGCGGATAGGCCCAGACGCGGGGGTTGTTCGCAGGCCATGTTCCGACGACCTCGCTAGTCCGATCCCGGGATTCAAGAACTCTGCCCCCGGTTTCCCCCCTTTCACCCCAAGGGTTTCGATGAGCATTCGCTTTACCCGGTCCCTCAGTCCTCCCCCCCCAAGGACCCTTTTTTTTTTTTTTTGTCAGGTCCTGGGTCTCTTCCTTTTTTTTCCCAAAGCCGCCGACTTGAAGTTAGGTGCACCCCCCCCTGTCTGAGGTTTTTGGCCCCCAGGGCCTTGTTGCTTTTGGTTAAAACTTTTAACCTTCTACGTTCCTTGCGCTAGGAAAGATCGATTTATCTATTTTGTTCTAAACTCAAAATTTTTTTTGTGTCAGCCTCCTTGAGGATCGCGGCCCTTCTCGTTCGACATCGTGAACCGTAACCCGATCCCCCCTTCAGGAACCCTTCAACATGACCACTCAGGTGAAGGCTCCCCCTCAACCCTTTTTCCCAATTGGCCCTTTATTTTTGAAGGCCTCGTGTTAGCCCCCTTTTTGGTGTATCTACTTTTTTGGCGGCTTTTTCGACCCTGTTCCCCAGTTCCGCCAATTATTACCACGGCCCCTTTCCCGGTCCTCCCTGATCTCGAGCTCAGGCCCTATGGGCACATTTCTTCCACGTTGTACGACCGCGGATTTACCCCTCTACCTCTTTGTCTTTACGGCCCTCTGGTCCGCCGCGGCTCCGGGACTATGCGGCTCTCGTTGGTTTTTCTCCCCCCAACCCAGTAAACTTAACCCGTCATTCGAGGAATTTCCGCTTCTCAAGTGCTTTTTTTGCCCAACTTCCTCTCGGCCGGGCTCTCCTCGGCGGACTTTTCGCATTCCCCCCCCAAGATTGGTACTTTTTTCCGCACCCTTGCGCTTCACTACTTTGGGTCCCCTTCCGGATCGAAGGCTTTCTGGGAGGCATCGTTTTTTACACACTTTTCCCTACGCTCTCCCTTTTTTATTTCCTCGTCGACCTCCCCGTTTGTGAGTTCCTTGCGCGGCTTTACCCCCCCTTTTCATAAACCTTTCCTCTCTTGATGAGGTCAAACCTTCGGCGATCTTTACAGTTTTCTCGATTTCAGTCTTTTCGAAAGCCCCTTTCCGACCTTGAGTGAATCCCCGCTCCCCACTCTTCTTCCCTTTTTTCCCAAATATTGCGCGCCAGAGCGTCCGCCGACGATCAGCTTCTCAACCCCAGAGTTTTTCTTGCCTTTGGATTTTTTCTACCCAATTTTTTGAAACGTCTTTGCACCTGGGCCTAGCAGTTCTAGTTTTTTGTTTCCCCTCTGGGAACCATAGGCTTATGTGCTTTTATTTCTTTTTTCCTTTCAAGATTCCAATAAGGCTGCACGAGTTTTGTTTTCCTGTCAACTTGTCTTTCTATGCAAATTTTTTCTCCGACCCCCTTCTTTCGGAAGGCCCGGTTTTTGATGGCTTTCCATGACTGGACTTGCTTCCTTTATGACGGCCCCGGTTTATTTGATGGTTCAGGAAGGGTCTTTTTATTACTTTCCGGTTTTCGGGCTTTTTGCCCGCCTTCAAGCATTTTGGGCCTTGGTTTTTTTCTGGGCTGGCTTCCCCGGAGGGTTTTTCGAAGCCGGTTCCTGTGTAGTTGGACCGTTTTTTTTTTTTACGTGTTCCCCACAAATTTTCCTGGAGTTGAGGCGCGACCGGGGCTCTTTCTCTGCCGGGGCTTCCCCCGTACTTTTTGTCCGGATTTTCCCTCTCGGAATCCTCCCAGTGAAACTTGGTGTTCTCCCACCGGAGCGTGTTGTGCATCTTTTTTCGTAGGGCCCCCCACGACGCTTTTTCTTCTTTTCAGCGTTTCCTCGTTTGGGGATTTTACGGACCCCCTTCCCCTTTTTACGGACTAATTTTTCTTCCTTCTTTTCTTCTATACAACCTTCCCGGTCCGTTGCATCACGACTAATCGACTCTTCCCCCTCATCCCCGCAGTCGTTTTTAACCACTCTTTTACCCCAGGTTTGCATTTGCCCAAAGACCTTCAGGGTTTTCCAGGTGAGAATTTCCCATTCAGAGCTCCTCTCCTTCTAGGCAGTGGGGTGTCTTTCCAGCCCTTTTTCTACCTCCTTTCTGTGGTACCCTGGAACTTTCTTGTCAAATACCTTTAAACTTAGTGGTTTGGGTCCCTTGTTTCCCCCTGGATTTTTTCTTACCGGCATTTTCTTTTTCCCTTGATCCGAAGATTTTTTCAAACTCGCCAAGTTGATGGGTCTAAAATTCTTTCTCCTTTTTTTTTCCACACATAGCTATAACCTCAGACCTTTCACACTGGTTTTTGTCAGATTTTCAGAAACGTCTGTACTTCTTTCTGAGTGCTTTCCTTTTCATTTACCTCAATTTTCTTAGTTTGAATTGGGGACTTTTACAGTCCAGAGCCCGTCCCCGTTCACGCTCCCCGATGAGGCGATGGCGTTTTAGGGGACCCTTTTTCTTTTTGAACGTTTTTCTAGAGGACAATTTTACCAGGAAACTCTCTCTCTCCCGGCTTTCTTTTTTTGTTTTCTTTAATTGCGATTTGGTGTTTGGGGTTTGTTTTTTGGCCGCCCGCGTCCCTCACGGGTTTTGCTCAAGTAGGTCACCCTCCCTTTTTTCCCCTCGATCTTTTCCCTTTTCTTTCGGGCTTAGGCTATTTTTTGTTACTCTTCAGATGCCGATGACGGATGCTTTTTTTTTTTTACCCGGCGTCCCCCGCGTGGTCTTTGGTCCTTTTGAAGGTACCTAGTATTTCCCTTCTCCTTCTTATCCCTAGATCTCTCGAAGGCTTTCCCACCCTCCGGGTTTTTTGCCCTCCTCGCCTTGCGGACTGTCCTTCTTGGACCTCCTTTCCTCGCTTTTAGATGTTTCCCCAGTCCTTTTGATTCCCGACAGATTTTCCCCAACGCCCCGGGGATTTCCGGTTTTCCCTGAACTTCCAAACCCACTTCTCCTTTTTCGAGTCCCAGTCTTCTTTTCGGATTTCTTAATAGCTCTCTTTTTCACAAGTCTTTCGTGAGGCCGGCCCCCCTGATTTTTTTCCGCCCTGGTCCCGGAGACCCTTCCTTAGTTTTTTTTGACTTCCCTCTTGGGCGAGATCCCCTTTCCCTTTCCAACTGGTCTCCCTTTCCCCCTTCTCCCCTTCAACCCCGGCGCACTTTTGAGTGGGACAATCTACCCCCCCCCCCCCTTTGATCCCCTTTCCCCCCCTGATCCCCTTTCTTTTCTGACGTGTTCATTTGCAAATTGTCAACCTTATTATAAATCTTGTAGATTTTTTGTTCTTAACCAACCTTTCTCAGGGTCTCGCTTGAGTTTCCTTTTTTTTGTGGTCGTCCTCTTAAGGCCTCCTACGTCACTGTTGCACCCCCTTGCCCTTTCGGTTTTCTTCCCTTCAACTTTTGCACCGTAGGTTTTTTGGACCTTTTTTCTTGGCGACTTAGGGAACTCCTTAATGCTCTCCCCTTGTTTGTGTCGGCAACCTAGGATTTTTATGTGAGCGTTGTCTTTTTCCTGACGGGTATCGGCCCCCAGGACCCTTCCCCCTTTGTGTTTTTTCTGGGGTTTCCCCCGTGAGCAGCCTTCCCTTCCCGACTTGTGCCTGGCCCCTCTCCGAAATTTCCTCCTTTTTTGTTGATTCCTGAATTAGTTTGGTCCTTGAATTTTTCCCGTCATAGGCCTTTCCTCAAGGGCACTGAAAGCTTTTTCCCGACCCCCTTTCGTTGGTAACCCTCCTACCCCTAAAGCTTTCTTCTCCCTTACCCCTTGACCCGGTTAGTGAGCCCTTCAGGTAGCTAAGTGTTTTTTTTAGACCTTCCACTGTTTTTTTTTCCCACCGGTTTTTCTTTTTATTTTATCGCTTCCCCCTTACCCCCCAGAACGAACTTTACAGTTGGCGACCGAACCTTTGCCAATCCCTACGCCTGGCCATTTTTCCCTTTTTTTAGTTTTTTGGCAATTTTTGCTGAGTCCCCCCCCGGCCTTTTTTCACGTTTTTTTTTTCTATTTTTCCACGACCCCGTTTTCCGGTTCTGCAAACTTTTTTTTTCCTAGCCCCCTCAGTTCCCAGTCCTTCTTCAGGTTCCCAATGGAAAAGTCAATCTTTTTTAGGCTTTTTTCGCCCTATCCATTTTTCCCCTTTGTTTTCCCCGGCTTTTCCCGCCCCATTTCTTTTTTTTTCAACCCCTTTTTTTCTTATTTTCCCCCAGTCTTTCCGGTTTTTCTCGATTTCCCGTGTTGTTCCTTACGGTTGTTCTTTTGTCATCTTCTCACACCCTTGACCTTGTTTTGACGGTGGGACTTTCCCCCTTTTTTGTTGCTCTACGTCCTCTCGTCAACCCTCCCCCACGCCCTTTCGGGGTTAAGTCTTTTTTTTTTTTCACCTTTCAAGCTTTTCCCCCTTGGTCCAGAACCCGGACTTTTTTTTGCCGTTTTCCGACGCAGTTTAGCCGTGTCATGGAGTTTTACCGCTTACTATTCTAACCTGAGTCCTAATGCATTTTTCTTCCACGCACTTTTTTTGAACGGTTTTTCTTTTTCGGTCTTGACCCTTTTCTACATCCCCCCGGACCCCCCCTTCGACGTTCCTCGAGCTTGTTTTTTCCCATCCTTTTCTTTTTCCACTCTTACTCGAAGTTGGCAAGAGGGTATCGGGTCCCTCATTTTTTCCCCCCTTTACATTGTTAGTTCCCGTCCGATTTCTAACAGTTTTTCCTTGTCGCCCTCTTTTTTTTCTAGAACCTATATCTTATTCCTTTGGAGGAACCGACGAAACTAACTGGTAGACCCCTTCTTTTGAGGTTCCTCCAGGACCCTCCGGTTCCGAGTACCCGCTAAACGCGACCATAGTTTTCTTGCCCAGTGGAGCCTTTTGAGGCAGCGGTACTCCGATTCAGGGCGATCCTTTTTAGTGTTTTCTAGACCCTTCTCCCTCCAGTCGTTTCATACTGAACCCCGATGTCTTTGGGGTTGTCGTTTCTTCGGCTTCTTCTTCTTTTTTTCCGACACGGTACACCAACCTTTTTTCGTCATTCCTTGCGAGGCTTTGGTCGGTGCTTTTTTTTCACTTTTGCGTAACCTTTTCGATAGTAGCTTCTCACCTTTTTTTGAAACCTCACCCGCTTGGCCCCCTCTTTTCGGACTCTTTCCCCTAACAATGCGGATTTCCTTCTGATTTTCTTTCACCCGGATTTCTTTTATTGTCCTTCCCTTTTCAAGAGGGATGTCTCTATTTGCAGTTTGTTTTCAGTAAGCCAGCTTCCCCTTTTAAGACACCCTCTCTCCACATTTTTTCTGATTTTTTGGAAGGTTTTCGAGTGCGGTTCCTCACAGGAGACTAAACCTTTTTTTTTGAAAACCTTGTTTTTTTCGGTCATTTTTTTTTTTTCTTGAGGTTTTCTTTTCCCATTACTTTTCCCGTGGACGCCGCTGGTTTTTTTCCCCCCAGCTTTTTGACAGGTTTCTGTTTTCTTGAGGTTCCTTTTCCTCCTCCCTTCCCTAACTTTTTCCCCTTCGTTCCATTAGTCAACCCTTTTTTCCGATTTTTTTGAATCCTCCTTTCTTCGACGCTGGACCCCTTTCTTTTGACCCCTCTTTTTTTTTTTTTTCATCGTGATATCCCCCCCCACCTTATTTTTTGGTTTCGGATCCTTTCTTTTTTTTTTTCCAGTTGGGGTTGTTTTTTCCATTGACCTTGTTTCACTTTTCGCGTTCGATTTTCCCCCCTAGAGTGGGTCCCCCTCTTTCCCCGACTTTTTTTTTTTTTTTCCCTTCCGTTCCCCCCAGGCACTTACATTCCCCCATTCTCTTTCATCGTTTTTTTTTTTTTGAGCATTTACCCTGTTTCTTAATCCTGTCCCTTTCCCTCCCGTCACTCCGCCTTTTCCCTTTTTTTCTCCAGCCCGCGTCGTTCACCAAATCCTTCCCTTTTTTTTTTTTTGCCAGTTCCCTGGTTCATTTTTGAAACGCCCACCTTTCCCCACGTGTGCTCATGTTCGTCGTAAAGACCTCCTTCCGTTTCCTCCCCTTTTCCCGGCGATCCTCCTTAAGCCTTTTTTTTTTCCCCCTCTCATCCCTTCCTTTTTGATTGCTTTTTTCCCCTAGTTTCCCCGCGTTTCTATTCCTGTTCCCCCTCCCCAGTCCCAACCGGTCCCGGACCCTTTTTCCCTCCAACCTTCCGCGTCCCCCTTTTTCGATTTTTCTCCTTCGAACCCCTCCCCTTTGACCCTTTAAACTTCCTTTTTTTGGATTGAACCCCCCCGCTCTGGGCCCCTCACCGGCACCTTAGTCCCCCGAATTCCTTGTTTTCGAGATTTTTTTGCCTCCGGTCCTTCTTCTTTCTGGGAGATCCCCCGATCTTTCTATACCTCTTCTTTCTTTACGTTTGTTTTTCTTAAGGACTCTCACGTCTTTTCCCGTTTTTTTCGGGTTTTTTTTTTTTCGGTTTTACGCCTGAATGCCTATATCTTTTTCTCCTATTCTTTTCGCGTTTGTTTTTTACCATCATTTTTTTCCGCTTTTTGGCCCGGATTTTCGTTTTTTGGCAGGTTTTTATTTGCTAAAAGTCCCTCCGGCGTCGGCGATCCCTTTCCTCTTTGCTCCCCTTGCTGCTTTCTAGGCTTTTTTGATTTTCTTGGCCGACTCCGCGTTTCAACTAGGAACTTCCATTTTTTTTTTCGCGTTTTTCAGTTTAGTCCCCCCCTTTTAGTTCCTTCGTCGTTTTGGTCTTTACTGGAGTCCCTCCAGATGTCTTCTCCTCCCTTCTCTTTTTCACTTTTCAACCTCCTATTTTTTTTTTTTGATTTTTTGCTTTTTTTGAGGCCTTTTTCTTTAATCAGGATATTCTTGAGTCCTTCCAAGGCGGCGTTCTCTTTTTCTCCTCCCCCCCCCCTTTTTTGAAGTTATCGTTGAGTCTTTCTCTCATCCCTTTGCCAGTCTTCGAACTATGCGACCGTATCCCCCCCCCATAATTTTTTTTCACCCTTTCCTTTCCGTTTTCCGCCACTTTCTTTCTTCTTTGACGACATTGATGGACTTTGCCCTTTTTCCGATAGTAATACATTTCTCTTTCTGGCCGGTATTCATCTTTTTAGTCCTTTTTCCTTGCCTGCGACAACTTCTTTTCCTTTTTCACGCGACTTTCCTTTTTCTGGCCCGGTTGAGGGCAGATCCCACTAGTTCCTCGTCCTATAAGTTTTTTTGTCTTCCTTTTTTTTTTGCGTCCCCCCTCCCCTCTCCCTTTTTTCCCCCCATCTTTTTTTTGTTTGTGGATCCTGCCTTCTTTCGTCTTTTCTGCCCTGCTTTTTTCGGGGGACTGGTGATCATGGCCCTTCCTTCCGGGGGTTTTGCCCTCTCGTTGTCGCTTTTTTCCTCTGAGAGCAAGTCCTCGCCTGGATACCCTCGGGCATTCCTTGGAGCGGGGTTTTTTGGCCACCCCCAACCCCCCCTCCCTTGGTTTCCTTCCCCTCCCGGGACGGATCCCCTCTGAGCCCACTGGGAACTCTGACCCCGCTTTATCACCCTCTCTCCCTGTTCTCGTTATTTTTGGTTTTTCGAAGTTTCGGGTCGGTTTCCCCATTGAGTTTACCATTTCGGGCCCGCTTATTAGTTTTTGGCATGCCCCTTTTCAGGCGTTTTCCTGTTTACCTTTTCTTGTAACCGTCCATTTTCCTTTGGATTCTCAGGCGTCGGGCCGTGCCAGTCGTGGTCTTGTTTTCCCGGTCCTGTCTGTTTTCACGCCCCTTCCACCTCCTTTTGATCGCACCCCGTTCGTTGTCATTCATTTTTTTTTTTCTTTCGCTTGTGCCGCCGTTTACCGTCGGCTGAAGGACCATGTAGGTCTTTTTCGGCAGGCTTTTTTTCTGCTGCGCCCTCTCTTTTTTCGCACCGGTCCGAGGGAGCATTTCTGGTGGCTTCCTTCGACCTAGGGGCTTTTCCTTGCGCTACTTGAAAAGCTTCTGTCTCGGCCAGGGACGGAGCCCCCAGGCCGTTCCGGTGACTTTTGTGGCAGTCCCCTCCGTTATGCCCGCGCCTTGAGGTTTTAAGCGCATTGCCTTTTGTGCCCTTCGCCCCCCCCCCACGATGATCGTTTTCCCCCCTTTCCCCCGCTTTGCCGA
>Ga0179593_1491118_pt1 | contig 12794 bp, 8 predicted proteins | sample CZODoug2_1_08_16_FD_185931 | JGI IMG/M metagenome (GOLD analysis project Ga0179593, IMG submission 185931) | Vadose zone soil fungal communities from Angelo Coast Range Reserve, California, USA - CZODoug2_1_08_16fungal (PacBio error correction) | ecosystem: Environmental > Terrestrial > Soil >... | reverse complement strand
GCTTCCCTGCCGCTTCTGAGTAGCAGGCGGCCAATCTTCATCATGGGCTCCTGACGCTCTGGACTTGAACCCTGACCGTCCCCGGAAGCTTCCTTCCTTTTTTCTACCTTGCGATTAATTTGCTACAGCTTAGGCACCCTTTTCGAGGACTGACCTATGGTTTTTTTCGGTTCTTCACCCTCTGGCGTTTCTCTTGTTCGCCGCGCGTCGTCCCTTTCCCGCTTCGTGCTTTCTTCCTTCTCCGTTTTCCCTGTGACCCTGCACTGATATATTCCAGTTCGCCCTGGACGACTCTCCTCAATTATCTCCAAGGTGCAACGAGGCAAGATGATGCGGATTCGTTCTCCTCCTGACTCGATCATGCGTTCCGGTCTTTCAAAGTCCCCTCTTTTCCTAATCATTTACACCATTCCGAACGTGTCATTCTGTTCCCAATCTTTTTCGGATCGAATTGACGTGATGCGATGGAACCTCCTGCATACCAACCTTGCGTTGCGTTTGACGGCGAAACGTGAAGATTTCAACTTTCTTTGAAGCCCTCGACGTTTCTGGCTACTCTGGACTGTTCTTTTACCTCTGTCTTGCGGAATTTGTAACGGTAAATTTCAGATAAGGAGTTTAACTCCACTGAGGACCCTTTCCCTCCCAATCAGCAACTGCCTTTCATCCTGGGATCTTTTATCCACTTTTTCCTCCTTACAGATTGCGGCAACTGGGCATTCCAGGCCCGACTGCCTTGGAGTTCTCTTCCTCTGCCGAGTCGAGAGTCACACGGGTGTGTTGATCCCGTTCATTTTCGTCCCTGGTCAGTCCTTCTTATTTTTCGAGTTGCCCCGCATGTGGCGTGTGTTCTCGAGTGCTCTTCATATGCCTTGACACCGATACGAATGCCCAAATTGATGGCCGTCCAATAGGCTCCGCTATGTGCCGAGTTTCTCTTCTCATTCCATCAGGTGTTTTTAGCTCGGAGCGGCACTTATCCCTTGATCCACTTGAACTTGATCCGTCCCCTGTTAGATAAACGTCGCTCGGCGGGGCTGCGTCTCACACCGGAATTTCCGGCTCATTGTCCCGCGCGGGTGCCCGTTAGAATCGTTCCCCGGAGGTACTGCCTGACCCACCGGTGCCGGCTGGCATGCCTTGATTGTTTTGCATCCCTAGACGAGTCTTCTCCCTCGGCCCGGCCGTCAAGGGCGCGATCGAGTACGCGTCCTGGATGGCCTCGGGTATAGACCCTTTTGATCGACCCGAGATCTGCCAGTCTTTTTTTTTCTTTTTGCTACGCGTAAAAAACAGCACCGGATTCACAGCTTCTTCTGAAACAATCTTCCAGGGGCGCGCGATCTTCTGACCGGTCGAGCCGCCGATCAGCGCAATCGCTCTAAAATTGCGCGAGCTCCCCCGTGCGAGTCCTCTCCCCTGCTTTTCTGTGAAGATTCGCATGAGTATGACCCAGTGAGCCCCCTCAAGTAGATAAAGAACCTTGTTGTTCCCAACCCCCCCCGTCATCCCTTGTACAGCGCCAGTGCTAGGAGCAGGCCGAGCCCTGGGTCAGCCGCAATCTCCACTTTCCTTCGATGCAACCGACCGCTTACGGCCAGCCTATAAGAACACCGCACCGCCCACGCTTCCCTCCAGCTCTCCTCACGCAACTTTCATTCGATACGGGTTCTGCCTTATCCCCCTCAAACGATTGACCCTAAATCGTTCATTCCCAGGCGAGATGCACAGCTTATTGTTTCCTCTCTCCTAATCAGGGCCCGGTCCCACACTGATAATCAAGCGGGCACAGCTCAATTCCTCTGTGTTCCGCAGGGTGGACTACGGACTCAAGCAGAATGAGGTCGGCCGGACCTGACGGCCTCCTATTGTAATCTCTTGTAATTCGTCCAAGGCGGGGGACACCACTTCGGCTTCCATGCTTTGCAAAATTTGGCTACTTTTCTTACTGGTAACCTACCATGAGCCTTTTTGGGCCGGCTGCCTCGGGAAGGGCAAAGAATACGTCCTTGACTTTCTCGCAGGTCTTGGAAACGGTTGCACGGCCGTGGCGCCTATTCAAGAAGTGAGCGTTCGTTCTGCCCGACGAAGGGTGCTCTTCTTGGCCAGGAGATTCCTGTAGCGGCGCCCTTCCACTGAATGTGATCCTTTTTTTTTTTTTTTTCTTTTTTTGCGGATTTTCTGGCTACTTATTGTCTTACTTGCTTGCCCGCTTACCTTGCAGCCTTTTCTCCTCGAGAATTCTTTTGGGCGTCCTGTGTTTTAAGCCTTCTTGGACGACTTCTTTCCTCCCGATTTCTTTCTCTCTTGTTCCATTCTCTTTCCTTGAAGTTTAACTGAGGCTGTCAAATACCACAGGCACGGTCGCGGCGTTAACTTTTTTCTTCAGTCTCCGCATGCGGAGATTCGCAGAGACATGCAGAAATGTGTTTTTCTTAGCATATACGAGCCCGGACGCTTCCTTCCCTCCTTTGACATCTGATCTGATTGAATTCGGCCACAACTAGCACGCGAAGACTATCGGGGCGCCGCTTCAAACCTGGTGGTCTTTTGACGAATTTCGGGTGTTTTGGTGAAAACTGACGACGACAGCGTTGGCGGCGTTACTTCTTTCCTCCTCTCCGTTTTCGTGTGAGTCTCGCTCACTCCTCAACGCGTGCCGTCGTGTTTCCCAGCTCCTATCCATTTAGGAAATTCTGGTTCCGCGTGCTCCCACTAGGGCGCGCGTTCCGTTTCCGACCCTCATCTATCGGTCAGTCCTGACCCCTTCCGCGCTTGGTCGGCCTCCTCAATCCAACACGCATTTTTTTCGTTCGCTTCTTTCAAAGTGCTCCAGCATGCGCGAGGAATCGTCCCAGGCTCGCTCCGCTTGTCGGGTTTTTTTCAAATCTAAGACCCCCTTTCGCTCGCTCATCATGGCAACCGCTCCTAAAGCGAAGAAATCCCTGTCTCCTCCTTCTTCCCACATCCTTCTTCCCATAATGTCGCACCCTTTTCAGCAAGAAGTCTTCCGAGGATGCCAAGAAACTTTCTGGAATCCAAAAAGGCATCAACAAGACGTTTCCTTCCTCAGATCAAACCCCTTTCTTCAATTGAAAGAAGGCGAAGAAGGCCGTGGAAGCGCGCTCCACAGGAAATAGGCCTTTTTCCCAGCCGGTCGGCCCCGGCGGCGCGACCGATGCTTCCTGTGAGTCCCCCGTCTTGCCCCTTTTTGACAAGTTCTCTTGAATACGTCCGCGTCTTGGCCCTTCCCGACCTGAAGCCGGCCATACAGGCTCTCGTTAGTCTAGGAGAAGCTATTCGTCTTTTTTCCCTCCTTTTTTCATTTCGCCTGTGCCCGCCTTGCAGCCTCAATGGTCCTGCTACACTCGTCTCCCTCCTGGCCTACCCTCGCTGGAGGTCTTTAAGTTCGTAACCATGATGCTGCACCCTTTCATTTCTTTTTCTCTCGATATAATGGGTACTTCTGGCTGCGGATACCCCCCTCTGGCCACAATCTTTGGTCATCTTCTTTTCCCCTTAGGAATTTTTTACAAGATTTCGCGTGTTGATTCTTTTTGGCGACCACCGGATCGACGACTTGGCGTCTGAGGGAAGTCGTTTTAGTTTTCCCTCTTCTCGTTGTGTTGCTGATGATGGGGGACCGGTATCGATTTTCTGCTGGACTTGACGCTGCTTATGACATGTGATGGCCTTTATGCCACTGATGGCGATGTAAATGTGAACGGTTCTTCTTTCCTTCTTGATGCTCAGCTACTGGTCATCCTTGCTTGGTAAAAACCTTCTATTTCTTAGAGCCCTTTCTTCGCCTTTTCTCGGCTTGACGTGATCGGCGGCTTCCGAAAGTCGCCTCATTTTTTTTTATTTCTCCGTTTCTGTCTTCCTTTTGCTATACTGCTTTCCCCTGGCCTGGTCACGCTGTAGCTGCGACAGAAAACTCTTGCGCTCTTTGTAGATTAACAGGGTCTTCCCGACGTCCTCAAGCTCCTTTCTCGCCCGTGCTTGTGTGACGATGGGACTCATTCACTGTCTCTATCCTGATGCACTTCCCAGGAAGCCATAATTCGGTGTTCGTCCAGTACTTCAGTGTTTTCCCCTAGTATAACGAATCCGTGCGCCCGTATGTCATCGCCGACGCAGGTGGGATCTTCCCTGAAGATTGACTTTGTGATCTCCGGATCGCCCTTCACTTGGCTCTTTCTTTTTTTTCCCCCTTTCAGTCCTCAGCGTCCTGACTGACTTCAGGCTCGGCAGCGATTCCCCTCTGAGAAGTTTCTCAGGAAATCAATTTCTCCGAGTTATTTTTCTCCCTTTCTTGCGTCTCTAGTACTAACCACTGTCCCCCCTCGGAGGAATCGAACCTCGGCAGGCCCTTTACAGGTTCTACACTGACGGATCCTTTTTTCCTAGCGGTCGTTCATGACTGAAGCTGCCATTCGCGTAAGTCGGGCGGCTAATGAAAAGTTGCCTCAGTCCTTCTCGACCCTTGTACGTGATGCGAGTGCGCCATCTCCGACCGTATTAACTCCGTTGATATGTCCTCTCTTTTCCCTTTAGTAGTGATGACCGCTGGAGTTCACGGTACCTGGTCACCTTCCGCCGACCGGACGTTCGATCTTGACCGGTCCTGTGTCGGTACTTCTTTCCTTTCTTACCAATTTTCCATCGTTAAACGGCTAGTCCGTCACCTTCCCTTTTTTCGATTTTTCCGTCTCTGACTCCTTCTTTCGCGAAGCCCCGATGGCACAGGAAGGACCACGTTCGTTCGGTCCCTTCGTTTCTCCAAAAGTGTTCCTGTAACACGACAAGGGAACAGCCTTGAGGGCGTAGGCTCCACGTATCCTCATTATAATAATGGTACAATCGGTTGGACCTGGTCTTTCCTCCCGTTCTTGCTCTTTTTGTAGGCGCAGGGCCTTCGTGCCGGAGTAACAGGCTTTGTAACCCTGTATAATGGACGAGCCCGCAGCGTTAAGGGACTCGCGCTTCGCGCTCCGCCCCCTACTTTAGTTTTGAGCCCTTACTCCAAGTCCATCGTCGATCCTATCTAGGTCCAAGATGGAGGGACAGGCGACTCTTTCGCCCAACGGGCCCTTTCGGCGGTCGGTAAGAGGTACATTCCCTGCGCGGGCCGGAACACTGAGGTCCCTTTCGTCTGGCTTCGCCCCTTCGTGAGTTCAGGTGCTTCTTATTTTCCTTACCTACTCCGTTCTTTTTATTTTGTTGCTACGTCTGATGAACTGACTGCTGCTCTCCGCTGCAACTTCCCTGTTGACTGGCTGATTGAAGTTCCTCCTCCCCCCCTTGAAAAGGACCCTTCCTCCCAAGGTGTTCTACCGCCCGATTCAATGTGCCTCCCTTTGAGAACTTTCGTCTTTCGCTTCCTTTTTTTTTGCGGCTCCGACCTTTCCGGTGATTTCCTTGTTCTCCTCTCGTCGGCTATGACATTTTGCTTTAGTCCTATCCTTTTACGTCCAAAGGAATGTTTTCCCCCTCTTGGCACACCGGACTTGCCGACTGACGAGCCACGGCAGTCGTGGTAACCTCACAGAGCCACCCTATGACCTCTATCGTCGTTCATCGTAGCCTCCGAACTAGCTTATGGTTGACTTTGGTCTTGTCAAGTTGACCACCTTTTTTTGTAATGAAGGTAACATCTGTTCACCGTTTCCCCCTTTCTTTTCATTCGTTGCCTTTGTGTCCATTCTTCGGATATCGCCCCCTGACCATGACTAAACCCTGCGCTGCTGGGGGCAGTTTCGACAGTTGACTATTTCCCCCGTAGTTTCCCTCATACGATTAATTTCGCACCTTACCTGTTCCCCCCTATATTCCAGCAGGGTCGTGGGTAGTTGACTGTTACCCTTGACCTACTGGCGTTCCCTCTTACCTGGACGCCTCGCTAACTGCCTTTCATCCGTGGGATCTCGTCTTCTCACCTGAAAAGGATACTATCGCCGGTGCTCTGGCATTCTTCCGACGAACGCTCCTTCATGATGCAGTGCATGACCCCGTCTTTCGATGAGTTTCCCCTTGCCCGTTCTTTTTCTTGGGCTTCGCTTTTCCTTTTAGGCATCGATTTAGTTATTTTCTTCCAGAGAGTTTTCCTACCTCTTTCCGACTAAGACCTCACATTTATGGCAGCCCAGCCCTGGCTCCTCCTGTGACTCTCTTTTTCGGCTTTTTGGTTTCTTTTTCTTTTGGCTTGAGTCAGGATAACGTCTTTTTGAGTTCTTCTGGAGAGTCCACGTTCCGTTCCTCGTGTCGTTCTCGCTCACCCCCCCCGGCTTCTTATATGCCTACCTGCGCCGTTCTGCTGTTCGGACTCTTCCCCTTCTTTCAGTTCTCCCCACCGGCTTCTTTTTCCCTCTAGTTTGACCTCAATCTCGATCTGAAGGCGACCTCGTCCAGGGCCTCACATGTTTCTTCTCCGCGGAAGAGTCTTCTTTGCCTTTCTGTGTATCGCCCTGGTTCCTCGACCTCTCTCCCTCTTCTTTCTTTCTGTAAATTTTTACCGCAGCCCTTTAAACAGTCCGTATTTCAAGAGACCGACGCGATCTTCTCCGGAGCCGAAGTACATCGTCAAACTTCGTGCCCAGGTCTTTCATCTGTGTCTTCCTCCTTGTCGAAGGTTGGGTCCTCGTCTATGTATGACAATGTACTTTTCATCTTTCTCTACCGCCAGAACAGATTTCCATTGTACAGTTTTTTTCTAGAGGCCCAGCACGTTCCCTCCCATCCATGCCAGCCAGTTCACCTGATCCTTCCTCCTCATAGTCCCACGTTCAAAGATGCGGCCATTTGCATCCCTGAACGCAGTCGATCCTTTTTCCTGGTGCCCTTAAAGCACCCCAACTGGCTCTTGGGCCCCTCCCATTCCCGGTGGTTGGAGGGCGACCCCCGAACTTTTGTGCTCGATTCCTTTAGTTTTTCTAAACCATTCTATCCTGCGCTGCCGCTCAATTCCAATAACGTTTGGTTCCCCCATCCTCCGGTGTGATCCCATCCCCCATCAGCCTCTCTTTTTTCGGACCTGAGTACCGGCTCCAAGATTTTGCCGTGAATTCTTAAGGCGGGTCCCGGCGTGTGCACACCCTTCAGTTCTCCACCCGATTCGCTTATCGTAGGCGTCTTTCATTTACCGCTATCCCTTGCATGGTGGTTCCTTTCAGGGCACTTATTGCCTCAGCGCGTATTGCTTGGCGAAGTTTGAACCTATTGCCCGCTAGCGGTCCTGGTCTGCCGCCGTTTTTTTGCAGCCGTCCCTCTCTGATTATGGTTTTTTTTCCTCACGCATTATTCGCCATTTCCTTTTGTAGCTACTTTTTTTTTAGGGGAATTTGGCGGTCCTTTTTCCTTGTCGCTTGACATTTCCTTGAAGGTCTTGTTCCTCCTTGTGAAGTATTTTTGTCGGACGTGTACTTCCCTTTTCCCGACATTATCCTTCCTATTTATTATTTTTCTTTTTCCCTTCTGATCTTGAAAGTTTTATTTTCTGGTCACAATCCCCACCCCGTCCACAGCTTTTTTCTGGCCCCGTCGCTGCTCTTTTCTCTTCTTTCCTCTGAAGCGACATTTCCCGTTATGAGTTTGGAGGCTTGTATACCAGCGCGACCTTTCCATTTCCTTCCTTTGCCTGCATTTTTCTCGCCCGATTTTGCACTCCTTGACCACTTTCTGGCGGAAGCACGGGAGTCCTTTAACGGAAGGATACCGTTTGGTCGTCGTTATCTCTCTATAATCAGTTGTTTGGTTGTGATAGTTATACCTCCCTCCCAACGCTTCGCCATTTTTCCGATTGTCTCCGCTCTTCCGGGCGCCGTTTTGCGCTGCGCATTTTTTGAATTCCCGTTTTGTCCGTTTTAGTTCGCTCTCTTGGCTCGGATCTGGCCACTTAACGCATTTCTTTCTCTCGTTCCTCTTTGGAATCCTTGTATGAATCTCTCGCCCGGAACTTTTCTGGTTTCTTTTTGACACCTTTTAACTCTCCTTGAGCCATTGCCTTTCCTCAGTCTAAATGCTGCAGCCTCCTTTTCTTCCCCTGAATTTTCCCTTTTTTTTCAAGTCAAGTCAGCAATCAGTCTGCCAAGTCATTCCCCCAAAACAGGTCTTGGGCAATCCCCACCGGCGCAAAGAAGTAGCCAGACCCCACCACCCCAACAAGAGCTAAACATGCACTCCTTTGTCAAGTCAGGACGTTTCCCTCCCAGTGACATTCTCCACGCCTTGTTACCGGAGGAGAAGTCCTCTTTAGGCCTACTTGACGGCGCGTCCAGCCTCTCTTAATACGGCTGGTTTTCCCCTTCCGAAGTCAATTTTAGGACGCCCCGGAGTCCTTGAGGGCGCACTTCTTAAGGCGACGCTTTTTAAAGAAGCGGTTAGCTCCTGTGCATCCTTTTCCCCTCTTCACAGGTCTTTATCGGCCGCCGTCATCCTCCCTCGAACCTCCGCTTGGATGATCGACCTTGGGTACACTCTTTAACACCGCTTGCATCTTGGTGGCGCTCGTTTCATTTGTACTTGTTCGGATCGCTGCCCACAACCGCGGTTCCCTCTCCCTGGGTCCTGACGGAATTTGTTAAAGCGTTTCCCTGCTTCGAGGCCGCACAGCTTGAATGGAGGTCATCTTCCTCTCTTCTCATTTTAGGGCGTTTCGTTTTTCGCTGGCCGAGTTCTCCCCTCCTTTTTGACTCTGAAGGGCTTTTTCAGGTGATCGTATTATGGGAAGTATGCTGACCCGGGCTGGTCTTCTTAATGCTTTTTTGTCCATCCATGCGCGCTGGCCCCCCCCCACCGAACTGACTGAGCACGCTTCGATTTGAGGGGCGTTGCTTGACCCCGTTCCTTGATTCCCTGCGCCCCCCTGCTTCCTCCTGTGTTACCTTGATCATTTGACTGGCATTCGCCGCCTCCCCACGGTTCGGGCCGCCAGGACCCGAAGGCCGAAAAGAGCTGACCGATCGGAAGTGTTAGATTTTTTCGTCTCTATCTGTTACCCATTCATGTGCTTCGTCTGTTTTTTTTTTTTCTTTTCTGTATGCCGTTCTTTGACGATTGCCCGCAGACGCGCGGTAGCCGCGAATTTGGATCGCCACGGCCCTGTCTTCTTGCGCGATGGGATACAATTCGAGTTTCTCTTTTGCCTTCTTTCCATTCGTCAAAACAGACTTTGAATTTTAGGCGCCGCTTTCTCTACCTCAGGAGCCGTCATTGGCTTCTCCCCTTGGCTTCGTAGTGAGTCAGTGCCCGTTCCCCCGCTGTTTTCCAATGACTTCATTTTTTCCGAATAGTTGTCCCTGACCGTTTTATTTGCTACTTTATACTTACCTCTGACTCCATGCTTCTTCCTCCGTTCCTCTCTGGGACTGACTTTCCCTTTGCTGCATGATCGGTTTGTGTTCCCCCTCGCGCGATGAGCTCTATCTGCCCCAGATCCCCACGCCTCTCCCGCCCATTAGACCCCCCTTTTTCACGAACCGGCGGGCTCTTGAAGCGTAATTTATTAAGTCCTTCGGGTGTAGTGATTCCATCTGCACACTCCCGGCGCAGTTTCTTCGTGGTGCTTGCACGTCATTCCCCCTGTCGGAAGGTGGACTGGTTTACTTGGGCCATGTGTTTAAACGACGGTTGAACTCCCTTATAGGTTTGCGAAGCTCAGAAGAGACGCATGTCATCGGTTGCCTTTTTTTCTTTGCTGTATGTCTTCTAGCAGGCTCTACCCTTTTCTGCCGTAAATTAAAACGACAGGATCAGACGCAGGTTCAGCCTATCCCCCTTTCTTCCTGAACACCCCGCCGCACCGTAGGCAGGTCCCATTCTATCCCTGACGATGTTCGGGTTAGAAGGTCGCCTTCCCCTTTCAAGTTTTGGGTCAGTTGTCCCTTAAAGTCGCCTTTATGCCATTTTGCGCGCTCGATTCGCTGTCAGCATCTATCTTCCCCTCGTTTTCGTCTGACGACTTTTAATTTCCTTCCCAATCGCCCTCTGCGCTGGAGCCTACCGCCCCAGGCCCGGTCCAGCCCCGTAGTCTATTAAGCTAAACCATCGTCGAGGATCTCTTTTCCGGGCCCGATCTTTGGATTAGTGTTTCTTTGCTGCAACGTTATGGCTTCGGCCGCCTGCGCGCCGAATGAACTGGCCCCCGACGATCGCACTCCTGACCAGCAACCGCTTCCATTGATCTTTGTCTCTTATCCCAATAGATCAATTTCGTTTCCGGGACACACCCGAGATCACTTTCGGTGGGCCATCGGCGTGAATTCGGGCGGTTTCGTTCCCCCATCTTTCCTATTTGCCTGTTGGATTTTTTTTGCCCGATGGCCCCGTTTTTCCTCATGTCTTACAGTTTTTCATTCTGCGTCGTTTCTTTAGTTTGGCCTTTCCCCGCTAGGCCGAAGCCTGACAGCCATCTAACCTTGCCTTCATTTTTCTCCGCACTGTCGGCATACTCCGGAGGATTTACTGGCTGATACGACTTTTCATTCCAGAATCTTCCTCGTTTCGCTGAATGTTGTTCAGTTCCGAACCGTCATTCTTCCTGACGATTTATCCGCTTCAACTGCAAGATTTTGCAGTGGGTTTTTTTTTTCTGAGTGGCGCGCCCTACCTTTTTCTACCTGCTACGAGTGACCTGTCTTTCCTCCCCACTTTTGACTCTGTGTAACGCTTTTCGAGCATGAGGTTCGGTCGTCGTGTCCGTAGAGCCTTTATTTTCGTGAAGTTTTGTTAGCATCCATTAGAGTCACCGGAGGGGCCTTCGCTCCCATTCTTGACTTTGACTTGTACTAAGTCGGTGCTTATGGTAACCGATGACCTGGTTTCCCCCGTCCTTTTCTCTTGATTGTGTGTTCTCAAGATCGGCATTCAGTTCCTTTTCCGCATTGAATCTAGCTTTTCGTTCTGCTTCTTTTAGTTTAATGGTGACCCGTGTACCCTAGAGCATCCCATTTTTGCTTGCTCCTGCCCAACCCTTTTGTCCCAATAAGGATCACGAATTCTGACAACAGAATTTTTAGTTTTTAGGAATCCGATCTTCCTCCCTTTCTCATCGATCTACAGCTTCCCACGCGCGCGTTGTCAAAGGCTGACCCTCGTGAGCTTTCCTAGGTTGAAGGTTGGTTGAAATCTGGTTATTTTTCGGATGATTGCTTGTCTCCCGTCTGATTAACAGACTCCCCGCAGACCTGTACATGAGACCAGTGCATGTAGCAGGCGAGTCCCATGCGTCCCCTCCCGGTCAAATAAAGTACACTTCACCGCGAGCCACTTCGCTATCTCCCACGACTCCCCAGAGAGACCTCCCGCGTGGACTCCTGCCAGTATCGGTTGTCGGCCCTGCAGACCAACGCGGTCTTCCAAGAAATGTCGTTCTGTCCCTTCGAGTGACCCCTCTGGGATTGTTTCCCGCTATTAATCCTCCAAGTCCTTCCCCTTGCCTCAATTTTCTCACGAAAGAGACAACTGCCTACTCGGTGAAGATCACGGTGGAGGCCCATCCACGTCCCGCATCGAGGTCGGACACCATTAAAGGACTGGTCCGTCTTATCTTTTAAGTTGAATTTCCCTTCGGGCTCACAGGCTCCGACCAGCGGTTGAAAAAAAGGGCTCCTCACTCAGTTCCTTGAACGAGCTCCTTTTGTCCTGCTGGCTGTAAGTTCTTTTCCAAGAACCTCCCTGATTAGCGTTAGGTCGTAAAAAGTTTTTTGGACGCCTATTTCCGCCGGGAGAGTTTTCGCCTCTCCTTTTCCTTCCATCTTCTCCTGGCGATTCATGTTAGCGCGTTCGCCCCACTTTTATCTATCATTAGTGGACAGCTTTTTTTTATCTTCTTCCTTTCTTCCTACTTTCGGCGGTCTTTTTGCCAGCTGACCCCTTGGCAGCCTTCTTTAAGAATCGTAGATGATCCTTTTTCCAGTTCCTTTCTTGGACTCCTTCTTTTCCTCTTATTCCCGCCGATTTCTTCGTTTCTCGCTGGGGCATGTATGATTATCCCCGTTTTTTTTCTGATTATTTTCACCTCAACCCCTTCCCCCCCGAGGTTTGCGGCTGTCAGCGAGACTCTAATTCCCCCTTATCGGTCCCCCCTTCTCTTCGAAAGCCCGAAGAAAGCGTCTTGGGACTTGGCTACCCCTTCAATCCTTTAGGACTGGTCCGTGCACTTTCCCGCTGACTTGATTCTCTTGCGCGCGCCAGATCGGGGTATCCCCTGAACTTCCTTGTCGGGAGCCAATTCCTTTCGTCCTCTGGGGAAAACGTGACGGGACGACGCGTTTGCCTTCGTATCTGCTCTTTTCCCTCTTTGTTTTTTGCTCTCGCTACCCCGCAACCGCGGTCGTCCGTCCGTTTTCCCCCGCCCTTTTGCTCCTCCGTCCGCCGGTTTTCCGCGTTTCAATGTAGCCCCTCCTCACTTTCCGAATCATTCCGGTCAGATTCAGTGCACTGCCCCCTGTTCCGCTTTTGCCTTCTATTTCCCCCAAAACGCATTTTGGGACTGTCTGGCTCCATTGCTCCTAATCCATAGCTCGGACCTAGAACTCCGGGGGCCTTTTGTCTTGTTCCCTACGTTAAACCTTTCCGCGATTTCTTTTCTCTGTCAATTTTTGAAGCAAGCTTAGTCCATCGGCGAAGCAGTACCGGTTAGTCGCCAGACTTCTCGTCCGTCTAGAAGTCTTCTCAGATTTCACATCCCCTGGCAGTAGTTTCACACCACACCCAAACCACAAAACCCCCCCAAAAACCCCCCCCCCCACACATACCTCCCCCACCACAAACATTAAACACCACCCACAAACCAC
>Ga0179593_1432393_pt1 | contig 12794 bp, 18 predicted proteins | sample CZODoug2_1_08_16_FD_185931 | JGI IMG/M metagenome (GOLD analysis project Ga0179593, IMG submission 185931) | Vadose zone soil fungal communities from Angelo Coast Range Reserve, California, USA - CZODoug2_1_08_16fungal (PacBio error correction) | ecosystem: Environmental > Terrestrial > Soil >... | reverse complement strand
GCTTTATCAGATGTAATCCGACACGGCTTCATTCCCTCGCGGACCCCACTGTGTAAGTGGGTCAGTAGTAGAACACACCGTAAAGGGTGGTTCTTCCCCCCTTTACCCGGCTTGATTCCTTTTTGCGGTTTTACCCCCATTGCCGGAAGGACAGACGGCCGGCACTCTTTATGTTTGGACGATACCCCGGGGATTTCCTAGGATATCGTACGCCCTTTCCCCACCCCTTCCTATGAGTGACGTAGGGTTGTCGTTCCTTTTACTCCTCCTTTCTTTCTTTTGCTTTCGATGTGCCGATCGGAAGGCGTCCTCCCGTTTATACAGGAAGGTCTTCCTGTTGGGGCGAAAAAAATCCCTTCACTCCGGCGCGGAAGCAACCTGCTGTGTAGGGCCCTTCTTTCCCTCCTTTTTCTTTTATACTCCCATTCTTCTCTCCGAACAGGAACTGGGTTTATATAAAATTTACCTGGGGTGCAAAGACCGGTCCTTTCAGACGTGAACTCCTCAAGGCTACCAAAAGTGGATGGATCTAGCCATCCCCCCCCGTAGCCCTGATTATTCATACCCAAATGAGTTTAAGTCAGAAGAGACTTGGCACATCCCCTCCCCCCCCGTGTCCGCTAGGAAGGTCCTTTAAGTGCTAACCTAGTTCTTCTTTTGGGTCCTGAGAGGGTTCGAGTTGAAAAAGGGTTCTGTCGACATAAGGTCCCCACAACTCGTACGCAGTGCCGTACTACAAGCTAGCAACCGGCAGGTTTGATAGTTTCAGTCCATTCAAGGCCTACTCTCAAACCCTTTTCTACGTTATCTTTTATGTCTATCTCGTCTTAAAACCCCTAGAGGTGGGCCAATAGTAATGGTAGAGGAGTTTTACACTTCCCTCTTCCCATCTCCTTTGCTGATTGTGAGGAGTACATTACGGCCATTCAGACGTATAAACTTCCCCAATCCTTTACCTCCCTTTCCGGAATCGACCATTCCGCGTTAAATGGTTTTTTCAGTCCCCCGGTACCCTAAGAAGAGGCCATAGCAGGGCGCTTTTTCCCTATTTACTTGATTTTAGCCCGGAAAAGTTCGTAAAGTCCACGAAGATTAGGTCCGGACAAACTGTACCCGCAAAATACGCAAAGCCACACTGACACTCTTCGTTCTTTTCTGCACCCCCCCCCCCCCCGCCGATCAGTTTTTAATCGCAGCTTCTTCCTCCCCCTTCGCCGCGAGTCCACCCCTCCCTTTTTATTTTGGTCTGACAAGGGTGATTAGCTCTCCTCCTTCGAACTCCTTATCCCTTAGTGCACCCTTTGCGTAACATTTTTGTCCCCCCCCCCCTTTTCGTATCTTCGCCCACAAGAGGGAAGGGCTTCTCAGTGTCATTTATTTCCAAGCCTCCTTTTTCGTTTTTTCTTAGCCCCGGCCCATAAAAACCCTTGTCCCCTTTCCCCTATTGACGATACCCCCCCCGAAGCGACGTTATACCGGAACGTAGGTAGTGCCCCCCCCGTCCCTCCCCCTAAAATGGGATGTCGCGAGGTGGTTATTTTCGTTCTCCGATACTTTTCACCCCTTCCCCAGCACACGTTCCCAGAAGTGAAAAGACTAGACGTTCCGCCCCTCCCCGTTTCCGCGACACAGCCAAAGCCGGCAGTGTTCCTCCCCCCCTTTTCTTCGTCCATGCCACCGAAGACCTTCTCGTTTTGCCCTTCCTTGTGCACAAGGTGCTCGGACCTGCGGATGGATCAGAAAGGAAAAGCGGCCTCTGGGGGCACTGCCATTTTTTCCCTTTTTCCTGACCCCCCGGTAAATCACGGTCTCATCGAGGACTACAATAAATACATTAGTGTGATAGCCGTTCCCTAAATTGTCTGAAATAGTCCCCCCAAAGTGCTGTCCCCACCACCCGTGTCGCCCGGCGCTTCAATAAGGTGCCCCACCCCGAAAATAACATCCCCCCCTCAGCAAACTTCGTACCAACGCACAACTTCTGGGGCCAGTAAGATGAAGTTTGACCGATCATAGTATAGTAAGAGGGTCTCCCGGTTTCTGGGCACGTCGTCCTTTTTATCTACACCGTCCCAATGCTATCTTGCAGTTTCTACGAGCTGATTATTTTAATTAGTTACCTCCTTCCACCCCACCCCGGCCTCTCGGTACTACGAGAAGGCGACACCCTCCGGTTGCGTACGAAGGGGTTTCCCCACCCTTCCCCCCAGTAGGAATCTTTAGGGCCGTGTCCACCAGTATGCGGAATTGATTGTTCCCGATGAGGAAGAACGGCGACGCAACATCCCCAGAACCCGCTTCCATCTTGTTGTAGGGGAATCCCCTACCATAGTTTAGTCCTCTTGATATCTTAGATTCCCCCCGCGACCCAGAGAGACCAATGGCTAACGACTTACCACCCAGTAAATCAACCTGAATTCTGTTCACTTGGGCTGTGGTTTTCATGAACCACCCCCCACGCTCAGCATGTAATACTTTTTCCCATTCGCCGTATCTCCGTTAATCTTTTGACGGCAGACTTGATTTACCGTCCTGTCCCTTTCTATCCCCCAAGAGGCCATCCCCCCCTCACGTCACAGTTATTTTTCTCCTCCTCAAACCCGATCCATTTCTCAAAGGATATCTGTAACTGAATCCCGTGACTCTCAATGTTTGAACATATCCCCACAACATGATAGACCCCACTTCAACACGCAGCTTACCCAAACCGAACGAACCCTACCCACCCCTATTGAATCGGGAGGTTTGTTACTTCCCTCACGACATTTTTTCGGGGTTAACTCACCCAAGAAGTAGCGTCTTCTTTCCTTCTCGATGGCCCCTTTTTTTTTCTTTCCCCTCACCCTTGTCATATGTCAAGCAATGCACAAGAAATGACCCCCCTTCCTCCTTCCCCCCCTATCCCCCCGAAAGAGAAGACCGCCTTCCATCTTTTTGCTCTTCCCCCCCTGCGATGATCTTTATAGACCTTTCGTTTTTTCCGAGTCAAAGATTATTTCCCTTAGCCCTTCCCTTTTTAATCTAATTGGTGATCATCAAGCTTCATTTTCCCGTTTCCAGGCCGACACGTGCAAAGCAAAAACCACGGAGCAAGACTTCTTCCTTCCTCCCAAGGTGTAGCGGTAAGAGCAATTGACTTAACCCCCACCGAGCAAAATTCTTTTAAATGGTACCTGTTTAAAAGGATAGGACCTTCTTTGTTTTTCGGTCAACCTCCGGACCCCATTTTCCCCTTCGTCCCGCGCATCCCATACATAATGTGCTTTCTCCTCCAAGTGTGGTACCGCCCCCCAGGTCAGTAGAGGAGGAAGAGACCGGACTTTTTTTTTTCCTTGTCCTCCCTTTTCGCTTCTTTGGAAGAGCCCTATCCCCCCAATTTTTACTTTTCCTCCCCGTAGAGCCGTAAATATTTTTCCCAATGCTAGGCATCTAATAGAGTAGATACGCTACCTTGTGCTAGATACGGTTGCCGAACTTTTAGTCACCTCACTTTCTTTTTTTTGTTTGCCTGAAGGATTATTCATATAGATGCTCTTCCTGTTTTCCCTGGACATATAGAGGATGACCGTAACTCCACTCCCCTACCGGTCCACGTCTTAGTTACTTGTCAATCGCCCCTTTATTATTCATAAAACCACCTTCCTCCCCCAACGTATGTTGGCTTCGCACTGCTACTCGTTGCCAACCCACTCCCCCCCCTCTTTTATTCAAGATCACTGTTCGGCAGTACCTACCTGGGATTTTTTTAGTTCTAAAGTTGTATTAACTTCCTCTCCCGCCCTTCTGTGATCCAGTTAGAAGGCTTCACAGGTAGCCCGCCTTTTTTCTTTTTGTCCTCCCATTGATCCCCCCTTCCGAGGTATATGAGAAGGGTCCCTGTAAACAGAGTTACCTCTCACCAACGTTCCACAAGTATCTTTCCCCTATACTCATAGTTGTTGTTGTAGCGTCCCCCACTTTTTCCCCCTTTTCTTCCCTCTTAGCCGGTCCTTTCCCTTTAGATGACGGACAACTCTTTTGGATCAGCGACTGAACAACCAGAGCACGGTTGCTTCCTTTGGCTTTTTTCCCGACTTGCTTTCATCCCTACTTCGAGCTGTACTGGTCCCCTTTTTTCTTTATCAAGGTTCCCTTTTTACGCTGGTCAAGCTGGATCGGCCCGTCCCCCACTTTTTTTGTCTGTTTTTTCCAGCTCAGAGAGTATCCCCCCCCCCCCCCATTCGTGTGTTTTAGTTATCAGAATTTTTAAGAAAGCCATCTACATCAGTTTCCTCCTTTTCCCTGCGCTCCCTCTGTGCTCGGCATAGTACCAAGGCCTTGGGCGTTCCTAATCGAGGGCTTTCCGCCTTGCCCAAACCCAAAATCTGTTGCGTCCCGCTTTCTTCCCCGAGTTCCCCGTGTTATCCTTCCTCCTTTGTTCACCCGTGACCACATAACCGCCGTTTTCCTGGCGGACTAAGAGGTCACCTCTCCTTCCTTCTCCTTTTCTTCTGTTCTTTCACCCAAGATGAATAGCATTTTACCACCACAGCGCGGTGGGGAACGGTTAAGCCTTCCTTCTATCCCCCTGATTGGACCCTGGCCAAGAATTTGCTCTAACATGGATACCCCTTCATTCCTTTTCCTCTCACCCCTAGACTCAAAGGTTCCTCAGCCCGTTGGTTGTTTTCGCCTTGTCGATTCATTTTCCACCCTTCCCCCCTCTTTAAAGGTTCATACGCCCCCCTCACGATCGACTTTTTCTCCCCTCCTCCCCCCGACCAAAGAGGGTCATATTTAGGAGTTGGGCGTTCTAGGGCACCGTTTTCCTGTTTTCCCCCAGTTTGCACAAGTGACCGTGGACCGTATCACGTTGCTTCGTTTTCTTTCCCCACTTCTTTCCTTTAAATCTGATCTTTGAAGGCCGAAAAGGTTTTTTTACAAGATGGCCCCCCCTTCCAGTAGTTGACTTCTTGGGTGTTGCGGTCGTCCTTTTGGTCCTTTCTTTTTCTGGTCCCAAAAGGTTTTGAACGCGTTATACACCCTCCGGAACTCCCCTCCCCCTGCCCTCCGGCCTAGGAGACTGATAATGCGGTACATCTCTCTTTCCCCTCCCCTGACTTCGTAGAAAGTGAAGCCTGATAGTACGTTGGGAAGGGATCGTTCGATTTACTCTTCGTCTCCAGAGTTGCTACATCGCTGTCCTGGGGTCAACGCCCCCACCCGTTCCTTGTCTTTAGTGCGTGAGAATTCCAGCGTTTTTCATCTTCTCCAAAATCCCCCCACTTTCACGTCCGTCCTTTTTTCTGTGACCGTGAGGAGGTCTTTCCCGACTCTTCTTTTTTCCTTCTTAAGGAATTTCTCCGGAAGGCTGATCCCTTTAATAATCTTCCCTTTGTTCCCCAAAGCAATTCCCATTGGCCCTCTAGCCCGTAGGGACCTCATTCCATAAACGCGTTTTAATCAACTAGCACGGTAAGCACCTCCCTTATCCCATAAACTCTCCACTTCTTTTTTCCCCCTTTTTCATCCAGCTCTGCCCAGAATGTGCGAACAGATTCCTGGAATGCTCGTCTTACCGGATAAGTAGCCGGAAGGGGGTTCTCCCCCCCCCTTGCGTCTCCTCACCGGACCTAAAGAGGTTTCATCGACCGCTTTTTTCACCCCTTCCTCCCCACGGCGGGAATGCATCCGCTTTCCCGGTTGATCCTTAATGCCTATAGAGGAAGTAAGGTTTCCCTTCCAGCTTCTTTTGGTATATGATTTTCTTCCGAGTTTGATCCCAGACGATTGATCCCCCCCTTTGATCATGTGTCAAGTCGGTTTCACCCTTTTCCCCCCCCCGCTATTCCGCAAGCTGGTAACGACAATATTTTTACCTATCTCCCTCTATCTCCAGGAAATACTGGACGGCTTCAAAAAATTTGCTTCCCTTTGATCTTGGGAGGACTTGCAATCCTCCTTTCACCTCCCTATTCTAAGGACTCCGAATCAACATTTATTGAGAGTAGTCCAAGCGACCCCACCCCCCCCCCGTTCTTATTTCTCCAGAGAAGGATCGATGTTTCATTTTTGTTCTTTCCACCGGCCACCCCGGCTGCGCATCGTGACAGGACTGACCGTACCGGCTTCCCCCCCGGTATACTTACTTTAAGCATGATGGATTGTCAATATTGTGCTCCCTTACCACCCCCCGAAGGCTATATGGGTACTTTTCACAGCTGTTTCCCATCCATACAGTCTGAGAGAAGTGGTGCTGGGGAGGCCCCCTTCCTCCTTTGGCAATCGGTTTTGACTGGTTACCTCGCACCTCCCTTTACATGCCCTTATTAGACCATCTCTCCCACAGAAAACCTTCTGAATGCTCCTCCCCTATCCTTTTAGTTTCAGCTCCCCCACTTTCTTTTTAAAACAGAAGTAACAGTTATTCTGTACCTGATACTAGTTCCCCCTTCAGCCGGACTCCATTTTTTTTTAAGCCCCAAAACCTTTTTCCCAACCATGATAGGGCGCCCTTAGAACCTTTGACCTATGAGTACCAACCATTTGAACGCCTTCCCCTTCCCCTTATTTGTTATTTCTATTTTTGGTGCAATAGAAGCCTATCTGCCGTCCAGCGGGAGAGCATGCTCCTGAACCTTCCCTTTGTTCGACTTTGGTAAAGTTGTCAGCAGCAAGAAAACTCCTGGTTGCCGTGGGCTTTATCCCATGGTCTCTTAAAAAGTTTTCTACTCCATCGATACGTGCTCCCTGGCCTTTTGCCCTACCATCACTCTTACCCCGCTCGGATAGTCACCCCTAGACTCATCTACCCCCCGGTATGCCCCCCCACAACTTGCCATACAGCGAGGTCCCTCTCGGTCTTGCCCGATGTGTTCTTCTTTCACTCCTTCTATGATTTCTAAATTTACCCTAGTTTAGGTCGCTGTTCGACTCCTCCCCGGCTTATCCTTGAGTAGTATTCTATGCGCACAATACGGCCCCTTCATCCCCCTAATCACCCCCTTAAGAATAAGGGAATTGCCATCCCGGCCACTTTCCTAGCCAATTGGTTTAGCAATATTCTAACACCTTCCCTCGCATGTTTCACCCCTTACCATACCTATAACAACCTACCTTCAACCCTCCTTAGATGCATCTCGCGCAACCCACACCAGAAGTAACCAAACATTGAACCCCCATACATTACCAACTACTAACCCCGACGAACCCCCAGAACTCCTTCCCACAGGACTTCCCCAACCCGTATATTCGAAGGTGGTCACAATGAAATAACCACAAATCCCTTGTCTCTCCCCAACCACCGGATCGACCCCTTACAAAAAAGTTTTTTTACTGCACTCCACGCTCAAAACATCCTTCTCCGCCGCGACGGCTCATCCCTGACTCCTTCGTCCCCTCCTTTCCCTACTTTCGTTGACGTTTTCCCCATTCTGCGAAACGTGATACCTGCTATCCCGTGATTCAATAATATTTATTTCTAGACGGACCGGGGCTTTAGTCCCCCCCTTATCTTTTCCTCTTCCTTCTCTTGAACCCACAGAGCGAGTTTAATCCTAATCGGAACCCTGCTGATAATTGCTTGTCCGTTCACTTTTCCCCCTGAAATTTAAACACAGCATACAGTGCCCTTCCCACAGTTTTTTTTTCCGGTTTTCGTACACACCTTTCCTTGGTGTTTACTCTACCGCACCTTAACCCGATTTCTTCCCCCTCCACGAGTTCTCCTCTTACGTCGGCGTGCACGAACCTTCCTGTCCCACACCCTTTCCCCCACCCGTTATGGAGACTCCTACCAACGGTCTAACCGTGGAGCGTCACCCCCACGTAGTTTCTCCCCCTCCCCCCCTTCTCGCCTGGTTTCTGTTAGCACATGCATGTCTCTTCTGTGGACACCTCCACACACAAACTTTTTTCGTTTTTTTTGGCCTTTTTCGGCCACAAATGAAAGTGGCGTTGCGACTCTTTCCGAGAAGTAAGAAAAAGTGGCTAGGTCCCCTTCAGGAAGGAGACCCTACACAGCCCCCCCTTGCGTCACCGCATTGCCCAAGAGGAATGCCTTCCATTTAAGCTCCCTTCTCTTCACTGCTATTATGTGCGTTACCATACTCTTACTAGTTTTACCCACAACAGGACTCCCAATTTCAACTTTCTGGGGAAACCCAACTCCCCTGACGCCGGTTACTTCCCGGTAGGAGCCCCTCACGAAACACCGGCTATCATGAGCGACTGATGAGGGTTCCTCTGCCGGCAAAGCTCCCCTTTTTCTCTAATATTTTCTTCCCTTTTTCCAATCGAGGCACGCGACGCGACTTTCAAGACCCATTCAACTGCCTTTTCTTGTCTTTTAGTCTGATCTCGACTCGGGGAATTCCCCCCCGACCCCTCATTCCTCTCGAGTACTTTTGCCGAATCGCTCACAAGCTTAACCCTTTTTTAAAGAAGTTGAGCCCCCCCCTTTTTTTGCCCCTTGCCTTCGTAGTTTTCTCTTTCCTCGATCGTCCTTTCCAGTCGTTTTATCCCCAACGCGACGGGCGAGCTCCCCTTCCGTCTGCTTTCCCTTCTGCATTATGATATATTACCGTTTTTCATAGAACAAGACGGCGATCTGGCTGGCCACGGTCCCGCGACTCCCATTCTGACTTCTTCAACCACGGTGATCTCCCTCCCTTTTTTTTCCGACCCCCCGTCTCACTCCTCTCGTGGCCATTGTCATTTTAAATAAGTTAAGCAGTTCGAGCGTCTTCCCGCCCCTTCTCCGATCGTCATGAAAGATTTTAGGTTTCCAGTAGGTACAACTAGGTCCATACCGACAAAAGTACACATCCTAGTTTCCAGAGACCCGACCTCTCCAGTGAACTCCCCAGTAAGTACGTGATGTTGCAGCTCCAGAAACCTCCCGACTCGTTCACAAGCGCCACCCACAACCATTCATCCACAGAGCCCCCTAGGACCGTTCAGGCATTTCCAATTTGGCACACCGTCATCCGTTACCCATTCCCACCCCTTTTTTGGGACCTCCCCCCCATAGTTCAATGAATTACCTCATTACGCTCACTCTATTTCGACACCCCTCTGACAATAAGGTTGATATTTAGCTGTCACATGGGATCTAGACTCCCCCTTTTCGCAGTCTGCTCCCCGCTCCTTTCTTACCGTAAGAAAATGAAGACTGACTGCCCTTATCTACGATTTTCCGACCCCAGTGTTTCAGAAATCGATCCGGCCTTTCTTCCCTTTACCCCAGCGAGCATGACTACGAACACCCAACTCGGAGCACTCCCCTCCCATGGTCTACCTCGGGACAGTTTTTTTCCATGGTTCTTTTCCCCCCTTCTCTGCGCGTAGAAGCCGTTACCCTCGGCTCTAACCGAGCCAGGTTCCCCCCCCACGGTACCTTCCCCCCATAACACATGTCCCTCGTGCTACTTATCTAGAGTCAGGTTCTTAAGGTTATTACTTTTCAAGGGCAATAGTGGCTCTTCTTCCCATGACTCTAATAGGAAGTTTTTCCCTTTCCCCAGCTTTCCCCTCCTCCTTCCTCGAAAACGGAGAATATGTACCCCTCCAGAATAGTCGATTTGAACTGAGGGTAGTTTCACATGAACGTCCCCCCGCTTAGACTTAGGATATAGTTGCAAGATGTGACCCCATGCACACACGATTACTAAAGAACCTAGTCTTTTTTAATAATTTCCCCCTCTTCAGATTCCCACTTCCCTCGTCCCACCTCTCAGGGCCTTGCGAACATGAAGTCGCGGAGATCTGTCACTTGAGCTCCTTACCCCGTCCAAACCAAAGAAACACAGTATTTTTTTTCCCTCTCTCGTTTTTCCCCCAAAATCCACTTTTAGCAACGAGTTCGCATGACCAGCTGTTTGCTCACCGCCTCGATGCCCCCACCCCACTGTTGAGCGTTTCTCCACTCTTTTCTCACGCATTTTCATCCTTAAGGCAAAATTCTGGAGTTGGTGCTTTCACTTATTTTTTCCCTCCTAAAATGATGAAGGGTTACTCTTTTCTTCCCTTTTAAGAAAAGGGAGACCCTGTTGCACTTCCCTTTTCTTTGGTTGAGAAGAATTGAACCTTTTTTTTTTTTTTTCCTCCCAGGACGGTCCCTCTTCTTATCCCCCATTGGCTCCTCTTCTCACAATAGACTAGCTTTTTTTTTTTTCCCCGTTCTCCCTTTTTTCCCCTGCTCGATCTTACTTCGGGCTACGGGTACCCCGGGACCCTCATTTTGCTGAAGAACCCATTTGGCCGACCTCCTTTTGATAACCGGCAGTTGGCTTCTTTTTCTCCCTATAGTCTTTTTTCCCCCATTATTGTGTTTTTTTTGTTTGTGGTTTCTTTTTTTTTTTTTTTTTTTTTTTTTTTTTTTTTTTTTTCCATTTCCTTATTTTTTTTCTTTTTTTTATTTATTCTTTTTTTTTTCGTGCTTTGGTTAAGTCCCCCTTCAAGATTAGCTAAAGTGCCCCTACGTCATTCTCGAAGCACTTTTCTCCTTCCCTTTGATCCTCCCCTCCTTCCCCTGAATTCTTGCACATTTTTGAGAGACCTCCTCACCCCATAAAAACGTCCCGTTTGTGTGGAATTGCTTCTGTTATGTCAATTTTTGCTTCTCTTTCCCCCCATCAGTGAGAGTGGAAGACGTCCAAAGATTCCCCCTTTCTCAATTTTCCTTTTTAATCTTAGTTCGATAGACACTATAAAGGCCCCAAACTAAAGGTAGATTCTTTTACATACCGAAGGAAGATCCCCTGTACTTCAAGTCCATTGAATAACAAATTTTTTGAACTTCTATTCCACTTAAGTGGAACCGCGCCGGTTCTTTGGTAAGGGGGTACCCCCCTGTCTATAGGTGAATCTCCCGAAGACCTTCGCCTAACAAAATTCGAATTTTCTACCCCTGCTTTCCTCTTTTTTGGCAGTGGCCGTCTGGTTTTGGATTTATATTTTTTACAGGGTTCAAATTCCCCATTTTTTTTTCTTTCTTCCTTTTCCACAGTTTTCGAAATTCGAACCGCTAGCGGATACGGCCCCGGACCCCAGAAACGGTGTCTAGTAGAACTGCATAAAGTATTCATCTTTTCCTACATCTCGCTTTCCCCCCTAATCGGTAGTGACGTGGAAGAGGGTTTTTCCTGGACCACTTTCTTGGACCTCTGAAAAAATTTCTTTTTAATAGTATAGTTGCGATGTGTCCTTAGTGAAATAGGACTTCCCCACCAAGACCTTGTGCTTGCAAGCATTTCCTCTGTATGCCTCCCCCCTTCTTTTCAGTTCGCCGCTTTATGAGTAATGCTTTACCCCTTCCCCTTCCCACCCGATATGATGTTCAACTCCCCCATGTCTGCCCTTCGTTTCTTTCGAACATTTTACTTTTTTCATCCTCGTTGTTCCCCATGTACACCCCCTGTCAAAACGCTGTTCAAAGTTTTCTTTCTGGTCCCGTCCCCCCCCTGGATGTCTTCTCCATCGTCTGATTGGGATGATGATATTTGAGTCAAGGTGTCCCGTCGTTCCCCATGATTCTCCCACGATGTCCTCTTACTAGTACCTCAGGTAGTCTCCTTTTTCCTAGAGTACGAGGAAAGCTGAAATCTTTTTTAGAGGCCGTCTTTCCGAAAGATCCTCCTCTGAGGACATACCGGTCCCCCCTCAAGTAATATTTTAATGATTTTTTTTGAAATCTCGCCCCCCCCCTCTTTCTTTTCTTAGTTCGGCTATTAATCCCATTCTCTTCCCCCAAGCTCACCGCGCTCGTTGCTCCCCGCGGGCTAGTACGCCACCTGGCCCCTTTTCCCTAGTCTCTTTTCTTCTTTCCCCAATGGGGAACCCCCCTTGCTTTGGATGCCTTTTTCTTGATTGAGGTTTTTTTCCCCCGAGAAACTGTATAATCCTTGTCATTGAACCCCTTTTCTCGTTGTCACGGATACCCCCATCTTGATGGGGTCGAACCTGCTCTTATTACCCTCTCATATTTTTACTGAAACACTGGAAGGATGGTCCCACCCCTCCGTTGGGAGCTGTGTCTTCCTTAGGCCTGCTCGTTTTCATTCATCAACTACGGACTGACATGAAGTTGGACGTCGATTGACCCCCCCTACCCTTTTTTTGGTTTTTGCCACATCTGAGGGTATGGCTGGGGTGATCTTCAAATGGAGGTTCGAAGCAGTAGGTTTCCATCTCTTTTTTTTGCCTCTTTTCCTTATGCGTTATAGGAGGCCCCCCGATACCAAACAACCTGCCAAAATTGGAGACTTGAGTTTTCACTCATACAGCTTTCAGGGTGTCTACGACTTTGTAAGGCTTTGCAGGGTAGCAGTTACCCCACGGCCTTAATTTTTTTTTGATGACCCCCCGAACGTTCGGTTTTCTGACTACTAGCCTGGTTTTCCTCTTTCATTCCTTCCAATTGTTATGCAGAGAGACACCTCCCCGTGTGGATACGTAACGGTCTATATGTTTTCAAAGAAGTATTATTCTAATGTCCCCCTCCATTTTGATAACCCCTTTTGATCCGGAACATAAAAAACCCCCCCCAACAGCGTTTGGCTCTCCTATTCTTGGCGGCAGAACTAGGTTCTCTCTGGGCACTGGTGTTTCCTTTCAGCGAGACGTTCTTTGATGCCTTTTTTACTGTGTTCCGTCCAATTCTCTTTGAGGACTGAATCTTCTTCGTTAGTGCGTTCAGACAAGAGGCCCTCGCCTTTACTTGCACTGACGTCCCCGGTCCTGGTTTTTCCCACCCTTGATAATATCTTGACCTTCTCCGTTATGTGACCTCGTTTTCGTTTTTCCTAGCTTCATAA
>Ga0179593_1373162_pt1 | contig 12794 bp, 17 predicted proteins | sample CZODoug2_1_08_16_FD_185931 | JGI IMG/M metagenome (GOLD analysis project Ga0179593, IMG submission 185931) | Vadose zone soil fungal communities from Angelo Coast Range Reserve, California, USA - CZODoug2_1_08_16fungal (PacBio error correction) | ecosystem: Environmental > Terrestrial > Soil >... | reverse complement strand
TACCCCCCTTGGAGGGACTTTTTCAGCGAGGGTCCTCTGATCGAAGAACGTCTGGCTCAACTCTTGCTGCATGAGCCGTCGGTGAGCTGCTTGGGTTTTCCACTGTGCTACCGCGTTTTTTTTTTTTGCTTCGCGACACTTTTTCAAGAAAACGTCGTTCAACATTTCTGCCCTAGTCCAGATTTTTGGTTCGTCCATGCTTCAGTTTCTTCGATAAGGCGCGTTCGCCGCGACGCATAGGTTTCAAGTCCTTCGTTTTTGGTTGATCCTGGCACCCCCTCTCTTTCTTAGTCAGAGCTCAACTTCTAGTAGAGGTTTGTTTTGCGTTGTCTTTGATTTTAAACCGCATGCCAGTTGGAGGTGGTCTAATTTTCTGTCTCGCTCCTTTTTTTTTTTTTCCTCATTTTTAATCTTTATGCGAAGATCTTCAAGAACATTCCCATTGTTAGTTTCTTATCAATAGAGTTCACCCTTACCTTCTTCTCGCCCTATGGCCAAGCTTAGCCGGGCCTTATAGATGATGTTCTGTCTTTGGTATTCGAGTCGTGACATGCAAGGCGCGCTATGCGGTATGAAAGCCTCTAAATGAGCTCCTCCCTAGGTAACTTTTTGCGAGATAGATCCTTCACGCCCATGGGGTAGCCTCGTTCCCCCACTTCGCCACCATCGCTCTTTTCGGAATAGGACCTCCCCGAGTTGCTCAAATCATGCAGCATTGTTCGTCCGATTCTATAACTAAATTTTCCCCCCCTCAGAAGAGCAAGTCGGTTCAACACCTAAGGCTTGTGCTTTCAAGGTTTCATTTCTTTGTCCAGGTAGTTTCACTCGGCCCGATTCCACTTGAGTAACGCTGTGACCTCCCCGCGATCGATTTTTCTTCTTTGGAATTTTTTTTGCCTTCCCTTTGCTTCCCCTCCTTCCTTTCCATCTACTGAAACTGGATCGACTTGTCTATAGTTCCCAGCTTGGGTTCCCTTGCCTGTCAGGGTTTTTCTGGTTCATAACCTCCGCGAACTTGTGCGAGTTCGCAGGCTGCCGGAACCGCAAGCATTGCTCCATCCCAAACCCTTTCCGCGGGAGAGTTTGAGTTTAAGCGGTTTCCAGTCTTTTATGGTCGTACCTCTGATTGATGCACCGTCTAGAACAGTCCGACAGTTCCAAGTTTCGAACTCCCCCACAACCCTTTCAGACCCCTCCTAGTAAACGTTACCTTGAGATCAGGTTTCTTTCCTTAGATTCACCCACCCAAAACCCCCCCCCCGGTTCTTTCGACTGGCAGTCCAAGACTACCGCGAAATTCTGCTCCGCATGCCCCCAGCATTTCTTTCCCAGAGAGGATTCCTGATTTCGCTCCCCCTGCGATAGAATTTTTTTTTTTTTCAGTAGGGAATAGAGGCACAAGATTATTCGTTGAAGTCCCACTTCTTGACTGTGACGTCGTTTTCGGAGGCTACACGGCAAGCAAATTCGATGTCGCTCCCATTCCATTTCCCCTTTGTGCAGGTTGTTTTATAAGGTTCCTTTTTCACGTTTCTTTGAGCGTTTTAAGGGAACCCCCCCCCGTGCCGCGTCTTTTCCCTTCTCCTATGAATTGTTCCTCCCCTTGTTTTCGTTTCAGCTTTTTTTTCCCCCAAAAACCCAATTTTCTTACGTTAAATCGTTGTTTGGATCACCTTTCGCTACTCCCCCCGTCCGCGCGCTGCGACTTTCTATAGTGTGTTTTTTTTTTTTTCTTTGAGCTGGATGCTCTTCCCAAGTCACGTTTCGTCACCAATCTGGCACACCCTATCAGACTCTGTTTCTTTTTTTCCTTTGGTTTGACAGCCTTCCATCTTCTACTGCGTCAAGAGGGCTGGCCCATCTGTTTCCTTGATTTCCCCCCCCTCACCCGCCCCTTCTTGGAACCCTTTGCGGAGAGTTCACCCTTTGGAGTTACTTTTTCGTCCGCTGAATTCATTTTTTTACATCCCTCTCTTTTCCTGCTCGATCTCGGGCCGATAAACGCCGGTGCGGCCGTCACGTTTTGTTCTACTTTCTAGAGTTAACGACGTCGTCCATGCATTATACCCACACAAAGATCCATTTTTCGCAAGTTCCTGCTTTTTGGTCTCCGTCCCCGAGTCGGTAGACTGTGACCCAATGTTTGACCCATTTCACCCCTACTCCCCCCCTTTTAGGTCTCGCTGTTTGCCTTCACGTCCAGTTGCGTATGTCGAGTATTCAACACTGAGAGCCCCTTTTTTTCTTCTGAAGAGGAAGCCAGGCATCTGCACCCGCAGACCCCTTTGCGGATACATCTTCATCTTCGTTTTTTCTCCCCTTTCCCTCCTATCCTTCTGTTCTCTCAGTTGTTGCTAAAGTGTTTTTTCTCCTTATGACGATTTTGATCTGCCGAACTGATTATGGTCAGCTTTCCTTTCTTTTCCTTTTTTCACGCGCAAAATGGAAGAGTCCTGAGGGCCTCGCCCCCCCCTTCCCCCTTACAAGGAAAGCCTGCTTAACCAGGTTTTTCTCCATTCCCGCCGCGATGGAGCTTTTGGCCCGTTTTCTTTAACCACCTCCCCTCCGACTCCCCCTCCTCCCCTCCCCTCAGTCCGGGTCGACTGTGAGCTGGCTGGTTGTTTTTTTTTCACAAACCTTCCTCCGCTTTTGATGATGTTTTGGCCCACCATAGCTGGAATCTTTCCCCCCCCTTCCTTGATTGCCCGCGAGGACACGCGGGGCGCTGTGTCAGACTTCCTTTTCTTCCTTGTCTGGCTCCTTTGGTTTCTCCTGAAAATTGGGTTGTCACACCTTCCCTTGGGGTGTTGTGCTTTTTTTTTTTTCCCTCCACTCCCTGGGCATTCCCCGCTGCCGTATGATGGCATTGGCGTTGCCCCAATAATTCTTCACGCTTTCCCCCCTTTTTCTTTCTTTGTAGATTGCTTTCCACGGCTTGTTCTTTTCTGGCCTCTCGGACCACACACAAGTCCCCACGAGACCCCCTTTCGTTCCCACCCATTAGCTCGGTGTCTAGTTCCTGTATTGCCTGCACAGCGATTTCCCTTCTTTTTGTACCAGCCGGGTGTCCTTCCCCCAATCTCGCCCACAATTTTTCTGTCTTTGAAACTTTCGTTTTTTTTCTTTTCCCGGTTTCCGGCGTCTGTGTCCCCGTCCCCAGACAGCCGCCCCTTTACAGTTTTCAATTTGTCTTGTTTGAAAATGCCCCTTCATTCCTTTTACTCTTTTCTTTGCTCTAAGTGCTTACCCCGCTCACCCCTATTGGGACCCTTTTTCCAATATTTTCCTTCTCTGCCCCCCTTCTCATTCCCATGCCGACCCTCGGGGGGGGCTGAGCTCCCTTCTTAGCAGGAGAAGGCTCTGTCAGCCCCTTTTTTTTGGGTTTTACTTCCTTTCGTCTTCCCTTTCGCTTGTTTACGTCTTGTCTTCTTTTTCTCCCCTCCCTTCTTTTTTTTTTTGGTATCTCAGCCTCAAAGACCCTTATCTCACCAAAGTACCCCCCCCCCCCCTCGAAGTTTTTTTTCCTTGTCTGTCTTCCTTTGAGTGGATGCCACTTTTTTCCTCAACCACAACTTTCGTGACCATGACGACGACCCGCCTTTTTAGCTTTTTTTTTCCTTACTCGTCTGTCTTATTTCCTTGCTTCCCAGGTCTCTTCTCAGCGTGCTGCGTCGACGGACATTTTTAGCGCTTTTTCCACTCGGCAAGCCTTTTCCAACACTTTTTATTTGCTTGCTACACTTTACAACCCCCTCCCTCCGCCCTCCTTCCTTTCCCGTGAGACAATCCAATGGGCTCAGGGTAAGACACCGAATCTTCCATCTCATCCCCATCCTCTCAGTTTCCGGTCTTGCTGTCTTTTCTTTCCTCATGTCATTTTTTCCATCTGGCGCCGCTATTTTAAACGTTCTTATTCCCCCCCTTGTTAAGAAAGTTCAAAGCTGCTGCCTTTGATTTCTAGGTGATCAACGACGCTCCGCTCCTGCCTTGCTCCCTTTAGTTTATGATCTGAAAGTCAATGGCTGCCTCTTCCTTTTTTGGTATATTGGGTTCCCCCCCCCCCCGACCCCATGTTTTGAGAACTTGGGACCCCCCGATCCGACCATTTCGTGTCCCTAGGCTACTCTCCTTGTATGTCTCGGCAATTTGGACAAATTTTCCTCCTTCATTTCCGATCCTTTGTCCTTCTTTAGCATACTCTCCTCCCCCTCTTATCTCAACAAACAATAACTATTTTCTATTTTTCACCTTCCCCTTACCTTTTATTTCCCTTGTCCATATGACTGGCGAAGTATCTGAGCTTCTTTACTCCCCTCCCCCACGTATAGTCCACCCCCCTCGCTTTCAATGTTCAGTCTAGTATTCTTCCCTATATTACCCCCCCCCATTCCCCTCCCCCCTATTCCTTGCTGGCGACCGCGAAGTTGTACCCCTCAAACTGGCGCAACTTTTGCTTTTAACAAGATTAGAAAATCTTTATTCTCTCACAAGAAAAAACATCTGTCTGAGACCCCCTCTCCTCTCTCGCTCTACCTTCTCCCCTTTCCCCCTACTGGGAGAACAAACCAGACCACCTTCAGGAGTATTCATCACTCCCCCCCATTTTCTATTTCTTTTGTTTTTTCTTCCCCCCCCCTCCACGAGCCCGCCTTGGCGGATTCAAGCATCCCTCATTGAGCAGCTTTTTTTATTCTCGCCCTTTCCCTTCATTTTTTTTTTTTGTGTGAACTACGTCTTTCCCCAGTTTGCGCGAAGCTCGACCTAGCCCAGTTTTCTTTCCCTCCCCGTTCCCTCCCGTTCTTTCCCTTCATCTTGTCGACAAGCGCGAGTTTGCGCCAGTCTATTTTCTCAGGATAAGTTCTTTTCCCCACAGAACCCTGCTGTGTAATCTCTTCCTCCTTAATCTTTTGTTGTTGTTGTTATCGATAAAAATCGGTTTAGTTCCTTTCCCCTTTTCTCCCTCCCTCTCTTCCCTCCCCTTCTACCCCTCCAAACTGGCTCACCTCTGCCGCTTCTCTGAGGCGTCGGCGCCAAGTGCTACCCATGTTTCTTTTGATTTTATACTAGCCCCTTTTCCCCCTTCCCCCCCCACCCTCTTTTCAAACCACTCCTCTATCTGATTGCGCTCCAGTGAATGGCCCTTCCCCCTTTTTTTCCCTTCCCCTTTACTTCCTTTCTCTTTTCGAATTACTCCAGGCGGCTCGTTTCCTCCCCCCGCGACCATCTTTCTTCCGATAAGGTTTCTGCGAGTTTTTCAAGATCCTCGCTCCCTGCTGTTTTCTCCCCGATAGAGAGAACCGTTCGTGAGCGACCCACTGGTGGGCCATAGCTTTTCCTCTTTTCTCCTCTTTCCCCCCTTTCCAACTCCCTCTTTTGCGCGTTGGTTCCCATGCCGAGCTGGAATGAACCTCCTTTGTTAAATGTTCCCCCAAAATCTTCCCTTCGTTTCCTGGTCCCTCGATTCTTGCACGCTTCCGTTCGGTTTTTACCTTTTCCACTTCTCGCTATGTTCTCTCTCGCGGGATCTTTCCCTCCTCTTTGGTTATAGATCTTTTCTTTGTATATGCTAGAGTTTCCTTTCTTTAGTCGTCTGACTCCCTTTACTACTTCTGCTTTTTCTTCCCGCCCCCTTTTTGCTCCCTTCCCTTGTCAGACGATTGATCGGCTAAATTCCGATTGGTCATTCGGTTTCTTTCTCACCCAAATTAGTAGACCTTTTGCGTATTGCGCCTAGTTCCTGACCTTCCCCTCTTTCTTTTCCCCACCTCTTTCCGATTTCTTCCAGTAATCCACTTTCCGATCCGACCTTCCCGGGAAATTCTTTTGTCCCGATTGCTTGAACTCAAAGGCCTCCACTCTTGAGGCTTAGCCTCCTCCGAACCTTCCTTCGCCGTTGAACACGTGGAGCGTTCGCAGCATCAGCTTTCCATAGTTCTTTTTCTTAGATCTATCCTGTCCTCCAACCCGTACCTCCCCCCCCCTCTGGCTGCGTTGCGACTGCTTTGTGGCCTTATCCCCTGTCTCCCCCTTTATAAAATTCATTCCCCACTAGTAGCCCCTCTGGGGGCCTGTAGCCCCCCCCCGACGATGTACCTTCATGACTGACTGGTTTTTGCCTTCCTTTCCCCTTCTCCCTCAACAATCCCTCTAGTGATCCACCTTTTTTTTTCGACCCACTCTTGTCCAACATTTCCTTGGCTAGATATCTCCCTAGTAATAACCTAGATATCTTTGCTGTTTCCGAGGTTCCGGAGTTTGACGGTCCAATTTTTTTCTCGTTTATCCCCCCTTCTTGGAAACCCAAAGTCCATTCCCTAAGACGCCCCTCTTCCATAGATTGTACACTTTACCCCCCCATTTCGCATAGTCTGTTCCCTGATTTCCCCCCCCCCCCACCCCAACCCCTCCTTTTCTTCCTGGCCTTCCCAGAAACAGTACCCCTGCTCTATTCCACCAAGCACACCTCCTTCCTTTTCCTTCTTTCTTCTCCTGCTCCTTCTCCTCCCCATAAACGTCCCTATCGTTCTTGAATTTTCCTTCCTTCTTTCCTCTCCGGAAAATCTCTGTCCTTGCGGCTTCCCAGCTTTTGCTTCCTTTGGCGACGTCTTCTTAGGCTAACCTTCACTCCCTTCTCTGCTATTCTAACTGTAATTTTCCCCCCCCTTATTTCCCTCTCCCCCTTGTTCCGGAGGTGGGGATGGACTTTTTTACCCCCTTTCTTATCGTCCGACCCTCTAACTTCCTTTACCCTGATTAAGCTCGTGCCACTCTTTTTTCTCCACCCCCCTTCTTTCTCCTTAGCTTTTCATAAACGTGGCAGCCTTCCCCTTCCTCGTTCTTCTTTTGAGACCTACCTTCCCCCCGACTTTTATGAGTTGAGGGATTTTTGTGTTTTACTTTTCTCCCCTTCCGCCATTCCTTTCCAGTCACGAATTCCCAAGACCCCTCTTTCAGAATTACTTTTCCCCCACTTCCCTTTTCTTCCCCCCCAGACGTTCCCCCCCACCAATTCCCTCATTTTCCCCTTTTCCTCCCCCCCCCCTCTTTTCTTCTCTCTCAAAAAACTAAAGCCCCCCACCTGAGTTTCCCCCAAACCAATGCTCTCTCTTTTTCCAAAACCGGCGTGCCCCATTTCCCCCCCCCTCTCTCATTCTAAAGGACTCACTTCTCCGTTTGACCCCCCCCCCCTCTTCTCCTGGACTCTACCCCAGGGGTAGGATTCCATCCCTCTGGTCTTCCCCTTTTAAAACATACCTCCCGATCTCCTTTTCACCCTCTGCACCACCACATCTCTCTTGTTCTCAAGGAAGGTTTTCACGGCTTCCGGTAGCCTATTTTTCACCCCAATCGGTCCTTCTTCCAACCCCTGGAAAGCTAGCGGGCCCCGATTCATCCTTTTTGACTCCTCTGTTTTAGGATGGCTGACCAGGAGTCCAAGGTGATGCTTTTTCTGATCTGCCCATCCCTTGTCCCCCCATGCACACCAGCCCGCCTTTCTCTTCTCCTTTCGCATCTCTAGCCCCCCCCATCTGCTCTTTCCCCCCTCATCCGTTTTTTTCTTCTTCGCTCTGAAGGAGTGAGTCTCGTTACGGCAGATGACGCTGTGTGATCCTAGATTTGATTTTGTGCCCTCTTTCCCCCCCCTGATTTCCCCCCCCCTTTTTTTTTTTTTTAAGGATTCAGGTCCCCCCTTTCCTCTTCTTCTTTTTGTGAGCCCTTCCTAGCAAGTCTCTGGCCCCCTCGCGACCCCCCCCTTCCCTTTCATCTACTTTTGAAGTTCCCCCAGATTTTTAACCCCCCCCACCTACCTAGAAAGAATTAAAGCCCCCCCCCTCCGTCTTCGTTCCTTTATGTTTAGTTGGCAATTTCCCTTCCTAGTGCTCCTTCTTGTAGATTTCCTCCACCTTCGTTTCTTTCACTTCCCACCAACCGGCGCTTTTCCAATCTTCGAGCCTTCCCATTCTCGGGATCCCCGCTGGGGTGTCCAAGCAGTTCCCCTCCCCCCCTTCCTTTCCTTGCTTTCTTTTCCTTTTGTGGTGCTCGAGCAGTGGTTGAAACAATTTTTTGGGTGCTTTTCCACCCAGTCATCTTGCCCTTCCCAAGATGGAACTGATTTTCTTCCTTTTTTTGGTCATTCCTTCTGTCAAATTCTACGGAACTTGCGCCCTTTTCCTCTTCTCTTCTTTCTTTTCCCGAAAGACACACGTCCTTTTCTTCCTCTTAAAGAAGCCCCGTACTCCCCCCCCCACCCACTACCTAGATCCTAAATGGTTAGAATTCATCCTTTGTTAGATTAGTCCCAAGCCCCTTTCCTTCCCATTCCCCGCTTAAGGAGCACCCCTTGGGGGTTGATTCCACAAAGTTACTCGAGCCTTCTGTTTCTCGTCACTCTCTCCAGCTGTACTTCCCTTTAGGGACTATGGAATTTCTTCTTCCCCCCAATGGTCCTCCTTTAAAGAAGAATACTCACAGTCTTCTCTTTTTCGTCTGGCCCCTTCCATTTTTATCATTCTCTCCCCCCTTTCTCCCCTGTTCTCCTCCTCCTCTGCGCCCATCCCCCCCCCCCGTCCCCCATGTTTTCTCTCCCCTCCCCCCCCCTAGTGGAATATCTCACTGCCCTTTCCCAAGGCTCAGTTTCCTATCTCTTTGGGGCGCTGAGAGACGGAAGATCTCTAGGAAGTCCCCCCTTTATCCTCAGGAGGGGGTGGAATAATTTTCACTTCTTCTAACTTCTTATCCCTTGTCCCCCTTCTTTTCATCCCTTAGAAGATGGTTTTTGTTTTTTGGGGTTCTCTTCCCCCCCGATTTGAGAAAATTCAACCTTCGCCATTGTAACAGCCATTATTCTCCGGTTTGCGTGATGTTCGCCCGGTTTCTGTCTTCTTTTCTTGTGCCCAAATCGTGCCAATAAAAGAGTGGTCGACCCCTTTCCTCCTTACCCCTCAAGCAGTCACCGCTATCTTTTTTTTTTCCTTCTGCTTAAGACCCTTCGGCCAGGTAGATCTTTTCCGTTCGACACGCGCACTACTCCTCGATGTCGTCCAGACCTAAGCATCACCAACCCCCGTCCCTCCTTTTTGCCGACTTCTTTATAAGACAATTCTGGCAAGACTTTTCCTTTCTTCGGACATTATTCCCCCATTTTGCTGATCCGCAGAACCCCCTCCCCCCTTTCCAAGCCTCACAATTCTTCGCTGTTATGACGTCCTTTAATTTTTAAATCTTGCTCTTTTTCCCCCTCCCCCCTCTAACTTTTCCAAATCGGATGCTTTTCAATTTTTTCTGGCGAATCATCCCCAGTTTTTATGATTTAGCAGGTTTATTTCTTTGACCTCCCTCTATTTTTTATACCTTCTTCTCTTTTAGGATTCGTTGTACCCTGACTAATGATGATCTTTTTCCCCCCCGGTCTGGTTTTTCTATTAGTTATGCACCCATACACCCTTTTTGTCTCTTTACTGGTCGTCATCATCCCCACAATTCAGTGAATATGGCATCTCTCCTGATGGAAGAGAACTCTTTTCTTCCTATGGTTAAAGAGGCAAGAACTTCCTATCCTTCGTACGCAGAATCCCTCTTCACCCCGACCCCACCCATCTTCATCTTTCCCCTGTTCCTTCCCTTGGTGCTCTCCCGAAGGAGAATTTGTGAGTTCACTTCTATCGATGTGACCTCCAGATAAATCTTAGCCCCTATTCTCATTTCGCGATTTTTACATTTCATCAATTACCGTCATGCCCTACCTTGGCAGATACGCTCATTTTCCCTTACCACTTCACTTTTGACACCTTATTTTTGGTCATTTAATTTAGTGACCTCCGATCTCAGTCTATACCCCCCCGTTGTTTTTCGCCCCATTCATTAGATATCGGAGCGTTTATTCATAGAAGTTCGAAGGTGATCACAACCCCCCTCTCACTTCCGTTTTTTCCTCCCGACATCATTCCTTTTTCGTTGACCCCGACCTCCGGTTTTTCGAACCCTTCACCCGTTCATTCCCCCTTTATCCTCTCCCTGACTGGCATTCCTTAGAGGGATCATATTGGTCCCTTTTTGAACCTTTATGCCCCTTTTTTTTTATTCTTATCCCATTTTCAATTGTCTTACGGACAGTTAGTCCCCTAAGGTCTCTTTGCGCATCGGTTGCCATGACGTTTTTTTTCGAAAGAGTGATGATAACGCTTGCTGCCAGTTTTGGACTTCTCTTCTTTTTTCCCCTTTTTTTTTTTAAGATATTCCGAGGGGAGGTAATATTTCGCAGCTGTATCATAATTAGTTCAACCCTCCTTAATGGCTTATCTTTCCTTCTCAGTTTCAAGTCTTCCTCTCTTTTGACGAAATGCCGTGTTGCTCTTCGCGACACCCTTTTTCCCCTCTACGCTGTTCAACCATGATCCTAAAGGATAGCTCGAAAGCCGTCACGGGCTCGGGTAATCCCGTATCCCTTTTTCTTCTTTCTCCATACATTCTCTTTTCCTTCACGGCATGATGCGTGAGCTCCTTCTTTCTGCCTTTTTTGTCAGCTCTTCGCCTCTACCTGTGAGGCTCTCTTGAGATGCCTCCTGACGTCGAGTCCCTCGTTTCTTTTGCACTTGATTCATTCCTTGCCTGCACTCCCGCTTGCGCCGTTTTGGGCTTTCCCTTCTGTCTCTAGGCCTCCTGGCCTGCCCTTCCGGTAATTAAATGTGATTCTGATGAGGGAGATGGAGGGAGGGATGGAGATGGTTTTTTTTTGTGGGTGCGTTGGTGGGGGTGGTTTTGTGTTGGTTTTTGTTTTTTTTTTTTTTTTGTTGTTTTTTGATTAAGTGTAAAAAGATAGGAAACCTTTGTGAAAGGACTCGAACCTCTTGCCATACCGAAACTTGATTTTTGTTTTTTTTTTTTTTTTTGTGTGTACTCTTTTTTTTTTTTTCTTGGGTAAATTACCTCTCCGATGTCCTCGCCGCCTGGGGCCTTTTTCTTTCCGTCAGTATTTTTAATATAGAGATGATTTTTTGTACCTCGCGTTATCTTCCTGTCTGCATGCACTCCTCTCCTCTGTTTATGTTTTTTTAAAGCCGTGCCCATTTAGGATAGGCTTAAGTCCACCTTTTTCTCTCTTGTCACGGACCTTTGGGCTTATTAGACAATCTCTCCAAACCATTTTGTCTTGTTTCAGCCGTGAATAGCCCTTCCCCCCCCTGCTTCTCAAATGGAAGGAAGATTTGCTTAACATAAATGACGATAGCATCGTTCAAGGTTTTTTCACGGTGTTTTTTACTTCCATGAAAAGAAGATTGTTTTTCTGCCTCAGCCGAATTTCGGTGTCACGATTAACAGGTAGAGTTGAATAATAGCAGATTCCCAGCCCTACCTCCCCTTACCGCGCGCTGAGAACGACCCAATCTTGGTTGTGCTGCTTGGCGGATCTTTTTGCCGGATCACAGGAGCAAAACGAATTTCCCTACATTTTTCCACCCGGGCTATTCTTACGTTCTCGGAGACCCGGTCCGCGTGGACCGACTGCGCCTTTTAGGATTACTTTGAAAATACTCCTAAGATGCCTAAGTGTAGACGCCTCATATGTGCTGCTGGCGGCCTCTGTGACCAATTCAGGTCGTAAGAAGATATTCCCCACCCGAGATAGCTGAGAGTCCGAGGAAGTAGTCATGTAGAACCTCGTTTGACTTTTTCACCTTTTCAGCACTCCACGGTGACAGACACCCCGGCCGCATCACGGCCGCGGACCATGCTTGGAAATTGAGATAAGGTCTTGGTATCCCCTGAGAATACCCACACAACCCCACTTTTTTCGACATGTCCGTCCAATTCACCCAACCGCTAAATCAGGATCCGCCCCCGCAACGCCTTCTTCTCAGGTGCCTTTATAGATATGAATAAGAAGAGAAACGGCGATAGAAAGTCGGGGTGCTTAGAGGCATGAAGTGCGTTAGTAAAAAAGCCCCGGTTCTCTGTGAGCTTTTTCCCACGGCTCTAGGCTACACGGCAAGGGTGAGGGCTGACTGTCTTTCGACCTTTCGCAGTGGCTGCGCGGTCTGGAGCGCCCATTGTGTCATATTTACTTCCTATCCGGCCCCTCGAGACTTCTCGAACGGCCGGATGGACGAGTGCCCACAACACGCGGTTTACTTGGGACTTTTTCCGCAGACCCCCGTTTGCGGAGCGGAAACAGGCGGTATGACCCTGGCCAGTTCATTGTCGTTGCGTTTGTGTTTCGGCTTGGCTCCTCTCGCCAGGCTTCAGTCCCGAAATCTGGCGGCAGATAAGCAGATGAATTTAGCCGCCGTCGGATCTGCCAGCAGTCACACCCCACCCCTCCCTTCGGCAATCTTTTCCTGCCCCCAAGGCCTTTTCGTTTTCTCCAAAATTCCCCCCCAAAAAAAATAGTTTTCCCCACACCCATGGCTTTACACGGCCCAACAATAAAGTCCATCAGCCTGTCCCCTCGCGACCCTCGCGCCTTAATGATAGTCCGGTCCTGCCACGCCGGTTGGTGGCATAAGAGATGGTTCGGTCCCCACCCTCCCCCCTCCATTCCGCACGGATTATCATTGCCTAACACGCTTCAGGTCGACCGTTATTTGGCGCAGAGTCTTTTCGAGGCTATGGTGCCCACAAGGCGGAGCCACACGTTCGGCCCGCCTTTTGCCGGGCGCCTCTGCAGATTCCGTTATGCTCTGTGAACCCCTCGCCGCTTCCAGCCCAGTGAAAGAAGCTTTCGACATGGGAAATTTTTTTTTTGACCCAGCCTTTGCGGATCCCGTCAATCTCTCTCTCCTCCCTCCTTCTCCTCT
>Ga0179593_1584279_pt1 | contig 12795 bp, 18 predicted proteins | sample CZODoug2_1_08_16_FD_185931 | JGI IMG/M metagenome (GOLD analysis project Ga0179593, IMG submission 185931) | Vadose zone soil fungal communities from Angelo Coast Range Reserve, California, USA - CZODoug2_1_08_16fungal (PacBio error correction) | ecosystem: Environmental > Terrestrial > Soil >... | reverse complement strand
TATTGCCCGTCGCTGCTCTCCATTGCTTTTTTTTTCCCACAAACGGTTGACTTCTGTTTTTTTCTCCTTTTTCTACTTTATTCGGCAGTTCCTTCCTGTGTTCCGGCCCGCATCCCTTTTGGAAAACAGGCAAGTTCCTCCTTCTAATGATGGAAAACAACTGACGCAATGGCTATTTTTCCCCCCTCAATGGTCTTTTGTTTGACAGGCAGAAGAAGAGCCCTTCCCCTTGGGATTTGCGCGTCGGCTTGTGAAACGTGGAGTTTCCTCTTTTTTTCACGTGACTTGGCCCGGAAGATCCCTTTCCCCCCTTCCCATGCTTTTTTTCCGATTAAAGCTGCGTTTACGCGCTCATTCCACTTCTCTCCCCCCCAGTTGTATATTACACCACGTCCTGTCTGTCCCAAATTTCTCCCTGAGTTCTGTTCCCCTCATTCATTCCCCTATTGAGGGAGTTTTTCCTTTGACGTGCCGGGACTCCCTAAAAAATCCCGGATGCTCCTTCCTTCTTAGCCTTGGGGTTTGGTACCCCCCGCGCACACTTGCGGGTCAATCCTCTTGCTTTGTGAGTTTCCTCTTTTTTTCCCTTTTCTCCCTTTTTCAAGTTAGAAATAGTCCTTTAAGTCTTGATTCCTTCCTCGACAGTTGATTTTATTTGAGCCCGCGTCAAAATAACCATCCCTCCCCCCCCCCTTCTTGTCAAGAGCGTGGATGTCCCCCTTTGCAGTTGACCAGATGCCCTTTCTTGCTGATGCGGAACGTAAATGAGTGAAGTTCTTTGCGTTTCGCCGTCTCCAAAAGCTCTTCTTCCCCGCTTCTCCTCCTCCCTTTTCCCGCTTCAAGTTTGGATTGCTCGATAAGCTTCCTCCCTTCCCTCCCCCCCAACGTTCGGCGAGGGCCGTCTTTTCCCCCCGTGCTTCCGCTGACTTAAATTCTTCCTTTTCCCGGTAAGCTTTTTTTGATTGGCGCGGATCAATGCCTCTTCTTGACTTCCGCGCCAGACTTGAATTCTGCCGCTGACGCGGGAAAGCCCCCTTCTCCTCCTTCCTCTCCTTCCCTGGGATTACTGTCCCATTTTCCCCACCGTCTTCGTTCCACCGGTTTTTTTTTTTCTTAGAGCAGCTGTTGCCGCCCAAGTCTCCCCCGGCAGCCACCAGACTAAGGCTTCCTTCCCCCTGCCCCTTCTTCTTTTTCTCCTAAATATTAGGGAACCCTTACTCTCTTTGCTCTCGCGTCAGGTCTTTTTTTTTCTTTTGCGTATGAGGGAGCGGAAAATTTTCTGGAACGGTCTTGACAGCAGTTTTTTGTCTCGTCTTCCTCTTCCTTTAATAGCACTAAACCATATTTTTTGACTGATTTCTATATAACAGCTTTTCCTTCCCCGCCCGTGCAAGAGACTTAGGTTGTGTTCCTTCATGCCGCGCAGTGTGAAGCCCCCTCCTTCTTCTTTTTTTTTCCCTCTTTCTGACCTTTAGAAGAAATCGGTGATCTCCCGGCGGTGGAGTCTCCTTCCCCCCCTTTTCGAGAAGTAGGCTCCCCCCTGCTTTCAAGACATAGACAGATTTCTCTTCTTTCCCTCCCATTATGCTTCAATCCGGAGCAGAACACCATCTCTCTTTTGATAAAGAGAGGCCTTTTTCTTTTGATCATCAGGCGGAGCTTTTTTTTTTTTTTCCCCCATCTTTGAGTCCCAAAAGCACTAATGGGTCTTCCCGTGTTCTCTCCTTGGTCGATGGCCTTCAAGTCATGTCACCTTTGTTCCTTCCCTTTTCTCTTTCCCCTCTGGTTATGAATGGTCGACGCCGTAAAAGTCCCTTTTTTGTGTTGAGAGAGATCGATTTACGTTTTTGCCAACGGAACCGATCCAGGTTACACCGCCTTTATTTCCCCCTTTTCCTTCCCCTCGACCTCGACACGAGTCCACTTTTTAAATCGCGCCGCATTAGGCTTTTTTTTTCCCCTTCTTGGACAAAAGCATCGCCTGTCTCCCCCCTTTTTTTATTGCCCGCTCGCTTTATAAAATCCTTTTTCATTTTTTTTTTTTTCCTCCTTCCCTTTGCCGCACAATGCCGCTTTTGAGTGTGAAAAGGCCCTCTTTCACCGAGCCTAATTAGCGCTCCCTTCCTGGCGATACTCCAACTGAGGGATCTCCCCTTTTCTTCTCTCCCTCTTCCCCCTCTTGCTAAGGAGGTGGCCCTGCGGCCTTTCTCCAGCGATGAAGGTCCCTTCCGCTTGCACTGTCGTTGGGCGATTTCTCTTTCCCCTCTCCTTCCCCCCCTCTCCGTTTAACATTCTGTTGGGATATTCTCTTACAAAGGCTGGGCGACCCCAAGGAGCAAAGAGGCTCCCTTTTTTTCCTCCCCCCCCCGCCCCCCAACAAGAAAGCCCCGGAACCTCGCCAAACGACCGTCCGCTTCTTAATGTGAGCTTTTACCCTTTCCTCCCTCCTTGGCACGCCTTGCCAGCCTTAGTCCTGTCTTCCCCTTTCCCTTCGCTCCTTTTTTTTGCACAAACAGATGCGTAACGCCAGTGACACCCCTTACCACGCCACTCCCCCGGTTTTTTTTTACGAGTAGCCCGCCGTATGGATTCCCCCCTCCGGGCCCGCGTCAGCAGGATACCTCCCTCTTTTTCCCTTTTTTTTCCTCAAGAAGGGCGAAATGTCGTCCCCTGATTCCCCCCTTTTTCTCCCTGGACCGCGCCGAGGCCTTTTTCAAGCCGGCTTGAAATTAGACATAACCCCTCCTCTTCTCCCGTTTGTTGGCCTCGAAAAAGTATTCGTTTGAGTGTCCCTTCCCCTCCAAACGTGAAGCTGTCTTTTTTTTTTTTCTGGTGGAGACGAGAAACTTTTTTGTTCACGCCATATCACTTTTTCCCCTCCAACTCATCAACGAGGGCCCTTCCTTGGGCAGTCCACGCTATTGACCACCTATTTTTTTCTCCCTTTTATTGTTATTTTCGCCGACGATCGCTCTGGTTCTCCCCTTCGCGCGAGGGAAAAACGGTTTGCTATGGAACTTGAACTGGTCGCTTCCCTTCTTTTCCCCCTCACAAAGGCTGGACCCCGATTGACCCCGAAAACTTTGCGCGGCGTTTTCAAAACCCCCCCCTCTTTTCCCTCCCCTTTCCCCTCCCCGGAGATTTTTCGGCTCGGGTTCCCCCTTTATCCCGAAAATGTGATTATTCCCCAGACCAGGGACAGAAAGTTGTTTCCGCTTTCCTTTTTTTTTTTCCTTCAAAACGGTGGAGCCTTTTCACCCCTTGACGTGGCATGTCTTTCCTGGGGATAGAAACCACCTTTTCACGGACTGATTTTTCCCCTCCCCCCCCCTTCCCGGGCAAATAGTGCGTACGGACGTTGCCCCCTCTTCCCGCAAAGGACTCGTCCACCGGTGCGGCGTAGTAGCTTTCCCCTGACACCCCCTGAATTCTTTCCCCCCTTTTTTTAGAGTCAGTGTGGTAAATCCTTCCTTGCGTTTTCAAAATGAATTGTCCAGTATCCTTCTTTTTTTCCCTGGTGAGCCAGCTGACCATCCGCGACGACAGACACTGGGTAGAAACCCTATGCAGGAAGTAAAACAGGTGGGAAACATCCCCCCTTTTTTCCCTTTCAATGAGCTAGACGTGCACGAATCTCCTCTTTTGTTGTGAGATATCCCGCTCGCGCTTGACCTCCCTCTCCTGTTTTAAAAAACTGACTAATGCTCGATGGTGTTTTTCCCTCCCGTGTAGGAGATACCTTTTCTAGGTCCGGTGAACCCCCACCTTTTTTCTTCCCTTCCGGATCCGGAGAAATGGGCTGCAAAACAGCCCTCCCCCCCCCCGATAAGGATGAGACCACCCTCTTTTTCTTCGATCAATGAAGAAATCTGATCATTTTTCCTTTTTTTTCTCCTTTTTTGACAGGCGACTCCAGTCGCACCGTCCTTTTCTTCAGGGATTGCGCTTTTGGGAGCCGAACGATTTCCTTTCCTTTTTTGGGCTGCTCCTCAGTCATGTTACAATTTTCAACTTGGGTTCGATCCCGCTGCTTTTCGGACGCGCCCCCACATGCAATCCTCCCCCCCCCCCATTTTTTATATTCAAAAAACCGTCCTTTTTTTTTCCCCCCCCCCATTGTCCCGGTATGTCAACCGGGGCAGCTTCCTTCTTCCTTGCGGGATAATTTGACGTGCTTTTTTTAGCGAAAAATCCCCAGGTTCTCCTTTACCCCCCCCTTCTCCTTTTTTTGGGGAAAAGGCGTGCAACCGTCCTTTGGCGGGTTCCCGCAGTCCCGATTGCCTTTGTGCTTTTTATCGGGTTCATTCGCCTCAAAGTTCGCATAGCAACCGGCTTGGAAGTTCTCCTCTTTGCTTGTATTTGAGAAAAGAGAGGCTCTTCCTCTTCCCCCCCCGTCAACGACACCCGTGCAAGAGCTTGGACTCCCCCCCTATGGAAATAGGTGATGCAGACTTGCGTTTCAAGTGATATGCAGTGTCCCCTTCCCCTTTTTTTTTTTTCCCAGCGCTGGCCCGTCCTTCCGCTTAAAGTTTGGATGGTATGCGCTCCATATCTTTCGATGCCAACACACCTTTTGCGCTTTTTTCTCCCTTTTCTTCCATTTTTCAAGCCGGCTTTCCGCCTGCTTCACCTTTTTTTCCGAGTAAGCTGATACTGGCCCCCCAGCAGTTCGCCCTTCTGACTTAAGGGCCTCCTTTTTCCCCTCTTTTTTTCCGGTAGAAGCTGATGTCCAGCACCTCTTCTCTGAGGGAGAATAGTAAAACCCTTTTCCTTGAGGCGGTATAATGGAGGTTTCTTCTTTCCTTCCTCCTCCTTATTTTCTAGACACCTTTGTAAGACCCAGACTAATAATGCTGCCTTCCCCCTTTTTCTGATGGGGAGTCATCTCTACGGCGTTTGCTCTTAGAGTCAGGGTCCTTTGCTCGTTTTTCTTTCCCTTTGATGGTGGAGGATGATGGAGTTCCGGGGCTCCCTCTTTGCTCCATTTACGGTCTTCTTGGTGGGAACAGCCTTTGCCTTTTCATAGTCAACTCACCATAGTGTGAACCCTTCTTTCTTCTCCCCATTTTCAGCTAAACCCTAAAAAGACATTTTTCTTCGGGTTGTAGTGGACCCTCCCATGAAGTCGCCTTTTACCTCCAAAGCCTCTCCCCCCCCAGAATTACGCTCGACCACTTTTATATCCTTTTTTCTTTTTTTGAGTATCGCCAGAAACTTCTTCGCGACGTAGGTAGGTCTTTTTCCTCTTTCTTTTTCACGGACAAATCGCCTCCGCATGGCGGCATCCAGTTTTTTTCAAACCTTTCACAACAGATTTTTCTACCTTTCCTTCCAAGCAGGCTTTTATCATTCAGGCGATGAAGGTTGTCCCCCTTTTTCTTTTCCTCCCCCGCCCTAATGCGCGCTTTAAGTTCTGTCGATGCTTCAAGTTCATTCAAACCGTTCTTCCAACTATGGTTCTGAATTTCGAAGTAAACTCTCTCTCTCTTTTTTTTTTTTATGAGATAGCTTTACGCGTCATCAAATTCTCACGAACCGATCGGTTTCCTCCCTTGACTCGACACGCGTCCAAATTGGTTTCCTTTTTCGGCCCGCGGGACAATCAGTTGGGACACAAGGCATGCCTTCTTGTCTCCCTCTTTCCTTTCTTCTTTCTGCGATCGCGTTATTTTCCAACATAGTGTGAAAGTTCTGCTCCCTTCTTTTCCCCTTGCGCGGGAAGTGTCGTGTCCCCCCTGCGCCTACTTCGCGAAAAAGGTCTTTTTCCCTTTACCTCCACCTTTGCCGGGAGATACCCCGATTTTATTCAAGTGTCGAGCGAGGTTTTTTCTTCCCCGGTGGCGTTCACATGCGCAGGCATTGTTCTCTACGGTCCATACAACCCCGAAGGCCGCTTGCACTTCTTTTTTTCTTTTTCCCTCTTTTATAAGAGCCCGAAGTTAACAATAGGTGATTTCTTCTTTTCCCCGATACAAAAGCGGGGCTTTCCCACCAATGGAGAAACTCTTCTCCCTTTCCCCCTCTCCTCCCCCCCCCCCTTCCAAAAGGAAATCCAAGGGAACGACGACGCTTCTTTCGATTTTAAAATTAAGATTTATTATCCCCCCAAATCCTTGGCAGAATTGAAAGCCTTCTTCTTTTTCTTCTTTCCCTAAAAATTTCCTTTTTTTTCAACAGCTGCCTACGAAAACGCAAGTTCTTGGAAACGCGACGTGCGTGGCCTTTTTCTTCCTTTTTTCTTCCGTCAAACATCTGAGGTTGCCCGCGTCAGCGGCCTTCCCCAGGATGGAGCGGAAGTCAATCCTCTCTCCTTTTGATCCGCGCCAGTTTCTCATTTTTTTCTCTCCGGAGGCTTAATTGGCAGGCGGAACTGCCCCGAATCGCAAGAGCAGAACGTTTCCCCCTATTTCCGAGGAGGAATTTCTTTCCCCCCCCCCCCACGTGAAGCTTCTTCTGTCCATTCAATCGTTTCTTTTCTTCGAGGAGAACTCAATTTTTTCACCCTTTGACGGCAGCATCACGCCCCCGCAATCCTCCCCCCCTCTTTCCACAGGCAATCACATACAGCTCTTGACCCCTTCCTGCGTTTTGTGTTCTGTGTCATTTTGTTTTTGGGTTTAACCCAAAAAAAGGGTTTTTCTTCCTCCTTCCGAGCGCCCTGGTGCTCAAATCCCCCTCTGAGGGAAAACGGTTTCTTCCTTCGTTGCTATGCGAAATTGAAATGGCGCTTCCCCCTTTCCCCTCCCAAGGCATATTATTCGAAAGACACTTGAACACTGCGGTTGCGACGGCGTCTGATCGAATTATACCTCCTTTCTTTTCCCTTTTTTTTTCCCGGCCAAGGCCCCGTCTCCCGCACTTTTTTTTCTTCTCTGGCGTGGGCAAAGACCTCTTTTAACGACAAGGAAGTGGTGTGAATCTCCCTTCCCGCCCTACCGGCCGCTGGCATGCGTTTCCTTGCATCGAACCAAAAGACACAGACTGATGAGAGGCCGCACTTCCCTCTCCCTTCCATAGTGCGGACTCCCCCTCTTGCACAAGCCGACTCTTCCTCGGGCAAAACAATCCCCTTTCAAAACCTGAACGGCAATGGACCTTCTCCCCCTTTCTTCCTTCTTTTTTTCTTTTCCTTTTTGTCCATCCTGTATAGTGGTGTCGTTTTTGCTGTTCTCAAACGCAATGCTCCCCCCGGTGGTGGTAAAGAGACCCTCCCGCCGCGAATCCAAAGGTAATCCTCCCCTCCCTTTTCCCCCCCCCCTGCGCAGAATCCAAAGTTGTGAAAACCTGCCCATTTTCTCACGGACACGAATAGATCTCTTTCTGAGAGATTCGTGCCTTTCCTTCTTTTTTTCTCCTCAGGTATGCTCTTTTTTTCCACACCGTTTTCCTTTGTGGCCGAAAGTTCGGCGATTCTTTTTTTTTTTTGGATAGGTCGCGGTGTCCCTTGTTTCCCCTGACAGCCGGTAGACTCAATGGGCCGTTGCCCCTCCACCACCACGCAAAGGATTTCCCCCCCCCGAAAATGGGAAAGTCACTGACCCTTTTCTTCTGAGAGAATTTTCATTTTGGGAGGTTTTGACCGTTGCTTTTTTTGGCCGAGGCCGGGGATTGAGCGTCTTTTTTTTTCCCCTTCTTTCTCCCCCTGCACGATTGCCGTGACCGGCTTCCGGCGGACCCTTTCCCAAGGAACCATGCTTGGGGTTGATTCTTCTTCGCGATGCAAGCTACCGCTTTCCTTCTTTTCCTCCCCCCCCCCTCCTTGTAGGTACCACGGCCCCACCAAATTATGTCCCTGGTTTTCAGAATAATAATGAGGGATACTTTTTTCCCCGCACGCGAGGTCTCCCATCTTTCTCTTTTCCCATCCGGAGTGGGTTTTTTGGTGAAAAAAGCCCGCGCCCAATGGGGTCTCCCCTGCCGTCCAGGATGCATTTGTGCGGGACCCTTCCTTTCGTTCACGTTCGATCCTTGTAACCTGCAGGATTGGAGTTTCCTTTTTCCCCCGTTGCTTTGGATTTGAGCCTTTGCGTCAAATCCCCCCCCTTCTCCCACCGAAAACAATCGTGTTTTTGGCTGCCCCTGATGCTTTGACATCTTCCTTGCGGTGATGCGCGAACGTCAAATTTCTCTGCGTGTACTCCACGTGAGTTTAGACGTTTCCACCCTCTCCCCCTCTGGAATGGAAGCTCTTTCACGTTTGGATTCTCGGAAAGAGGTTCGATGACCAACCTTTCCGAGTCCGTTGATGGCAAGTTAACGCCGGGCTTTCCTCTTCCTTCTCCCCATTCGAGTTCCATTTAGCTGATTACTGCGTTTCCTTTCCTCCCCGTAGGAATGTACCGCGCCCTATTAGCGCTGACGCGGGACCGCACCTCTACTCTTCCCTCCTCCCCCCCTCCCCCTTCCCTGGATAATCTTTCCGCAAGTCGCGTTTTTCCCTTTTGGGATGGTTTCCTTTTTCAGCTTGTTGCGAAAAAGGAGCGGCCTTCTTTTTTTCTTTCCCTCCTCTTCCATCTTCAAGGCTGACAACTTGAATTGATGATGGTCTCATTCACCTTTCCGACTGCTGGGCCTATTCAGCTTCTTTTTCTTTTCTTCTTGTGGATTGGGGTATGATGGAGAGGCACAGTGGTTCTCCTTTTTTTTTTCTTTGAAAGGTCTCTGCCCCGACTGTATCGGCTTCCGATGCCCGCATTTCCTTTTTCCTTTCTATATTAAACAGCTTTTCAGCTACTTCCCAGCGCCTTAGGGTTGTAGTGTTCCCTTCCATCTCTCTTTCTTTCCCCCCCTTTTTACCCTCAACCGCCTGATCCCTCCTCGCGACACTTTATAATCCATCGGTTTCTTGTGGGTCTACCGGCAGGTGGAGTATAGCCAGACAAGCCCCCCTACTTTCTCCTTTTATGCTCGGTTGGGATTGCTGTGGCCCCTGTTCTAATCGCCCCGCAAGTGTCTTCCTTTTTAGCAGAAACTTTCACACAGATTTTTTTTCTACCTTCTCCCTCCCTTTCCCTCGCTTTTGATCATCCTTCGTGCCGGCGTTTCCCCCAACTGATTGTAACAGCGGTTCTTTATGTAATAAACCAAGTGGACTCTTTCTTCTTTTCCCCTCCCCCTTGGGTTTGGGCCTCGGACTTTGCAACTATGGTTTTTTTCTTTTCCTCCTCCTACGTGGTGTGTTGATGCCTCTTTCTCTCCCACCATAGTTGCAACGGAAAAGATCCTTTTACCCCTTTTCCTCTCCCCTCCCTTCTCCACTAGTCCACTTTTTACTGCGAGCGCATAGTGATTGTCGGCCCTCTTTGGTGGGACCCCGGCATCGCATGATGGCTCTTTTATGCCCGCTCGACTTTATAAAAAGCTCCCCTGAATCCACACCTTTTTTTTCTCCTTGATGCCGCCATGAGAGTGTCCCCCCCTTTTCAGCACAGCGGACAAACTCTCCTCCTTCTCTTTTTCCTTTTTTTTTTTCTTATACGCCCCTTCCCTAGATCCCCCGATGGATTATAATTTTTTCTCAGGCGGTGGCGTTCAACACTTCCTTTTCTTTTCTAACAACGCGCTGAAGGGACCTCCCCCCGCTTTCCTTTTTTCATTTTCAGCTGAAAATTTTCCATAGAAAGAAGCAGTTTACACCCTTCTCTATTCAATGCGGGCATAGGAAGCCGATACCCTTTTTCCTTTCCCATCCATGGAGCAAAGAGAGCTCCCTTTTTGCCTCCTTCCTCCCCCCAGCAAGGCAGTCCTTTGCTGCAACGACCTGACGCTTGCAGTATGAATGTGCGCTTTTCCCTTTCCCCATCATACAATCTCCAATCCTTGGCCTCCTTTTCACTTTTTTTTCTTCCTTTCCCCCAATTTTCCGCCGGGGGGACACCGGACCGCCAATAAAAAGGTGGTTCCTTTGACGAGGTATCACGGCCGTCTTGCTTCGTTCCCCCCTTCCTCTTTTCGTTCCTCGTAAGCGTACCTGGTCTTTCAAGGATGGATCTTTCCCTTTGTTCGTCATTGCTCGCGCATTACCTTTTTTCCGAATTTTAAGCGGCGGAAAGTTCTCCCCCCTCCTATGCCCGAGCCGGAACTGTTTTTAAGTCCTCAAAGCTATTTCCGAGTCGTTTCTTCAAACACACAAGTGAATCTTTCTAACGTTCCGAGAGAGGGTGGAGACGTTCTCCCCCCCCTTCGTACACTTAGACCCTACCTATGAAGGCCGCATCCCCCTTTCCTTCCCCCGAGGGCAATTGGGTAACCCCCTTTCCCGCTCTTGACACAAGATTGTGTCGTTTTCTTTTCCTTTTTCTTTCTTCCCTGCGGAAGAGCGTCTGCCTTCAAAAATTTTGAGGGAAAAAGGGAGCTCTTTTTGCTATTGCGAACTTTGACTTCTCCTCTTTTCCTCCCCAAAGGCCCTCCGTACTCGAAGGACCTTTCAGGCACACTTTTTTTCCCCAACAAAGATCCGCGCTCGCCCCTTCCCTTCTTTGGCGCTTAGGCGGTGACCGGCCCCCCTCTTTCCAGAAATGCTTGATCTGGCCGTGGCACAGACCCCTTTCACTCTTTTTCCTTCCCCTTCCGTTTTGGAATATACCCTTTTTCTGTTACTGCTCGATGCATGCGTCTTATCGAACCCAAAGCATGTTTCCCCTGATGAGCGTAGCCTCTTTTCCCCCCTTCCCCTCGCTTCTCTTTTTCCCGCCGTTGCACCTCCTCGCGCAAGCCCGGTTTCTTTTTTTGGCGTAGTAGAATGTAAAAACCTGTTCTTTTCCTTTCTTCATGACGCCAATGTTAGGTCCTGGTTTTCATCTTTTTTTTTTTCCTCTTTTTTTTCAAATGCCATTGTCTCTCTCCGGAATTGTGCCGCCACCGTGGTGGTCCCCCCCTTCCCAAAGGTATAGCAGAAAACTGTAGCTTGTTCCTTTCACGGGTGGAAAAACATTCTCTCCCCTTTTCCCCTTTCTTCTCTACGGCCTCCCTACCATTTTTCCTCCTCCTCTCTTTGCCGTCGCTCGCGAATTGCGCCGACTCCCGTTGAATTAATGATCGAGGTTGCCCTTTTCCTTCCCTCCCCTTGGTGTTCGCGCCTGTAGGTCGCGCTTACCAACACAGGTGGTTTCCTCCCCCTGCGCAATTGTCATTTTTTCCCCTCCCCCCCCCCTTCCCGCAGACCACCCCTCTCATGGCCCACAATGGACGCGACAAATGCCCAGAAAGGAGCACCCTTTTTTGACAGGGAAGACGCCCTCCCCGTTTCTTTTTTTTCTTTTTCTTCGCGTCTGACTTGTGTCCCCCTTCGGAGGCGCACCCCCTTCCCTTTGGCATTCCGGGCGAGAAGACTCATCATTTTCCCTTTTTTTCTATTCCGCTGCGGAACGTCCCTCTCCACTTCATCCTTCCTTTCCCTAGCTGAACAGTTTCACCCACGGAATTGTCGTTCACCCCCCCTTTCCCTGGTATGGGAAAAAGGACAGCTTTGCTTACTTTGCCGTAGCAGGGAACACCGCACGTTTCCCCCTCCCTTGCTTTTTTTCGACCAGATCCGGAGATGGGTTTTTCCCTCAAAACGACTTTTTCTTTGCGGGGTCCATCGTTCCCCTCCATCTTGCCTTTGTTGATCAGGTTTCATCGCCAGTTTTCAGAGAAACTGGCTTTTTCTTTTCTCCAGTTTTCTCTCTTTCCTTCTTCCTTTCTTTGAGCCACCGAGCCTTTCGCGTCAAAAATAACACCCCAAAGAAAATTTTTCCTTGTTCCCTTCCCATGAGTGAATTTTCCCTTCTTTTCTTTTTCGGGATGATGTATGAGGCCGTCTGAGTTTGTACTTTGCCCTTCTCCACAAGAGCTCGTCACTCCTTTCAGACTTCAGCTTTTGGATTAGCGAGCATCAGCTTCCTTTTTTCCCCCTTCCCCCCAACGTTCGGCTGAGGGAAGATTTTTCCCTCTTCTTCTGCCTTCTTCCCCCCCCCTTCCCCTTTTTTTCCTTCAGAATGATAATGTTCCTCCGGAGAAATGACTGAACCTCCCTCCGAGCAATATTGAAATGAACCCCTTTCTTCTTTCGGCAAGAAACCGACTATGTTACTTTTTTCTCTTTCCCTTCCCCTTTCAAACCACTCCGAGTCACCGGTTGATGGCGGCCCCTTCGGAGGAAGATGTTGCGCCCTTCTTCCTCAACCGGCAGCCACAGACTAATGCTGCCATTCTTTCCCTTCTCTTTTCTCCTTTTCTATGGTTCATAAATCCCTGAACCAGCGAACATTAAGGACTTTCTTTAGAGGGAAGGGCGCTTTCTTTTTTTTTTTATGGGAGAGTCAAGTGCTCCTCTTTTTCTTTTCTTGACCCCGTTTGATTCTCCCCCTTGTCGGTTCCGATGCCCCTTTCCTCACCATATTGGTTTAAACGGCTTTTTTCCCCCCGCTAAAACTTTCGCCAAAAGAAAGTTTTCACTCTTCTCCCTTTTCCCTCTCCTTGTCCGTCATTCCCTTTAGTACTCTTCAGGTTAATCGATAGACACTTTCCTCTCTCCTGCCGGTGGAGTATAGACCATCCCCTCCCCCCTTCGAACTAGTAGGAATAGGTTTCTCCACATCGCACGCGGAATTTTTTTCTCTCCCTCCGGGAGAAGAAAATTTCCTTTTTCCCCCCCCTCCCCTTCGTTGCATAAGCCACCGTCTCCCCTAGGATTTTTTGGATAATCAGGCGCTTTTGTCCCAGCGGGCAGAACCTCTCCCCTTTAATCAACCAGTGGACGCGTGTCGAGTTCCTCTTCCCTTTTTTCAACGGGATCGTGCACTATGGTTCTGA
>Ga0179593_1544886_pt1 | contig 12795 bp, 22 predicted proteins | sample CZODoug2_1_08_16_FD_185931 | JGI IMG/M metagenome (GOLD analysis project Ga0179593, IMG submission 185931) | Vadose zone soil fungal communities from Angelo Coast Range Reserve, California, USA - CZODoug2_1_08_16fungal (PacBio error correction) | ecosystem: Environmental > Terrestrial > Soil >... | reverse complement strand
CCATGAAGTCTTTTTACCCCAATGAATGTCCCTCCTGCAAAAAGCTTCCATGCTCTTTTTTTTTTTCCAAGAGTCATTTTGGTATTCTTAACTATAAAAGTTCTCTATTCTTCGGGCGGCCATTTCTAGCTCCTTGTTCGGGTTCCCCTGCCCTGATTTCGAGGGTACCCCCCCCTTTCCGTAACCTTTGGCACGGCCATTTTCCTTGTTCGACGTACTGACCTTTTTTCGGAACGTTCCTACCGTACCTTTTTTTTCCCCCCTCCTGGAGATCCCCGGCTTCTCGAATCGCCATAGTTTTCTCTCTTCGAATAGAGATCTTCCGCGACGTCTTCCCCTCTCTTTCCTGGCTTAGCACACTCTTTCGCATTCACAGAACGAGATTCCCACGAGTCCTTCCCCGAGCCTCGATCTCACTGCAAGACTGCCGCCCCCCCCCTCGATCCGGCTGTGGCTCGACGCGCGCCCCTCTCTGATATCGTCCTCTATGACGAGCAGCTCCCCTCCGATCTTAGCCCGCGTTTCGAGGGCGTTTATGGAGCCTTCTCTCTTGTTACAGTAGAACCCACCTTCATTTCTCGCGTTTCTTAACTCGGATTTGGTTAAGACATTCCCCCCTGTCGACATCTGAGGCCGAATTCGAGACTTTTTTTCCCCCCCTTTCCCTCTACAACCGGAGCAGCGAGACTTACTTCCTGTAGGTAGGATCCCCTTTTCAGGACGGCCGCCTCCCCCCTGCGCAAGACTTCTTTTCACCACGACACCACTCTCCTGTCCGTAGAGCCACCTCTACCATGGGGGAGCGGAGCCCCCCTATGATGGTTTTTTCCTCTCCACTTTCCGCGAGATGGCCCACCTTGTTCCGACAAAGGCGGCTCCTTTCCTGCGCTGAATTATGTCGCTTTATCTTCGGGCGGCGAAATCAGCATTCGACTCTTTCCCAGTACGGTCGTGATCTCTTTCTAGTGTATCTCTCTTCCCGAGTCTTCTTCCTACTTCATAGACTTACTCGACCACCATGACCTGCTCCCTTCTTCTTTCCCCCCGACCTCAGCTCTATTCGTTTCTCAATATAGCTTAGCAGAGACCTTTCGGTTCCGGCGACCCCGCCTTCACGTGTTCCTGGTCTCTTTTTTTTTTCTTTCTCCTTATTCTTCTGTCTCTTCGACGTACGACCCAGGAAGGTTCTTTGTCTTCCCTTAAGTCACTCAGATGAGGATGTGCTTTCTTCCCCTGACAGGCGCCATCGCCACTTTCCTTCACGTAGCCCTTTTTACCCCCCCCCCCCCTTAGCCGAGGAGAAACCCCTTAAGCCGACCTACCAGTTAGAGCAAGTGATAAGGACTTTTCAAAGAAGGACCACCCCTTCCTGCTTTAGCAGCTCTGCCCCCTGCGGCGGAAATTAGTTCCATTCCCTCCTGACGCAGGGATTGGCGAGGCGCCTGCCAGGCCATCTCTCCAGAAAGTCCTTCTCATTTTCCCCCCCTGTCGCTCACCTTCCCTGTAAATGTGAACCCTTGTAATCCGGAATGCTCCTTTTTTCTGGGTTGTTTCTTCCTGCGCGTGTCACCCTTCAAAGGAAGGTGCTCAGGCATGTTCCTTCTTTTAGGTACATGCTTTTCTATTAGGATTCTGGGCCTCGAGAAACTTCTCCTTCTTCAAATCGCGGAAAGCGCTATCTTCTGTTGAACGGCTTCCGCTCGGCTATCCGTCTTTCCCTTTTGTTATACTTGTCCAGGATGGCCGCCCTTCTTCCGTCGATGCCATTTGTCGGTAGATCTGCCGGGAGCTTCCCTTCGGCACCTACTCCAACGATGCTGTTTACCACTTCTTCTCTGCCGTCATTGCCTTACCCCCTTTCTCCGTGCCTCCCTGCGGCGCCGCCACTTTGTGATCGAGAATTCTCCTAAGGAATTCGATCACTTTTCCCCCCCCCTTCCGGAACCTGCTTCCTCCCTCGCTGTTTCGAGCTCCCCCTTCTGCGGTCTCATGCTAGACACTAACCCTTCCGAGCACCCTTTTCGACTCATCCCCTGTTAGGACGTATCCTCTCTTCTTCTGAGATTTTTTTACGAGATATTTTCCTTTAATGAGGAGAGCAGCTTCCTCTGCTGATCGACCCCCCCCCCTTTCCCTTCGAAAAAGTCCCCTTTTTTTTCGCCGGAGGCGAATTCGGAAAGCTTGGCCCGGCCTCCTCTGACTTGCGGACACCGCTTCCTCTTCGTTTTGATGCCTAGGCTCCTTTTCCCTACTGTTTCCCCTTTCTTATGCTTGCCGGTCAACGCTAAGTTGACGCGCACTTCTCCGGATGCCCTCTTTTTTCCTTCCTTCCCCCCCAACGAGGTCCCTTGCACCTTGCCTTCCTCCCCCCTTTTCCGTTCACAGCACTACAGTGCGGGTCGCCTCCCCGCGATCGCTTCCCTTTTTTTCTCCTCTTTCTTTTCCCCTTTTCCCCCCTTTTTCGTAGAGATCCGGAACTTTCCCTCCCCTTCCCGCAAGGACGCCCGACAAATTTATTGCTGTTACGGGATCCCCCCCGGTGCCGGCACGTTCCTTGTGTAACTCGTGGGGTATCTATTCCAACGGTTCCTTTTACGGATTGCAGATAAAGTAGCTGATCAGCATCAATACTCCCTCTTCCCCCTGTCTTTCCAGCAGCCTCCCCCTCTTCCCCCCACTGTTCGAGCGCGGGAAGCTCCTTTTTCCATTCGATAAGGTCGGCAGCGGCAAGTCTCCCGATCCTTTTAAAAAGAGAAAAAAACCTTTTTTCGTTTTGCCGTGAATGGGTGTCGTCTCTCTGCGTTTCCCTCTGCCGCACTCATGTCCTGCTCGACTCTCTCCTCCAGCATAAGCTTGCCTTTTCCGGTCTTTTTCTTCCCTTAATCTCTTGGCGATGACATAGGATTGTGCTGTAGAGCAGGTCTCAATCGCGAGACCTCCTGAATTTCCTGTTTCTCCTTCTCTTGATAGAATGCCTCTTTTCTTTCCCCTCGATCCAGCAGTAGGGCCACTACGCATCTTTTTTTCTCCCCGCGACGAAGTTGTCTTTCATACTGCGAGGGCTTCCTTTTTGGTACAGGCCCATTTTTTCGTAGGTGACGCCTTGCTCAAGGCGATCCCTCCTCCACGAGCTTTTCGCACGTACAGAAACCATTAAGCGGCTTGCTACGTGATCAGTCCTCCTTATTCCGAGCTGAGAGCCCCCCCCTCCCTTTATCGGATAGCGCTAAGAGATTTAAATAAGGCTTCGTGATCTCCCCCAAAAGACGAAAAGATTCCTTTTTGACAATCCCTTTTCTACCTCAGGTCCCGTCAGGTGAAGTCAGGGCTTGTTTCGAAATGCGTCCCCCCAAAACCACCCTAGTTCCTCCCTAGAGACCTTCCCAGTACCATGGTTCCAGCATGGACGCTATATTTATTCCTACCGCGCACTCTTCTTCTTTTCTTTCGCAGCGTGATCCTGCCTCCTTTTCACGTAGATCCCAGGCGTCAGGCTCGTTGTCCTTGACGACTTCCTCGTAAGGAGTGGCGATTCTCCCTCCGTCGTTCTTGCCGTTCTTTTTCCCGCTCACTTCCTCGAAAGTGAGTGTCGGCTTCCTTTTCCTTTTTTGCGCCTCGGAATACGGTGGAATGACAGTCCCCGGCGGGAGTGGCGAGGTCTTTTTTCGACTTTTTTCCCCTCCACATCCTTCTAGTTTTCTCAGTTTTCTTTAGCATTCATGGGGATTAAGGTATACCACAGTCCTTCTCGAGAAAGCCTGCCATAACCTTCTGTCGGCCTAACCTTCCCCGTCGCTGAAGCTATTAGGGCTAGACGCTCGCCGAGGTTCCCTTTCTAAGAAGAGAATGATCATTTTTTTTTTTTTTTTTCCAATGGTCTTTTTCCTTTAAGCTCTTTTAGTGACGAAGACCTGAAGATATTGAATCCTCCTCCGGAACTCGATGCTTCTCTTCCGATTCGGCTTCTTCTTATCCTGCCGAAGATCCATTCTCCTGACATAATTGGATCCCCATCTAACGGGTAGGAACGTCCTTACTTCAGATAGGGAGCTTCCTTTTCCTAGAATAAATATAGTTTACAGATTCGTCAACCATTTCTTGTGGATGGACCCGAAGATTGATCCTAGTGTAGTGAGTTCTTCCTCCCTGATGCGAATTCTTCCTTTCTTTTCCGAGAAGTGGCTCCTCCCGACAAGTCAAGGTCTAGATGCCGTTCCCCCCCCCGCGAAGACTTGACAATCTATGTCGACTTTGATTTTTCTTCTTAACAACTCCCTCCCCTCCGCGAGACTGAAGGCATTTTTTTCCCCCCCCCGGTAAGAGGCGTGACCTTTTCCATAGAACCAGCCATCTTTCTCACATAGATGATATTAGGGGCTCTCTTTCCTATAGGGCGGAATATATCTCAGTCATCCTCCCCCTTCTCTCGCCAAAAGCCGGATCGAGTGAGGTTTTGCGGCAGGCGGCCCTTCCCCTCTGGCGCGTGCAGGACTCGGGGCCCCCCCTCGGCGGCGGTGAAGTCGATATCCCCATGTTCTTTTCAAAGCTATGGGAACTCTTCTCTCGTCTCATGCTTCCCTATCCTCTTTCGAAATTTCCCCCCTGCAATCGCAGCGTTGCGGTACGTTATCGCACGTGGTGGAAGTCCCTACCTGAGAGAGACTTTTTTTCCGTATGTCCTTAACTTTTTCTTCCCCTAGACCTTCTCCCCTCCCATTAAACCGAACAGGCCCGCCCAGGCCGAACCTCGAGCTCCCTTCGTGATGTCCTTTACCCGATGATCTTTACCCCAACTCGATGGAGCGTTTTTCATTACTCCTGGGGCTCAGCCACCTTCTTTACCTATTTCTTTCTCCCTTTTTTTTTTTTTAGAGAGACCATTTCCTTCCGCCCCACGGAATTGGGTAACGACACCTCCGGCCCTCTTTTTCAGTCAATCTCCTTTATCGAACATCCTCGGTGCTCTAGAGGGATCCCCCGTGGCCTTCTCCCTTACGATCAGCGCCTTTTCCTTTTCGGTTCGAGGGAGCTTCGGCCTCAGTCCGTCCCTCCTATTCCACGGAATCTCCGCTAAGAGCAGGAATGAAAGTCTTTCTTTACTTTCCCTCCTTACCCCCTCCCCCCTTCCCTGGAGATACCAGGAAGTGCCTCCGCTTTTCCCTTCCCCTCGGCCCTTCCCCCCCCCCCCCCGCCTTTGTCTCCCCGGCGCCGGCCTTCTGAGCTTGGTCGTCGCCCCATCGGCGCTTCACAGCCGCCGCTCCCTCGTCCGGCCCCTTCCGGGCCTCGATCGACCTTTTTCGACAACCTTCCTCGCTCCGGGTTGGGGTTTCTTTTACGCGTCCCTCGGCTATGCCGACCTCTCTATTTCATCGCCTTCCCCCTCAGATCACTCTTCTTCCTTCTTGGCTGCGATTGGCTGTTTTATGGCCGCAATGTCCCCCCCCCGTACCGTCGAACCAACCTCCCCTTCCTCCCCTGAGTAGTCGGAGGCTTCTTCGTTAGTCCTCTTTCTTCTAACGGTCTCCCTCTTGAGATTCGAGAATGTTGTAGGCGGCTGCCCCCGGCGCAGAGCGTTCCCCTGGACTGTCCCCTTTCTTCCCTCCCCTCGCATGCGTACCTACTTCCAAGAATGCGCCCCCTATGAAACCACGACCCTTTTCTTCCCTTCGGATCGCCCACCCTACTGTGTGATCGTTTTCTTCACTTGAGGGCTCGCAAAGCAGACGCCGAACGAGAATCTCTTCAAACATGAGTAAGACCAGTTTTTTCCGTCGCGCTCCTTTCTTCTGTTAGCATTCCCTATGCGGCGGAGATCTTCTATGAGAAGTTTTTAAAGCGTTTTTTCGTACTTTTTTTTGCGAGAGAGTGTCGCTGCTCATGGAGGAAGGTCTCCCCTCACTTGCAAGCAGACCACGTCATTGGACCTGCGAGCCCTTCTCCCTTTAGAAAAAGCAGACCTCCCTTTTTATATGAGAGCGTATAACTATATCTTCTCTCCTTCCGGGCTGCCCCTTTCTGACCGCTCAGAAGGCAAGGGTTCCTTTCTGTTTGCGTTCTTCCCTTCTTTCCTACACGTAATCCCCAGCATTTTGATCCACCCCCCTTATAAGTCCCCCCATTAGGATGTGTCATGAACTAGCCCCCCTCCTCCTCGCCACTTAATAGTCCGTCGCCTTGCCTCCTTCTCCTAATCCTCCCCCTTACCGAAGCCGACCTACCCAGTTCGAGAATACTTCACGGAATTTTCCCCCTCCCAAATAAAGAATCCCAGTTAGCCCCCCCCCTAATGAGAGGAACTCCAATTTTAACTAAGACTACTCCCCGTTCGGAGGTCTCTTCATGATAAAACGTGAGAAAGGACGTTCCCTGCAAAGTCTCTCGCGGTCGCCCCTCTCGGCCATTGATTCCCCCCTTTTTTCCGGAATGGATAGACGGCTAGGAATCGGGTGGCTTTTTCCCTTTCTCCCTCCGCCGCTTCCCCTCTTGCCGGCGGTATCCTGTCTTGGAGTCCCTTAGAACCTTTTTTTTTGGCATCGAGCACCGGCTCTGTGTCAATCTCTTACTCTAACCTCTCTCAGAGTTCCCTGACTCTTTTTCTCTCCGGATGGCCTTGATCCTGATCCCCCTTACCCGGCTGGACAGCCCGTTTTTTTACTTCGATGCAATCTTTTCATATGCTGCGCTTCGTCCGGAAACCCTACTTTCACGATTGGTAAGCCCTCACCTTTCCCCTCGAAGTCTTTTTCACGTCGCTCGTGCGTCCTTACCTTCCTTTTTCCCGGTGAGGATAGAGAACCCTCCCTAACTCGATGACACGCGACGTTCCTTCAAAGGAATTCATTTTTTTGCGATGGGATCCTCAAGGCTGGGTCCTTCTTTTCCTACCAAATCTCCTTCAGCGCAAACACTTTTTCGACGCCTCCCCCCCACTGATGTCTCTCGATTCACCGCCAGACATGATTGCAGCGGCGACGAACTGCTGTCTCCACCCCCCAGGTCGTCCCCTTTTTTCTTCTTTAGACTCTCCCCTATCTGACGCTTTTCCCCCCGGACCTTAATCGAATGGGGACACCGATCACTACCTTTTTGCTGCAGAGGCCGTCCCTTCTGTTGATAGAGGAGTCTGTCGCCTTGCCCGTCCCCAAGATAAGTGAGATGCCACTCGTCCCGGCTGACCTTTCCAGTCAAGCGTACCCGCGGTACACAGGATTCCCGTTCCTCCGATTCTCCGTTAACAAGAATACCTTGGTGACCCCTCGCTCGCGGTCAACCTTCTTCCCATCATCATAAGTGTTTTTTAGCCTTCACTTTTTCCTCGATCGAGTTGCTCCCTTCCCTTCTTATTGCCTGTGAAAGGAGAAGGGACAGGAGGCAGGCACTTTTGCTTTCCCCCCTCTCGGGTACGATGAATTCCTCGAAGACGTTGCAGCTCCTTTTTACTGCAAGAATACCCTCCCCTCTCCCGGCGAAGACGAGCCTCCTGGCAAGCACGGAGTCTTTCCTCCCCCTGGTTGTCCCATTCGATTCATTTTTTTTTCCATAGCCTCGGCGCCCCTCCACCCGCTTTCCCCCCCCCCCCCCCCCCCCCCCCCCCCCCCTCCCCCGGAAGTGGCCTTTTTTTATTCATGTGCGGAGACTCTTCTTCCTTCCTTCCAGGTGAATCTAGCCGACTACTTTCCTTCCTCCCTCGCCAGGTAGGTTGGACGCTTCTCCCCCCGTTGTTGGCGTTCTCGCTTGTTTTTTTCGGCCTCTTCCGGAGACCGAAGACTGTGCGAGACCCTCGGAAAGGACTTTTCTCCTTTACGGACCGTTCTTTTTTTTTTCCTTTTAAGATAGGCTGGCCTCCCTCGTCAGACAACGGGCTGCGCAGAAGGTTTCACTTTTCCTTGTCCCCCCCAAGACGGAGAGGGCTTACCCGTTTCCGGCAGCAGGTCTTTTTTTTTCCCTCCCCCTGCGGACGTCTCCTTGAGATGCTACGAAACGAGGATTCATCGATATCCCCCCCCAGGCGGCCAGCAGGAAAAGTCTTCCATACGGGAGCCTATCTCTTCTTCTCCACTACGTTGCACTCTTGATAGCGCTCGCGATTGACATCTTGCGATTTTATGCCAAAAATCCCCTCTTATTTATACCTTGACCCTCCTGGGATGAACTCGGAGAAAAGTCGTCTCCCCCCTCCGTATTGCTCCCTCTCCCCCCCACCCCACCTCTTCCTCTTCTCCCTTCCGGACCTTCCCTGGGGCAGCATGGACGATATAGCTGCTCCCCCCCCGATACTTCTTTCTTTCCTTTGATGGAGACGCTCTTTTCTTGCCGCAGTCTCCGGCACTAGTCAAGGCTCCTTGTCTTCTGACCACCCCCCTTTCAGCAGAAGCGTTCTCTCTCTCAAGAATTTTTTCTGCTTTGACGACTAAGTAGCTTACCTCCTCGGGAGGCTTAGGTAGTTTCCGGATACGGGGATTCACACCTCCTACTTCTATGCAAGGTTTCTTGGGCGAGGTATGGTTGACTCTTTTTGACCCCCTCCCCTCTGAGTTGGACTCCCTTCTCGCATGAGACTTCTGGGGCTTCCCTTTTTTCTATCCCTTCCTAAGAAGGAGCCCGCGCCCAGGAAAAACACATCATTTTTTCCCCCCCCTGTGTCGCCGGAACCTTTTTTTCGCCCCTTTTCTCATCCTATAGTGATAGACGCTTTCCTGAGGTCGGTGTAGAAGCGGGAGACTTTTTAGTGGTAGACCTACTATTCGACTCCTACCGCTCCCTCTCCACGATCTCCCCGGTCGAAGGTACGGGATGCGCTGTTAGTAGACGCCTGATCCCCATTGAGACATAATTCATTTTCCCCTTCTTGACCGAACGGGCCCACCCGCCCCCTTTACCCCCCCCTTTCCGTTTCTCGGCCCACGAATCCCGCCCCTATACCTCTCTCCCCTTAATCCCCCCCCACCCTTATTATTCTCCTTCCCCTCCATCCCCCGCCCCAATCCCCCTTCTCCCTTTTCCTTTTTACTCATCCTCCCCTTCCCATCTACGCATCCTCCCCTCCCCCCTCCTTTCTGAACCACTCCCTCTCCTATCCGCCTGATCTCTTCCCCCCCCATTAACCTCTTCTCTTTTTCTCCCGTCCCCCCCATCCTACACTCCTTCCCTCCTTTCTTCCACACCCACCCTCTTCCCCACCCTCTACCCTCCTGGATGTCCTCCCCCTACCAATCTTCCTCTTCCTTCCCAACCTTCTTCGCTTCTACTCCCCCTCACTCTACTTATCGTCCCCTTTCCTCCCCATCACTACTCTCCCCACCTCTCAATTTCTCCTCCGTCCCTCCTTCACTTCGTCCCCACCCCCATCCTCTTTCACTTCCGCTCCGTCCGAGTACCATTGTACCCTTCTCCCATCAATCCCATCCACCTCTTGTCTTCCTCCTTCTCCCCTCCATAATTCCTCTCCTTCTACCCCCCCACCATCTTTTACTCTTTTTCCTCCTATCATATTTCTTCGCTCCCTCCCTCATTGCGTCTCTCCTTTACCTACGCTATTCTAAGTCTTCGCCATCCCCCACTCCCCCCTTGCCCTTCCCCCCTGCTTTTTGTCTACATCCCCCCTCGCTTCCCTCACTCAAGTCTCCCCTTGCTTCCCAGCCTCCTTCCATCCATATCCTCCCTTCTCCCACTAATCCCCCCCTCCCCCTCCACTCTATCACCTCTCTCCACCTCATATTTCCCTTTCCTCACCTCTCTCACTCTTACCCCTCCCCGCCCCCCACTTTCCCTCTCCCTAATATTTCCTTCATTTTTCTCTCCTCTCTCCCCATTGGCTCCCGCGTTCCTTCTCCCCATCGCCACCTCCTTACCCATCCCCAATCCCTTCTCTCATCGCTCTACTTCTTCCCCCGCTCTCGATCCCACCCTCCGTACGCCCATACCCACCCCTGTATAATCCACCTCGTCTCTCCCACTAAGCCTCCTTTCCCCCACTTGCCTCCCCCCACTTTTCCCAACTTTCGTTCCAACCACCATCCAACAAAACACTTACTCCCCCCTTTAACAATGACTCTCCCTTGCAAACCCTCTCCTTCTCATACCTTCTCCCCACACCAGATCCCCTTCTCCCCCCACAGCGTACCTTCTCACAGTGCAGACGGCAGAAGTCAATAACCTCACCAATCTCTGCCCTCTCTTTAAGTACTTTCCGACCAAGTTAGCCTCCCAACCCGCACCCCACCTAACTTCTCCCCACTCCCCCTACCGTCCTTCTCCATCCCCTCCTCCACCCGTTCCACCTCCCCCCCCCGTCTACTCTTCCTCCAAACCTCTCCCGCCCGTTTGCCTCACCCTCTTCTCTCCCCACATTCATCCTCCCCCGACCCCCCCCCCCTGTTTCCTTTCACTCTTTCCGTCTTCCTCACCTTCCGTTACCTTTCCTGTCCCCCCCCCCGCCTTTCTATCCCCCCCCTTGCATACTATCCACCTCCATATTCCTACCCACCTCTGTTCTGCCTACCCTTCCCCCCTACCCCTCCCTACTCACATCGCCTCAACATCCTCCCTCCCTGTCTTTGCCGTTTTCCCCTTCCCCTCCACCTCCCCCCTTTCCCCTCCACTCCTTCCCTCCTAACCTCTCCCCTCACCCTTCCTACCACGCCTCCTCCTCCCCAACCGTCACCTTCCCTCTTCCACTACCGCTCCCTCCACCCTCCCTTTTTCCCTCACAACCCCCCCCTCATCCCTTTCTCCTCCCCTTTCCTTCTCGCCTACCCCAGCCCTCCCTACCTTCCACCCTTGTCCAGCCCTTCACCGTACCTTCTTTCATAGACCCTCCTGTCTGATGTCTTCTTCCCCTATATACTTCCCCTCCCCCCCCTCTCTCCCCGCACCCCCCTCCTATGCCTCTTTCTTCTCCTCTCTCACGTTCCCACGTTCATTCTACCTCCCCTCCTCACCCTCCAACATATAGCCTTTCTCTCTTTCCCCACCACATCAATCCCCCACAGCCACTGCCCTCGCCACTCATCCCAACCCCTTCCCTCGCTCCCCTTTCGCATTCCTCCCCCCTGCCCCTTTTCCCCTCACCAATGCGCCCCTTCCACTAGTCTCTTCTCCTTTCTCCCTCAACCTCCCCCCCCTTCCTTCCCCCTCCCCCATGCCCCTTTCCCGCCATTTCCTCCCCTCCTCCTACTCTTCTTTCTCCCCGCTCGCTCCCCCATGCCTCCACCCCGATTTCACTTCCCCACTGCCAAAATCACTCCGCCTCTCTCTCTTCTCCCTTGCCGCCGCGTCCCGAACCCTTTTTCCCGTCCTCCAACCCGCTCTCCCCCCTCCCCTCCCGTCCCCCTCCATCTCCAACGCATAGCCTTAGCTTATTCTCTACATGCCACTTACTCCCCTCCCCTTCTCGGCCCAACACCCTTCCCGTCAACCTTAGACATCCCCCCTCCCTCCCAGGCCTACCCCTACCCCCCACTGGCTGTTCCCTCCCCACGCTTTCCTCCCAAACTATCGACATATTCCCCCTGTTCGCTCCCTCCCCTCCCCCCTTACTCCTGTTGCCACCCTTCCACCTTACCACTCCCCCCTTGCCCCCCAACTTTCCTTCCCACCCCCACCCCCACCCCCATCTTTTCCTCCGCCCGTCCCCCCACTACGTCACCACCCCCCTTCCCCCCCTCCTTTCGCAACAACCCTTCCCTTCGCCGCTTCGGTTCCCCCCGATTGCTCGAGGTCCCTCCCTTCTACATCCTTCCTATCCGATTCCCTCCTCTTATGCAAACCCCACTCCTCCTCTGCCGTTTTTTATCTGCATTCTTCCGCAAATCCGCGTCTCACCTCTGTAATTTCATCATCGCCAGTCTATTCACGCCCAAGCCCCAGCGGCGCAGTTTCCCTCCCCCCCCGCTTATGACCCCCCCTTCTTTTTCACTTCACGCCTCCGGCCCTCCTATGGGTTGTTTCTTATCACAGCAGGATCTCTTGCACAATGACGAAGTTTTCGGGGGACGGCCCGGGGACTCTTTTGCTCGGACACACTGTGTTTCATCCCCCTTCCAACAAAGATCTTTCTTTGAAATGCAATTAAAGCCCCTTAGATAGCCCCCATCCCCTCAATATCCGAAAGAACCCTCGTAAGCGAGGAGATTTCCAAGCCATCTTCTGCTTAACCTCTCTCCCTTCCCTCCGCCGAAAGAGGTAAACTCCTTCCTTATGGAGGGGCAGTCTCTTGTCTGATGCGAGGAGAAGTTTGCTCTCTGGACCCGAGTTCTCCGATAGAGGGCCCCCAGGCCCTCTTTTCAGAAAACGTCGCCATGGGTTTTCCCGGTAAGGTTTGACTGGCGTGGACTTGAGCTTCCCCCTTTTTTTTCTTCTGTGCGATTTTGAGATACAACGAATAAGCTTCTGTAGTCCGGCGTTTGTAATATTCTTCGGGATGGCGGATCAGAAATGGGAGTTTACTCTAACTTTGTTCCCCGTTACCCCCCCCTCTAAACGCCATCCTTTCGGGATTTTTCCCCCTCGATTGAAAAAGGGCCCCCCAAGTCGGGCCCCTTCCTCCCCCCCCCTCAAGAACAGGGATTTTTCATAACATTAGAAGTAAACTTCCTTTTCCCCGACCCAATTGGACGCTGATGAAAAAATTTTTTGCCGCGAGACGCCGGTTCCCTTCCTGCTGTTGGGCTCTTGGGATAAGGGTACTCTCGTTTTTTTGGAGGCGAATTGGGCATATCGATCTTGGGTTCCCTCCGAGCGCAACTTCTTTGGACTCACCGGACGCCCACCAGTGAAAAACCCTGCGGAATCCGG
>Ga0179593_1443456_pt1 | contig 12795 bp, 11 predicted proteins | sample CZODoug2_1_08_16_FD_185931 | JGI IMG/M metagenome (GOLD analysis project Ga0179593, IMG submission 185931) | Vadose zone soil fungal communities from Angelo Coast Range Reserve, California, USA - CZODoug2_1_08_16fungal (PacBio error correction) | ecosystem: Environmental > Terrestrial > Soil >... | reverse complement strand
TTTTTTCCTTCGACTCTCCCCCAAATTTTTTTTGAAAAGGGTTTTTTCCCAGATTAACTAGACCTTCAAACTGTTCTTCGTGGGCTTTTCCCCACGCCCCCCCTCCTTCTGTTGTTTTTACCAGGCCGAAGGCATTGTCAAGCTTTCTTACCTTCCACCGGACCCTCGTTTTTCCGGCCTTTAAAGAAGTTGTGCAATGTTTTCCCATTCTGGTTTCAAGCGGCTCCTTCCCACGCCTTCACATTTGATGCAAGTAAAAAGTCCCTTGTTTGTCTTCCCGGCGATGCCGCGCCAACGATTTTCTTTTCGTTTCATTTTTCCGAAGGTTTGTGCTCCTTATTGTTTTCCTGTGCTTCCACTCGGCCCTTTGTCGTTTACATTCGTTGCTGTGGCCAAGGATTTCTTGCAATTCTCGCTTGCAAGGGGGCCCCCTCCGTGTGGTTTCAGTTTTCATCCGTCAATGGAGACTAAATGTTTGCTCCGACGCCGTCCCGTTTCCTGGACCTCTCGTACAGTCCAAGCAGGGCTGTAATCGGTGCGTCCCCCTTTGGAATTTTTTTGGAAGAAATTATCATCGGATTTGAGGTCTTTTTAGACTCCTTACGGATCCGAAACCAGGGTAGTCCCTGAGAGTCTCACGGTTTTCTTCGCTTATCGTTCGTATGACCACCCTGATTTTCCCATTTTTTTTTTTTAGTCTTGAAAAACCCAAAATCCTGCCCGGATATTCACCCCTTAGCTCGAACCCCATCGCCCCTTCACGACGTATCCTTCAGTTTGCCCTCCATTTCCCGCACCTGGACCCAGACTAATAGCGGCTTTCTGTCTGTCGCACTTTTTTTTCCGGGCATTTTCGATACACAGGCCCCCCGGAAATGATTCTTGAAGACAGCTTTTCCTCTTTTTCCCCCTTCCGCCGTTGAACCCCACCTTTTTCTTTTTGGTCCTGCTCAAACGATAATTTGGCACGCTTCGATTGACCTTTCCTCCCCCTTACCCCTTTCGCAGTTTCTGGTATCGGCGCACGTTCACCCCAATGGGTCCTCCGCAGTTTGAATGACTTTCCTGGCATTTTGACGATTTCCTTCTGCGGCGTCCTTCCTTGATTTGCGGCGCATTTTTTTCCTCCCCATTCTCCAAGATGCTCTCTAAGCTGCCGCGATGTTTTACCTGCTACCCCCGTCTCGACAAGGAAGGTGACCCCCACTAGACCATTTTTTTTCCCTCACTGTCAGTATCCCCACTCCATCCCAGATCTTCCCCCTCTTTCCTGAATCCATAGGCCCGGGTGTTCACCATTTCGAAGTTTCTTTTTCCCACCGCAAAGAATTCGGGTTTTCGTATCTTCGACCCTTCGATGCGCCCTGATGCGCCCAGCACGTCGATTCAGTTTTCTTTGACACTTTCCCGGGCCCCAGGCGTTCCATGACTCTCCCTTTATTACTAATGTCTTTCCGTCGTTTCAAACACTGTTACGCGCGTGAACCCTATCCCTCCGGTCGCAACGATCCCCCTAAAAATCCTCCCCTTCGGAAAACCAATTGGAAGACTGACACTCCGACCCCTGCCCGGTTCAGGGTTGATCCCGCCGACTGTGGGGGCCTCCTCCTCATTTTTCGGTCAAACGACCCATGTCGCTCTCCTCATCTCCTTAGGACAATCAAATAACATTCCTTTCAATTGATTTCCTGCTCTGATTCCCCGCCTACGTCGGCCCCCCCCCCCCAATCATGTCGAATGCAAGAGTCCCCGAGCTGATTCAAGAAGGTGTAACGAGTTTTAGCTCCCCCCCCCTATTCGCGAGTCCCGAGCTTTCTTTTTTTTTCCCAGCCATTGGACTTTTCTCCCGTCGAGATTTGCTTTTCTTCTGGATCCTGTTCTGTTGATTTCACTCGTAATCCTGAGGGGCCACCCAGGTTCCTAGCGGGAGGACTCCGTTTTTTTTCCTTCCCCAAATGCCTCCCTGAGTGAAATGACCGATTCCATTTCCACCTTCAGTCGAAGGCCCCTGCATCTTTTCATTTCCCATCGACTGAAATATGCCCTTTTCCTTTCAGACTTTCTTCATGTAACACTTTCACTATGGCTTAATTTTTTTTCCGCTTACCTTGATCTCGCATTTGGACTTCCCTGTCTGCTGCAGCAGAGTGATACAGGAATTCCCTCTTGTTCATGAGGTTTCGACGGCCGGGTTCACCTTTCATTTGCGGTTCCGTTTTAAAAGGACTCGTTCAAGTCCTAGTATTTGAGGATACATGTCCCCCCTCGGAAGGCCTTGTCGTTTTGTGCAATTTATTATTTTATTTCCTGGCGTCGAGCCCCTCCCCCGCAACTGTGTTGTTGGGAATTCGCCCCCTAGACCTTCCCCCTCCAACTTCGGTGATCGCTGTTTTGATGACGTCCCCCCCCCAAGTTTCGAAAGGGTGATTCTAGGGGTCTCTGCTCGCTTTTTGACCGATACCCGGCGGGGTTGTTCTACCCAGGGCTTGTTGGACTCCTGTCCGGTCTTTACCGAAGCTCCTGTCCCCCAATTTTGAAGATAAGCAACGCTCCGCGCTCTTTGCTTTCCCCCCCTTCGAAATCGGCAATGGACTTGATATCCGCGCACGGAAGCAGGCCCTCAGATTGCTTTACTTATTCTTTCCGGGGATCGCCGCCAATTCGTTAGGGTTTTTTTTTTTTTTTCCGCAGTGCGTTTTTGTGTGTGGTTGCCCCCTGAATAGAAGGGGTTCTTTTGTTTGGGGTATTTCGAAGTCGCCGTGCCTTTTGTCGCGATTTTTTTTTTTTTTTATGTTTCTGGTCTTTTCCGCCCTTTTTGGGTTAGAATCTTTGCCGGTTTTTTTGTCCTTGGGCGTGATGTCCAACTAAACTCCCCCGTCCGCGCCTGTTTTTCTTCTCTCCTGGTTTTCTGGTTAAAAAGTGTGTCCACCTCTGCCACTACACCCTGGCCTCCTTTCAATTTTTCATTCTTCCCCGATCTTTTCATGTTTGAGCACGCACTCCTGCTCATGATCAGGCTCCTCAACTTGCTTAGAGGTTTGGCTTTCCAAAGATTCGGTTTTTCCCTTCTGACCAGCCCAGCTCGGATTTGGTTTCTTGGGGTTCCCCTGTGCCTCCCTGCTCCATTCTCCTTGGAACTCGCCCTATACCTGGGCCCCCTCGTTTTCCCCCCTGACGCTTTACTTCCGTTTCCCCACGCATATGCGGACTTCCTACTTTCTTCCACGGGTGTTGTTTTTGCATTTCCTCTCTTACTCATCATCCGTTTTTTGTTTTTTAGAGTCACCCCCAGTCCCGGTACGTTTCCCTCAGTAGATTCCCCTGTGACTGCGTGGAAGGCATTTTTTTAACCTCGTTCCCCTCTTTTTTGTTTTAAACCTCTGCTTTTTGGGCCATTGAGGGTTTTTCCCCCCGTATGAAGTATATTCGTTCGTGAGGACCTTTAAAGACCTTCCCCACCGTACTCCCGATCGTGTTTCTTTCGTTCTTTGCCGCAAGTTTAGACTGCTGGTTGACCCGCCACGCCCTTTCGCTCTACGTTTCGCCGTGCTCACGAGTTCCCCTAGCTGCTGCGAATCCCCTCGTCATTTTTTTTCGATTTGATGACCATTTTTTTTTTTTTTTCTTTTTTCTTTTTTTTTTTTTAGGAGTTGTGTTGTTTTTTTTTTGACTCCCTTTTTACCCGCAACACCATCCAGGCATCATTACTGGTGTCAGGGTCTTTTTCCCGTTTGGGCCACAGCCCTCCGTCCTGCCGAAAGTTTTGAGTTTTCTAACCCGGTGTGGAACCACGACAGTTTTTCCTGCCCCCATAACCTCGCTTTCTCTACCTGGCGATAGGCGACCTGAAAAGTCCCCCACCCAAAAGAGCCCTTCCCGTCGGCGCCCCGCAATCCTGCTTGTCAGCCCTCATCTCCATCTCCTTTTGCTCGCGTCAGAATATCACCTGTTCCTAAGTTTGTTGCGGCTGATGAACCCCCCCCCTTCTTATTCAGGTGGCTTTTAAGTCCCCAGAGGGCCCCGTCGATGATTCCGCACCCTTCGTTTGAACGTATCCTGCCCCAAAATTCGTGAGCCCTGGGCGGTTATCAAGACTTGGCTTTAGATCGCCCCTCTCGGCGACACCCACCCCCATCCTTGGAGTTCCCAAGGTTCATCCTGTTCTCCTCCGGACATAGCCCCTTTATCGGCTTTTGCTCCCATCATCAAACGAAGAGACTCCTATAAATTTTTAGTTTGGGATTTCCTTTTGAAGTGATGCGGACCCAGGGCGTTCGATTTGTTGGGATCCGAGCGATCCCCCCCTCCCCCTTCGCTGGATTGACGCCAGACCCCCCCATCCCCAACTCCCCCCCACACAGGCCGGCCCCTTTCTGCCCAGACTCCCACCAAGTTTCCCCCTATCGTCATCTCGCCTCCTTTTGCCCAAGGAACTCACGTTGACATCAGGACACCGGATTCTCACCCTCGGTGCCCCCAGATTCCTTCAGCCGTCCCCGGTGAGGACCTCTCCCGTCGCCCTGAGATCCCTGTATCTCACCTTTTCCGCCTCCGGGCAAGGTTAGGACTCACCACTTCTTCCTTACTTCTTCGCTTCTGGCTTTGGGATATTCCCTTGTCATGCAAAGACTTGCGTCTGATTTGAGTTTTTGAATTTTTATTAGTTTTCTTGCCCACTTGTGCAATGGTGTTTTAGCCCCCCTGCGTAGAAGCCTCCGTCCCCGTTTTTTCCCGCGTGGAAAGATCTCCCCAGTCCGTTTTACTTCCAGAAGGCCGACCCTTTTTTTGGGCACCCACCCCAATTTTCCATCTCCCTGATGTTCCCCGTGCCTGCTTCCCCTGTGTTCAGTGGAAGCATCTCGTTCCGCGTCATTCCATCATAGAGGTTTTGACCCCTCCATTCTTACCGCTACGAACGTTAGATTATAGGCTTTGCATTATTTGTTGAGTGCTGCTTTTGTCCTTCCGTTCAGATCGAGAGCGACCCTTTTTACGAGGCCCCCAGGTAGGAGGGTGCTCCCTTCTTTGTTTTCATTTCCAAAGAACCTTTTTGCTTTTCCGTTTTTTTTTCGTCGGCTCCTTTTTTTTTTTTTTTTCCGCGTATTTTTTCTGTCTCCTTCTACCAGGATCTTCCCTGCGATTGGGGTCGGTTTCTTTTTTCGTACCACCCGAATTAAAGGCCATCCCCTTTTTTCTTTACACGTCGTGTTTCCAGCCCGCCCTCCCGGTCGAGGTAACATTTTTTTCATCGCCCCCCATCTTTTGAGACTTCGTCTGCGCTTTTTGTAGCCTCTCGCTATCAAAGTTTCTTGTACTTCTGTTTTCCCCCAACATAACAGTGCTCCGGTAAAAGCCGCTTAATGTTATGCACCCTTTTTCTGATTTCCTTCGATGTCAGTTTGGTTCCCCCTCTCGGCTTACTGCTGACCCTTTTATTGAGGTTTGAGACTGGACGGTCCTTTTCTTTCCCGTTTGCCAGAGTTTTTTTTTTCCCCCTAATTGTCCCCTCACCGGCCCCCTCCGGACTGGTCGCCCCCCGCTAGCATCGTGCCCTCGTCTGAAAACCTTCGGAGAACCCCATCTTATTCCGGCCGCCGCTTGTCTCTTCAGTTTTGTCAGGTCTACGAGTCGCTTTCTGACCGCCTTGAACCCGTTGGGACTCGGCTTAACGTGCCCTCCCCCAATTTTTTTTAACAGGGTTGAGCTCGATGCTTTATAGCGTTCCCACTCATTTTCTTACTTCTGGTTAGAGTCCCTCTGTCCCTTTTCCTCCCTCATGTCTCCCTTTAGAGAAGAAAGATCGTCGGTTTCTCTTCCTGCCCGTCTTCCTTATTTTTTTTCTATGAGTTCTTTACGGCGGTGTTTCTCGCTCTGAGCTCGATGAGGTCATTCCTTTTTTTCTCCAAATCCGCCTATTTTCTAGGAGATTCGCCTTTTGAAGAGACCTTTACCATTCTGGTCCTGACCTTTGTTTTCCCGGTTCTCGTCCTTTATAAGGACTTCCCTAGCCTACCGCTTTTTTTCTTTCTTAAACTGGTCGAGCCCCCAGAGAAGCCTTAGCTTACATCCTAAGTCTTTTTCTTAGGTTCGGGCTAATGACGACCTTTCCCCCTTGCTTCTCCTGTTAGAGTGCCCCCCTGTGCCCGCTCGACGGGCCCACGTTTTGGACCCCCGACGGAACAATTCTCTTTGGTAACGGCCCCCTTTCCTTTTCCTTTGCTAAAAAGGGCAGAGAATCTCCACCTTAGTGGGTCGCCCGTTCATCTGGGGCCTAGAGCCCTGTGGGCACTTTTTTTTTCTTTTGCTGAGGGGTTCCCGGGAGGTTTCGTTTGCCCACAGATTCTTGTTTCGTTCAACTCTTGCATGGCCTACGTTCCGAAATGGAAGTTTCCCCTCTTTTTTCATACGTCGGCCTCTTGGAGAGCTTGATGCACCCCCCTCCGTGGTTGTGTGTTTCCCGCTCCACGATCAAAAAGTATGTCTCTTTAGGTATTGGTAACCTTTTCTTCTTTTTCTGCCTGTCGCAGGTCCGAATCTCCCCTCTTTATCCCCCCTATCCTTTGTTTTGGGTTTTCTGAATTCTGTTCGGACGCCGCAACAGACTACGACAAAAGGGGCCCCAACTCCCTTCAAAAGAGTAACTCCCTGTTCTGTGGGCGACAGCCACTCACGGTGCTTCCTCTCCTCATTCGCTCTAGCCAGGTTCGCCGTTGACTTTGTTCCCCAATCCGTTTTTCCCTGACCGGGCCTTTCCCGCCTCGTCCCCTTTTCACGAATTTGTCTCATCCCTTGGGTCCCCCCTCCCCGACCCGTGGCCGAAGGCTCCTCCTCGCCCCGGATCGTTCCGTCCATGACCAGGCGGTCCCGATGTTTCTCCCTTTCTGACCGTTGCTAACACACACTGATCTGTTGATTCGGCCTGTGCGAAGGTTTTCTGCTTATCAGCTGACAAAGGTGCATTTACCATCTGCAAAAGGCCAGCGTTTTCGGTCGCCAATGTTTCTTTCCCTCTCTTGAAAGGGGGACCTGATATCCCCTTTTCCACAATTCCAGTAGTCTACCCTCATCCGAATAGAAAACAGATAAGCTTTCTACCGCATTCAGGAGTGATCCCCTTCTTTTTCCCTGGGGAGAGAAGATCTGGGGAGTCCTTAGATTCTAAGGCTAACCTCACCGGCTGAAAACCCGGTTCGCTGATGAGATTTATTCCCCCCCTCGCGGTCTTTTCGCATTCTTCTCTTCCAAATGGCGGTCCTGTCCGCGTCGGCACCCAAGACCTGCCCGTATTTTTCGATCCGAGAAAAACTCCGCAAACTCAGACACAAGTCTGCCCTGAGCGGACCTAAGAATTCCGCGAATTCTCCCCGCCGTTCTCGAATTCGCACCTTTTCTAATCTTTCTCAGGCTATTTTAAGTCGACAAAATGCGTACAATTTCTGAAGACAAATGAAAGCTCTTGCTCGTCCCTGTTTAAACCTTCCAGATTTTCCCTCCCTTTCCCCACTCTTTGAACCTCCGGTCGACGTTCCTTTCCTCCTACGGACGTCCTCCCCGTTCCGAGGATGAGGATTGTCTTCCCATGGTTTCATCCGCCATTTTTTTATTTCATACTCTGCCTCTCTATGTCTCGCACCTTCTTAGCGTTCTCCCCATAACATCTCTCTGCTGAAGCTAGAACTGGCGCGGCCACGGCGAATACGTCGAGAATACGGCTCAAGCTCGGCTAGGAGTCCACAATGTCAATCGCCGAGTTCCCCTCCAGATTTTCCATCCTCATCGGAGGTGAAGGCGCAATCCTTTCTGTTGAACCCCGGAATGAGTGTTTCGTTGCGCCTACCCCTCTCCGAGGTCAATGACTTTACGGAGTTTTAACTCGGGACAGTTCCCAGCGGGTTTCACTTACTTTTATTCTCCCAATTTCCTGATTTCGTCTCGTTTAAGACCAACAACTGAAACCTGCTTGCCCCCCCCTCGCGGCAACCCCCCCCGCCTCCTGTTTCCCCCTTTATCTCCACCCAGAGACTGCGGCCCCCCCGAAAAATGCAGTCCTTCCAGTACAAAGAAATACCCCTTTTCGGTTTAATATACCCTCCGATTGAGACCTGCCCTTGCCTGAAGCCTTCAATTGAGTCCCCTCCCTCTCACGCTTCCCTTCCCCGTCATTCTCTTAAGAACCTTATCAATAATGAACACATTATCAGCTTAATGATCAGGAGTCTTCCCACTCAGTTTCTCCATTAGCCACTCGCACCTCTGAGTGATTGACTGACTCACTGTTCCAGGAGGTCTTCCCAAACTTACCTTCGTCATCAGAGGCCGATCCATGAGGAGTGCCTACTTTCCTCACAGGTTCTATCTTTATGGAGGGGGACTTAGTCCTTTCTGGTGCCACTGAACTGCTGCATAAGGGTTTAGAGTTGGATTTGCATAGAGTATATAACCGTGCCCCTGATTCTGTCGCCTACCCCATTCTACCCTCACTCCTCTCAACGGCCTTCCCGAGAGCCCCCATCCCTACCGCCGCATAGATCGCAGGCCGCATTTTTCGTGACACTGTCTGTCGGTACTTGTCTCTACCTTTGAATACTGAATTTTTTTTTACTACCCATTTAGATGCCTGCAGCTTCCGACTTCGGGATTGGATGTCTACCTCAAGGGCCTGCTTTCCAGTTTGAGGTTCGTGTTTTTTCCCTGCGCTAGAATACGGCTTGCCGTGATGGTAAATAGGCGGGACCTGTTCTTATGGTCCCCCCATTTTTCCCGCCTGCAAGTCTCCGGGCCTTAACCTTCTCGTATTCCCCCGTTCCCACCGCGATCGAAATGGGGCATCCCACACGACTTCGCCTCGAATCGGAAAACCTTTCTTTCCGTTCTTGTGTTTCTTCTTTCCCGCACCGTCTCTTCATTTTATTCAAGGGTTCCATCAGCACCTAAGCTTGAAAAACTCGGTCTCTGCTTTGGTTGTTTTTTTCTTACTAGATATCGAAAGATTTTTCTTCCGCGAGGAGAAATCCGCTTTCATTTTTTACGATAATAAAACTCGTTATGCTGATAGAGCTTCCTAGTAGGGAACTGGTACAGTTGCCGCGTCCTCTTCCGTCCAGTCCCTCAGCTTCTTAGAGGCGATGAGCGCCGCGCAAATTTTTCGTCTGTTTCGCTAAAGTTGGCGCTTTGCTGGCGGCTAAGGGCCGCATGTTTGTGTGGTTCAGTGCCCCCGGGGCCGTTGCTCTAAGCGATTGTCTTTGGTCGGGCGGCCAAACAGGGGGGTGAGTACTGGCTAACCATTTCGTTGTGATTTCTGCGTCGTGTTCCTTCACACTCCCTCAACCCTAAAAAGGGAACCTTGAGTGTAGATCAATGCGATTTTTTCGGGTAAAACTTGTGATTCCAAGCCTTCCACTCAAACCCCCCTTCCGGAATTGTCCTTCCTGTACAACACGACGCTTGTCCGTCGGACGCGCGAAGAATGCTCACGGCTGGATGCCAAACGGCGTGGCTTCCGACTGCTTACCTCCGTTGCGGCCCCTCTATTCCCCCCTCTTGGATTCTTTGTTTTTTCTTCTGGGTGAAATGGCTGCCTCAAGCCTCCATGAAGGATGCGGTGTGATCCTCCAGCATACATGTGCCTCCCCCTGCTTGTACCCCCAAGTCTCCCTCGTCCTTCCTTTCACGACCTTCCTTTCTGCATGGATTTCTGCCCCTGGTCTTTTTTTGGTTCCTTCCTCTCTCTTTCCTTTCAGTTGTTTTATATCTCTCACAAACCCCCGGCCTTTCCCCCTCATGCCAGTGTCCCGCTCTTCTGTGAAGGAAAGTTACGCTTTTCGCCTTTTTTCAAGATTCTTCCCCATGTAGTGAGTCTTCCACTCTTCCCCCTACTGGAGGCTTTTCTTCCCCTTTCCAAGTCACTGCCCCCCCCTCCTCCTCTCTGGTGTCTTCGCTGTTGCTCCCTGGCCCGACTCCGGATCCCCCCACCCTTTGTCCCCCGTTCGTCTCCCCTTGCATCTCCGTGCCGATTTTCCGCGAGAAGTCCCCCCTTCGTTCCTGCGAAGGCAGGAAAATCTGCATTTTCCCTTTTTGTTTGGGTTGATTGCATGATGTTGCTAACAAATGTACCCTCCAAACCATCTCCTTGCAATTACTCCCTTTTGTGGCGTTTTAGAGTGTTCTCTTAACGCCCTGCATTTGACCACTTTCGTGCGTCCTGCTCTCCCGACACAACATTGGAGGGTCCATCAACCTCCCATGACCGAAAATACTTCGTTAAGGAATTCGAATGACCGTCCACAAAACCCTTGGCTCCTCTAGGAATCCATACTCTTGTTTCGATCGAATTCGAATTTCGCGAGTAAATTTTTAGCCTACGAATCTCTCCGTCATGTTTTCCTTTCTTTCCTTCTCATTTCTGCGGCAGGGTTTTATTTATTTGACCGATAGTACCTCTATCTGTTACATCTCTGCCACCCCCCCGTACTGCAGTGCTTCTTTTGACCTACATTAGTCCTATCCCTAGCGAAGTACACCCCCCATCCCTCTCTTTTCCCCGTCCTGTGTCCCGCAGCATGCCGCCTCCCCCGCTATTTCTTCATCCCCACTCTCCTCTCAAAGTTTTAGAGTGTCACGGCGCCATAGTGTGAGATCCCCGTTCTAGCTATTTGAGTGTTTTCTCTACTACCCTTTCAGTTTCTGCTGGCATTTACGACATACAATCCGCTTCGTCGTCCCTTTAAACAGTCCTTCGTCTCTGTAGCCGCTGTTCCCGTGCCCCCCACGTAATTCCCCCTGGACTCGGAACCCTTCGTCGCCCTTCCGGAAAATCGACGCTCTTGCCTCCCAAACCCCTCCCTTTTCTGCACGCTACCGTCCAGTGAGATGCCCAATTTACGCTGAACCATCTGACTGTTCAAGTTTCTTCCAGCCATGAGAGATTAAGTGCTCGTGCGAGTGGGGCTAGTTCAGGCCAGTGATGTCTTTTTTGGTCTTGTACATTTCTTGTCATCCCGAGATGGCCCTTTTAGGAGACCGGCGAGCACCTCCCTTCTTCCCTTGCTTTGCAGCCGTATTCTGTTGAACGATCCCTCCGTCCCCCCTGCCCCCGCCCCCTCAGATCGACCTTCGCCTTTGAATTTGAAAGCCCTCTATGAAGATGCTCCGTGTGTTGTAAGAAGCTTTTTTAACTGATCCTCGCGTTTTCCTGAAGTCCTTTTCCGACATGCTTTTTCCGAAGAGTATCAGGCCCTATTTCATTTTATCTGCTTCTTTTGTTTCCTGGCTTTCATATTTGCCTCCCTTTTTTTGTTGTTTCCTTCTTTGAAGGCTTACATTTCATCTTTAGCCCCATCGGCTGTATCTTAACACTTTCCCCTTGTTTCCATTTTTTTTCTTTGCTGCTTTTTTTTGAAGCCGTTCGTTGTTGGGGGTTGTTTCCTACGGCTGGGGTGCCGCGAGTCGTGGTGTTTTTCGAGATTCCCCATTTGTTTCCCGTGCACCTCTACTCCTTCCGCCTTGCACGTCGCGTCCCGGCTTCTTGGCACTGTTCTTCGTTTCCACTTCCTGTCTCGCCCTCTTGAGACGCGTTTGAGTGTTGTTCGATTTTGCGCACGGCGTGTCGGCCTTTTGTCGGGTGAAAAAACAAACGGCGCCCCCTAAAATCATGGAACAATGGATGACCTCGGCTAGTTTCCAGTTGTTTTAGCCTTCTTAATCTGGGACTTCTTCTCCTTTCTCGCCTTTCCGCTATTGGCCCTCTTTCTCTGTGAGCATCTTTTTCCTTTATTTTCGCCCGCCCCCGAAGGCCTTTCCTTTCCCTCCGTCCGAGTACGTCAGAGTGAATCGTCCTTCTCCACGCTGCTGTTACCATTGATGATTCCCCCTTCCCTCCATTCCCCTCGGGACTTCGCCCGTCCCGGTCTCCGTCTTTCCCACTCTATAGTGGTTTCCTGGAGTCATCGCGTTTTTGACCCCCCCTTTTTTCCACCTGGCTCGTTTCGCCTTCGAGGCTTCCAGCCTTCTTCCTCATTCTCGGAAAATCCCTCCCTGCTCCTTTTACCCTGTCCGTCTCCTCAGCGTCCCCGGGAATTCGGCGGGTTTCTGTCCGAATTGTCGAGATTTGTGAGTCGGCCCGTCGGCCGGCGAGGGGTACGAGATCCCGAGCTGGCGGGTCTGTAGTTTTGTCGGAAGACACTTCCACAAGAAGTGTGGGCTATTCCCGTCTAGGTTAACCGTCCCGGCTACGCGGTTCGGGTGCTCGCTTACGGCCTTAGAAGTAATTCCCTCCGTCTTCCAGTACCCCATGGTTGCGCGACCAAGATCCCTTCGTTGTAATGTGTGCAGGCTTTTCTTCGTTCTTCGGGTTCGCCTCAGGTCGTCGCTTCGCCATTCAAGCGTGTCCCCCTTCCACTCTCGTGCGGGCACCGCCCGACTTGGTCCTCCGCACGAGGCCGGCAATTTGCCGCTTTTTACCTTTTCCCCCCTGTTTTTCCAGTCTTTCGCGCTCAAAACGGGCATGCGCCTGCTTCAACGATCAGTTGTTGATCCCTTAGTCTTGAGATAGCGGCACCGCCCCCCGGGTTTTCCGGAAGTGACGGCTCGTTGCCTGACCTTTCGAAGTGAGGCCCGCTTTCTTCCACTTTCCTTGCAATGGCCCCCCTCTTCCGTCAGCGGTAAGAAACTCTTTTCACCCTTCGGCCTTTGTTCTGCGATTCCGCCGGGCTGGGGATGGGGGCGCATACCACGACACAGTTCTCTGTAATGTTTCTGGTAACCAACCCTTTTTTTTCGTTTTTTGCGCTTGTTCCG
>Ga0179593_1419118_pt1 | contig 12795 bp, 20 predicted proteins | sample CZODoug2_1_08_16_FD_185931 | JGI IMG/M metagenome (GOLD analysis project Ga0179593, IMG submission 185931) | Vadose zone soil fungal communities from Angelo Coast Range Reserve, California, USA - CZODoug2_1_08_16fungal (PacBio error correction) | ecosystem: Environmental > Terrestrial > Soil >... | reverse complement strand
TTTCATATTGCTTTGCGAGCGGCTTAGTTCTACATTTCCCAAAGATTTTTTCTGGGCACCCGGCTCTTCCTGCACCTCATACTGCCTTAAGTTTCGACGTTGTGCCCCAGATCCAAGAATTTTTGATCTGAAACTGTACGATTGCTTTCCCCTCCGCGTCACTTGAATACTCACCTGTCTTTTCTCTCCAGTAGTTCCCCCCCCAATGCGGCTTTTTCACTTTTCACCAACGTCCCTGACGTTTTGAAAAGTGTGTTTATGTTTTCCCCCCCCGACCCCCAACTCAAGGCCTGCGACCCAGTTGGTTGACCCTTTTTCAGAATACTTCGTCCGGCGTCCTCAAGCTGAACCCCTTCTGAGCAGTTTTTTCCAACTTGAACCCTACCCTTTTTCCCAGCAATGTTTCTCTTTTTCTTCTCTTTGTTCTTTTCAATATTTTCTCAGCAGCTCCTCCGAGAACCCTGCTCGTTCGATCCTCCTTTTTGTTGTCTTGAATTCTCGTCCTGTTTGAGGTGTCTCAACGAATCCTGACCAGACTTTTGCCGTTTTCCCCATCCTTCTCCGTTTTGCCATAGCGTTTTCTCAGTTTGCTCAACGTTTTTCCGAGCCTTAGATTAGATTAATTTTCCCTTAAAGACGGTTGCATCCTCTCAAAAGTTTTTTTGCTGCTTTTACCACCCTATGCTGCGGGCCTTTTTCTTTTCTTTCGAGTCCATTTTCCCACGATGCGTCTTCTCTTTTCTTTGCTTTCCATGGGCGTCCCACTCGAACCTGGGAGTCCTTCCCCTTGCCCTACGCATTTCGGTCGGGTTCCCTGGTGTTCTTTTATGTTCTACCCCCCAATAACTTGCCTTTTTGACTCGGAATTTTTCCGACCCCCCTCTCATCCCCTTCCTCTTGCGACGATTGATTTCAAACGTCAGTGGTGATCTCCCGCTTACCCCCTTCTACCGATCTTTTTTACCAACTGGCCCAAAGGGTCCCCTCCTTGGTTTGTGTATGTTCACGATTTTTACTTACCCCCTTTCTCCTCCGGGTTTCCAATTGATATCCCTCTTGAATTTTGTCGTCCCGATTTTTCTTTTCCTTGCCCTTCTTACTTTGCCAGCGTTATCCCGTCGTCCTTTTTCGAACAATTTTGCATGATCTTTCCCAAACACATTTGTTTTCATTGCTCGATGGTACTGGCGCTCCTTGTTCTCGTCTTTTATTGCTTTACCGGAGACGACCCCACCCCCCCACCCCCCCCCATGTCTCGTATGTTGCCCAGACTTCTTCCTTTTACTGATTTTTTTCTTTTTCTTTCTCTCTTTTCCGCCCTCCGTTTTTTTTTTTTTCTTTCTTAAAGCAAAACTCGTCCTCACGATTATTGGTCGGTGGCCCCCTTCAAGCGCCCCAGCTCGTTGCCCGACTCCCCCCCTGCTACTTTGTCGAACCCCACGTCTTCTCCCATCCCCCTTCCCAAGGCACACCTGCTGTGTTGGTACAGATCCTTGTTTCCCCTTTATTCCCTTTCCCCGCGTTCCTGGTTTTCACCTCATCGCATTCATCCCTTGGGTACTTTTCATCTGTTCCCTGCGCCTAGTCGATTTTTCGTTACCCCTGGTATCGTTATTCAGTAACCCCCCTTTAGTGCAAAGAAACCCCCCCCAACGACTTCCCTTTTCCATTTTTCCCCCCTACTTACTTCGGGACTACGCCTTTACTCCCCCCCATTACGTTGACTCCTTACGCCGGTTTGATTGTTAAACGCCCATTTTTAGCAAGTCCCACTCAAGGTTTTGTCAAGCATTTTTTTTCCAACTTGCGACCCTCCTTGTATTTTTTTTCTGCCGGTTTTGTTAAGTCATTGACGTCCTGCTTGCCAAAAACACAGCTTTCGCGCTTTTCCCCATTCTCGACCCTCCAATCTTGCCCCCGTCCCTCATCGTGTATGCCCTTAGAAGCCACCAAGGACTCCCCCTTCTAGGAGTTTTCCTTTCAGGGCTAACCTACGTCTTTGACCGATCGCTTTCCCCAGTTTTGGTATCCCCCTTTCTTTGGCCACCGACTGGGTCCCCGGCCCCCCTTTTTTGTCTTTTCGTTGATCCTAACCGCCCATGGGACGTCGTTTCCAGACGGATTAGCTTCTCCCTCCCGAGAGCAGTTTGCAGTTCTCTTCATTTGATCTCCCCCTTTTCGAACCACCTCTTCTGGCCCCCCCCTCCCCTCTACCCATGTCTGGGTCCTTTTTTTCCCTTGTTTCTGTTTCAGGGAAACTGATCGTAGTTTCTGAGTGCGCCGCCTTGTTCTGACTTAGTTTAACTTTCAGCGCCCTCTGTCTAGGCTTATTTCTGACTCGGGACCTTCCATGCTTCTCGGTCCCCCTTTCTTTTGTCAGGCACCTTGTCGAGCCCCGCCCACCATTTTGTTTTATTAGGCGATTCTCCCCCCTGTGAATTATTTTCCGGAGCGGGGGCTACATCGGCCTTCTCGTCCTTTCCTCCGTTGTTCATTCTTCCCCTGCAATGCGACCTTCTCAAGCCCTTGTTGTGCCCCCCTTTTCGCCGTGCCTGGAGATCTTGTGCTTGGTAGTCTCCCTTCTGCCCCTTATGTCCCCGTTGACTTCAACACAAATGCAACGCCTTTTCTTGATTTTTTCTTCCACTCGTCCGCCGAGGACTTTGTGTCCCCAATCCGTAAGCTAGCGTTATATTTTTTATTCCAGAACGTCTTGGTTTGTTTAATTGCTGCCTACGCGTCCCCCCCCCCGGCGTCCCAATTCATTTTTTTCTTTCCCACTGCCGCCACGGCGAACCTGAATCGCCCTCCGAACATTTTAAGTCTCCCCCATCCATCCTATTTTCAATCCTTTCGTTTCCCCGATTATTGTCTGACACCTCTCTACACCGGACCTCAACTCTTGAGCCCCCCCCTCCTTTCACCGGCCTGTCCTGGGCCTCCAATACCGTTTTCGCCTCTCCGCGTGGCCACCCCCTTTTTCCAGTGTTCTCGATGCCGAGTTTTTTGGACGTCATCCCCCATTGTATTCGGCCGGCACTTACCCCAAACGGACGGACTTTCGTCCGATCATCCCACGTGTGCTCCGATATTGTCCAATCCCCCCTCGCTATGAGGGAGATCGTTTAACTTCTCCTCCTCCTTTCTTTTCGGCCACAGTGTGTTTTTTCTCTATTTTTCTTCCCTTCCTGGGATGCGTATCACTGGCGCAAGAATCCCAGCCCTTCACCCTGGGCTCTGCGTTCTTCACGCTGTTCTCGTTGCATTTTCCAGGAAAAAACTCCCCAAGAGAATGCTCGGTTGGGCCCCACTCAGCACCCCTCCCCCCCAGTCCCCAACTCGTCGTAAGTTTTTTGGCTCTGATTCCCCCCCCCCCGGGTATTCTTCCCCGAGCAACAAAGGTTATGTCCTTTCCCTTACGGCCCTCCCCCAACTTCCTGATGCCATATTTCAAGGTAATCTTCTTCTCGTAAGTGCCCGATCCCCGATCGGCACTGTAGACGCTCCCTTTTGCTTCGCGGATCTTGTCTTTCCTCTCCGGTTCCCCGAATTTCAAATACGTTCTGATTGACTGAATACCACGCGATCCCTTCCCCAAACTTAACAGGATTCTCCCATATCCGTCTGCTTGTTTTAATCCTATCTTATCGTTCTCTGGTTCGTCACCGTTTTTCCCCCCCTCCCTGTAAAAGTATGCACCCGTTGCGTTCCCCCCAGACTTGCCCCTCCCACACACCATTCTTATTCCCTCCCGACAACTTTTCCTCAGCTTTTGGTCTTTCGTTCGTTCGTTCCCTGTTCCTCTTAGGACTAGCCCCTATACCTTACTTGCGCAAAACCCCGGCCGCAAAGTGCAGCTCCCTTTCTTTTTCGCGTCGATAACCCCCTTCTCGCACACCCCGACTTGTTCGCCCCCCCATCCTTCTGGGACTGCTGACTTCCCTCCATTCGCTGCGGAAGCAGTTTTCCCCCCCCCCTCCTTCTTGCATTTTTCTCTCCCAATCCCTTTTCAATCAATCCTTCCTTTTCCCCTGTTTTGTTGATCTCCGCTCTTTCTTATTCCCTTGATGCTGTCTTCCTTCCGGTTCCCGCGTAGTTTGGTCACACCAGTCCGGCGCGGCCTCGAATTTAATTCTCGCGTGCCTTATGTGCGTCGACCCTGTCCCCCTTTTGAGTGCGAGAGATGGTTTTTTCTTCCTTTTCACAGGCAAGCTCTTTTTTTTCCGGCGCTTGTTTTCCCTCCTTGAGCCTTCGTTCTTCAGTTCGTCACCTGGTCACTACGATCCTGAGTTCCCCGACGCTGCCTTCCCTAGGGCGCCCTTGCCATGTGGTTTGGCTAATTTCTTTTTTCCCTCAGCGCTGTGCAGTACTTCTTTCACTCTGTTTCCCCTTGATTTCCTAACTTTTTCTCTGATTCTTAGAACTTGAACGTGATCATGGAGAACCTTTTTTCCCCCGGTGGTTTCCCGTCTATTAAGTGAATGACTGGGATTCAGGTCCAATCCCCTCCCCCTCTTGGCTTACCTACCACCCCTTCCTTATTAACTTCCCAATAGAGAAGAACCCCTCGACTTCTCGTCCTTGCCGTCTTCGGTATTTGGGCTCCCTTTAAGAAGACTAAGAGATTACCTTTTCCGATGAAAGTTGTGTTGCATCAAAGGTTCTGACCCTCCCCCCTGTTGTTTTTCTTTCCTCCTCCCTTTTTGGGTTTAAGATGCATCCCAAGTCTTTGACTTAACCCCTTCAGCGTGTTTTTACCCCCCCCTCTCCTTCCCTCTGCGTATTGCACGACCCATCTTTATCACGGGGCCCAGTTGAGGTATTGAGGAGGATACAGATCCATCCCCCCCCCCCCCCTCTTCCCCCCTTTCCAGATTCGCTGCCACGTCTGTTTCTCCATTAAGGATTAGAAGGAACCCTTTCGCTCTCATCAAGACCGGTCCGGTTCCCCACGTGCATATCTAGCAGAGGTAGGAATCGGGAAAGACTTTTCAGAGGTGGTATTTTTGTTTGTTGTTTTGGTGGGGTTGGTTGGGCCGTGTGGGGGTGGGCGTGGGGGTTTTGTTTTTGTTTGTTTTTTCTGTTTCCCTTTTTTTTTTGTGTGTGGGGTGTGTTTTTGGGGGTTCTGTTGGGGGTTTGTGTTTGTTGTTGTTTTTTTTTTTTCCTCTTTTTTCTTAGTTGTTTTGGTTCCCCCTTGGGGTGCTGTGTTTGGGGTTTTTTTGGTTTTTTTGTTTTTTTGGTTGTTTTTTTTTGGTGGTTTTGGGTTTTTTTTTGTGTTTTTTGTGTCGTTTTGTCTTTTTTGTTCGGTTGTTTCTGGTTGTTGTTGGGTTTTTTGTGGTTTTTTGTTGTTGGGGTTTGTTTTTTGGTGGGTTTGGGCTTGTTGTGGGCTTGTTGTTTGCGTGGTTTTTTTTTTTTTGTTTTTTTTTTTTTTTTTTTTTTTTTTTTTTTTTGTTTTTTTTTTCTTGTGTTTTTCTTTTTTTTTTTTTTTTTTTTTTTTTTTTTTTTTTTTTTTTTTTTTTTTTTTTTTTTTTTTTTTTTTTTTTTTTTTTTTTTTTTTTTTTTTTTTTTTTTTTTTTTTTTTTTTTTGTTTTTTTTTGGCGGTATTTCCCTGATGCAATAGACATGGGGGTTTCCCCTCCCTTGTATTCCGAGCCACCGTTTATGACTTTCTTTTTTAACCCGATTATGATTCTCTCCCCCTGAGTTCTGTCGGTCCGGCATCGTTCTAGCTGGAGGCCACGTATTTGGTAAGTTTATCCAAATGTCCTCTTTACGACCCCGATGGCTTTACCAATAGTTCTTGCGGAGCCACCCGCTTTTTTCTTTCTTTTCTGTGGCATCGGTCGTTCTCCCTATGTTTTTCGCGGGAAGGAAAATTTCCTTTTCTTGACGAAGTGCGCTGATGGCCCGAGCAGGTTAAAAACAACGGCCGTTTCCTTTTTCCACATACTCGTGCTTGCTAGGATTTGTCTTTCCAGTTTCCTATTCTACGTATTCATCCAGGTCTTCAATCTTGTTTTTGAGTTAATACGGTTTCATAGCGGTCTCTCGGCGATTTATACCCTACAAAATCTTCCCTGCAATTTCGTCACGCTTTCCCTCCCCTAGCGTCCCCAGTTCCCTTTCCTGGATGCCACGCGACCCCCCGAATACGCAGAACCCTTGCCTCTTTTGCCAGAATTCGTTAACGTCCTTTTCCCCCAACCATTTTCATTTCTCCCTCGATCCTTAGTTTCCCTGCCATGCGGGTACCGTTGCGACCCACGCCAAACCTTAAATTTAAACTGCCTTTCCCCCCCCCCCCAGAGGCCTTGAACCCCGTCTTTTCCCAACTCACTTGCGACCAAGCGGCTAAATGTAAGCCGCCCCGGTTCCGAGAGACGCCCGACTACAGAGTTTTGAAAAGTGAACTAACCCCCCCCTTTTCCCCCTTCCGCAATGTGTGGCAATCTCTTGTTCGACCCATTTCTCTCCCAGCTCCCTCTCAACTTCCGGCTCCCTCGCGTGCTCTAGTGACGGCATCCGTCTTCCAGGGACGAAGTGGTCTTCTCACTCAAAACGCCTGACTTCCCCTTGGGAAAAAGTTCTCGGTGGCCCCCCCTCGAGTATGAGCCTTTCAAACTTTTTCTCCCCTAGCTCAGCCTTATTTAGAAGTTACTTCCCCCCTCCCCGTAATGCAGGAGCTGAAACCCTTTTAGTTAGTTGTGATCCCTCCACCCATGAGGCGGGCCCTCGATTGTCGTCAAGAATAGCAAGAGATCCCCCCCGTATCTTTCTTTTTTCAGCCTGTGGTCAAGGCCGTCACCCCTGGGGCGCGATGGGGCAGAACGAGAGTCGTGGTTCAAGGGTGGCTTCCGTTGTCTTTCCCCCTCCCCTTGATTATTTTTGCTAACCTGAGTACCCCCTCCAGTCTCTAAGTCACCCCCGGGGTCGGCGCGATGCAAACGGGTTTAGGCAAGAGAGTTCGGAGGAACTGTCCCCTATTGAAAGTTCCAAAGGGGCACGATTTTTTTTTTGTTCAACTGCATTTTGAAGGTTATACGATGTACTCCTCCCTGGGTATAATAAAAGGATAATAGCTTCTTTCCGCTGGATTCCCCCAGGGCCGTCCTGCTTCTCTTCCTCCTGCAAGCTCTCATAGCGTCGACACTTTTGCCGGACGGTAAAAAATCCTTTTTTTTTTGACTTGATCTTTCCTTTTCCGCTTTTCCCCGTGTTAACGAGCGTGAGTACTTGGACAACCCAGAGTCCTTCTTTCCTTTCTCTCCCCACACTTTCTTACTAGTTTGATTTTATCTTCTTTTCCTCTACTAAGTTGTGTGGTCGAGATTTTCAGCCCACTCGTCCTCACCCTCATTGGTTTTCCATCCAGAAGATTACAAGGCTCCATTTTTGTGCTTTCCCTGCCCACGAAACACCTTGAGCGCCCATTCACTTTTCCCCTTCCCCCCCCCCCACCCTTCGGCTTGTCCCTCCTAAGAAAAAATTGCCCTGATGATCGTTACTACTCTTGCAGTTATTCTCAGGCCGCATTCCTCCGGGCACTGCAGAGATAGTCGATATCCTCTTGCCCCGGAGACCCCCCTTAGTCGTCACAAGATCCCCCTTAACATTCTGCACAGAAACCCACTGTTTCCTTTGGCCCAGTTTTTTAAATACCTCATTGTAGAATTGTCTACAGCGTTCCTCCACGACACCTGACCGTGGGGCTTCTCTCCCGCACCTTTCCCCGTTCCTTGAAGCGTCGTTCGAAACGCATTTCTTCAAAGTAAAGTTCCCGTTTCTGTAACCAACTGGAATCCCCCAGTGCAAAAGACATTAATTCTCTTTGTCGACCCTCCTTTCGCAGTCCCAGTGACGTCATTGTACTGACTTCTTGCAAAGCCCGCGTGCTTTTCCACTATGAACTCCCTCTTGAGGCCCGCCTCATAGTGTATCTATCTCCACCGACCGTCTAACCAGGGTTGTACGTCCTCTTTGGTGCCTTTCCTTCTCACACTTCGAAGATGCTCACCCGATAAGGATACCCGCTCGTGCCAAAAGGCTTCTTGTCCCCCTTCAACACTTCTGTATTGGTTCCCTCCCACAGCCAGGGCCCTCCCCCTTCACTAATTGAGCGAGCCTATTCTCCCCTTCCTGCTGCTTCCGAAATTTTTCTCCCCAAACTTTTGCCAGCAAGTCAACAAGTGCGGAACTCAATGTTTCCTTTTTGGGACTCTTCTCAGTAATTCTGTCTGCCTCCCTTTTCTCTTCAATTTCGCTCCGCTTGTCGTAGGCATTCCTTATTTCGGATTTTTCTGACTTCTCTTCACCCCCTGTTTTTACGTCCTTCCTATTTTTCATGACCTTTGTAGCGCCCTCCTCCTCTTAGTCGAGAGAACTCATGGGATAGGGTCCCTTTCCCTTCGCGGCGGGCAGAGGCCGTTTTGGGAATTTGGTTTCGTCTTGGAACTCCTTCCTTTCCATTTCTCTGGTGGCCATCTATTTCCGAACCTTGGAGCCATTTTTGCCGGTTATCTCAGCAGAACCTCCTCTTTTACACCGGAGCCCATCCAAAACCAAGATTGCGCAACGGGAGCAACTTCGCCGCCGAGGCTTGCCACCTCGTACGCGATCAGTATTTTTTACGCACAGATTTTCGGTGTTTGTGCCACCCGGCTGCGTGCGGCAGAAACGGCCCCTGTCCCGCAATTCATTTTTTCTGGACCACTGGCTGCCCCCCCATGCCCGCCACATATGGCAGCCCCTTTCCCTTAGCGCCTCCCATAACAAAGTTATGGACATCAATCCCTATTTTCAAACAATCTCTTTTTCGAACCTTTGGAGTACAATCTCTACACCGGCCTCACACAGTTAGACGCTTATTTTCAAACGCTGAACTGAGCCGCCCATTCAATCGCGAGCATCATCTCTTGCAAACTCATCTTTTTCCCTTGTCTTTCCCTCTTCCTCCCTGCTTTGAATGCCCCTGTCGCTGATAGTCAAGTTACCCCACACTGCCGGCAACTGTGTCCGCTCTTACATACAGGTTCCGATATTTCCCGTGATTCCCCCCCTTACTGAGATTGGCCTCTCCCCCTCCTCGAAGGTCCTTCCAATGTCGCCAAAGAGTGGCTCCTGGCAAGTATCAAGCTTCGGGGCGGGCGTTCACCGGCCTCCTAGGAACTCACCAACTGGGTCCGAGTCAGAAGTTCTCCCTCTGTTCGTTGCCCGCCGGAAAAGCAAAGTGTCATGCCGGTTTTTCCAGACCCTCTTCCCTGAAGCACTATGATTGGTTTTGTGCCGCGGAAAACCCCACGGGTATGCGGACGAGACAATTGGTTTAGTCCGTGAACTATCCGGATCTGCCCCACAACGCCGGCCCTTCCAGGTAATCTTTTTCTTTCCTTCTTGGCTTTCCCGTTGCCCCCCTCCTAAAGTATTCACTTAGTATCTCTCCCCTTGCTTCGCGTCTTTCATTCCTCCCGTTTTCAATTCACAAAATATGTTCCTTGACATTTAATACCGTCTATTCTCCCCGGACCCCTTGTAAACAGTGTCTTCCACCTCAAGTTGTCGGTGCGTTTTCCTATCTCCTCCTTAGCGTAGCTCCGTTTTTCCCCTGTTCTTCCGTCTTTCCTCATTTGCAGCGCCCCCCCCCTTAAATCTTTCTGCACCACAACATCCGCGGGAACTCCTCTTTCCCCTTTTGAAATGGCAGCTGGTACTATCGAGTGCTTTTTTACTTTCCTCGAAGGCCCGAAGATGTTTTTCCCGTTCCTTTTCCCACTTCGCAAAGCAGCTCTTGCATTTTTTCCTTCTCCTGTCTGACCTGAACCCCCCCACCTCTCTTTCGCACGACCTTTTTTTTCTCCCCCCCCCACCTTTCGCTGGTGTCTCTTATGATCCGCCACCGACTTGTCCGCGCCGCCTTTCCTCATCTGCCGAGTTCCGTTTCGTTTTTCTCGCCATCATCAAAATGTAGCTCCCCCCAATCTCTCCCTCCCCCCCGTTGTGTTTCCGCAGCTCTGGAATTTTTTCATCATGATGAGTTTTCCCCGACGGAACCGCGTCAGATTCTTTTTTTCCCACATGGCCTTTCGCTTCAGGGCAGGCGTAGCCTCCCCGCTCCCGCGCCCAGGTTGGGGCGACCCGTTCCTTTTTTAGATCTTTTTTTTTTTTCGCAGTTTTTCCCCACCCCCCTTCAGTGCTTCTGTCCCTTTGCGGTCTTTTTTTTGCGTCCAGTCACGGGCGACTCGCCTCTTGTAAGGACGCACCTGGTTTTCATTACTCGCTCCTTTACCCCCCTCTCTGTGGTCCATTTCTCTCGGTCCTCGCCGGATTGTGTATGGCCACTCTTTCTTTTGTTCCTCCCTTTTGCATTACTTCTGAACTACGTTTAGCCCTGGATGCTAACTAAACTTTTTGGGAAATCTTCATCCTCGATTCATGTAGACCTGTTTTTAAAATGTGTTCCCTGGTTCTTTCGACCTGCGGGGACCTGGTACCATTCTCCCCGACTGTGGATGAACCGGAGGATTCCGGCCCGATCGCGGAAGTACACTTGTTTCCCGCCCTTCCGCTTCTTTACTCTTTTAGCACTACGAAGGACCATGTTCCAAGACTCTTCCCCTTGGAAATTCGGTGCATCCGGCTTTTTGGTTCCTTCGGAAGTTCACTGTGAATCCCCTGTGGTTGCGCTGTCGCACTTGGGGTTTTTCTTTCTCCTTTTGACGATCCTTCTTAAAGTGCTCTTTTGTCGGTTTCCCCCCCACCCCTCTCCTGGATGAGTCCCTTTATGGCAACCCGCAGGTCGGTTTCCCTTCCTCTCGGACCAAGTTGCGAGGGATCTTGGCTGTCCCTTTGCTCCGATCCCCGGTCGCAAGCGATAACTTTCCCCTCTCGTTCCTCTTTTTTTCTCCATTTCCTGGCTTCTTTTCCTGGTCCCTTCTTTCCCCCCCTCCAGCTCTGCGGACGTGGGATTTCAATTCCCTCTCCCTTTTCTTAAGAGCGGACGCCAGGTTCCCCCCCCTCCCGGTGTGCGTTGTAGTTGTGCCGAAGACTTCCGCCTTTTTTTTTTGCGTCCACCGTTTTGTTTTTTGCAATAGAGCCCGGGGCTCTTTTTTTTTTCCAGCCCGATGATGCCTCCGCGTTCATTTCTTTCCCCTTGCATGCGTTGTTTACTAGCGGTTCCAAGTATTTGGTACGTGTAGATCTTTCCTTGCCTGCCAATTGCCCGACCCCCTCTCTTTTCGGGATAGTTATTGATGGTTCTTTCAGCTTTTTTCTTTTTTCATGGAACTCTTCAGGTCGAAATCTGTTTTCTTTTACTCAAAAAATTAATTTTTGACCGTCTTTGTTCCCCGAGCGGTTTCCCCACACCAGGCACTTTTTGGAAGTAACCAAGACGATTTCGCGGACGGATTTGGCAGACCAGGGCCTCGGAGGCGCCGTTCCACGGAGTAATATTGTTAGTGAAGAATGTTAAAGATGTTGGGTATCTCCTTTCTATATCCCAGTTACCCCCTCTGGTTAATTACGTAATGGCGGAAACCGAGTGAAGAAAGAAAGAAGTTACCCCCATCAACACGGGGTCCCCCAACCCAAAATCCACGGTACTTTCCCATTTTTTTTTGTTCCAACCTTTCGCAAGTTCCATTGACTTTTCCTCCCTCCCGCGTACCAAAGACTTCCGAGGACACCTATGTAGCCCCTCCGCTCTGAACGAGAATATTCACTTCAGTCTCCTTTCCCTTTAGTCAACGCAATGGGCGATACAAAGTTTGCATGACCCCCTGAAGGTGACCGGGACAAGCATTTGCGTTCTTCCCCCGACCCTATCTCACTGCGGACAAGCGGCGTTAAGCTCTATCCCAGTTCTTTCGGCTTGCGCCTTAAACTGAGCCTTTGAAACGTGACCTTACCAGTTCTTTCCTCCACTGTGAGCCTATGTGCAATCTCGTTGTTCGTCCAGATTTTCGAGTCATTTAATCGCTCCAATTCTGACTCCTTTCTAAAGTTCCTTTTTTACTCCTTCTTCTGCTGGTTTTTCTGGGACTTCTTTCCTCCCCCCGAATTGACTAAGTTGCCGGGGGTACCAGCCTTCCCTTTTCACGTCGAGGTCCCTAGCCCGGATATTTCTCGTTGCTTCGCTCTTTGAGCCCGGCTTCCCCGCTTTTCTTCCCGAGACTCCAACCGTTGAGCCCTCCTTTTTTCCTTCTCTTGCCCGCCCCGTGAGGCGGGTCGTTATGGCCTTCCTCTCCCTCCAAATTGTTATAAGGTAGCAGGGTGAGCATGGCGTCAATTTGACGCGCCCCATTTTTTTTTTCTCTCCCTGAATCTTTTTGGGTGGCCCCCTTTTCCCCTTTTGAAAATAACCTTTCTTGGGACTGTTCATAAAATTCCCGTTCCGTCCTCCTCAGCCCCACTGGTCTCTTTGCGAGAGGTTATTCCACGGGCTTTATTTGGATTACGATTCTCAATGACCTCTTTCCCAGTTCCCCCTTACACAACGGGTGCAAGTCTTTTTTTGTTGTCTTTTTCCCTCCTTTTTACTTTCCACCCTTGCTACGAGGACGTCCTCCTTGTTACGTCTATCGACTATGCGCTTGCAGCATTTTTCCCCAGTGAGGGGAGTTGTAATGACGGCCTGTTACCCTTTCTGCCTTCCTCTCACGAGCTCCGACCCCAATTTTCATTTGGATCGGTCCCAACCCTCCTTTGTTGCCTGGATTGGTAATGGGTGCTTGTTCCCTTTTTGAGGCGGGTCACACCGAGATTTTGGTATTCTTACTTTCATTCCCCCGCACAGGTGAG
>Ga0179593_1319861_pt1 | contig 12795 bp, 11 predicted proteins | sample CZODoug2_1_08_16_FD_185931 | JGI IMG/M metagenome (GOLD analysis project Ga0179593, IMG submission 185931) | Vadose zone soil fungal communities from Angelo Coast Range Reserve, California, USA - CZODoug2_1_08_16fungal (PacBio error correction) | ecosystem: Environmental > Terrestrial > Soil >... | reverse complement strand
GAGACTATCACGCTGAATCATGCGAAACCGGCTGCGCTTTTTCCTTTCTTTCAAGTTGGACGTTCTGATTATCTGTTTGCTACTGACCCCACGTTCCTGACTTTCCCTCTTACGTAAGGAATAAACCAAAGCCCTTTTTCGCGCCTTCCTTTCTTTTGATGTCCTCTGAGACGACACCCTGTCAAGCCTTTTAATGATAATGCTTCTATCAGTCTCTGGGCCACTCATCGAGAAATGTTTTCTTCGCCTCTCACGACGCTCTTATCTGCCCACGACACCCTCATAAAATCTGCTTGGCGGACCTTTGATAAAGAAAGGGGGAAAAACCTTTTATCCCGACAGGTCTTTTTCCTCCTTTCCCTCACTTAAACAGTTTCTTTCCTTTTCTCTCACCGTTCCTCCTGGTTTTTCATAAGAAACTTGGTCTCTCCGCCTAGCCTTCCGGGATCTTATTTCCTTCATCTTTTGATGTTGGCGCGGGTATTCTTGACCAGCTTCCCGATTGTGAGCTTCTTCCGTTGTTGTGGGGCTCCAGTTCCCCTCCTCCCGATCAGTCCCTCATGCGTCCCTATTTCCGTTCTCCGTTGTCTCCCTCCCACACCTGGCCTCCTTGCACCCCTGCGCCTTTCATCCGATCGCGTGCGCCCCCCCCTTCCTCAACAACATTTTGGACGTGTTCCCCCCTGGGTTGCCAATTTTCACCCGCCGACCTTTGCCCTCCCCAATGGCGCAGCGCCACATCAGCTTCACGCTCTCTCCCGATGGTTCGTGACCTTTTTGGCACGTTTTGTCTTCACTTTCTGTCTTGGGAGTGTCCATTCCACGACCGCCGTCGAGTTTTCTCGACATTTCCACCTTTTTCAACCCACTGCCCCTTCTTTCCCTCTAACGCCCGGTTTTGACTTCCGGCATCCGGGGGGTTAGATTACGGTCCGCCCAGTTGACTCCATTCTTTCCGGATTACTCAACCAGCATCCTGCCCTTTCCTCAGGGTAGCGTCCTTTCCACACTGTACTTCTTGCCACTTTTTCTTCTCTCCAGCAGTCTTTTTTTTTTGATCTTTTCACGGCGGGTTGTCTACAGGAACGCACTGTCGCCTCAGGGGTTTACCAGCCTGTCCCCCTCCCAAGAACCATCTCTTCCATCGAGTTGCACCCGCACATCCCTCCTTTTATGGGTCGGCTCCCTTTGTCCAGTCGCTTTTTTCTCCGATGAATAACATCAGCCAGATGAGTCACGTTTGCTTCAGGTTTGACTTTTTTCCAAACTGCACCTATCCCCCCTTCTCTGCTGTGTCGCTCCCCACGTCGAGTTGGGGCAACCTCCGTAGACAAACACCCCCAATAAGCTTATCGTCCTACACCTCCCCTGATCCCGTTGCTGTTTGACGATTCACTTTTACTTTCATTTTTTCTCTCGCCTTCAGATGGGTGGTGCTCCTTTGATTTCCACCCCACGGAGAAGGAAAGCCCACCTCTCTTCTCTTCCTGTCGTCAACCCCTTTTTGTTTCCCAGTTTGTCCGACGATAGCCGATTGGCCAGGCCTGGCCATCTGCCTTACTTCGCTCCTTCTACCCGAGGAAAGGTGGTTTAACCGTTCCCTTCGTGGGTATGGACTTCCCACTCTACGATGCTGGCCTGCGTGTCCCCTATACGCTGACTCAGAGCGCCATTCCATCCGCTGTTTGGTTGTGACTTTCTCCCCCTCCCCCTTCCCCTGTTTGCATTTGACTCACCTTGTGCTATCATCTGTTTCACTCGGTGTCAGATCAACGTCTGCACTGAGAATTGGTGGGCGGCACTTCTATGTCCTCCTTCAATCCAGAGAGACGTTGGTACTTTTTCTTTCCCCCCTTCCTTTTTAAGTCCGGCAACCCCAACCCTCCGGCTGATCTCCGCCCCCCATTACGCCTCCTGGATTTTTCTTTCGGACTATCGGGGTTTCCCCCGAAACCATTGCTTTACTTTTCTTCCTCCCCCCCTCCTACATCCCCGCCCTAGGTTCCTCCTAGGTTCGTGCTTCTGAGATAAGGGTACCCCCCATCTCTTGCTTACTCCTCTTTTTTTTTTTCTCTCTCTTCTGGGTATGATCCACGACAGAACCCCCCCTCGGAGCACTCCTAATCTGAGTTCTGGGTTTCTTCGGAGGTTTGAAGGTTCGGTTCCCCCCGTCGCCTCACGGTCCCAAATACAGGCCTAAGCCCGTCACGCGGAGTTAACCACGATGCTATAAGGAACTATTCTTCCTAAACCCCCTCCCCCCTTGCTTCACTTGCCTTCACTGCGGTACATCGCCGTTTCTTTCTGCCACCAACTTCTGCTGTACGTGATCTGACCCCTATTATTAAGTGACACGATTCCTCACCGGGTCAAAATATTAAGGGCTGGGCTTTTTCCTATTCATACGGCCCCCATCTTTTCCTCCTCCAAAACTTTTCTGCGATCTTATTTTACATTACAGTTCTCCAGCCGACCATCCGTCTTTCTGAGTGAAAGACGCTTCCCCCCCTCCCCTCTGTCCCTGCCCCTCAAAAATACTTAGTACTTATTCCCTCCTCATTCCTTTCCGATCTGGTCTCCTACGTAGCCTATCCCACCTGCTCCAGGGGCTGCTGCCTGAGCAGCATGGGGATGTCCAGTCCCATGCTTTTAGACGGTTGACTGGTTTTGAAAGACGCACCCTTCTTTTCCCGTTCTCCTTTTCCCCCAGATAACCCTTTTTCCTTAGGTTCCCGCCCCCTCCACTTCATCTTCGGGAAGGCCCCTTTTTTAACAAGTTTCATTTACTCTCTATGGTTTTCTGATTGATGTCCAATGCGTTTCTCGACGAACAGATCATCTACTGGGGTGACTGATCTTTCCTCTACGCTTGATTCAGAAGTGAGTCTGTACGCCCCCTGAAACCTATGACTTCCCCCCCCTTCGACCCTCGTTAGTACCTTTTCGCTCCCACCCACCGTGTACTGCTGCCGTTGCCCTACTAGGCGAAGAGCTGTTTGTTCTTGGGCTTACTGCTCCGAGCCTTTTCTTTTCCGTCCAGGACCCCTTCTTTTTAAGAGCGCCCCTCACTTCTTCGAATCGCACCCCCATTGACATCGGTAATTAGAGAGTTATAGCCACGTTTCTGAATTCACCTTCGATAGGTAAATCTCTCGGGTCCTCGGGATTTTTTCCCCCCTACGACCACTTACCTCCCCCTCTGGTAGTAACAACTTGAACGTGACCCCCCGATCAATGATTAACCGTCACCTTAATTGTTGATCAGGGTTTTCTCTTTTTCCCATTCCCTGCACCCGCTCTTTCCCGTGTGATGGCCTGCTCCAGTCACATTCTTAGCCCACTTTAAAACCAAGTTGAGTAATGTTCTGAGTTCGTTTTCTGACCTCTTTTTCCGGTACTTTTTTTCCTTCAAATTTACGTTGTGACGATGGCACCCCCCCCCCCCCCAGGCCTGTTGACCCAGCTCCCCATCCGTGGTGTTGCTGACAGTGGATTCACCTCGATTCTGACCACCACCCACCAAAACCCCTTTCTTCCCTCCACCATTTTTGAAGAAATCGTCCCATCCTGACGGGCTTTCCCTTTCCCCCTCAATGCTTTGCCATCTCGCAGTGTTCTCGAACACTTAGACCGGAGATTGGGGTCTTTTGTAGGAAACAAAACGAACGCGACGCCCCAATAAGCTTTTTTCTCCCCGCGCAATTCCACCCCCTGCTTATTCCCAGCCCCCCCCTCCCCCTTATGGCGTCTAGACCCAATTATATGATGAACCATCCTTCCGGGGTCTAGTATTTAAAGCCGTTCAAGGTTTCGAATATTATTCGCTGTTCTACCAATTTTCCTCTGTTTTTGAATCCCTGCGGTACAATCCCGGCCTCCGCTGAAGAAGATTGATTCTGGTTAGTGATGTCAGGGAATCGACCGTCCTTCCCCCTTTACTTTAGTGCAGAAACACAGACGGTTCTCAGCTGCTTTCATCCCTTGTCCATCCGTCCTCGCCGTCCCCGGCTGTTGAACCAGATTTCCCTGGTGACTCATAAAAAGTACAAACTCTTTTCGATGTCAGGGATTTTTTTTTGGGATTAAGTCTTATGCTTATCCGTTTTTTTTTTCTTAGCCAAAGGACTCTCAGTCGGATTTAAGTCTCTTCCCTTCATCTACAGCGATTCCCTGAATGACCTTAAATTCCTCATCTCATCTTTCCCCCCCGTGTTTGTTTCTCTCTTTAGGAGATCTTCTTGTCCTTTAGTAGCGTCCTCGATCTTACCCTTCCCTCAGGATCGACCGTCTATAGTGTCTTACCCACACCCTGACGCCGATCAAGACGTCCCGGTTCCCGGCCCCCAGCAGCCCAGACCCAACACTCCGCAGACTGACTTTTTCTTGAGAAACATGAGTCTTGTCAATCGTTCCTGCTCCCTCTCCGCTTTTGGGCAACATCATTCTTCTTGTCAACGTCGGGTGGCCCGTTCTTCCTCTTAACCATGACGGCAGTAGGTCCCCATCACGACCCTCTCCCCTTCCTTGCTCGTCGTTCCTCTTTTCCCCCTCCCCTGTTCTACCCAAACAGCAATTTTGTATCCCGATCAGACTCGACGTCGGTTTCCTCCGTCTTTCCTTATCTCCACCCTTTGTCTCTTTCCTCCATATTCATTACTTTCAATAGAGCTCCCGTTCCTCTGGTGACCATTAAACGGGTTTCTTCCTCGTACTGCTTTCTTTCTCTTGACTACTTTGGTTTCTTTTTGGGGGGTCTCTGCCCAAGCTCGAGTAGCGTCGGCTTTCTTTTTTGGCTGGCGAACAGTGTCAACCCCCTTAGTATAAAAAACGTGCCCGTGGTTCCTTTTTCGACCTCCCCCCTTTTTCGTCTCTCGGACTCACCTTCTTTTACACTTTGCAGGGCTTGGTCCCAATCAGATATGCTGGTTCGTTCTCCATTTACCCACTTTCGTGGTCACAGCCCCTTAGGTGCCACCCCTTCCCCAACTGCCTGCCCCTTTGAAGTCCCCACTGTGGCACCGTCACACATCTCTTTTCCCACGTTCGAAGTTCCCTACTCTGGGGCCCGGGCTCCCTTTCCTGCTTTTGCAGCCAGTCACGACCTCCCTTCTATGGTCTCTCTTTACACCCTACTACCCCTGTCTCAAGCTCGGTCCCTCTCCATTTCAGTTTACGGTCCGTCCTTCTTCTTCTTCCCTTCGCTTGTATTCCCCTCCGACTTTGATTTCCCTTGGTTCGTACTTCCCCCCCACTGGCACTCTCATTGCCAGATTCCTAGTTCTCCGGTAATCCCGCGCATTTCTTTTTTCCCCAAGGGGTTCCCTCTCCCCGCGAATGGTCGTTGTTCCCTGGCTCTCAACGGCGGGTTCCTTGAACGTTCCCGTCCCCTGTTCTGCAGCCTTTCGGGACCAGCCCTGGACCCCAGAATAAATAAAAAGCTTTTCGCGGCATCTTTCAATTTTTTCTCCTCCCCTCCATTTGGAATGGTCGGCCCCCCTTGCCTTCCATTCGGTTTAGTACAGGGAAAGAGCCCCTCAACAGTATTCTTTCTAACCGGGGAGTCTCCTTATGGTCCCCCTTCGGAAGATAACCTGATCTCCAATCGTCTCTTTTTTCTTTCCGTCTTACCCCTGTGGGCACCACCCATCACGTCCCCCACAAAAACCGAGACCCTTCACAAGATCGTTTAAGTCTGGTCATCCACGATCCCTTTCTTTTCTGGACGGTGACTTCACGTTTTTTCTCCTTCAAGTTCACTACTTCTTCTGCGCTCACTGGAGTGCACCAACCCGCAATCTTTATGTCCCCCGTCAACCAGAGTAGTTCTCTTCCTTCCTACACCTTTCTCGGTTCCTAGTCGCCCCAGTATACGGAACTCCCTATGGGAGTGTATCCAGTCCCCTCTGAACCCCCCCTCCTAGGACTTGGTATCCGAGGGCACTTTCTTTGGTGGCCCCTCGCGTCACCCCACTCCTCCGGCTGAGGAGTGGCGGAAGGTACCCCGGCGCCTTCCCCATCATCGCCGCAGGCCGTATGTAGCTTTCGTTCCAGGATGGATTCTTTGCACTGGGGCCTTAGATCCCTAATACAGTCCGGTTGCGGCCCACGTTTTCCCGGTTTATGAACTTTGTTAAGATCAACGTCTGCACTTTTGAGACTTTTTAAACTCGTATGGACGTTCAAGTTCCGCCATGGTTCTTTTGATGCCTTTCTTAAATCTTCCTAATTCCCCCCCACCCGGTCCGATGTCTTCACCTTTGGACATCCGCTGGACTTTTCCTTTTATTCCATGGCTGTTGCGGGAGCCCTTCTCTGGGGAACTCCCACCTTTTAGACCCTTGCCGACCCAGACTCCTTTTTTCCTCTTGTTTTGAGTCTTTCCTTTTTTACCCCCATCCCTCTTCTCTTCCTTTTTTACTCTTCCCTTTGTGTGTGATCTCTGATGGAGGGACCCTGATCTCAGACCTCGGAGCCTCTGATTCTGGATCTTGTTTCCCTCGTATCACTTTTAGTTCCTATCGGCACACTGTCCTTTCCCCCATTAGCGGTAACTATGTCCGACTCATTCTTTTTTGTTCCTCCATCTGAAAGCCGTGCCAACGACCCTTCTCCCTTCACCGGTCTTCCCGGCCTTTTCCGCCATGAAACTGCGGACCGACGTTACTCCCTGCCTCAGTGATAGATCCGTCGACCCGATTTTCTTTCCTCCCCCTTGAATTTCTTCTTCTCGCATTTCTCTTTCGGGGTGAGTTTCGACCACCTGCTGACGGCCTCTTTTCCCCACAGACCTTCTGGCGCCGATTGATAGGAGTGTTCCTCTAGGCTCCACGACTCCCCTCACCCTCGGGTTTTCCTCCGCCTCCTTGCCTCCTTGTCAGCTTAAGTTTTATATGCCGTATCCATGGCCTGTCCACGGGTCCTAGACTAGCACCCGACAGTTTTGCTGATTTTCTGCTTTGGCTGTTTCCCCCTCAAATACAGACCTGCTGGTTGTGCCTGTTTGGGGACTTCTTCTCCGTCCGAAGAATTCGCGCCTAATCCGGTGACACGTTCCTCTTTCCCCCCTGAACTGATTCCGTCACCCCCCACCCCCCATACGGTAGCAAGAGGTTGGTGTCTAGTTTTTCTTTTGTTTCAACTCCGTTTCTTTTCCGAACACTACTTCAGACTTTGATATTGGTTACATACTCCTTTTCTTCAGAAGTGATCTAGTTAGACACTTTTCCTCCAAGCTTGACCATCTGGCTTCTCTGCTTTATTACCTAGGACTAAAAATGGTGTCCAATTTAACCTCTTGCCTTTCCCCTTCCAAGTCCTCTAGCTGTATGTGCTTCTTTTTAATTTTCAGGGATGTCCCTAACGGCGGCGACATGCTTTCCCTGTCCCCCCTGAACCCCTCCTTTTCCTCTCGTCGACCATTCGGAATACAATGACATCTCCTGGCTTTCTCTCCCCCCCCCCCTGTAGTCTAACGCTCACCTCCGACCCCGGGAAATATGGCTAGTTTCTGTTTCCCAATTGCGTTCAGTCGTGGTTCCTTTGAACACATGGATTTTTCACCACTCCCCGTCCCTTCAATTCGCCTTTCACCTGACCTTCTTGCTCTTACCCCTCTCTGCCTGTCATGGAATGTCCCGAGTCGGAATACCTCCCCTCCCCTCGTTGAAGCCATTCCCCCAAAAACTTCCGTCCGCCCTGGCCCTTTCGGCCGTACGTCGCGGATTTATGTGTGATTTGAATGTTACTAACGGTGACTTTCCCCCCCCACCCCCCAGGTGCTTTTGTCTTGCAAATAGTTTTTTGCTTGAAGTTGGCGCCGCGATCTGTCTCAAGGAACGCGCAGTGAGACGCTCTCCCGACCGTGGTTTCCCCCAGTGGCCCCCCCTCCCCTTGATACCTCCCTTTTTTCTACGAACTTTAATAGTTTGGACCCCTTATCTTTTTTGGGCCTGGCTTCTGCCCCTTACAGACCATCGCTCCTTTTTCTACCCCCCCGAGCACCCCACCCTCGTACCTCTGATCAAGGGTTCCTCGATACCCAGTTTCTATTCTTCACCCATGCAAGGGTCTTATTAATTCAAGTTGCCTCTTTATCATTTTTTTTTTTTGATACCCTTGTTCTGGTTTGTCGTACCACAGTTTTGGAAAATCAGGCCCCTCCGCTGCCAGTTTGATTTTGAGTCCCCTCCCCCCTCCCCAGACGTTTCATCGCATCAACTCTCCCCCTGACTTGTCTCCGAGGATTTTTTGCCCAGAAGCGTAATCGAAGCCTTTTCGCCCCGTCCTCTGACCGTTTGCGTCTTTTTCATCAACACCCTCCAGACAGTTTTTCATTTCCAAGTTGCGTTGAACGTGTTGAAAGTCTGATCTTCGTCTGCCTTTGGGTTAGAACCCTTTGCTCCGCGGACGTCAGGCGTGGTCCTTCTGAACTCATCTCCTGAGCGCTACTGACTTTCTTGATCATCGTGATCTCTCATAATCTGAGATATCGCTCCTCCTGAATAAGTGCGAGTCGGTCCGCTTTCTATTTTTCTTAACTCGTTCTTCGCGCTATCTTTGGTAAGACCCCCAGTTCCTGACTCCAAAGTCTTTTTCTACTTACAAGGAACCCCTCCTGGTTTTTTCTCCTGTTTTCTTGTTGATTAGCGAACAGGTTCAATCTTTCCTTAAAGCTTTTCCCCCCCCCCCCCTATTTCCCTTTCTGTCCCAAATCATCTGCCTTTCAACCTGCTGGTCGGAGTTCTTTTCTCGCCTAGCACGAAGTACCCTCATCCCTATTTTTCCATGTTCGGCTTTCCTGCTTTAACAGTCCCTTTCTACACCCCTCGAATGGTATTCATCGGCTCTAGACCTGAGTCCCTCCCTTCCCCAAGCCCGGGACCCGTTTTCCTCTTTGTTTCAATACTCACAGGTCCTCCCCTCCCCCCCAACCCCTCTCTTGCCCTATCTCTAATTTGTGGAGAGAGGCGCATCGTTGAGTCGTCTCGGTCTTTTTGCTTCCTGACCCAGGCCCCCAATTCTGCCGGTCCTCAACACTGATTCCGTGGCTGTGTGCCCTTTCTCAGCCCACGGCTCCATTTTCCCAAGGCTTTTTTAGGGGACAATCCCGCGGTCGTTTTGCACTCCCACCACTAAGCCAACCCCAACACTCTTTGGGCCGGTAACGAAGGGGTGCAAATCTGCCCAAACCTTCATGTATGGACCAGTAACATTTACCAGCCCACTTTCCTCTCGTTTTAACGAGGGATATGGGTCCCATTCCCACCATTTGGTTTTGTCACGGCCACGTTGGTTCACTATTTTTGAGCAGGCAGTCACGAAGACGCTCCCTCTGGTCGGACATGGACACAGCAACTGTCTGACAAGATCGCCTCCCAATTCTCTCGTTTCCCCCGGTAGGGCACGATCGGGTCTTTATTCCGGTGCCTTTTCCTCCTAAGGGCGTTCCCGTGGTCGGACGACACTTCAGTACCGATTAGGTCGGTTTTCTCTGGTCGTTCGCCACACGTTTTTGGCTATGCCGCTACGGTCCTTTTCCATCCAATCCCTACTGGATTCCCTCCCCCAGGAGGTTTTCTTTGGTCCCGCACTGTCCCGCTCCTTTCTTGGAAAGCAACTTCCCAAGACAGTCACCTACTTTCCTCTTCGCCCGTTCACTTGAAAACGCCGAAGACTTGTTTCTTTCCCAAGGTTCCTCCCTTCGTTTCCCAGGACCTTCCAGCATCCTCCCTGATGGCAACGCTTTCCTCAATTTGCTTTTCCCCTCTTCAATATTTAGGGTTAGGAGTTCCCCCTCTTCCCCGTCTGACTGATCGTTTTTCGTCCGAGCACGAAGTTGTTGAACCCCTTTCAATCAGAGCAACCCCACAATGCTCTCCCATCCTCTTTTCCCGTGGGCGCGCACAGATTTACTTTCAGAACGTGAAGTCCTTTTTTTTTTTGATCGGACTTACCTTTCTCATCCTGACTCGGCCGTACCGGAGTGACCCACAGAAAATGAATTTTATGGACCCCTTCCCAAGATGTTCGGACAGCACTTGGATTATGACTATTCCTCTCCCTCATCTAGAGATCCATTCCTTTATTCCCCCCTTTTTCTATCCTTCCTTAAACCTGATTCTGGCAACAATTGTAGAATTTTCCCTAGTGAGTTTTTTTTTTTCACTCAGATTTTCGGACGTGGCTGACTTTCCCGGCTGAAATCCCTCTCTCTGTTCCTGTATTTTTTTCGGGACGTTTCTCCTTCCTTGCCGACTTCACTTCCCCTTGCGCTCCTCCGACAGTCCCTGTTTTTGATCATGGTTTTTCCGAGCAGGGTATAAACGTCTGCAAGCCTTTTTTCAAACTTATGTGCTTTTTTTACACCGACCACCTCCCCTTCAAGCTTTTTGTGTACTTTTGCGGGTTCGTTGCACTCCCCTTCCATACTCGCACCCCACAACTACCCCTGCCCTATGAACCTGTTCCTTGGATTCCTTGGGCGGGAGGCGTAGTTTTGTTCCAGTAACCATTTGCTTCCGACCGCCCCCCGAAGAAACCCCCTAAACGCCTTTAAGTTTTCTCCGTTGTTTGTGAGACGGGAAAAAGAGCGAAGAAGTGACGACGTTTTTTCCTTTTTCAGTCTCTTTTGCACACTAGCTAGAGAAGGGCCTGTTTTATGCTCTCGTTTTTTTGTTTTAGATGGATTTACTTCCTCACGCCCAACCCGGAGCAGCCTTAAGTCTTTTCTGCTTGTTTTCGGGCTCTCCCTTTTAGTTTGGTAAAAGCGCAGGCAGTCCTCCGTTCTCCCCCTATGAACATTCTTGCAGAACTCTTTCACCTTGGACAACGACACATAGCCCCCCTCATTTCCCGGACTGCCTTTTTCCTTTACATAGAATTATCCCGAACCCCCCAGTTCCCCAGACGTTGACTCCCTCTGATCGCAGGATCTCCTTTCAGTCTAGCTGACTTCCTGCTGACTTCCCCTCCTTTTCCGTAGACACCCTTCTTTTCGCGATTATTTTTTCATTCGCGGAAGTTTTCGACCCCCACTCCGCCCAGCCTTTCCTCCGCTTGCCCCGGTGTCCCGACACGAGGCTCGAAAAGTATGAATCGGGTCTATTCCCTTAGAGCCCTTTTCCCCATGGCACCTCTCCCTTTTGAGACTGATTTACGTCTCCCGTCGCACTTGTGCTTCGCCGTTCCTCTTCTTGTTCCCTTTCCCATCACTGCCCTCGACGGTGCCGTTGGGGTCGTTGAGCCGCCTCCTCCCTTCTGAAGCGTCTCCGATCAACCTTTTTTCCTCAACGGTCTCGTCCCTCCCTTTTTATCGTGTGCGTGCCGGGCCCTACGTGAGACCCTCTCTTTTTTGGTTTCCCACAACTTTTTAGAGTTATTGATTTGCCCCCTTTTTGTCTGAACTCTCGCGCGTAGATCTGGCTCCAGCCCTCTTCCTACGTGCGAGCGTGTTACGCCCCTTTCTCAGTGTGTTTGTTCCAATCTGGTTTCTGAGCACTCTTTCCCTGTAATGAACCAGCCCATGTTCCAGTGCAGGCCATATTCACCCGTTTTATCTGCTCACTTTTCCCCGAAGGCCTGCTGAAGATGCTAGTGCGGTCTTTGAAGGTCAGGGCTGTCATCCCGGCGTGCCATTGCGTCCGTCAGGGACGAGCCACTTTCGCCCCCCGTTATTCGACAATCGTACGACATCGGTCTTATCCCCCCCCCCCCTTCTTCTACCGAGCAGCCGACCTCGGAAATTTGGTCTAGGGTGATTTCGTATTCATGGGACGCATTTTTTAGCCAACCGTTTGTCTCAACGTGACTATACTCCCCTTTATCATCCCCGGCGTACCACTTGAGAGGAAATCTTTTTTCTAGGAGTATTTTCTGTCGATCCCCCCTATATCTTTTTTTTTCTGGCTTCTACAAGACAAAAGTCCCCCGTTTTTGCCGCCCAACCCACAAACCCCCCCCACCCCCCACCACCCCACCCCGGCCCCCCACCCCCTAAGTACTTCACCCCCTTTGCCCCTTTAGTGCTCTCATCGGCCAGCTGAGTCGATATACCCAGTTGATTGGTCACTGTAACCAGTTATCTCTTCGGTCAACCTTGGCCGTCCCCCAGCGACCCCTTCGTTGTTTTGCTGAGTTGGCGTCTTGATGACCTTCCTGGTACAGCGGTTTTCTGACGCCTGGCTCCGCCCTGTTTGCTTTTCGACCCCCCCGTTCCCAGCACGTTTCCTTTCGCAGTTGTCTGACACGGATTATTATGGTTTGGAAGCCCCCACCATTGACCGACGACTCTCACATCGGAGCTTGGTCTCGCCCACGCTCCACATCAACATTCGTCCGCCGCGTATGGGGAGACCCCCCATCTGAGGTGCCCCTGAGAAACTTTCTAGATTCAATGACGTTTGCTTCTTCCCCTTTCTTTCCGCCTGATCGGCAATTGCATTTGCCCCCTGGGTTACCAACAGTTTTGGCACCCCCGTCGCCTTAGATTTATCTTCGTGTGTCCGTTTACTCTATCGTGCGTTCTTGCTTCGAAATACACTGCCTCTTGCGTTTACGTTTTGATGTTTCCCTACCCAAGGGAACCCGAATCTTCTTCCGTCCCCCCGTACTTGACCGTGTTTGACATGGTGATCACAACGTACCTTATTGTTTAATTCCTCTTTTTGCTTTCCCCCGTCGGTGAACTTCTTTATACTCTTCAGGTCCCGTGGGTTCGGAGCCCCCACTTTTCCTGACTCTACGTCCGGCTTGAGTCCCCCCCTATCGAATCTTGAATTCCTTTCTAACTCCTTTTCG
>Ga0179593_1503160_pt1 | contig 12796 bp, 15 predicted proteins | sample CZODoug2_1_08_16_FD_185931 | JGI IMG/M metagenome (GOLD analysis project Ga0179593, IMG submission 185931) | Vadose zone soil fungal communities from Angelo Coast Range Reserve, California, USA - CZODoug2_1_08_16fungal (PacBio error correction) | ecosystem: Environmental > Terrestrial > Soil >... | reverse complement strand
TTGTGTTTTTTTTTCCCATTTCATAAAGAAGACATCCCTCCCACTCTTGGCAATTTAACCTTAGCCGCGTTCCTCTATCCTTGACAAATCCCTTTCTCGCTTCTTGCCTTGTATGCATTCCTCCCCAAGGAGGACAAATCACCCCTGTAACTAAGGCCTTTTCACATACCACCAGGAGGGCCCTGATTTTTCCCGTTGCCGCAGCTCCCCGTCCTTTCACCTTTTTTTCCGGCCCTGCTGGAAACTGTTTTCCCCTTCCTTTGGCGAGACCAAGGTGACCCCCCCCTTCCTGTCTCGTAGGAGCTTCGTTCCGGTTGCAAAATTTGGGTTTCGTTTCGGAGGAGTGCGCCTTTCCTCTTGTTTTGTCCCTTTCAATAACTAGGCTACACTCGTCCAGCGACGGTGCTCGATTCCTTAATAATTTTCCTTTCTTTCAAACCCCTTTGCCGGCGTTTTCAAAGACCCGCCGTGAAGTGCCTACTCCGGGCTCTTTACTCTCAAGCTCATCTCTCCCCCTCTTTTTTGCGTCACGCGGTCAACTTACCCTTGCAATCTCCATAAACGCCCGAATAGATAAAACGTCCCTCTTTTGATAGTGACCAACGCATCTCCTTCCTCTCCTCCCGTTTTTTTTTTTATCATCTCGCGGCTGGAAAAGGAAATCTCCCCCTTGTCTTTTTTTATGCTTGTTTGATCTTTGTTAGTGAAGTTCCCCCCACTTGATGTTTCCGTTTCTTATAGCCGCAAACACGGCATTTCCTCTGCAGACCTCTTCATTCTTACTTCCGTTTGTGCTACATTGTTTGCTGACATGTACCCTTAACGTGCTAAAATCGTGTCATCTGAACGCGGAATTCACACCCGATTCGAGTTCGCAGTTGCGTCCCCCCTCTTCCCTGATGAATTCGCACGCATCTCTGATCGCTTATTTTCCTAGTCGTACGATACCTGAGAATAAGATGTCTGGCTTTTGGGTACTTCCCACCCTCAGAAGGTTCCCCCCATTTTTCTTTATTGCGCCTGCTGTTCCCCCCTTCCCAACCTTTCGTTGATTTTTGGCCGACGTAGACGATTTTTTGTCTGGACGGACTGCTTTCCACTTGGTTTCCCCTCCTTGCGACCCATTCTTCCGCAAAGTTGCTTTCATTCAAGGGACGCGGCCCGGTTTTTCCCTTCCCTCCTGACAAGATTTGATTTGGGCCTGCGTTCTTGCTTCAACCCGTGAGCACCCCCATCCCTACTTTTCCCCTCCACCCTGCACCCTTTCATAGGAGCCAAGACCACCGCCCCCATTCTTATTCACCCCCGTTCGCTACGACATTTCCTCGCTCGTGATTTTGTCCCCGCTTCCTTTTATCTGCTGGGAACGCACTTTCATCACTCCCATGACTCCCTTTCTTTCCGCTAGTTCAAGTTTTCTTATCGGTCGGGTTTGGAAGACTTAGGCCCCGTGCATGGTTTCTTACCCATCTACCTTTGACGGTTGATATTTACCTCTGTGCCTTTAGTTTTTTCGGCTTGTCCCAAGTGAGTTTCGTCTTCCTTCTCCCCAGGTGTTTCCGGGTCCCCACATACCTCTACTCGATCCCCTCTGGGATTTTTTCGCTGCACGGTTCCCCGTTTGGCAAGCCACTCCCGACGTTCTCGTTCCTCTCTCTCTCATCTGCATCCCTGGCTTGTGGACCCGTTAAGCCTCACTACAGGTCAATCCCTGAATTCCGTTTTGAGAGGCGAGACTACCCGCTATCTACGATGACTTCTTCCCCATTCCACTCTTGTACACTCCCCCCCTTCATCTCCGTCCCGAGAAAGTGGCGCGGTAACAATTCCGTTTTCTCCCGTCCTTTTGTTGTCCCCCCCCCCCGTTCCTCCCTTTTCTCTGTTAGTTTCCCCCCTCCCTCCTGGGCCCCCACCAGTGTTGCTCTCTCTGTTCATGTTCCCACATGGTGCTGGACGCTTCCAAAGAGGAGTTGGACCACTCCTTGTCCTCTTTTCGACGTTACCAGCCTTTCCTTTCCCGTCCAGTTCTGGACTACCCCACCCCTCCAATCTTTCTTTTCTGAGTGAAAATTCCGGCACCCCTTCGATTTGAGTTTTGCTCCTGCTGTTGCCTCATGTCCCTGGGGCTATTCCGTCTTTATTGAACCCTTTTCTTATTTCCTTTTTTACTCACTCGACTACCGTCCACCCCCCCCTCATTGTCATCATTCGGTTCCAAACACTTTTAAGGCCTTACACATTTTAAACACTGGGTTTTTTCTTCTGAACAAATGGTTAAACTTCCTTTAATATGATTCTCTCCCTTCCGTTGTTGTTGGAGCGATCTCGTGGCCGCCCCGCCGCCCGGTTCTTCCCGGCAATGAGGGCCATTTCATGTCATCCCCCCTTTTTACCCCAGGCCCATCTTTTTCCCAGTGATCCTGACACCTTGTTTGTGACGCCCCTATATGGGAGTATCTTTTTTTCTTTGATTTTCTGAGTAAGCCCCAAGCCATCGCCGAATGATTTCGAAGATCCTGACGGTACCATTTCCTGTTTCCCACTCGTATACCCAATAAAGATCCGACCTTAAGTTTCCGTCCCCCTGTATGCATGATCCCCCCCTGGACACCAGGTAATTTGGCGCCTTGCCCCGTTCAAATGTTCTGGTAGGGCTGATGAGCGATTCGCACTGGGCGGCTGCTTTTTCTCTCCCTCTGAAACAAGCTCCATTTTCCCCAAGTAGAACCTGTCGTGGTTTTTTTTCTTCTTTTATTCAATTCTCCTTTTTTCCCCTCGCGTCCCAGAGAGCCCGTTGAGGCTGCGTTTTCCTCGACCTTCAAAAAGTCATCGACCCTTTTACCGCGCCTTTTCTGGTGTTACTTTCTCTGCCTGTATCGTTCCCGTATTTCCTGGCTCAGTTCCATGCGGTGATTTTTCTATATTTTTTTCGACTGCGATCTGCCTGCATTTCAGGCATTTGACTTGCTTCCTGCTTGCCACCCATTGTCAACCAGTTTCCTGATAATACCCCCTTTTTTATGTCGCTTTCCGGATTTTCGACGGAGGTTTCTAAAAGTCGGCCTGTTCCTTCCTCTAGTTTCCCCTTTCGCCTTTTCTATCGTTATGTTTGAGAAGTGACTCTTCCCCCCCCTTTGCTAGCCTCCAGACTAATTCCCCCTTCCCATGTTTTCCAGACCTGAAAGGGGCCTCTTGCACTCTCCTGAGATCCACGCCCTCCCCCTTCTAGATTTTCGATGGCAGACACATTGCCGGGGCCTGCCTCCCCTTCCCGCCCTCTTTCTTCCCCAAGCTGGGAAAACTTGCCGCTGCTCTCTTCTGACCCAAACAGCAACACCCCCCCTTTCTTCCAACCTCTTCACTTGAAACCCATCACGCAGCGCGGACCTTGTAAACCAAGTTTCCTTTTTAGACATGTGGCTTTTTTAGCCTTGTTGTGTCGTCTTGAGAGTGTGTTTTTCCTCCTACTAAAACTTTGATTTTTCCCTTTCCCTCGGGCGCTCTTTTTCTCAAAGGGGAGTGTCTTGCTTCCCGTCTCCCGTACTCAACTCCTGGTCTTTCGATTAAAGGGCTATGTTACTTCTCAATTGAGGAAAACCCACTGTGAAAAACTCGGTTCTCTCCGTGAGGTATCCGTCGGTCCGGTCCTGAACGCTTCTCTCACTTTCGGCGAATCCACCGGCCACTACCTCTTTGTCCCCCCTTCGCTTTGGCGGACTCCCAAAGCCCCAGCCCTCCCTAGTAGGATCGTCCGTGTCCCCCCCAACAAAAAAGGAAAGATCTCGCCGGTTTCTCATGTCCTTTAAGCTTTGTAAACCGTCCTCACCTCTTTCCCCGTGACCTTTCTGAAGATTTGGATTATTTTCTCCTTTTCTTTTCTTTCACGTTGTCTCCTCATTTTCTCTTTCAAGTCCACCTAAAAGATCTCTTGATCGATTCACTGCCGTCGATTCTTGCATTCTTTGCCTTCTTGTGGCGTCTGGCTCGCGTATGACTCCCCCAAATTCACCCAATTCCCCTCCACGCTCTGCTTTCCTTTCGATGGCCTTTATATTCTTCTTTTCACATGTTTCTCAGATGTTCGAGCCTGGCCCTCCTCTCGTCGACGTTCTTGGTCTTTCCGTTTCCAATTGTTGTGTATGTTTTCTTCGTTTCGGTTTTGACGCCCCACCCCACGAATATGTTTTTCTTTTGGACAGGAAATTAGATCCCGTCTGAACTTCGCATTTCGTTGGGGACGTCACCCTGCGCAACTGTACTGTTGCCCTCAAAGGGTCTCCCCTTCTTTCAACATGATAATCGCTCCCACAATTCCGCTTCTTTTTTCCGGCAGGCTTTTGTCCTTTGCCCCTTTCTTTACTCCCTAAAACCCCGCTATGACCTCGCAGTTTTTTCATTCCTTAACGCCCTACCCAGGCTGCTTCTGGTCTTCCAGCTCTCGAAGGGTGCCACCCTTGCTTCAGTCTGAATTGCTTTCGTGCAAGGCTTATGCGTGGGCCGCTTTCTGGGTCGGAGTACCTGCCTGCTTTTTCCCGTTTGTTTTCCTCGCTTGCGCCTTGCCCCAGCCAATTGCCTTCAGTCAGGGACCACGTGACCACTAGCGAAGCTTCTAGGTTTTTGAACTGCCCGGACCCCGGATCTTTGAGGAGATCCCGGCTGTCATAGGATTGATACCCCCGTAATACGAAACCACTTTTAGGATGACCCCCCCACTTCCGGATCCCCATCCCCGGGTTTTGATTTTAGAATGCAAGCCCATATACCATGCATTTCAATACCCCTTGTTTTCCTGGTTTTTTAGGCCATTTTTATTTTTTTGCCAAGGGGAAAATGGCCTGCAGTTGTGGAAGTGTTCTCCTTTGTTCCTTCCTTACCGTCATAACTCCCCTCTTCTTGCGGGTTTTTTGATTGGGTATGAATACTTGGTAGGTAGAGCCCCCTTCCAGGTGATTTTCCCTCGTACCTCCCTTCCCCCGGTGGTTGAGTCTTTCGCTCATCTCAATAATCACGCGCTTGTCGCTGTTTTTTGACCCTGTGCTTTGAGAGCGTAGGTCTAGTTGTGTCGAAGCTCCCTTCGTTTTTCAAACATCTCTCCTCGACTCCATATTTCCCACTCGGGCATCCCGTCCCTTGGTGGTTTGAAAGCGCTTTCCTCGTTACATATGCGACCTTTTTTCTCCCTTTTACTTGATCAGGACCTTGCGCCTGTTTGACAAGAATCTCACGGTTCCATAGACTTTAGGGCGATACCTACGGTTTTGATATATAATAAAGTTTTTATGGACTTGCGTCAAGAGTGATCAAGGCCCTTGCGGCCCCTCTAACCAGTTGAGAGAGTAACAATCCCTTGTGCCCTTTTCCCCCCCGGTTAATTTCGATCCCGACCTTTCATGAAATCTTTGCTTGCCCGCCCGTCTGTAATCCCCCTCCCCCCCAGTGTTGCTCCTCGATGATCGCACCCCCCATTGATGAGCTTTCGCTGAGCTGACCAACCCCGATTCAACTCCCAATGCGGGTTCCATTGGAATCCCCGCTACCCAGCATTTCTGACACAGGAACCCACCCTTCTCAAAACCATCCCTTGTCCTGTTCGGCCACCTTTCGTCCCTTCCGATGATCTATGTTGCGAGACATTTCCTCAATTTAAAGGCTCTGTCCGCTATTTTTTCTCGGGCGCATTAAAAAAATCGCACTATAACTCCCCATCTGCCATTTCCTTTCACACAAAACCCTTTTCCGGCATGGAAAAAGTGTCCTTTACCACGTGTTCTTTCCTGTCCCCTGGGCAATAATTGACCCTGTTGATTTGCTTTTTCTTTCTACCTGTTGTTGAGATTCTACCCTTCCTCCACGCTTGTACCGGCAAGGCGGGACCCTTTTTTCCTCCTTCAACCCAGTTTAAACCCCCTTTCTGGCCTAATGGACACGTTTGTCCGGCTAGTGTATTCCGTCAACTGGGCTTAGTGCGAGCCCGCGGAAGCAATGGTTTGAGTAAGAGACATCGGTTCCCTTCGTTCCCCTTATACCCCTAAATCTCAACGGCTTTCCTGAAAATGTCTTCTCACCATTGGGGTTTGCCACCTTCCGTTGGCGTATGTCCAAGGGGATTTTTCCCCGGAGTTAAGATTTTCCTGCCTTCTGGCTCTCCCCCCGCCCCCTTGTTGCATTTTTCTTAGACCCCCGATCTTTTCCTGTTTGCCATCTCTCTCGAGCACCCCTTGTTTAGTGGGATCCCGGCGGTTTTTTGTTTTCCCAGAGTTCCCCCCAATGAGAGAACGTTTTCTGCCTAACTCTCGAAATCCACCCCCCTTCAGTTGACCGGCGCCGCCCCCTTGTTTCAGTTTTTCCGCCATTGCCAGTTTACTCTTTCCCTTTGGACTTTGCAGTTCATGCGGTTTTATGGAGATATCCAGCCACCTTAAGGCCGCTCCCTAGAATTGAATCCTTTTGTGGATCAAACATGGCGCAAAAGTTCCGTCCCTCAAAGTTTCTTCTTGGATCCGTTAATTTCGTTTTTTCGCCCTCCTCGGCCGTTGCACAACCCGTCAGGTCTCCGCAATTCTTGAGCGCTTATACGCGTTCTGTTTGAGCTTAATCCCCGACAACTGTTGCAGTAAGCTCCTCTAACATTCACAGTTCAAGAAGCATGAAAGTCTTTCACGATTTGATTCTGACGTCCACAGTCTACCGCGTGCACCGGCTTTAGATTTTTTCTTTGAACTCCGGTGTATGCCTCCCCTACCTTCCAAGAAATTATTGCTTCCCCAAGCTTTTCTGTGAAGTCTTTGCCTTTCGCTTACTCCCCACTACCAATCATGGATTTCCCCCCCCCCAAGCGCCCCCCTTTGCCCCTTCATCCTCTCTCATTACCTTCCACTCTATGCATGTTCTCTTTTTTCTTTTCTCATTTCCCGTTCGGGGGAGGCAGGAGCTTTTGTTTCCTCCTTTCAAAACTTTTTTCTCAATCCTGACCAATAATTTTTTCCTTGTCAATTTAACTTTCTCCCCCTTGCCCGCGTCAAGTTTCCTTGCCCTTCCGTTTTCCTCGTTTTTTCTGTCGGCCTGTCTTTTTTCCGACACGTGTGGAAACCTGGAAAATGAAGGCCCGTTTTATCTCCTCCAATCCTTTAATGTGCCTGTCGTCCCCACTCTCCGATAATGTTTGCCGGCTTGACGCTCTTCCCAGCACGAATGTGCAACCCTCTCGTTGGTCCGGACCCCGCCCATCCGCAGGCGAGGTCTTGTCTATTTAGGCCGCAAAAAGTCAGCTCTCATGTTGAGAGGCTTCTTGTCTTCATCAGGGGCGCTGTCAAAGGAACACCAGCTTTCCGCCCAGAGCCCGCCGCATTTCTGCCCTCTTCTCAATTTGAAATCCTTCCTCCACCTAGTCGGAACCCTTGTCCTTCAGGTTCAGTCGTTCCCCACGCCAGATCTCTGAGATCGAACTTTATTCCGGAATCTTCGTGAGCCATTCTTCCCCCCCCCCTAGAAATATTTTTTTTTGCGTCGGACGAGCAACGCTTTCGACATCCCACCCCATTGAAACTTCACCCCCCCGAGAAACCCTACGCGAGACTTTGACTGTTAATTCATACCTTTCCTTCCTTCCTTAATCCCCGTGTTGTTGTTTTCTCTGATTCCGTAGATCCAAGGCAGCAGCCTCCTCTTTGAGTTTTAGCTTGGCTGATATTTGGCTTTCCAATTTTCCCCCTTGTGTTTTCTCGGCGTTTGCTGACGACAACCCTCTATGAGATTGACTTTACTTCACCCCCAGGCCCCGGCTTGTTTAGTTCTCTTTTTCTTTACCTCCCTGTTATTGCCGAACTTTTTGCCTGCCCCTTCTTGCCTTGATCAACCCTCATCCCCCCCTTTCTTTTTTCGGAGGCTTGAGGGGGGTTTGGAACGGTGACCCCCCATTCCCTTTACATTCGAACGTTTCTGTTTTTTGACGCATTTTGAGGTCCTTTCCTGGCGCCGCCTAAATAATCGGCGGCTGTGTCTGGTTTCCCGCTTCAAATTTGAAGTGTTCCCACAGTGTCTTTACGAGATTGCCGGTGCCAACTTCGTCCGCGTTCCGGATGCGGCATCGTCCCGACCCTGTGTTCTCCAGGCATGCCCCTTTCCATTTTTCGTACTCTACTTCTGAATCCATAGCTTTTTCGATCTAGAGTCAACGGCGTTGGCAAGGAAACACACTGGCTTCCTCAAGTTTACCACCCCTTTCGAAAAGAGCTTCTTGTTTGGTCATGGGGAATACCCCCTACCAGTTTTCCCATTATGAGACCCCTTTCCACCCGCATTTTCAATTAGACGCAAGAAAATATCGTCCCCTGCATATGGTAAAAGTCAACTTGTTTTCTGTCTATTTTTAGTCTTTTTCCCCCCTGAAAGGTTAAGCTTTTGTGTCGCAGTTGTTAGGTTGCGTGTGCTCAATTCCACCTCATCTTCCGAGCGTTTCCCCTGATTTTTTGGGTAGCCTTTCTTCTTTTTCAGTGTCTGTAAGAGTATCCCGCAAGGTTTTCCTTTCTCAAGCCGTGTCACGCTGAGACTTCGGTCTCTTCCGCGCCTTCAGCGCTGACCCCTTTCCATGTGCTCTTCGGTTCCAATGACTCCGTGGCGGGACTCTTTCCGGGTCCAAGCATACCCGGACTCTCTGGAGTCGCTGTTCATTGTCCAAGGTTGGCAGTAATCCTGCCTCTCGCTCGGGACTTATCGGAGCTTTCCTCTCCCCGTTTAATGCCTCCCGCAAATTTGTCCCTTGTTCCTCCCTCAAGCAAAGGCCCCATTCGAGCATCGTTGTTGGCCGAGACCCGCCTGGCTTCTCTCTCCATCAGCATACGCTGTCTTTCCCTCGGGCCCCCTCCCCACCGGCAATATCTCCGTCACCCTTGCCTCGGGAAACAATGGTCCCGCACGCGGTTTTGGATTTTTTTCCCCTACCCCCCTTTTTCCGAATTTCTATGGAAGATCTTCCCTCCTTTTTGGCCCCCCACAGTGTTGCTCGAGCGCTGACTCACCAATGTGATAGAGGTTGTAGCTCTTTTCCACAATTCCCCACAAATTTGCCGGGGATGAATCGCTTTCCGCGCAACCCCCCCCTCCCTTCCCACTTTGCAACTTCTCCCAAAGGACCCCGTTCCCACCAAGCGCGCTTTTTACACTTTTCCGGAAAACTTCCCTCTTGATTTTTGGATCCTTGGGACGAAGTCCAGCCCGTTATACAGCTCCACCCGAGGATAGGGTAGAATAATACAATCGCCACCCCTCACCATATTCTTTCCGTCCCTCCCCCCCCCTTTTTCCCCATGATGCTCCTTGGAAAAGTGTCATTTCCCCTGGGTGGTTTTTGATTCCCTTGCGCAACTACCCCTTCGGCCCCCTTCTGCTCCCTTGCCTCTATTTTACCTCTACTAAGTGGTGTTGTGAGCTCCTATCCCTAGGTCGCCACTGCCCGTATACGGCAAGTTAGGTTCTTTTAAATCTCCCCCTCCCCCCCAGTGGTTAAATCCCTTCCATGCGCACGCATTCGTTTGTGTCTTTCGCTTCCTTTTTTATTGTTTCGATTTTCTTTCGGAGAAGCGTACAGCAATGGTTTTCCGAGCTCCAGCGACATCTTTCATCGTCCCACAGAAAGATCCAAAGCCTTTAAGTGTTTACCGTCCTTTTTCCCCCCTCAGAAGCCATCCTTTGTTGAAATATTTTCTTGCACCCCCCATAACTTTGGAAATGCTGGTCTGTCTATATTCCCGATAGGCTTTCCTCACCTTGGTTAGTCCCCCATCCCTCCCTTTTTGCTCTTCCCCGACCCAGTCCCCCTTTTTTTCAGCTCCTCGGAGCACCATGTAGTGAGTATTCCCCGTTCGTGGGGCCAGGTGGGGGGCCAGAGCGACAAGATAGAGACATCTGTTTCTTTGTGGGTCCACTTCGGAAATTCACCCCTTAGTTACCCGGAGCCCTCTCCATGGTTCTCGGTGAGGCCCTAGGCCTTCCATGGTTACCTAGGGGACTTGTCTCTTAATTCGTTCTGGATATCTCCGAAGGTCAGGCTTCTTCGCTGCGCACCCTATGCCCCTCTTGACAGGCCTGATTTCTTGCCGTGTGCACAAGGTTACCCCCGTTGTAAGGACAACGGTATGACGGTCATTTTACAGCTCCGATCTGGCGGACTGATGCCCACCACCGTAAGTTCTTGTCCCCCTGCGACCACCATAGGATTTTCTATGCTCTTTTTTTTCTCACCTTTAATCCCCGACCCCCTTGAGCAGTAAGCTCCTCCTCCCTGCCTACACCACGCACATTGGTTTCACCGATTCAACGGCGGTCCCCATATATGCTGTCAACAGTATTAACCTTTTTTGTGCCCGTCAGGTACGTCGGTCTACACCAATTGCCTTTTTCCAAGATTTCATCCCCTACCGACCCTCCTGATGCTCACCAAGCTTTCCCAACCCGCAGAGTTCAGATGATTTTATTTTTTCATTAATACATAAACCCAAAACCCGCTGACCCCCTAAGTTCGATTCAAGTCCCACTTTTTTTCACGATCTCGTAATGACTTCCTTTGCCCACCCCTGTTTTACTAGGAGGCTTCTGGTCTTGTCTATGTTTTTTTTAGGAAGTCTTGGGTTGTGTTTTGGAGAATCCTTCAAACAATTTGAGGTCTTCCGGATGCAGCACCACCACCAAATCATGTTTGAATTTTGCTTTAACCTTGAGAAATTTTCAGGTTTCCCTCCGATTTTACGGCACGCCTATTGAGAGGCGAAGTGATTCGCAGCGATTCGGAAACCCATCAACTTCCAACTGATGAATTTTCCCCCTCAATAAGTCGACTCTGATTGTCGAGAGTAATCTAAACTTTTTTTTTTCTGACGAATGTATACAGAACTCCCTGTGTTCCCCCCCTTCGCCGTTTTGTTCGAAACCCCTATGCATTTGTGTTCCGATCGTTTCCTGGCCACTTCAAATGTCTCTCATGTTCGAGAGGAGGCTCAAGGTCCTTTTTTCAGTTTTCACCGCCACTGCTGCCAAGTCTACGAGATTTGGTCCGTTTTTCAAGACTCTTCCCCCTAGTTGTCTACTAGGTTAAGGAGTAAAACCGAGCTATGTCTCCTCTTGGCTTCTTACTTGACTCGCAATTCGAAGATTGAATTATTCGTTTGTTGCCTTTTTTGCGCAACCTGCCCCTTGCACCTCCCCCCCTCTAAGAACGCTTCCGTGCCTTCGATGTTTTTCTCGCACGCAAACACCTTTCTCTTTTACTTCCTTTGTTGTTTTTCTAGATTAAGCGTGCTAGATGTCAAGGCCACAGCGGGCCTAGGTGGTTCTCTTGGGTTGAGAATTTTTTTCCGTTGCAAATGGTTTTTGTGGACGCTTCTTCGCGAACGACCACAACAACCTGACCTCTTTTTGGACTCGCTTCGAATTCCCATAGGAATACGGTCTTTTCTGAGCCGTAGCTCTTTTATTTTTGACCCTAATGCCTGACTCAAAGGCCCGAACCTCGTGGACCCTTCTTCTGCCCCTGGAATCGATCCCCCAGATAGTTGCTCTTGAGGTTGCTTGTTCTTCGGTGAACCTATTCCGAGGACATTCTCCCCCCGACTTATTACTCAGAGCGTCCTTTTTTGTGCCCGTACCCGTCTTTTCCCTTTCCCAGAATATTGTCCCATGGCGTGCTTATGGTACGCTCCCCACTCTCCTGGTTTCCACATTTCGTTAGGGCTCCCTGAGACGGACCTTTTCTGTCGGCTTCGACGGTTAACTTTTCGCCCCTTCTTGGGATGTAGCCCGTGATTTTTTCCTTAGATTCCTTCTGATTCCCGCCAGTCTAATCGACTTTCACCCCTCGTTTTTTTAACGGACTTAACCCCGGACGCCTGCCCTTGGTATCCAAGTGCAACGCTCGCTTGATTTGCTTGGTGCCCTTTGGCTTTTTAATAATAACTGCACACTTGGAGCACCCCCCCCCTCCTCCGTCCCTCAATCCCTTGGTCCTTATAACGACAACCCGCCCCATGCAGGAAATGTCCCCTTTTTTTTCTACTCCCTTATAGTCGCGTTCTTTTTCACATGGGCCTGTGAATAGGCTGTGTTGCCTTTTTTTTTAGTTTTTCTTGATCCTCCCGGAAAATAAATATCCCCTCGGCGGTCACCCCTGATTTTTGAAGAATTTTTTTTTATTTCTCCACCTTGATGCCATTTACACCTTTCTTCCCCTTGATACTCGCCTTAGCGGGAGTTTTTACGTCTCATTCATCTTCATGAGACTTTGCGTGCTGTTCCAACATTTGTAATGTTATGCACGTATTTGCTAGGGACATTTTAGTCCCCCTCTTTCTAAAAATACCTTAATCGAAGAAGATTTCAAGTATTTCCTTCAAGGGCCCAATTCTTTTGGTTGGCCCCTCCCTCCCTTCTCGGTTTCTGGACATTATCCTGAGACGCTAACAGGGTTCCTACCCTTCGTTGGAAATTGTGAGACATTCCGCCTCATCACTCTCAAGCTATCCTCCCTTATTGCTCGTCATATTCCTGTCTGGATACCCCATCTCTTTACTCGCCAATTCCATTCGTTGAACTACTCCCCCTGACTATCCCCTTTAAGAGACCCTGTAGTAAAAACTCCCCCTGTCGACCTTCCTCTTTTTTCGAGTTAACATCTCTTCAGACTTCTTTTTCCTTCCCCCCAGGGCGGTACTCCCCCTTACCCCTTTTTTCTTACGCTGTAGAAGTTTTTTTTTTTGTCTGACACCCAGTGTCAAAACGACGTCGTGGACTCTGATCCATTGGGCGC
>Ga0179593_1377842_pt1 | contig 12797 bp, 16 predicted proteins | sample CZODoug2_1_08_16_FD_185931 | JGI IMG/M metagenome (GOLD analysis project Ga0179593, IMG submission 185931) | Vadose zone soil fungal communities from Angelo Coast Range Reserve, California, USA - CZODoug2_1_08_16fungal (PacBio error correction) | ecosystem: Environmental > Terrestrial > Soil >... | reverse complement strand
TTTTTTCCCCCTTCTCCCGAACAGTCGTCACTGCTTAAGAACCAACCCCTCTTTTCCCCATTGGTCTCCTATCCTCACCCTGTGAACCCCCCCCGTTGGCGATATCCCGAAGAACAACGCTCCCGGTCCGTCTGCCGCTGATCTAGCCTCGACCGCCAATTCCAGGGACAGAGCAACCCACCTCCCCCACTTCATTGTCCGCCCTTGTCTTTTGACTCCTTTGCCCTTTAGAGTATTTGTCACTTTTCGGCCAAGTTCCCCCCTTAACCCCTCTTCTTGTGTTTGTATCCCCACTCTGTTATCCAAGCATTTTTTCCTCTTTTTCGCGCTCCTTTTCCCCCTGCCTCCTCGATCCCCTCTAACTCCTCCCCCCTTTCTGTCAGGGACTTCTTTTGGTTGCCTTTGTCGTCTTTCCGCTTTTTTTTCACTCCCTTTGGGTCCCAACCCCCCCCCCGAGAAACCCCCCCCCTCTTGTCAAACCGACACTCACCCAATTTACCTGCAATCTCATTTCTGGTCCTGACAATAAACCCCCAAAAAACATTGTGCCCCGGGACCTTCGCCTAACCCCCTTTTTTCCCCCCCGCCTTTTGGCATTCTCTTCAGTTTCGTGTGCCCTCGGGATTCTGACGTTTCCTTCCAAGTTTTTCCTGGTTTGTCGTTCCCTTTTTTCCAAGTTCCTGCTTATCTTCTTGCTCCCCCCCACACCTCCTGTCAGCCCTTTTTTCACTATGCCCGCTCACACCTCCCTCCCCCCTTCCAAACCCCCCCCACTCCCCGCGGCGTACTCTCTTTATTACTACGACTGCCGCTTTTGTACTCCCCTTTCCTTAAACCCTGCCCCAACCCCCCCCTCAATTTGAACCCCATCCTCACCCCCCCAATCCCATAGGTCAAACCCGCCCCCTCGGGTACAAGAACCTCGTCCCACCTGGACACCCCCCTCCCCCTCCCCCCCCCCCCCCCTCCCCCCGACCCCGCCCCCCCCCCCCAACCCCCCCCCCCTCTTTTCCCCCTGCCTCCAGAAGCCCCCCCCCCCCCCCTATTACCCCCCCCCCACCCACGGCTGTTCGTCGAGAGAAGTGAGGAATTGCGCTTAATCGATTTCTTGGCAACCCCGAACTTGACGTTCCCCGGCTAAACGACGCGCGATTTCGTCGGTCCCCTTGTCCGCCCTCAACCCACGTTTTGCCGGAACCCTTTTCTTCCGTTGTTCTTTTTTTTTTTTTTTCTTTTAGCCCCCCATCCTCTTGACAGGAGCCCATCAGAGACATTCCATGAGTCAGATACACTTCCTCGTCCTCTATGAGCCAATCCACGCTAGCTCTTTTTTCCGCATTTTTTTCCCCCCGATTTTTCTGGACTGTATTGTCTCCCTTTGTGTTTACTTTTAATCTTCCAATTGTATTCCCCCAACCTTTTTTTTCCTGTACTGCCCGACATTTTTTCCCAAGTCTTCCCTTAGCGGAGGCATCCGATGATTTCTTATCCTTCTCTTTTTTGTCGCTTCCACTCTGCAAATTGATTTTTTCCCTCCCCCTATAGCACTCCTCTCCCTTGCCGTATTCTTCATCTCCTTCCAGTACCCCTTTTTTTTTTCCTTTCCCATCCCAAATCTGCTCCCCCCCGTCTTTCCCAGTGACTTCACTGTCCTCCATGAGTTTAACTTTGGGGCATCAATTGTTCCATTTTTTCCTCCTCCATGGTTCCCCCCACTGAACCCTCACCCCCAATTTGGCTCTTTTTTTGCTATCTCGTGTCCTCACCTTCCCTTTTTCTCCAATAATTTTCCTTGGTTGTTGGCTCCTATGCTGACCAGAGGCTAAACATTTCCTTTGTTTCCTTCTACTTTCTTTCCTCACATTTTGGTCCCGCCCAAGTTTATGCCACCAATTTAGACGTGGCTCCATGTTCATTCGGGACTCCTTTGGCTTCCTCGGTTGATTGAAGTTACAATTTCCCTCCCTCCGGGTTTAATGACCTTTGCCTAGGTCCCCCGTTAAGAATGGTCCTTCCATCCTTATCCCTTTTTTCACCCAGATTTTCTTTTTCTTTTTTTCTCTCTCCCAGACTTCGCCTTATTTCTTTAATCCTCCCCCCTTTCATAGGATACCCTCCATCTGACAAAATAATTTTTTTCCCCCCTTACCATCGGTCCCCTTTTTCATTTGGAATACCTTGCGTCCCTGTCCTACTTTCCCTTTTCCCCCTGAGTTTACTCCCCCCCCTGTTCCTTCACACCCTTCGGCCCCATATCTGCTCGATACTTTTTTTTTTTTCCCATGTTTTCCCTCCCCAGTTCAAGTCCGACGTATCCCCTCTGACTGTCTTCCTGCGTTCTAATTCCTTCTTAAGTTGACTTCGGAGCTACCCATACGACGCCATAATCAACGTTATCATACGGCCGCCCCATGTTGTGTAGCCCTTTTCAGTAAAGAAGTAAATTTCATAGGCCCATGCGTCGTTCGTAACTCGTTACAAGGTATCATCCGGTGTTCCCTAAACCTGATCTCTGCAGAGGCCATTGCCCCGTCTCCAGTGCAGGCAAATTTTTTTTGACCGTCGTGATTTCTCATCCCCCCAGTTGGTTTGCGATGGTATTTGCCCCGGAGCTTGAATCTGGGGGCTTGTAGTCTCGTCTTTTGTCAAATGTTTGGCTTCAGTCTTTGAATTTATCCCCTTACCTCATAGATCCTGCTTAAGACACTTAGCTCTTGAACCAGATCTGAGGGGGTGTGTTGTTCAGCGACTATGCTCAAAGAGGGAGGAAAGCTTCGATTCTTGCTAGTGCCCCTAAAAGACAGAGCATGCAGGAAGGTGAGAGTGCGCGGCAAAGCCCAAGACGTCTGCCCAAAGGTTTTGTCTCGTAAACAGGATCCCCCGAAGGTTCCCACTCCACGATTATCTTGCCGCTACTTCTTTTAAAGAGTTTCGAAACTAAAGTGGGTGGAACTCTGAATTTTTTTGTTTTTTTATGGTCGGTCCCCCCTTTCTTTCTATTTCCTTTTGATTCTGTTCCCCTTTCCTTCTCTTCTTTGTGCGTTTTTTTTTTACCCCCCTGGAATGGTCCGTTGCCCTTTAGCATCCCCTCCCCCCTGCTCACGCGTGTTCCGCACGGGTCTCGGTGCCATCTCTTTTTGAAATTTTTGGTTTGACTAAGGTAGTCTCCCCCCCCCCTTTGCCCCGAGAATCCGAGATGTGAAAAACATAAACGACCTGTTGCTTTTTTCTCGTCCCGTTCTCCTTGGTTCCAACATCTTTTTCTTCGTTAGTTCTTTTTCTCAAAGTGTATCCATAAACAGTGAAAGTAGGTTCTCCTCTACCTTTATGGGTAAGTGTCCTTTTGGGCCCCATGTCTTGAGTTTTTTTTCGATTGTTGTTCCCTGCGTTACCTGCCACGTTTCTTTTTTTCAAGGCGTTTTCTGCTCTTCACAACACCCTCACAAAATTGTGATCTGCCGGCAATCCCACAATAGATCCCCTGATTTTTTTCTAGTTTTAGTTTTCTCTTTTGTTCCCTCCCACCCGTGTACCTGCCTTCCAAGGTTTTTTGCTGCGTTTGTCCTTTTAACGGTATTCTGCCTCATAATTCTAATCCTAGTTCAGACTAGAAACACCTTTATTTCAATTCTGAACTACAGTAGTTACCTTCCCAAATACGGGGTTTATTTGCTTTCCTGACTCCTTTTTTGACGAGGGTCCACAATTTCTTGCTGGTACATTCCTCTTTGATTTGATGAGTTTTTCGCCTAGATGGGAGTTGGGGGCAACGGGAAGGTGAAAGCCCCCCCAACAACCCTAGGAGGACCCTTCTTATCCCTAAATCTCCCTCTTCCCGTCCATCGGCGGTACCCCTCCCCCTGTCCTGACTTGTTGTCCCGTCCCCCACACAATATTTTTCCCAGCAAAGTGAAACACGTTTCTTCCATCTGGCCGGAAGGCCAACCCCACACCCGGTACCGGTTTGATTCACCCGAATACCCTTTTCGGAAAAGAGACTTCTTCCCTTTCCTGTGGCATCGGCACCATTGGAAGCCCCTTGTCAACACCGTCTGTCGAGAACCCCCCTTCGAAGCCCCCCCAGTTATCCTTTGGCACAATTATTTTTTCTTCTACATTATTCCTTTCCTTTTTGGTTTGATTCCACCACCCCACGCCACTTTCAAGTTCCGAAGATTGCCCATCAAATTACCTGATCCGTTCCTTCCTTGCTTTACTTCCCCATGTCCAAAAAAGTCCCCCCCCAAGCGGCTACTGCCTGAATGTCCTTATTAACCTGCCCTTTAAATTGCTTTAAGTCCCGAACGTTTCCTCGACACAACGACCAGTTTCAACAATCCTCCGCCCCCCAACCTCTGGATACTGCTTCAGTTTCTAGGTTCATCTTCCTACCAAGCCTTTGTCCCTTCTGCGATGTGACCCTTCTCTTTCCCCGTCTTCCTCTGATGATCTCACCTTTCCCCGTACTCTTTTTAGACAGCCTCTATCTATCCCTTCATCCTCCATGTTTTTCTTTTTTTTCGTCAGAGATGCTCTTTTCCCCCCCGATCTGTATTGGTCTTCCTATTCTCGCTGTCGCTCCCGACGATTCCTTCTTTACATCTCAAGACACACGACCCGGGGACTCTTTTATTACACAATCGACACCCGGTAACTCCTATCCCCCTTGTTGGTCGGTGCCCCACCGAATTTGTTACCCTGGCTTGCTACCTAGGAGCGGCTGATACAGGGGAGGTGGGGAGGACCCCTATTACGAGGGAATCCCCTCTTCCCTTCTTCCACATACAACTCCATCCTCAAGTCCCCCCCTCCATGAGGCCGTAGTTTTGCGTTCCTACCGGGAGTCTACCCTTCCTCCGCCCCCTACGTCTGGAGGCCATGAATCTTTTTTATAGGTTGCTAGTCCTCTCAGTAGATGGGCCCCGATAGGTGTGGGGTTTATTATTACACCCCCCCCCCACTGCACCTAGCAGGGATTTAGCAAGGTAATTGGTCACCAACCCCCCACCCAGACCTTGGGTTCCCCTGGTTGCCGCAGCTACTTTTTTGTGTTCTCCGTGATTCCCCTTTACTTCCCCCGTCGTCTGATGAGTCTTCGCCCACTTTGGACGGCTTCCCCCCCCCCCGGTATTCCCTTGGTTTTTGGCAGGTCTGCCCCCTCTAGTGTCGACGATACCTTGTCCCTGACTGGTTTCAAACCCATCTTTTGCCTACCCCTCCTTCCTGTGATGTTCACCTCCCTACGTTATGTCCTCCTAGATTGGCTTATTTCACCTTTTTTTTCCGCCTCTTTGGGCTGTTTCCCCTCCCCCGGGCCCCAACTAAGATTGGCTTTCACACCCCCTCTCCTCCCTCTCGTTTCATAGCTCCATTGTCCCCCTATTCAAAACGGGATCCGTCTCAGCACACCCTGATGTTCGTTCGATCTCGGTTTTTTGTTTTTAAAGCTCGGCCAATTCAGCACTTTTTATGAGTTCTCGGGATATCTTTAGTTCACATCCTGCCGGGACATCCCCCAACCCATTACTCACCCAAAACCCTAAATCTTCTTGAAGGAATTGCTACTATATTCCCACAGCCCACTCCAAAAGATCCCCATCCCCCCCCCCCGTTGTATTTAGGTGTTTTTCTTTCCCCACATATTTTCCCTTGTTCTTCAGAGGGGGGCCCCTAACGTCACGTCTATTCCCAAAGCACCTCTCCTTTCCTTCACTTCAACCCCCCCACTAAACGAAAATCAGTATCCTTCGTCCAAAAGGCACCCAGGTCCCACGCAATTTCCTCCCACCTTTCCTTGACTTTTTTATGAGAATTCTCCCTGCCCCCAATTTGAGCATAGCCTCCTACAAGAGTTTGAACCAATTGCAAGTCACCCGCGTCTTCCCAAGACACCCAACGACCTTTCGCTGTTGAGGGGGAACGCCCGATTTTCTAGGTTCATACTGGGAAGTGCCTTTTAAGTTCTTCAAACAACTTCTGCCCCAGGAAGGTCCGAAATAGGTACTCGTTGAGTGAATCCTCTGTTCTAGAGTACTAATCCCTCTCGGTGATTGCGGTGTGCCAGGGGAGGATAAGCGTGTGAATATTTCAAAGGACGGGTCGCAAAACCCCCTCACGTATCACTACCAGTAGTGCCCCAATGAAACAACCCCCCCCCCAAATTACGCCGAGAATTTTTTTGAAAGACCACCCAATGCAAAAAACACCCTTGATTCCTTCCCCCACATGTTTTTCCAGTGAAAAGAGTCCTGTTCTCGGCATCGCCCTGCATTGAGTTGTCCCTTGTCTTGAAGTCCCTTTGTCCTTTCCCAACGGTTCCCGTAGTATTTTGTCCCCTTTAACCCTCCTTTTTCTTATGCGTGCCCGGCTGAGGCTCTTAGTTTAGAACCCCCTCCTCTTCGTCCCTTTATTGGAAACTTATTTTTGCAGACTGTGAGTCACCACACTTGGTTACGCTGCGTGAGTCCTCCCTTTTTCTCTCTTCTTTTCTGAGTTAGTATTCCCCTCCAACAACAATTCTCCCCCATTGGTGCACTTTTCAATAACCCCTGATTCCTTTCCACTCCAGAACACCCCTTTGCTTCCTCTGCCCTAGGAAAGACTTCTTTAATCCTCTCTCCCTTGACCCTTAATCTTCCTCATACGCTTATTGAAAAGGCAAGGCTCAGGTTCCCCTGCTAAAGTCAGCTCCTTCTTTTCGGCTTTCCTTGCGCTCCCCCACAACCTTCGGAAAGATTTCCTTTGATTTTGTAGAGGTTCTCGGAACCCCCCTTCCCCTAGGTCCTGGCCTTTTGGCCACTCCCGAATCTTCAAGATTAGCTACCTCCTTGCTTTTATCGTCGCTGCCCAAGTTTCTACCCCCCCCTTTTTGCCTCTGGAGGCCCCAAGGCTTTTTGCCCTATGTTACTCCCCCTGATACCCTTTTTCTCCATTTGTTTAATTCAACCTTCCTGTTCCTTCCAGTCTAAGTTTCCACAGGACTTTTGAGTTCTCGGAGGTCTATTTTTTTTTATCCCTCATCGTTGTTTATGCCTCAAACCATTTTCCAAATGTCAACCCTGTTTCGATTTGTCCTCACTCCCACCACTTTTCGACGGACCTTCTTTTTCGGACCTTCCCTTTCCCCCTACACCTTTCTAGCACGGTATCCCCCCCCCCCCCTTTCTCAACGATTTAATTTAAGAAAGTTTCTCCCAAGGTCGAATTTTCCTTCCCATTTTTGTCCTTTTAGCCCTCCATTTCAACCCTCCCCCGTTTGTACACACCTTCATTCCTTGTCTTCCGTTCTCGTGTCCCCGCCTCTATCATCTTTTCCCCTAATACTTCTTTGTGTGTTTTGATCTATCTGATTTTTACCTTTCTCTAGCAATTCTCCCTTTCTTGTTGCTTTTCGTTGACACCCTTCCCCCTTCCATGTTTCTTGCAAAACTCTGGGAGACCGTTGACTTTACTTTTGCTACTTTTCTCTGCCCCGGGATCAAAACCTTTTTCTTCTGAGCTGTAATTAGCCTTTTCCTGATCTGGACCGTTACGCCCTTATCCCCCCGTCTAGTTCTCTTTATCCGACCCCCTGAATAGATTAGGATAAACAGCCCCATCCTATGGATACCTAGAGACTCCTCCCTTTGTTTCCCCTATCGCGTTTTCCAGTTAAAGTTGGAACCCCTTTCCCTCTTTCATCCCTGGATGCACCCCCTCCTCCCCCCAGCCCCCCCCCACACGGGTCATTCCCAACAAATTATTCCCACCAGAGCTGCCTAATCTTGTTTGACTCATCGTCTCCCCTTCTATACTCTTGAACATTCTCCCTTGATTTCTAATTCATGCTTTGGGTTCTTCTCTCCAATCGAGCAACCCCGACCTTTTTTTCTAGCCCCAGTTGTTGCTAGTAAGCCCAATCAGGAATACGTCTCGTCTTTTTATCCAGTTAAATACCCCAGTCTTTCTTCAACCCTCTCTTAGATATTCACTTCCCCCTTTTTTTTCTTCCAGGTCTTTTACCTTTTCTGGAATTTGCTGTCATTTCCTTTTGGCGAGTTTGGTTAAAAGTCGATTCCCACTTTTTTTTTTTCTTTGTCGTTCTTGGGAACTTTTGTGTTTTCTCTGTTGTACCTTCCCCCTTTTACCTATATCCATTCTTAACCCTAGTAGTCAGCTTTGTTTTGTTAATCAGATATAAACTGTAGTTTTCCCTTGATCCCCTATTGGTCTCTACACTCCTCCCTCATTCAATGTCTTTCCGTAGAGGACCAGAAAACTAGCTTGTTAACTTTGTGATGTAACCTTTACGCCCAGCCTGCTGTCCCCCCATTCCCCAATTCTTCTATTCCTATGAGTCTTTTTCCCGAGTGCTTTTCTCAAGACCCTTTTTTCGGTTTTCTTTGTTTCCCTCGTTAAATTTTTTGGGTTCTGGTACTGGTTCCCCAAACCTTCCGAGTCTACCTGGGGATGGTTCTTCCAATTGCTTTAGTGTCATTATTTTTTTTTTTTCCAGGCTTAATTGCCCGCTAAAATCTTGCAACAGGCACGAAGGTTGTTTTCTCCCGCGCCCCTGGCTATGATTATTTCCACCTTTTCCAGTTTTCAAATTTTTGAATCATTGCCTACCCACGTGTCCCTGATTCCTCGATGTCTTCCCACCTACCTTTTTAGCTGTTCTTTTCCTTTCGTTAGAGGTCCCCCTTTCTTGGTTTTCCCCCCATCCTTTTGGATTTCTGCCCGATTCGTCACAAATGCCTACTTCTCAACCTTTTGAATTCTCCTGTTCCGGGATTTTTTTCTCTAAAGGGCTGCGCTTGATTTGAATGGGGCACCTGAGAGACTTTCGTTTAGTTAGTGGGGTCCGGATTCAAGATCCTGCCTTTTTTATGATATTTTCCTTCCATATTTAACATTTTTTTACCTCTCGCTTTCATGCCATTCGATCCCAGTGATTCTGGGAGGTTGATTTTTGTTCTCGTTTTCTTAAGATAGATCTCCTTGCCTGCATCTTTCCCTTTTCCGAGAATGTCCCTCTTAACAGGATTGTCCCCTTCGTTCTGCTACCCTCTCGTACTAATAATCTAATAAGTACCAAACTGATTTCACTCCTAATCCTTCACTACCCATAAGGGTTGACTGCAATTTTTTTTTGTACCCTTTTCTCGGAGTCCCTTTATTCTATTAACCCCTGCCTTTTCTCTTCTGCTTGTTAGATTCATGTTCCCTTTGTCCCCTTTTACTAAACACATGTATCTGTGAAAAAGTGAGCCTCCCCTATCGCGTGCCCATTCCAGTCTGCCTATCATACCCCAGTGTCCGATTTTCTTTTCGACAATTCTTTTTTCCCAGCAAGTCCAGGTCACCCCATTTTTCCTCACTTTTTCATCCATTCCCCCCAACCACCAAAATTGTTCCCGTGTTTTGTTCTACCGGCATAAACCTTTTTTACCTCTTTCTCTTCATTCTTTCAGTCTACAGTGACACGTTAATACCACCCTTAGTTCTCGCAACCTCCTCCACTTCTATTTTGTTCCCAATTTTATCCCTGCGATGGCCTGTGCGGTTGTTGGTGGTTTCCTTTGAGGTGCCCCCCCCCCCCCATCATTCACGGCCCCCTGCTTCGACTGCGTTCCCTCTCCCCCTTGACAAATGATCCATGGCCATTATCCCTGGACGAGTCGGCCAAGGTCATAAGAAAGCTGCGCACCACGAGGGCATCTCCTTCTGACAATGTATGGAGGACCTCATTTTATTTTATGCCGACCAATTCGTTCCCCTTTCCCCCGACCACTCTTTAAACGTTCCAACCTAGTTTCCCAGCGTGCTTCTCGCCCTGCCCCGTGTTCTTTTTTCATTACTGTCTCCAGTCTTTTGTCTTGAGCCGATGTGAAATATGAGATCTTTAGCCTTTAGATCCTTCCCCCTTCCTTTTGTAGAAGCCCTCTTTTTTCCCTCCTCCTTTGCCGTTTTTTTTTTTTTCTAGATCTGTTCTCTACAGGATTTTCTTGGGACTGGAGATCCTCGCTTCAGCTAAAAGATCATATTTCCTAGCCTCCCCTCCCCACCACTTACGTTCCTCCTATTCTGCCGAACCCAGGATTCTATTACCTGGTGGGGGCGGCCATTTTTCATTTTCTTTTAGCCCTCCTTTTTTACCTTGCTGTACTCCCCAGGTCCAAGTTTCTTTCATCCAGACGCTCCTTGTGCTGTCCTTGGGTGGCTGCATTCTCTTCACTTTTCCCCGATTTATTGGCCATGAGTTCACTTTGCCGTCCCTCGCGGTTCCTTCGTGATTTTTTTTTTTCATGACCCCCCCCCACAACAGAAACCCCCGTCGAAAGGCTAGTTAGTCGCCTTTCCCCCCCCCCAACTCTCCGGGATTATTTTCCTAGCACTACTACGTTTGATCCGTGTCTTCCCACTTTTCCCGATGCACCCTTCATTATGTCTTAGTATTTTTCGCGACAGGTTATTTTTTTGCCGGTATCACAACCCCCGGGAAACCTTTTGTTTTTTGCAGTGATGCCACCCGCTTTGAAAAGTGTTGCGCTTAATGTCTGTTGGCCACCCTCCTTCTACCCAACGCCCCCGGTGATTCCTCGCCCGACGTGACTGGACGCTTATCTTTGGCTGTACTTCACCCGGTTGCCCGCCCGGTTTGGCGGGTTCAACCGGCCAAGTTCCCCCCAATATCGCCTGCTCCCACACAACTACTTCTTTTTTAGATGACGAGACGTTAAATATGCATCCCGGTTCCCCTATATGCACTCCCGGTGCTCCTTAGTCACGCCAAAATTATTGATGTTACGACTATGCATAATTCACCGTAAGTTTTCAGTCTTCCTCATGAGTAGGTCAGTGCTAATCCTACACGCGGGACGCCCTTTCCCAAACCCGTCAAATTTGAGGTCGGGTTATCGCTTGCGAACCTGGTTCAACAACCCCCTAAAACGCCCCCACAGACCCCGTGTCTTGTGTTGGGTCCCAAATTTATTTTTATCAATTTGGAGAAGATTTTTTGTTCAAATCCCCAAGAACGCTCCCCCTTTCCCCCCTAATCTCTCTCTTCTCCTTTTTGAAAACCCCCCCTCCACGAAACTCCCGAGCATGGCCCCAATGTTTTTCCCCCGTCCCTCCCAGAAGTCTTTTTCCGACACCCCCTTGCACGGTTGCCTATCCTTCCCCTTTTTTACGTTAATGACGACCAAGTCAACAGGTTGTCCACATGTTTACCGTTTCCCCCTAGCTTTAAACATTCAAACCCGGTCCGTTATTAATCGATTATTGAGAACGGCTTAAGGTGCCCCCCTTCCCGTCCATCCAAAAGTATTTTTTTTTTTTGGGACAGCAGCTGCAGCCCCTTCTGACGATTTTACTGTTAGATGAAAACCCCATTAAGGCGTCTGCAGGGGACTTCCTGTGGATTCTCAACGTTCTGGGTCACAGGCACACACGGACCTAGGGTGGACAAAACCACCATACCCCTGAGAAAAAGATTTGCCCCAAATAACCCCCGTACCCCACCTGCAAGTACTCTCCGTCCTTGGACAGAACAGACACACCCCCCCCCTTTCCTCCCTGTTTTTACCAATGCTGTCGAGCACCTATTTGGATACCTTTTCCGATCCCGCCCTCGCGTAAACCTGATGTCTTATGACTGGTTCTCTTTTCGGAGGGAGTATAAAGGATCCCCAGACTAGCCCTCTTCAGTTACCCTGACCATTCTTATTGAACTCAGTGTCCTGGCAACCCCTGCTTGCGGTGGTTATGTTGACGAAACAGAACTAGATGAACTAGCTGCCAAGTTCTTAGGCCTTGATCCCTCAGCTTAGTCAGTCAAACTAACGTGACACTTGTTTCCTCAGGTGAATTTCGTGGACTTTGGCAAGGTCTGGTCCCTTTTTTTCCCGCCTTCCCCCCACACCCCCCCAACCCGGGTTGCCTCTCGTGAGTTACGCTGGAGAGAGTAGAGGATATTTCTCCCCTAGAACAACCACCTTTCCACAAATACCTCCACTCCACCCTGAGCGAGGTTCCCCAGACCCAGCCCAACTTGCTTAAGAGACTCCGTGAACAGTTTTTTCCGCATCCCGCCTCCCGACACGACAAAAGCTTCCGACTGGAATGAGCCGCAAGGGTAGTGATCACCTCTCGATAACGGTCAAGGGTAACCGGCCTAACAGCAGATTCCCAAGTGCTCCCCTGTCGCTTCGGGTTAAGATCCCATTCAAGGTGCTGATGGAAAGTCTTAATTTTGTATAGTTGATCTGACTGTATCTCGCACATAAAATTGGATGCGACACCCCAGAAGACCCTGTTCCTTCTTCTCGAAGCGGTAATTTTTTCGATCATTTCGGGCCCCCCCATTATGCCCGATCTCTCTTTTCGAATTTTTTTTGTTTGCCCCGATGTGTCTTACGCGGTTTGCCCGGATTTAAATCGGAAATTTCTTCCCCCCCCCCCCCCTTTACATTGTGAACCGCCGTAGTTTACAAAGTTGATTCCAGTCGGGCTCTTGAATATGTATTTTTTACTTCGTGTGAGACTAATAGATTCGTGTATTCGCTCTGAAAATCTGAAACTACTGTTGTTATCCGCACGTTGGATACCTCCATGCCGTCTTATTTGGTACGTGCCCACATCGCCTTACTCTTAACCGACAAATTTCTGTGTCGCCACCTTATCCCCCAATCACAAATCTGACGCAACGATCGTCACTTTTTTTTTTTTCTCCCAGCTCATTTTTTTGATACCCTTTTCCAATTATCCTCCACTGTTTCCCACAAGAAACCCAAAAAACTTTCTCATTCCTCTTG
>Ga0179593_1430935_pt1 | contig 12798 bp, 10 predicted proteins | sample CZODoug2_1_08_16_FD_185931 | JGI IMG/M metagenome (GOLD analysis project Ga0179593, IMG submission 185931) | Vadose zone soil fungal communities from Angelo Coast Range Reserve, California, USA - CZODoug2_1_08_16fungal (PacBio error correction) | ecosystem: Environmental > Terrestrial > Soil >... | reverse complement strand
CTTTTTCCCTAAAAGGCCTTCGATGTTTTTAGCATATATTTTTTTTTTTCAGTTAGTGGTTGGACTCGATTTTGGGGGCCTTCCAACCAGAAATCACCCCCCCCCCCCATCTAAGCACCTACGAAGTTTCCTTCCCGCGTTCTTGTGACTCAGAAGATGTTTGACTCCTTCTGTTTTACCAAAAATTTCAGGCTCCCCCCTTTAGATTCTCCCTCTCATTTTAATCTTCCTCTTTTTTTCCGTTTCAATCAACTCGTCCCCTCGTGGAATTGAATTTTTTTGCCCAGTGGTTGGTATATATCCGTCCTCCCCAAGCGATACTCTTCCTTTCGTCGACCGGCCCCCCCATCTTGTCACTCATGCTTTTTCTCCTTTCCAGGCCTTGCCGCCCTTTACATTTTAGTTTTCCTTTCCGTTCCTACGCCGGTCATATGCTTTTTCCAAGCAATTTGTTACTTCCTTCCTTTAGTTCTGCGCCCTTTTGTATTTTCTCAACGCGAAACCAGCCTGTCTCCTCCTCTCCTAGATGTTCTGCAGAACCTTCTTGAGCTCCCCTTAAAGTACGATCTTTTATCCTCGCCCCCTTTTCTGTCGCGCCTCAAATCGTTTGATCTCTTATTCTATACACAATCTTCCTCGACTTCCCCTTCTTTCCCTTTTCTCACTGGCTCTCCCCCCCACTCGTTCAATCGAGTCGTTTGGTCATAGTTTCAGTTGTTTTTCTTCCATATTTTGCGTAGCTTGGCGATGACTCCCCCCCCAAAATATATGTTTGCCCACTCGCGTTTCCTCAGTTGGTTCCGCACGCTTTCTTCAACCGCCTAAAACCTTCTTCTCCCCCCTCTCCCCCTTCTCGATCTCTCGCACTGTGGTAAAGCAGCCTCAAAACTTTTTCTCAATCTTAAAGACTTAATGCCACTAGTATTTTCGATAGTGAGGATTGGCTTCCAGGTCTTAGCCTGGAATGGCTCATTTCATTGAAGTACTCCCTCCTAGTATGCCTTTTTTTCCATTAAGGTGCTTTTCCGCGAGCACTTAGCCCAAAAGGACCGCGTTTTTTTGTGGATTTTCTCTTCTAGTGTATTCTCCGTCGATAGAATTTTATTTTATACGATGTCACCCCGAGTTCCCTTTAAGGCGACCCCTTCTTGCTACACATTAATCCCTCCCTTTCGAAACCTTGGAATGAAGTTTCCGCCTCGATGTATGCATTGTCTCATGACCCTGACAGGTGATTCATGAATATCCGTGTCCCCTCTGCGTCTCTTTTGACCTTCGAGTTTTATCCCTCTGGACGCTCGGTATACCGAAACAAACCCAAAACCAGAAACTGATGCCGTAGACTTTTACCCCTTTAACCATGCCCTGGTCTTTACTCTTTGTCCGCTGTGCTTACGGCCCCCATTCTTTGTCTTCTCGAAGCCTCTCCTAACCTAGCGATTTCTGGCGGCCCTAAGTTTCACCACTTCCCTTTTCCACTGACGGGAGGTTTTTTTTTTCTTTGGTTCCCCCTCCCACACTTTTCCGAGTCCACTGACTCATTCCCCTTTCAAAACGTGTGTTCCTCCGTGTGAGCAGCCGTCCTAGAGTTTGTGGTGTCACCCCTTTTCTTTTTCATTTTTTTTCGGTATTCTCGTTGAAGTCATGTTTCTTTTTTTTTTTTTGGTCCCGCTTTCGAACTGGAAATTCTCGTTGCTCCAAATTTGGAATTTCCTTCCCCATTTTTCTAACTAGCTGCTTTTTGTTCCAAGTCCTTCTCTTCACAGCGTTCATTCCTGCACCTGACTCTGACTTTTTCCTGTTTTTTACCCCCGCACCGGCCCTTGGATTTTTGCATTCCGCCCTTCAAGTTTTTTCCTCTGAGGTTTCCTGAATTAGTCCTTTCCGGTGGCCTTTTCTATTATGGCTTCAGGTCCCGGATTTGTGTGCAGCTGGCCTCTTCCAATAAACTCCCGTCAAGCCCCCCACCGTTCCTCCACCTTTTCTACTGGTCTTAGTTCATGTTGCGAATTCCACTCCGCCCTAGCCTACTATCCGTACGGTCGCTCCAGCCCTTCCGTTATCCATGATTTTTTCCAGGTGAGTTTAGCCCTTTTTTTTCTTTTTCTTTTTTAGCGTTTGGCTGGTGTTGTTACCTTTCCAAGTTTTCCTTTTTTCCCTGCCTTGGGTGGTCTGGCTGATCCTTTATTGAAGAAATCTTATAAGTTTTAGGAATGTTGAGTTTCCCCCCCTTTTTTGATTTCTTAGAGATTTTCCCTATCGCAGTCCCTTCCTCGTTTACTCCTACTTCTCCATTCGTCTTTAGCGGTCACACACTGGCCAGGAGTCCGTTTGAGGACTACAGTGCACTTTTCCCACCCGTAGCCTTACTCCTTTTTTTTCCACAAATATGTCACAATCCCGCCATAATCCTATTGAAGGGCCCCTGCTTTCTGAGACGGTTTTCCCCTGCCTGGGTCACGTTCCCTTTCTTTCTTCCCCTACTCCTCCGTGTTCTTTTTTTTTTCTCGCTTAGGAACGGAACACTTCCCCTGATTCCCTCTGTAGCTCCAGTTCTTCTCCCTTTTGAAATCTGATTTTGAAATGAATTTGTTACCCCCCCCTCTCCCCTTCCGTTTCCGCCTTCTTTTTGATTGCTCAGCTTATCCTTTTCTTTTTACTTCGGGCCCAGTTGACTTCTAAGCCTCCCCCCTCCCTGGTGTGATCGTCTTCTCGTCTTTCTAGGCATTCTCAAGATAAAGTGTCCAACCATCAATGGCTTCTCATCTTTAGCCCGGCGTTCTCTCCCTTAGCTCCCCTTTCTTCTCCCCTGAACCACCCTTTTCCCTTCCCCCTGCCACCATTTCTTCCTACAACCCCCAATCGTTACCACCGCTAGTACGAACAATGCTCTCCAACTGTCCCTGAATAAACGGGAAGGGGCTTTCTCGGTGCACGAAGACTGTTTAAGAGGTCGCCTTCCCCCCCCAGGGTCCCCCTTTTTCTCCCCCACCTTCAATTCCCCCCGTGAATACGGCGCTGTCGCACGTCTTTAGGACCCCGTTTCGAGGTGATCTGACTGGGAAGATTTCTTTTAGGCCTCAATAGACGACCCTTGCCTGGCCCATATTTGCATGAAAGCCCACCCCCCACACGTACCACACGCCATGTACTAAATCAAAATTTACGTAGACATCTCTTTACCTAGCAAGACCAGTTTTACCAATTCCGGGGATGGTGTTTTTCACAACCTTCCCTTCCCCCAGTCTCCCAAGATGTTTTTTAGATCGTGAACTTGTGCACATATTCAGTCATCTCACCTCGTGCCCAGCAATCCGAGAACTGGGTCCACCACCACCCCCCACTCCAAATATCTCTAGGGAGAACAAGCAGTGAATGTTAGAACCGACCAACTTTGCTGAGCAAGCACCCTTGTCTCGTGCAAGCGAGTTCCAATTTTTTCCCCCCCAACAATTTCCCTAATGAAATTCCCCCTTTGGATTTGTCCCACACCACAACTAGACTCATCATTTAGGACGCACCTAGTCGATATTTTCCCTTTTTCAGTTTTCTTTCACGTAATGCACGAGGCTCGTTTCTTGGTTTCCAGCCATAACCCACCTTCCATCTCCAGTTGCCTACGTTGGCTTTTGTTGTGCCTGGTCGTGCCGGCCTCAGAGCTTCTCGGGTCTTCGCGGCCCCCCTTTTTTCAAAAGATCAACAATGATTTCGTTAGCAGTTTCCTCTTCCTTGTCATAGCCGGGGCAGGGGGATTTGTCCAATAGGTCGAATGACCCTAAGTCCCTTGGAGTTTTCCTCCGGAGCTCTGCCTATTTTCGTCTTGAATCAACACTCGTGGAAACCTCAGCTCGCCTCTCCTCCACATGACGACCCCCGCGGTGTTCGGCCCTTCTTGCCTTTCCATTCCCACACTCATCACATCTCCCCCTACAAAATTCCCTGAGAAATCTCCGAGGGGACCATTTGGCCCTGTCCAATCGGTCGACCTGTCCCCCATCTCCCCTTTCGTGCTTCCTCGGGGTTCAAATTTCGAATACCCCCCTTTCCCTCCGCCGACTTGGCTTTCCAGATGACACACTCCTTACGCAGAAGAGCCCCGCTCCAGGGTGGTCCCTAGTGCAGTGTAAAGAACGGGCACATCCGCAACTGACCGGACTACCTAGTGTCATTTGAATGCAATTGTAGCCTCCTCCGGGAAATCTCCCACGCCACCCCGCCCTCCCCATTACATTAATGTACCATCCATCTCCCTTTTTTACCCTTCTTTTCTCAAGGTTCTTGGAGCACTGGAGCAAATCGCTCCTTCCGGTAGCTGCATAATATGGGCGCTTCTCTGCCATGCTGCAACCTAGTGCTGTGTCACCCGAACCAATTATCTCGTGCCTCACACACGATAAGTTTCAAAAATCCCGAGTGGCGGATTTCCCCCCCGAGAAGAAGCCCCCTCAATGAAACACTTGCCCAACCATATGCAACCGTATCGCTCTCAGATTTGTTACCTGAACTCTGTAGACTATCACCAGACGCATATATTGTCGAGTCTCCTTTTATCAGTCCGCCCTCCCATTCAGGAAGATTTTTTTTGTTTTTAGGGCATCCCACGGTCCCCTTTGACAAAATGGCCCCCTTTCGTGCCTGATCATCAGTTTTTCCGGGCCTCCCGTGTTTCTCTCTGACGTTTTTTTGTCGCCGGTTAGAACCCTCCACAGCGCGCCTTCCGACAAGGGCCCTGCCCCCTAACCAAATTGCGTGCCCCCTCATCGTATCGAAATCCCATCCCTGATAGCTTTTCAGGCTGTACTTTTAAAATGTGACGGGCCCCTTTCCTGGACCGTCTTTTCAGAACCAACCAGCTTATGACAAGTCTTTTTTCTTTCTGTCTTTGATTGTCTGCGCGACTCTGGCAACATTGCCCCCCCCCAATTCAAAAAGAGCCGCTTTTCCTTAAAAGCCGACACCCACCTTCCCAGTGCGGTGAGACCCCCCCTTTTCTCTGCACAGCTTTTTGAACCCTCCTATTTTTCACACCAGCGTCCGTCATTTCAAGATAATCGTCAGTCCTCTTATTCATGAATATCTCCGGTTGATCGTTTTTACCACCCGCAAATAGTTCCCCAACCGGACCTCCACTTTCCAAATATGCCATGACGCTTGGGCACTCGCATTTTCGTGGAGGTAAATCTTTTCTCCTTTTCCAAGAATAACCTTGTTTTGTTTGAGCTATTCTTCTAACCTCCTACGTCTCTGCGAGCTATCATTGTGAGTGATCTTTTTTGTACGCTGATTTTTCTTCTTTTCAACCCGACCAATCCGAATTAAACATGGTCCTCCCTACGCTCTCCCTCTGCTCGTCTCGGGGCCTTAATGGAGGCTTTGTTTTTCCCTTTTTTACAAAAAGATGCGAAACTGGAGATTCGCCACCTCGCAATTTTTGAATTGTCTCGGGTTCCTGTCGTTTCACCCAATACAAAGTTTCAGTAGACAGGTGGCCTGGTTTTGCAATTTCTGGACATGCCTCCATCAATCTATTATGTTGTTTCATCGCTCCCTTCATCTGGCCAGTCCGGATGTGTTAGTCATATGCAAGGACATAGAAAGTTCCTTTTATTCTCTCCAGCCCGTTTGTTAATGCTTCTCAGTATTTGCTTCTTTTTTTCGTCCCAGTCTTTTCACGCACTTTTCTCTCTTTCTGCGCCCCCTACTTTATTGACTTACTTGCGAGGGTGTTTCTTCCCCAACCGCGAACCACCCCAGCGGGACTCCGAGTAAACTCTCATGTCGATGCGCAGAACCAACTGAGAGTAAAGTCCCTCAAAGACACCCGGTCCGCTTTGGTATCTTATTAAAGTGGATGTGAGGTTAACCAGCCCGTCTTGAAGGAGGGGCTCCCCTCCTGAGTGACCCGGGCTCCAGATTATAGTAGGACTCCCCAGACAGAATCAATGGACAAAGTCGTTAGCTCATCCCGGGGCAGGACCACAAGAGCTTTTCAGCTTGCATGATGCCCTTTGTTTTCCCCTAAAGGATGGAGGTTCAGGCTTTTTCCGGAGCGACGAACCAACGCAACCTGCGCCCGGTGCCTCCTGTTTCGTCCCCCTACCATGAAGACCCTTCCTCAACCCACCACCACTTCCCCCCTAGCCTCTCGAACTTTTTCCCGTCCGACTTCCCCTTTCTCCAGGGTCTTTCACCATGATTGAATTACTTTCCGGCAACATAGTACGGCCGATCGCTACGATGGAGATACTTCATGAAGTGAATATCGATTTCTTTGAAATTTGTCGCATTTTAATTTCTTTAAAGTTCCCCGAACCCGGCTTCTTGCAACTTCATAGTACGAATGATCCCCTCGCCTCTGACTTTTTTTTTCCTTTACCCGATAGACACCATGCCTGTGTCCGTGCCCGGCTCCTCTTCGGGAGACCTTTCATTTTTTCATCCCCTCCGTCTCACATCGACTGGACATTTCGGTTTAGAAGACTTTCGCACGGTTGATCTGCCTCCGATCTTCCGGCTGCCAGATTTTCCCTTTAGGAGCTCTTAGTTTGAAGTTCGATTCTCTTCTTTTTCTGATTGCAACCCCCCTTCTTTCCACCTTGGTACGTGCCTTCCCTAATGGTCCCCTGTTCTCACCCCCCTTAAAATCTTGAACACGCTTCTGGCCTCCCCACAAAACGCTGGTTGCTCTTCGTTAAGTAAGCACCTTCCCTTTCTCCATAGACTCTTGGGCAGACGGTTACCCCCCAACATTCACCGTTTATCAATCTCCTTTTCGGGCACCGACGCACACCCGGGGCTCCCGTAAACGGATCCTTGAGAAAACCTTGGTATGGGCGCATCTTGTGGTGGTTCTCTTTTGTAGTTCTTTCCCTTAGTAGGTTCCTAACTTTCAAGAGTACTAAGACTTTTTTTCCACCTTCTCTACCGCGCGCAAGAATTTTATCAAGGCCCTCTTTTCCGAACTCCTCTGTTATTTGTTTTTCAGTTACTCCCTCTGGCACCAGATCCCTGCCTTCCCCCCCAATTATGGGCGTTTAGGTGTTTTCCAAAAAACCTCCCCCTTTTCATCAAAGTTAGCTTGCCGATCCACGCTGAAATGCGCCCCACCCACGCACTGCGTCAAGGAGCACCTTCGTTAGGGGGGCCATGGTCGGTGAAGGCGGACTCCCTTGCATACCCCTCCTTTTTCAACGCAGCACTTTCCTCCCCCCAACGTTTCTCCACCCGCATGCTACGGGAAGTGCTTGACGTAGTCCGGTCCCCTCGAAGAGACTTTCTCGCTCGTGTCGCTCAATCAACTTCCACGTCATCAAATTTTTTTGGGGCAAGCGCTCCTCCCCGCATTTCGTCTTAGTTTGTTCCTTTCAGTCCTGCTTTTGCGATGGTGGTTCTCTCTTCCCTTTTTTCAGGTCTTTTTAATGCTGTTGCGTTTATTGCTCTCATTTTTATCTATGAAGCTTCCCACCTTTTTTAGCTGTAGTCATTGTTGATTTTTGGCCACTTTGATCTTTTTTTAGGTAGGATACCATCGAGCCCTAAGCCATCGGACCTCGGATGTTCTTTTGCTGCATAGCTGTCAAGGCCCCGTCGCCGATTGCTCACGATAATTTCATCGTCGCCCGGTTCCCTTGCCTCGTCAATCTTGAACCCCGAATACCACAGTTAAATTATTCTTTTACTTGGCCTAGATTATAGCGTTCTTTTTTCAAGGTTCCATAACAACTTTTTTTTTTTTTTTTTTTCTCTTCTTTTTTTATCCTAAGAAGTGTTTCTAGAGCGGATGCTTTTCAAACCTTAATTTCCTCCCCTCTCGAAGCTCGCCCAGCATTTCTCATAGGCTCATTCGGTGCCCATGTGACATGGTTTCCGCTTCTCCAGTTTATAGTTTCCATGTCTCTTTTCTACCTGATCCCCGCGGACTCGGGCCCAGTTGTACCTAATAACCATGAAGTCCCATCGTCTGTCCGTATTCCCCTTTCCGTCATGGGACCATTCTTTTCCGGGCCCACGCAATTGACTGCCTCCCGAACTTAGTTTCTGCTCCTTCCCACTGCTTTCTCCCCTTGCCCCCCCGGACACCCCTCACTGCCCCAACCTTTGATACCCACAACCCCCCTCCTCCACACCTCTTCCCCTACGACACCCTTTAGCCTCCCAATTTTTATAAGGATAGCGACAGCTCTCTAACCCGTAGGATTTCTCTTTTCTACCCAGTCACTCCCCCCCACTAAATGACATGTTGATTTTCTTTTTCTTTGGTCGAAACCTCGTTTTTTTTGTTAGTACACGTCCGCGCAACTTAATCCTGTTACCCCACCAGCAAGTTTTACACCCGTCATACCTCCACCCCTATTCTTCCATTACTTATACCCTCCTAATGTTCTTACTTTCTTTTTTTTTAAACTCCCTTCCCCCTTTTCAGAGTCCTGAAGTTAATCTCTGACCCCTCGATTACTTTGACCCCCACCACTCCCCGTATCTAAATGCAAATTATTCTCGCTCGCGACATTTTAGTTCGGCCAACTAGTTTCCCGTTCTTCACCTCATTCCTTAAGAATGAACTTTACCTTAGGGAACACCCCCCTCGAATCATTCTGACCCCCTGCTGATAGTACCCGGGGTCGACTTGAAATCGTTTACTGTTTTTTCTCTCCTTACGGTGCCCCCCAGTCAGAAACCACTCCAGACATTTTTCCCGTTGATTTTTTTTAAGCGTTAAGCCTTTGGATATCGGTAAAAGACTCCACCATGCGACCTGATTTATCAGTACGCCCCTTTCAATTTTTTTCATTTTTTTTTTCCCACGAAAAGTAGTTCCTTTGCCAGTACCCGAGTCCCGAAACGCTCCTGCTCGCCCGCTTTTCCGCCCTCGTTTGTACGCCTTCACAACACGCCCTCCCTCGTTCCTTCCCGCTGCTAGGTTCCACAGATCTCACAGTTACACCCGACTCTCCCCGGCTTGTCAAGGACAGACAAATTCACACTCTATACCCTCACCCCTCTACCCCCCTTTCCGCTTCAGTCCCACCCCCATCACATCTACTGTGTCCCATCCCACCCTTCATTACTCCCCTCTTTCCTCCTTTCTCCCATCCCTCTCACCCCCCGCTTTTCCCCACCCCCCCTGAAATTTCATCCGGAGCCACGTGCCCATGACGAATAGGCCCCGTTTTTCTTAAGGTTCCCCAGTGTCATCCCATCGGCGAAACCTTAGTGTACGTGAAGACTTCGCATTCGGATTCTTCCAATGATGTTCCCCCCCCCTTACATAGTATCCTTCTAGAAACTTGTAGCTGGGACCCCTTGAATCTTCTACGCGTCCTTAGATCTCCCCCTCTACGTCCTCCCCTTTTCTGCGAGCCTTTTTTTGTAGCAGTCATTTCCGCGTAAAGCCTTGATCCTGGACCAAAGGCACTTCTATTCTCCTTAATGCATTAGCTGACGAATTTTCGTACACAGCCTCTCTCCGATCAAGCTTACCCTCATGGCTAAACCTCCTATAATCTCTTCTCAAGTGCGGTCTTGCAAACAAAGTAGCTCCTTCTCTTTTCCTTTTTAGAACCGCTGGTTCTTCGGTTTGAAAACTTAGTTCCCCCCCCCTTTCAACCCACCCTTATGGAACGCTCCCTTGTCCAACCATCGAGTTAGTCTACTTTACTGGCGAACTTCAACCTACTTCTTCCCCCCCGCTGCCCAAAAGCTACGAGTTTGACCCCGCCTTGACATGTAGCATCTTTCCCCCTGACGTCCACATGTGTAGAGGCCAGATCTGTACATATCGATTTTTACGGAACTACAGGGGAGACCCCCTCGGTTTCCGATTGCGGCTTTTTTCCTTCTCCCTCAGGTTTTTCCATGTCATCCAAGTTGATTAGCAGGTAAATTCTTTCTGAGTTTGTCGGTATGACCCCTCCACATACTTCCTTCCCGCACAAGGCAGTCTCCATAACAAGTGCTTTTTCCCCCTCAATCGTCTTCGTGGCCCTCTCCCCCTCAATCTCTATAGAATAGGAGAATAAATGAGAACTGGCGCCTTCATGGACCGCTTTAGTCGAACAACAGCATTTATGATCTTTACTGAGCCCCTATTAAATATACTCCTCTTTCATTTTCGTACCATGACAAACCCCATTAACCCTTGTACGAACTTTCAAATTTAAACCTTCAACCCTCGAAAAGATTCAACTTGTCTCGGCGATGGTATCAATTTGCCGATTTTCTTGACCATCCCCCCTTATTCAACCCCCCGAGGCCCGTCAGGTCAGCTCCTAGATCGAGAGGATCTTGACAGGTGATTCGGTTTTTTTCACCCCAAACCATAGAGTTCCAAAACCTTCCCCTTCCCCCTCTAACTAGATGTCCGCGCGGCCTCTAAGTTTTGTGCTCGTTTTCCTCCTAATACGTTTGTTTTTTTTTGTTGTCTTTCTAGATTTTCCCCCCCAGAAGTGACCGAGATGGCCGCGAAGTTACCTCTCTCCGTTTTGGACGCTGGTCTGAGTTTTTTTAACCCGAAACCCCCCTTTCTTGGTAAAGATCAAGGAATTGATAAGCAATATCCAATGAGCCGTGATTCTGATTCTCTTTTCCTTCTTCTGTTTCAAACCACAGTTTTCGATCGTTTTTTAAAACCTTAACACTAGCCCCCCTTGAATCCTTGTTTTTACTGCGTGTGCCTATCAATCACAAATCTCGAGGTGATTGTCTTCTTAGGTTGAGCCTTACTCGCGCCACCCCTTCATGTTCTTTTCTCTCCAGATGGCCTTCCCCCTTGTTCGAACTCCCATGGCCATTGCGTGGATCTCTTCAACCAGTGTTCCTTTGCGCTATTTTTGCGATCCTGTTTACAAGCCATTTTTTCTGGAGATTTCCTTTTCCTGTCAATGCTCCTATTTGTTCGTGTCTGCGAACCCCCCCCCCCGCTTCTTAGCTTCTCCCCCCCACTCGCGTTCCTATGCAGCAAACTTAGAGATGATGCTCAGGCCAGTCCCTTTCCGCAACATCCCCCCCCTATTTCCCCTCCCTTGGCTGTCCTCCTAACGTCTCATATACCCCCAAATCGGCCCGACTGGTCAAAAGACAAAGCAGTCACCACCGTCAACACTCCGTTTTAGGAGCGTTTTCTCCGTTTTTCCCCGCCAACTCTTTTCTTTCTCGCCGTCTCTGGCGTCTTAACGGAAAACCCAATTGATCAACATTATGGGCCTCCGATCTGTTTTTTTCCACACGATTTCAACTACACCCCTTTCTCCCCAAGCGACCTAGTCCTTCTTTTGTACTTAACCTAGATGAACTATGGAACCTCGTTTTCCATTCATTAACCCTTAAGTAGTCTCTTTCTCGGTGCGGGCTAGCTTTACCGCCGTTTTTATTTAACGCCCTAGACTATATCATAGCCCGGTGAGGATTTTCGTTCTTCCTCCCCGGTGCAATTGAACTTTATTCCCCCCCTATCGCGCTTTTCTTCCTTTAGGATGTTATTTTACTGGATTCGTCTAGAGTCCATTTTCTTTTTTTTTCCCCAGCGGAGCAACGAGGTCGCCGTATCCTATTTTAGGGCCCCCCATCATTAAAAGCCCGTCTTTTTTAATCTTTTTTCACCGTGAGTGGGAGAGATTTTCGGAAGGAGTTGACCGTCCCCCCTCTCGTCGGTCTGTCCCGTAAGGCCCATTGCATGCCGGGCGCGCTTGAGCTGACTTTTTTCGATTTTCTCATAGGCAGGCTCGGTCGTCAAAAACTTTACTTGTCAGTCCGTACTCTGTATGTTTTTGTCCCCCCCATGTTAAAATTTGACTATTAGCTGACTTTATATTTCTCCTTAAGCACCCCCCCGTACTTCATTAGGCGGTCGCCTTCAAACCTTAACGTTTTAACTGCTGGCCGGTGCTTCGTCGACAACTGTGCGCCGAATTAATTTTCGTTGAAACCGCTTTTCCCCTCCCGCATTTTTTTCTTCGAAGAATTTTCCTTTTTCTTTCTTGTTTTTAATTCTGTTCAGGGAACTTTCACATTAGTTAGGTGAAGCTACATGTTTTTACGCGACCCCTTCTTCTCGAAACATTGGAAATTTTATCACCTTTCCCCGAGTTTTTCATACCCGCTTGTGAGTGCTGTCCCTTTCAGGTTCTTCCTTTTTTTTAGAGAATACTTGGAGCATTTGTGAAAACACCCCAATTCATTTGCCCCCCCAAGTTCGCTTTCTCTACGGAACGTGTCCTGAATATTGGTAAGTTGTGGTAGTACCTGCGTGGTTACTTTTTTATTTCGGTCAAGTTCTCCCCTTTCTCAGTGCCTATCCACCCCCCAGAGACCACCTTTTTTAATAACACAAGGCCGTTCCGGGAAGGATGACTAGTTGGTTGCCTCCAACGCATAATCGCCCATACGATGCGACGAGACCGTTTTTATTTCCCGACTTACGTATAACAGGATTGTTATCCTCTTTTTCCGAGGTGCTTGGTCTTTTCCCGTATACTTTGTTGTCTCTTGTGTTTGGGATTCAACATAGGTTTCGTTGGTTCTCATTTCTTCCCTAAGTCTTCCCACTCCTGGCCCTTAATTGCTATCATGTTCTTTGGGACCACTTATTAGACATCCGGATCATCAGCTCCGCCTATTGCCCCCCGGAGACTCTTATGAAACGAGTCCGGAATATAATTCTCCATCTATCAAAGTAGCCGGTCAACCTTAGTCGCGGTATCCCCTGCTCGTAAAAATCCCCCTTTCCTCCCCATCCCACATCCTTATGATACGATTCCCCCTTTTTTCGTCTTGTACTTTTATCGTGAAGGTTCTTACCCC
>Ga0179593_1350134_pt1 | contig 12798 bp, 14 predicted proteins | sample CZODoug2_1_08_16_FD_185931 | JGI IMG/M metagenome (GOLD analysis project Ga0179593, IMG submission 185931) | Vadose zone soil fungal communities from Angelo Coast Range Reserve, California, USA - CZODoug2_1_08_16fungal (PacBio error correction) | ecosystem: Environmental > Terrestrial > Soil >... | reverse complement strand
TAGCAGTCTCGGCTGTGACCAATACAAGAAAGCCCTTCTCACTTTTTCTCTTCGGAACACGACACCTATTCCTCTTGCTCGACCTCCCGGTTCTCTTTTCCTGCTTCCCTTGTTATCTTACTAAACAGTGATGCCTGTGACCTCAGATTTTCCGTACTTTGTGTCGACGTACCAGTGCGGCAGGGAATATCGGTCGATGTTTTCCATATCCATCACCTCCAAGGTAGCTTGTGAAATTAGAGACCCGAGCGAATTATTTTCTTCGGCTAGAACACCACCAATGTTTTCCGTCTTCCTTTCCACTACTAGGTGGATTTTTTTACTCGGCCGGGTCGACTTAAGTATTGACTGGACGTCCCCTGCCTTTTCTTTTCTAAAGATGATTAGGAGTGATTCCCCCCTAGATCTCTTTGGCTCTGGGATCTCCTCCAATTTTCTTCCCTTGAGTTAGCGGCTTCAAATAGAACTGGCTGTATTGAGGTTTCACGGTCGGTGTTTACCACCCCACTCGGCCGGTGACTGCGATGGTGGGTCAAGCATCAAATGGATCCCTCCCCCCCAAAAACCCTGCACCCGACTCTGTTTCTCCTCGCCACTTTGAGTTTCATTCCTACCCCCAAGGAGATTCTCCGTTATTCTAATAGCTTCTTTTTATGGGCGATCGTAATCGCCTCGGCAAATTGTTCTCTTTCTCACCCCTGGAACTCTTCACAAAGTTAACGGGGCGCCATTCTGTTTTGCCTTCCAAGTGTATTCGAGACAAGCATTAGAAGACCAAACCCCCCCATTCAATAGTCCTTCCTTCGCTGAGATATGTTGATTCCCCCAACCACGCCGGTTGGTCTTGCCGGCTTCTATTTATACTTTGATCCCCCTTTTCCCTTCGTTTTGATTTTTAAGCCTGACCAGTGCTCATCTGACCTTTGGCCAACTGCTACCTCCATCAACTCGCTCTTTTTAGGGGTTGAGATTTCCACCCCTCTTCTTCGGCTAGATTATCAACGCAGTATCGGGGGGGAAGCGGGCCTTTTTTTGCCCCTTGCGGCTATAGTATCATTTTCTGTCGGATGACGTCTGAAGGATGATCTCCCCCCCACGACTTCAAACAAACGTCCTTTTGGTAACACTCCACCGACGGTTTTGTCATGTTTCATGAGCAAGTGTTTTCCCCCCATTTGGCATTCGTGCCTCCCCCAATCTTCAAGACTGGAGAAAAGTCCCCATTTCTATAGATTCACTTGAGCCCCCCCCAACCAACACTTTTCTCGAAATTCTGTGCTTCGTTGACCCTCTTCATGTGAGATTTTGGCTTTTGACCCTTAAGACGGTCGCTGAGGCGTTTTCACTCTAGACCTTCGCCCGTTACTCTCCCCCCCTGTTGTTTTTTTTTCATTTCGAGGAAACCATGTCCTCTTTTTTTCAAGCCCACTCGCCCGCCCGTTTCCCTTCCCGAAGACGGAAGCTTACCGTCTATCTCCTTCAAACCGCAATTCGCTTTGATTACCCTGAAATGTAGATTGCCTCTTTGGGGGTTGCGAGCACACATCGCAGCTTCTGCTTATGTCCTCAACCAAGTTGCCCGCCCATCCTATTGTTTTCGTTGCTTTGTCCGCCACGTCTTGTTCCCCAGATTCTCCCGAGTTCACTTTATCTTTCTCCATACGCCTGAGAACCTCCCCCCTGGTCTAGAGAATGTTCGTTTTGTCCGAAGTCTTCCTTTTTGTTCCGCCGTTCCCTCCGATGGCCGCCTTTTTTAGCGATTGTCAAGGCGAGTGGCGTTGTTTCCCGGAAACATATCGGCCTGGCCCCCTAACTACTTCTTCACCCGTACGAAAATCCCCCCCCAGAGTTTCTTTTTGAATTCGCATATTCAGACCTGTGCGCAATAGCTTTGTCCTCGATTTCGTGCTAGGATGAAGGGAGCGGCCTTCCGACTTCTTGAGGCAACCTCCGCGGTGTATGCGCCCCCTTTTTCTTTCCACCGCTGCGTCGATGGTGTGTCAAACAACCAATTTTTTCCCCAACCCTGCCGGCGATTGTAAGGAGGTTTATTACCTAGGGTTTGAAGTCGGGACATCGGAGTACCCCCAGATTGCGATCCCATCTTTTCGTTGTTACCTGACACGACTAGACTTGCCAGGTCTCGGACACCTCCAACGACTTCGGCTTTTTTTCACGATGACTTGAGGACCTTACCCTTCCGTAGCTTTTCAGTGAGAGCGTAGTCTGGTTCATCGGCCCTCCCAAAAACTGTTTCCCCCCGAACCCCGCCTAATGCAGCCCTGTCATCAAAACCCACAACCCGAGCTTGCGTTATAGGGATATCGACCCCCGTTGTTCTTTTGCTGCTTTTTTTCTTTTAAACAACACCTGACCCCAAGTTTTTTCCACCTTTTCACCATTCCCGCCATCCCTTTTCTCCACTTTTCCACCTCATATGAAACCAATATGTCCCCCGTTGCAGAGCATAAAGTTTTTCGCATTGTTTACCCCCCACCCCCAACCCCCCCCCCATCAGCCCGCCCACCCCCCTCCCCCCCCCCCCCCCCCTCCCTCCGTTTTTTTTTTTTTGTAGAGTCAATTGGGGACAATGCTCCCGGATCGCTTGCCAAATGAATTGATTTTTCTCTTCTTTTCCTTTGCCGATGGCGGGAATGGTCCTGGGGCTGAGTTTTTTTTACTTTTTTTTCCTGAACCCTATCCGACAAATTGGCTTCCTCCTTGCTTCTTTTGTTTCTAGGCTGAATGCTGCGTTATGTTCCTTGGGGACAGTTTCTGTTTCTGTCAGTTAGGACCTCCAAAGAACTCCAGCGTCTGCTTTAATGACCACTTCTCCCCTCATTGCTGCCGACCTTCGTTTCGGGGCCGGGCATCTTTTTTTCAGGATCTATTTTTTTTGTCTTTCACAGTGCTGATTGATGGTCGGCGTTTTTTTTTCCGCAATCTGATTTCCCCTCCTGAAAAAACAGTACGAACTTCTCCTTTCTGTACCTTCTCCTTCTTTTTTTTCTAGTTTTTGAATTTTTGCTCCATCTGGTTGTCTCTAAGTAGGCGAAATACCCCCCCTTGCCCCCCTATCTACTCGCCGCTCCCTGTCCCCGCCTCTCCTAAGTCGTTTCGTGTCACAATCTATGTGAGCCGCTTTCACATCTCCCCCTTTTTTTTTGATTCGTATCTTTTCTTCGTTTGTGGTCTCGAGATGTGTCCGACTGCCAACTCGTTTCCCCTTTGAAATGACCCACCCTCTACCCCCTGGTCAAAATAAGGTATTTAAATGCCAGTTCACAAAAGCCTTTTCCCGGGACTGCTCACTTACTTTTCCTCTTCGTTTTTGTGTTCTTTCTCCTTCTTATTTCTTCTCTTTTTATTCTCATCTTCCAATGGCTAGTGGCGGCCAAAGCCACGAACATACTATGATCTAGGCGAGGGGGGTTTATCTCGCCTTGACCAGATTGAGTTAGCGCACCCCGCCTATCGGAAAGGATTGATGGAATCCGCCTTTATTCCGTCCCCCTTGTTCCGCCTACTTTCCCTTCCCACTTCTTCTCCTCTCCTCTTGCCCTCCCACCTCTTCCTCTTTTCCACCCTTTTTCCTCCCCCAAAGGTGCGTATCCTCCGGTATCTTCCCGTCGTTCGGGTTTGAGTTCTTGAGTCCTGTTCATCACCGCGCACTTTTTTTACAGCTGGCCCTTTACACCCCAAAACTGGTTAGTCGTGACTTTCTAGATGTCGCCCGAGGTATTGGGCGGCAGACCGTCCTTTCCTTTGTCCTCTAAAGCCCGATCAAAGGTCCTCGGAATGAATTCCGCACCCCTTCTTCATGACTTGAGAAGCCAATTGTGTTTTTGAGTTTATCCATGCGGTCACGCCTTTTGGTCCCCACTGGACGGCCGAGTTTTATCCCGGAATTCAACCTTCACCCTGTTGAGCACCCCCACTCAGTGATTTACCCGACAACTTAGAGTGATTTCACCCTTCCTGAGGCGTTTTGTGGCCAATTCTTTTCGTCATGATTACTTCCCGTACGATAGAGTGATAATATAGAGACATTTGATAAATGCCCGCGTAAACCCCCCCCCTATAATGCGTTGTGATCGAGACGCCGTATTTGTTTCCGTTGCTAAACCCCCGCCCAAAGTGCCTCCCTATTTTATGAGATCTCTTTTCCATACCTTTTTCGTTTTAGCCCACGTTAGCCCACTTTTGCTACCCATCCCCTGTCACCCGGCTCCGTAGATCCATATTCTCTCTCACCTTTGCCGTGGTTAGGACTGCTTGCTGATGATTCCCCGACGACGATGGCCTGTTGTTTTTAGCTCCTTTTCGTTCCTTTATGGCGGCTCTCCATTTTCTCCTAACGGGGTGCAAGTTCACAGACCCTGTTTTAATCTGGCCGCTCCACCGACCCCTTTGAAGGCTTAGGCTCCTCTCGCCAATCAACGCTGCGGCCTTTTTTCTCCCCCCTAGCCGTGCTTTTGTGGTTTCCTTCCTCCTGCCAAACAGTGTGCGAGTTTTCCCTCTTCTCTTTTCTTTTGTCTCTTTCAGTACCTTTTGCTCTGTTCCAATCTCGCACCCTGCCGCTTTACCCCTCCAGGTCCCCCTGCATCCGCAGTTCGCTGATGCCCCCCCCCAAATCTCTGGCTATAGCACACATGCCACATCGCTCAACTTCTTGAAGCCTTTTTTCCAATTCAGCTGGGCGATACCCCTTATGTTCGCACCTGAAAATTCTCTTGTCCTTGGTGAAACATCAGTTGATATACGTCAATACCTACGACCCCCCTGGTTTTTCTCCTTCACCGTCAGCCCCTTTGAGCGTCTCAATGTCCACGCTCACCGTTTGGTGCGATTGCCCCCCACCCCATCATGACGACAGAGGTTTCCTGTCCGCATTTTCCACTGAAAGGGTGACGTTTTTTTTTTTTCGCTTGACTACACTGTTCGTCCACTCCCAGACTTCCTAGATTCCCTGTCCGCTTCTCAATATGGATAGGCTTTTTCTTTCCCCTTAGAACTTGGCGCCTTTTTTGCTCTTGTGTCCACTTCCGATGCTTACTATCTCCTTCCCCCTGTGGTTTTTTTGGGTTTTGTGAATGATCTCTGACTGCTCGGGCGTCTGTCCCCACACTACAATCTCCGCTGCCAAGTCGCTGTCGCGACCAGATCCCTTTCCTCTTATAAGCCCTGACGGACTTTGGAATTTGTATCTTGACGACTTGACCTCCCCCGCGTGAAATTGACTTTTGTCTGGTTTTTTTCCCGATGGCCCTTGCCAATTTGGCAGCTGATCGTGTAATGAGGATTTTGGTCAATCCTTTCCGACGGTCGCTTGGGACGAGACCGCATCTGTTTTTTTGTTGCTGCTTTCCTCGCAACACCCCATGGTTTCGTAGTCTTGTACGTATGCCTTCCCCTCGCTGGATTTAGATTCTACTTGCCCCCGGAGACCTAAAGTGTTCCCCCCCCCCCACTTTGACTTTTTCCCTTGCCCTGGGGATTTTTTTTCTGCAGTTGCTAGGATTTCTTCAATCATGTGTGAGAGTTTGCTTTGCATGCTCGAATACTCCCCCGTGTCGGATTTGAGTTAGCTTCAGTTTGTCATTCTGCCCTGAACTGTCGTCTGTTGCACTAGGCTACCTTGTGTTTTTTATTCATCCTTCCTCCGTAAGGTGCGAGGATTGTTGATCATTCAAGCTCGCCCCCAGACCGCACCCTCGCCGAGGGAATCCTGCCAGCCGCTTTTTCTTTATCTGCATCACCCACAAAATCCGGCGATTGCTTATGCTCAGTCCTCGTTGTGATGTCGCTACTCTGCCGTGCCCACAACTGGTATAGAGCTTCTATTTTATCCCAAATATGTTAACGTGGCATTCCCCTCGTTGTCCCCTGCAAGTGGATTCGCCCCTCAGCTGCACGCAAGGATCGTCGTCGCTTACAACCCCAGTCCCATCGGTCCTTCGCGAAGCTCTGGCAGAATGCATCTCCCCCCCTTTTGCGATCTCCTTTGCTTTAAAATTTCATTCGATATGTTGCCATTAGTGGGCACTGACCCCCCCAGGTCTAACTTGCTTTGTTAGTCGTGGGGACCCCTATCGCCATAAATAGCTTCCTGGTCGGGGTTTTGCTCCTCTCCTCTTTCTGGGCTCGAGATTAACCGCAGTTTATTTGGGGGTGACCCCCGGGGAAGGTAAGGGACAGTGCTTCTCTTGTTATTGGAGTACGCTACTCTGACTCTCAAGACTCCCACCACTTCCGTGCAGCTGGGACAGCACCCGCGGTGGTCTTAACTGCTTGAATTAGCACATGCTTTTAACTTGTGAATCCTTTCCCATAGTTACTTGAGACCCCTCCATGCGTGACGCCATTTTTTTTCATACCCCAAACAACCACATTTCTCAGCCTCCCCGAATGTGCGGTCCTTCTCTCTGCAACTGTGCTATTTTTTTCTTGTCATCGTCTCTTAGGACGGTCGACTTCGCCGTCTGTCGTCAATCTAGTCAATTGCGCCGGGCCTCCAGTTTTTTTGGGTGTTTGTTTAAGGGCACCCGCAGAGGAAAAACCTGTGTGCGGTACTGAACCACAGCTCAGCAAGCCTCTTTACGATGACGATACCGTCTAAGCTTCCCCCCCTTTTCAAGTCTTGCCAAGCTGATGCATCTTTCTTTTCGACCCCCAATCGCAGTCTACTCTACTACTAACAGCCAGCAGTATGCTTGGTTGAGTGCGTCCGCCCCCTAGAACCTTGTAAAGACTTTTTTCCCCGATTTTCCCTTCTAACGAGACCTTTCCCCGATCGACCTCTCCCCAGTGTAATTCATCCGCATGCAGTCTGTCTAGGTTAAGAAGAAATCTTTTTTCTCTCCTATGATTGGTTCGTGGGGTTCCTCGTCACAAAGTTTTCAGTGCGAGGTCGGAGTTTGGCTCACCTCTCGGAAGGACCCCCACTAACGAGTCGGCCACAAGGCCATAAGCAACCCCCGTCCGAATTATCGCTTTCCCTTTGCTCAGATTAAAGGCGCCCTAGCTTTTTTCCTTCGCATTTGGTCTCCTGTCTTGAAGGGATGCGCAGCTGTTGTTTCTTTTGATTTCACATCCGTTCTGGGGATTGGATCACTGAGTCGCCCCCCCAGCTTAGCGACGTAGACAAAAACGAGTCACCCCCAGGCCGGCGATTTTTACAAGACTTCATGGCATTTTTATTTTTTTTGACGTGATTCTATCACAAAAAGATTAGTTTCCGCCCGTGACTCCTCAATAGATCCTTGCCTCTCTCTTTTTTTTCACCTCCCCTCATTAGGCGCCGATGAACTTCAGGTCACGCCAATGGTCATCTCGAGATCAGGAGCATTTTTTTCTGTTTGCGCCTCGAGGACACAGACAACCCGCATGTTCCCAATGAAAATTCATCATGCATCCCCATGATAAAACAACAGAAGCTTTCTTTTGATAGGAGTAATAAGCCAAGTTGCGGATTAGGGTTTCTCCAACCACACCACCTGCCACGTTTTTTTAACACCTTCAAATTGCATCGGTCAAACGGCCCCTCATATTGCCAAAAATCGGCCGTTTTTCCTTCAGTGTTTTTTGTGCAATTGTCCACAGCCCGCCCAGCTCTTAGTGTCACTAATAATCAGTTGTTTTGTTTCTCCCGTGATTTTTTTCCCATTTTCCTTTGATGCGAACACCGGTTTTTTTTCTTCGTTGGACGTTCGAACCGATGGCGGGAATGGGAAGGTGGTCGAGCCCCCCTTTTCGGTTTTTTTTTTTGAAGCCCCTCTCTGGACCCCACCCTTTTTGCGGATTACTCCTACGACGCAAATTCTGTGTTGTTACATGTCTGCCTTCTGCTTGGTTCATGGGGGTCATTTGTTGTTCATTTTTTCCCCAAAGCCCTACGACTCTCCCCTGATCTTTTCATGATCCTACTATTCATCGGCGCCGAACTTTTGTTCTGTGGCCCGGCCTTATGGCAAGGATATATTTAGTAGAAATTGTCCGATTTTTTTTTCTCTCTTTTTACGCCCTCTCTTACCCGTAAACCAGCGAAACTGCCTTCCTTCTTGGTCCTTTGCCGGCCCTGGTTTCTCCACTACAGTCCGCTCAATGTTTTGCGACTCATTGTGACGCAATAAACCTCGTGTCTTTTGAATAAACTTCGACCCTGCCGCTAACGTCAGCCGAGGCCGTCATTTTCTAGCACCCCTCGTTCTCCGGTGCTATTCAGTCGCCTATTTTTCTTTTCATGCTCTGTAGATTTTTCTATAGTCCTTGTGTTCCTTCTCGTGGTTTCTCCTTCCCCCATCGTGCCGCACTTTTCGCCAACTCGCGAACACTTTTTGTCTTTGTATGTACGCACTTGGAACCAAATCATCTACGTTTTACTCAGATTTACTGCATTCGTATTTATACGTTGGTGGATTAGTCTCTCTCCCCTCCCTCCAAGAATGAGTCCTCGGTTAAAGGTCGCGGTCTTTTTTTCACCAGGGGCTCGTGGCGGCCCCTCAAAGCCAAGCCTCTTGCTATACGGCTTTTTCTGCTCGATGTAGCCTACGGAAGCTCGCTGTTCCGACGCACCTTTCCCCTATCGGACAACTCTTTTTTTTCCATTCCCCGTTGTCCCACGGGTTGACAGCTATAAGACTTTTCCCCGTTCGTGCAGGGCGCAGGGCTTTCTTGCTGCCTCTAAGCCGCAAGACCGATTTTTTCCTCCAGGGACATTACCCCCCCCAAAACTGTAGGGGGCCTTTGAGCCCATGCAGCTTGCAGCTTTTTTCTTCGTCCGTCCCGTCTGACGAGTCAAATACCAAAGGACCCCCAGTCAGCAACATGGAGTTCTGCCCTGGAGCCCAGTCAAATGTCGGGGGAGTTTTCCTTGTTTGTTGTGGACCATGTGCTCCTTGATCGCTCATTTTTCCTTTTTCTTTCCAAGTCCGTTGTCGAATGTTGGTAAGCCCGGGAGATTCAACCGGTCCGCGCACCCATGCAAGCAGTGTATCGCCACCTTCGGTCTGTAAAAGCTCCCGTTTTTTGGTATTAAGGCTTGTGAAGTATGAGCGCAGGCTTTCAAGCCGTAATCGGACCGCGCGTGTAATAGAGTAAATTCCGTTCCCTGGCCCGCGGTCCAAAACCCAAGACTGCGGTGTTCTCCCTAAGCCCCCGCCTGCTACGAGTTTATGTGACCGGCGCAACCCCTCAAAGTACGACACCGGATATTGATGGCGACTCGAGTGTTCCAACATCAGGTAGCCCCAACTTCCCCTAGGTAGCATTGGCGTCTGCCAACACTGGACTCTTCATGTATCTTCTCTTCTCTCGCCGTGTTATTCGTTTTTTTTCTCATGGAGTCTATCTTATCGACTGACGATGGCCTTTCTTTTAGCGATCGAATTTGTCTCTCTCTTGCGCCCCAATAAATGGGGTTTCACATGGTTTTTGCCTAGTTCCTTCCTTTTCCATACTAAAAGTTTTTCCTGCGCCCCGTCCTTTACTAGCGCCAATTCCCCCCTTTTTTTTTTCACTTCCTTCGCCGGATTTTTGGTCTCTGCATCGGCAAGTGTGCTAGGATGAACGTTTTATTCCTTGTTCGTTGATTCATCGATTGCTGGTGCAAACCCTTTCTCCTTTTGTGCCCACCACATCACCGGTAAACCTGCTCTTTTTTTTTTCAAGTTCGCGGACCGCCGCTCAACTCAAATCTCCCCCCAAAAGTTCGAGACAGATGCCAGCGCCTTATTGAGCATCCTTACGCCTTGGTCGCATCCCGCACTGGTCGCCACTTCACCATTCTTTCCTGGCCGGTTTCGTGCCCACATCCTCAGCTTCGTACCTAACGTATCCCTCCTCCAACCATGTTTTTTCATCCCCCCCCGCAGTTTGCCCCCATCCTTGCGCGATGCGGGCTCTTCAATGGCCCCCCCCCTCTATTTTGTGGTCTATTGCCAAAATCCCGCATTTCCCTACCTCGTCATGCTGCAGTAACGGTAGTAGACGAAAACCCCCTTCCTGAGTTTTCTTTCCCCTCTGAAGTTCTTTCGTCGACCCTGGACGTTCCCGCGATAAAGTAATTCTGGCCCTTTTATGATGTATAGTGTTCAGCGCCTCTATTTTCGCGGCGTGATGCTGTTTCCAACTGAAGATGATGACACTCTTCCTCCTACATCCGTTGTTGTTGTTTCTTTCTTTTTCTAGCAGCATAGTCCAGGGGGCCCACCCAAATTACCAAGACGCTTCCCATTTTAGTTATTGCTTCCACCCCATATCTCCTCTGGTTCTCAAAGACGGTTATCTCTGCACCCCCCCCCCCTCCTTCATCTTGCAGAACAGTGACTTCAGCGTGAATCCCGCTCACCGTCTTGTTAGTCGAAGCCAGTGATTGCCTCTGTATTTTTTTACTATGGATTTGACATCTCAGCGCAACCCTTTTGCTTGGGCCATTGAGATCCCGCACCCTTCCCCCGTCTGGGTCCCGTTGTGTGAAGGAGTTGTCAAAAACCCATGGTTTTTCTTTCTTTTACGTATCGACGTCTCCTTTGTCCTTGCGGTTGTGAACGGCCAGTCAGCCTACTTATTTGACTTGGAGGAACAGTTGCCCGGGTTTTGTGGGATCTCCTTGTTTCTTTCGGCGGCGACCCTCAAGTTTATTGCGTCTGATGGTCACTTTGTGTTTCTCACCCCCCCATCATATTGGACTCTATTCGTTCCTTCCCTTTTTCTTTTCATGCGCTGTCTTCTTGCATTGTCCGGTGTGATGGGGTCCACAATCAGGATCCGTGTGCGAGATTTGTCCAACGTTCAATGCAAGCGGAGGGCCTCCCGTCCCCCCACTTTCCCCAAATCGAGCGTGCCCTCGCCCTTTGCACGTCTTCCTTTTTTCCAAAACCTGACGTGTATTGTTTTGGATGCTCAGATAGCGCCTCTTTGATGAGACTAGTGAAGTTCGACTACGTACTTTTCGAGATGATTAAGGCATGTCAAAACTTGTTCAACGGGAGACAACAAGTTACTGTGTCCTTTTTATAGCCCTACCCCCAGTGTGGGTTTTTCAAATTCTCTACGCTCCCCCCAACAGGCTAGTAGTCGATCCTCTGATCTTTCCCGTCGCCTTTTCCAGAACCACGCCGTGTGTTCTCTAGAAGGAGGGGAGCCCTTGCTGTGCCCGGTTTGCAATCCCTTGCCTTTCTTGTTCCACTGGATTTTTTCACACCTCGATCGCAATGAATAACATCTTTGGTTTAGGTTTCGCCGTCAACCACTATTCGGCGGACCCCTTTTTCCCCAATTCCTGATCTTTGGTGTAAGCTTGTCAGTACGGGCAGTGCTTCTATATGATGATCACTCGTTTTTCCCCGTTCCATCCGGACTCTCACAGCCCCCCCTCCTCCGTGCAGCTGGGAAAAGCAACTGGGTGGCGCTCAACTTTTTATGCGCAAGCTGGTTAACATTTTGATTCCTTCATCTTGGACGTCCTGGTAACCCCCTTTTTACATTCGTTAAGAGATCACTTGATTCCCCCCAACCAAACCAACTCTCTTCCTCCCTCCTGGCCGGCGAGTTGCATCCTCTGCCCTTGTCTTTTCTGAGATTTGACTCTACGCTTTCCCCCCCGTCGTCCGCACGCTCCTCTCTCTGCTAAATGCGTCCCGTCTCCCTCCAGTTTTGGGGTGAGGGCCTCGCGGAACCAGTTGCGCGGTGATGGAAAGCCCGTTCCTTTTCATCTGACTACCTCCGGTGACAGACCCCTCTATAGCTGTAACCCCCGTTTTTCCCTGTCGATGAACCCAACTCCTATGTATTTTTGGGGAGTGGCCCCGGACACTCTTCCTTGACGCAACCTCGCCTTCCAATCGTTCTTTATTTCTTTGTCCGCCACTTCTTGAACGATTCTTATCCCCCCCGAGGACGCTCTCGACCTAGTAGAACGATACCATTAATTACCGACGAATGACTGTCATTGTGCGTTCCTAACGATCAGATTGCTTTTTTCCGTTCCACCGATGGTTCGTGTTTCTTTTCCATTTCGAGTCGGAGTTTGGCCCGGTCACTTAAAATGCCACCCCGCGTCGTCTCCCCCTGCTATCACTACATCCAAGAGACGATGCAGTTGTTTAATAGACCAGTCTAAATTTTGACTGTTCGCCTCGGGCCGTTTCGTTTCTTTCGCTTCAGATCTTTGAGGCAAAATCCTCGTTCTTGAAGCCTAACTGATTTCGGACTGTAATGTAGGTCCCGCCCAAACATGTTCGGAAACGGCACGGTCGCCGAAGATGGTACTTTTTCTTTTTTTAGGTTTCGCTGTCGTTTCAGGTCGTTAATAGATGATTACACAGTCCTTACCTTCACTCACTGTGAAGACGCCCGAAATAGTTACTTCCAGTCGTGATGCGGGCCACATCCCCCCCATTTCCGTTGCTACCTTGACGAAATTTTATTTCGATTTTTGGTCTCCCCCTGCTTCTTTGAGTTCCGAGAGCTTCTCCCAAAGTCCCCCCCCCCCGAACATCATGCATCACACCACTGGCTAAACAAACCGGACCTCTGAGGTTCGTAGGAGTAATCTTTCCCGGTTGTCTTTTCTTCAAACCCCCCCAACACCACCAGCTTCTTTCATCTCCCCCTTCCATTACCGCCATACTGTTTTCCCCCCTTTCGTGAACAATCGGCCGTTTTTGCAGTTTCCAGTGGGAGCAATTGTCCGCACAGTACGTCCCAAAACACGCCCCCCCATCCAGCCAACATTCCACCAGCAGCCCCGCAGCCCTCTCACGGGGCCCGGACACCCGGACAAGGCCCTAAACTGTT
>Ga0179593_1349320_pt1 | contig 12798 bp, 9 predicted proteins | sample CZODoug2_1_08_16_FD_185931 | JGI IMG/M metagenome (GOLD analysis project Ga0179593, IMG submission 185931) | Vadose zone soil fungal communities from Angelo Coast Range Reserve, California, USA - CZODoug2_1_08_16fungal (PacBio error correction) | ecosystem: Environmental > Terrestrial > Soil >... | reverse complement strand
TGTGGCCGTTGGCCGTCCTTCCCCGCCGGTCCCCAAATCCTTCCCTATCTCCCCCCTTTAAATTGTGATAGGAAAGGTTTTTCTTGTTTTACGCGTTCTTGTTTTCTTTCCTTCTTTCCCCTTCGGGGAAAACGCCTGTTACATTCCGTCCGTAGAGGTCATCAAAAATCTGTTCTAACGGGCGTTCGGTTTAACTCCCCCAAGGTTCTTTTAGTGACCCGGACCCCCCCGAGATCTCTTTTTCGTGAGCATTTCACGCTAGCCCACCGAGGTTGGTGACATAGATAACTGTGGTCTATGAGACTCTTTTGTGCCCCCGAGTGGTGCGGCGAGAGGAGGGGGGGGCAGATGGACATAAGGGATACTTCCGTTCCCACCGCCCCTTCCTATTCCTTCCAACATCTCCTCTTCCCTCATTTCGTTGTTCCCCCTTTCCCACAAGAGTCCGTTTAGGACTTTCAAAGCGTACAACCTTTTCGGTTGCGAAACGGTCGGTTTTCGGGAACCCCTTCTTGCCTGCCGATTTCTGAGAATGTTCTTCTATTGGATGCCTAATGCGCATCATTTTCCCCCCCAGAATGATTTTTCCTTACGCTCCTCGCTACTTTGAGAGCTTTTCTGCTCTTGGCCTGTGCTAGGCTTCTTGGAAGGAGGAGATATATTTTCTGCGGCCCAGGCCCCCAGTTGACGCCCTTTTCATATGGACGGATTCTCCAATCCCGTCGGAAGCGCCTTCTGTCGAAATCCCCTGCAGGTTGGGCCTAACATTCCCCCGGCAATCCCCGGCTTGATGAAGACGTTTCGTCTTGCCCTTGACAGAGGAGCCGAGCGGGCCGACTTCCCCACGCGATTTGTGATCGTTCTCGTATATACACGGCTTCCCACGCTTCGACTCAACGAAAAACCCCCTGCGCTCGACAAGGGCCTTGCGGAGTTCTTCATTCGACCCCCACAGGTAGCAGTCCTTTCGATCAACTCGTCTCACCCCCTGCGCGTGTTCGACCTGATGCCTTCACGCTGTGGGTGCCGGGCAATTTAGATTTCTTTTTGACGCTAGTGCTGAGCAGGAGTTTGACTGCAGACCCCCCTTCAAGACGGTAACTGTACGTTCCTAGGGCTCTTCTAAGGCCCGCCGTTGGTTCTTCTATTTCGGCCGTCTGTATTTATTCCCCTTGATGGTCCACTCTATGTCCCCCCCCGATTGAAAACTATCCCTTCGCCCCCTTCTTCACCAGCAGGTCAGTTTCCCTCCGGGTTTTCAGACCCCCTTAGTAAGATCTAGACCCTCCCCATATTTAATCCCCAGCTCCCCTTCCTCTCTTAGAACGCCGAGCTTTTCTCCCCGTTGATATTCACTTGGATGGTACCGGCCTGGTCCCAAGACCCGGGACACCTCGAGTTTTCTGGTTTTATTTTAAAATTACGTTTTTTTGATACAAAACCGCCTACAGTTGTTTTGCGCTTTTAGATGGGGTTCCATTTTTTCGATTTATGTGGTCCCTTCCCCCCCCTTTCGGGATTAAAATGGATAGTAATCTCACCCTAAACGTTTTCTTGTTGACTCTCAAGTCCCGAGTGGAAATCAAAGCGCGTAAGAGTAGGCGCCGTTTGTTCTATTTTTGAGTATATCAAGTCAAGCGAATTTCCTATTTCCCCCAACCCTTCTGCCCCGAAGGAGAACGCCTCCGCGCAATAGCAACCCCCCTCAAATATGGCCTGGCGCTCCAGCCGACCGTTTTTACGGTTACCCCTTTTTTACTGTTTCAGACCGGCATGTCGTACGGATTGTTGAGTTTTCCCTGTCATAATCGTTAAGTCTTCTGCTCGCGCGGCGTGCAAAAAGTATTTTACAGCGGGGACGGCCCTATTTCACCTCCAGCTCTTACGGACCTTTCCCCGAAGAACCCCCCTCCCCGTCTGGTTACAGGAGGCGATCGGGAGAGATTCATTTCGTTGCGTCGATTGTCCAGCAGTCCAGATATATCTTAGGTTCAATCTCTACCGACGCATCGCATCGTCCTCGTTACCTCGACGAGGACTGGCCTGCCCATGGCTGGGAATCTGGTTGAATTTCCTCGTTTACAGGACGAGGCTGTCGCAAATCCCTTTTCCGGGGACCGCCCTTCCCCGAATCTGAACGTCTCATCCTCCCCCTCAGAAGTCAAGAACCGACACTGATCCGCCTCACACGCGGCGCCTGGTTGTCCGTCTTCGTAGAATCGACCAGACCGGCCGCTGCGGCTCAGCCCATCCCCTGGTGAAACGAACAGGACGATGTCCCCCCTTTTCGTCAGCCGGCATTTGTCCCCCCTAGTGATCACGCTCATCAGGGAGGGATTGTGGGGCCCCCATCTCCCATTTCGAAGCCCACGGAGCAATGTTCCTTATCTCATAGAGGACGCTCCCCGGGAATGTTTTTTTTATTGTTTCATCCGCGTTAGTAACCCGTGCAGCGAGAGTTGATCCGCATACGTGGGGGGCTTCCCTTGGCCTGCACCCAGTTCTGCGACTGGAGATGGCACTCCTCTTACCCCTCTACACTCTCCCACCGCGCCCCGTTCCATACCCCCTTGGACCCCGGCACGGTACCCGTTCTCCCACCTTCTCCGAACAGGCACCGAGGGGTCCCAACCCCCTCTATCTTTCACCTTTCTCCGTTCTCCCCCCGCGCCCCCATGTTTCCCATCCACGCCCTGACCCGCCTCTCGAGACTACTCGTTTTACTGTTTCTGGCCGTAGCGACCCACCGTACCATCCTTTCCAGAGACCCCCCCCACCTTATCTTTTGCCCAAAACCCGGGCCGAAAAAGAATCGATCCAGAGGCTAATGCATACTATCCTTCACTCGAGACAGAGTAACACCCCCCCATGCATCCCCACGTCTCCGGGCACACCTAGAGAGGTTTTTACATCCCGGGTCGCCCCTTCCCTCCTAGTGTCCGCACCCCACTCATCATATAACCTGATCTATTCCCCTCTGTCCCTACCACTCCCTTTTACTCACCTTTTCCCCACCCTCTCATCCCACCCTCCTTTTTTCCCCTCCCCTGCGCCGAGTACGTTGCCCAACCACACAATCGCGAAACCCTCACAGGACGCCCCGGTCCTCTCCCCCCCTCCCCACCTCCCCTCTTTCGGTGGAGCTCGATCCGTTCAGTTCTTCCGTCCGGAGCAATTCTCATGGGCCATCTCTAATAGTTTTTATACACGCTGAGGGAAAAGCTGTCTGGCTAGGCCATCCTTTTGTCGTTATATTCTGGTACCGAGAATCCATTCTTGGTGCGCCCCTGCCTGTTACCGATAGCCTTCGAACTGGCCAAGCAGTTCTTTCTTTTTCCTTGACCTGATTTTTCCCCAGGTTCCACCAGCAGCGTTTGTAGCTTCGCACCCGCGGCGAGCCCCTTCTTTCTTTAAGACTCACCCTCTATCTTCCTTCATCCCGCCGCGCTTTCTCATCGGCTAAGAACGTAACACCCCTTGACGGTAACCTAGTCAAAGTTGCACATACGCGCGGATGCTTCCCCCTTCTCTCTTATACACTTTTCCTCTCTTTGCTCGATTCCTTCGAGGTCCCCAGCATTGTTGTAGCACTGATAGCCTCTCCCTCCTATCCTGCCTCCGATTGGCGACTTCTCTGAATACCATGGGTTTCGGTGTTGGTCTTGTCCTCTCCCCGGTAAACAAAGGACTTGTTCTTTGCTAACGCCTCCTCCTTTTCTCTCAGGACTGTTTTTTCTTTTTCCCTTACCATTCCATTGTTTCTGTCTTTTTTTTTTAGATGGAGCGCAAAATTTGACTTCCCTTACTCCTCCTTCGTCCACTACTAGTTTTTTCTATTGGGAATCCGGCGCGTTCACGGCACCCCTTGTTCGAGGACATATATCCGTTTTTTTCCCCTTTCTTCTCCCGGACCTTTGATCAGATAGAATTCTCCCCCCCCGAGTCCGCTCCCCCAGCAGAAAGATTCACCTTTTTATTCCTTCGTTCTTTTATCTTCATTCCTTGCGTAAGGCTTACTGACCCCCACAGTCCCATATGAGTAAGTTTTTCCTTCTTACCATCACCTTCTACCTCAAAGGAGATTTTTGTCTTTCTGAGTCCAAACTATTAATTTCGACAACGGATTTTTTTGAATGTTTATTATCGGCTCCTTCCAGCATCGCCCTCCCGATCTTTAATTGCGAACGGCCCCATGCTTTTGTGACTGGGGAATTTCTTTTCCTCCTCGGTCGAGCTGGTCCCTTGGATATTTGATTCACCCTTCCTAATGTATAGCCCGCGCCCCCCTTTCTTTTTCCACTCCCCTCGGAAAAGGCCCCTTTTCCTTCATAGCCATTTTCTGGACCGTTAAGATCCTTTACCTCTTTTGAGGTCTTCTGCATGAGGTTTCACACTTTGCTGTTCCCCTTTTGACGGCCCGTTTTTTGGGTATAATCCTCCCCGCCCACCCCTCGATTAACGGAGACTGACCCTCCCCTCGGCGCTGCGATTGCGATTTCTGTCTTTTCCATCCCCCTTCCTTACTTCTTCAGATGCCCCTGAACTCCTTGACTTTAAATGAGAGAGAATGGTTGTCGGACTCCTTAGGATTTTTGGAACTCGTACGTGGTTTCCCTTTCTCCTCTAATCGTGACCTGTTTTTTCCCTTCTAAGATGCTTGAAAGAAGACGTTCCTCCCTCCTGACTCTTTTGGTGGTCGATTCTGCCCCCCCCTGTGCTTTGGCTTCAAGTTAAATTTACGGTTTTCTTTTGTACTTCTTCGCTCCTTGTCTTTCCTTGATCGCTGCGGCTCCTTTCACTTTCCACTTCAAAGGACTTCTCTCACTCCCAGGCCTCCTGCAAAGACCCCCTCGCTCTTCGAGAGGCAGCAGCAGGATAGGGTTGTGTTAACTCTTCTCTTGAGTTAGCTTTGATCCCGAATTTTCTCACAAGCATCCACTTTACCTCCTTCAAGTTTTTTTTTCGGCCCCCCGTTGTTTCCCCTTCCCCAATTGATAAATTCCCCAAGAGTTTTCCCCTCATAGTCCACTCTTCGAACTTATTTTTGGGCCGATTTTTTCCCTTTTCCTTAACACCGACTTTCTCTGTCCCCCCTCCACATCAGCCTTGTTTTTTTTTCCTACCTTCTCCCTCCAACACAGAGTTTCTTTCCTTGACTTTTCAAATTGCCTTGAACCCCTTCCGGAGGGTTCCCCTTGGTCACGCTCATTTTCTCAGATTATTCTTCCGATCCCCTTTTCGTTTAATGATTTTTACCTTGCGCTAGACGGTCTTCCAGGTACCCCTGAGTTCCTCGATGTGTCCTTTCCCCGGTTTTCGCGCAAGAGCGTCACCTCCTTCTCCCCGTTCTTAAAAATAGTCCCTTTCCTATGGATGGAATTTGAACTGAGTTTTCGCCCTTTCTTTCCCTCCTTTTTCCATCCCCCTTTCCCCTCTTCTTTCTCTTTTTTTAGCTCTTGTTTAGGCTTGTCAAGTTCAGTCCGGCCGCGCCCTCGTTTCTTCATACTTGACTCCTTTCTCCCGATGTATCGGACCTTATTTTTTGTTTGACGCGTTTTTGTGCTTCCCGTTTTTTTTTTCCACTTAGTGGACCCCCTCCTCTGGACCTTGCTTCTTGACTTGGTTGAGCGCCCCACATTTTTTTCCCGGCGGTCGCTTCTTTTTGACGCTCCCGTCCAGTTTTCCCCCCCCTTGGCACCCCCCCCGCGCGCTCGTTTCTTTTCCACGCTCCGCCCTCCCCCATTTGTTTTTACATATAATTGCCTCTTGCACGATATCGGTGCTGCCTCTTGCGTGTGCGTATGGCCTTTTTTTTTTTTTTTTCCAAGGCCCCCCTGACCCCCCCTCTTCTCTTTAGATCTGACCGACTCCATTTTTAGCACCCATTTTGGCGGTTGTACTTCCGGTTTTCCGGGAACCTTACGAACTTATTCTTCTCTTTTTTTTACTTCGAGCTTTCGCGACACTCCTTCCTGAGCGGATTTTTTTTCAACCACACCCCCCACCAACACTTTTGAGGTTTTCGGGAACTATCCTTCTGTATTTTTCTTTTTCTTTTCTCTTTTTTAATGAACTCTTTTTCAATTGATTTTCCTTAGGATCCCTGGCGAAAGTTCAGAAGGCACTATTTACATCTCTTTCTTACACCCGTTTACTTTTGAATGGACCGTCCAATTTTTTGCAGTTTCCTCTGCCTCCCTTTTTCAGCTTGTGATGGCAGTTCTATTCTGGCTCTTCCTGGCCTGCATTTTTTCCAACTTGTCTCCTTATTAGGCATTCTCATACAAACCAGATCCACTTTCTCCCCCCCCCCCCTGTCCGCCACTCAACCTTCATTCTTCAGGAATCAGATCGTGTTGGTGCCCGAAGCCCATTCCGGTCCCTCCTCTCCTTCTTGCATAGAAGAGTGAGTTTTCCCCCCTTCAGATACCTTCCCCCCTTTTCTGGGATTGGACACCTTTGCGTCCTCTGGGCATGCCTCTCACGCAGTTTTTCTCCGGGTCTCATTCTTCAATCAACTTCTTTCCCTCGCCTTTTCCCCTGTACAAGGACTTTCCCCCTCCCTTTGCTGAGGGTTCCGAGGTTATCTTCCCTTCGTAGGTTATATTCTAGGAGTTTCTTCAAATCCCGTTAAAAGCTCGAGATCTTTCCCCCATTCGAACCCTCTGTCCCCCGCTAATGAAGGCTCCTGTCGGTGCTCAAAGCTTCGGCCGCTTTTAGCGAAGACCGTAACTAACAAGGCCCCGCGCGTCGTCTCTTTTTTAGGTTTTCTTCGTCTGACCCCTCTTTTTTTTCCTCCCCTTTGATTTTTCTTCTTCCCAGAACACAGGAAACCCTCTATTCAGGGTGTGTTCTCCCTGCGGAAGGATACACCTCCTTCCCACAAGGGCCGTCGGGCTGCCTTCTCAGTCTCCCATAGTGGGGGTTTCTCCAAGACTTAAGTGACGCTTGTTTTGGACGTTCAATGTTTAACTCCCAGCATCTCCAATCCCTTGATTGTTTGAGTGAAAGACTCCCTTTCAATCCAATCTCGTCTCTCGGGAGAAGGTGACCCCTTTCACCTGCTTTAAACTCTGCCTTTGTCTCCACTTCTCCCCCCCCGTAGAAACAGATTACCGCCCTTTTCCTTCCCCATCGTGAACACTAAAATTGGGACTTTCCCTTCAAATTTTATATTTTTCTTTCAGTTATTGCCCCTCTTTGAGCTTTTCAAAAACCCGGTTTTCAAGTTTAACATGCTCTTCGTCTTCTATTTTTTAATTAGGAACGGCCTACTTTTATTGATGCTTTGAGCTTGCTAGCGCGAGAGGTCCGACTAGGTGGAAGCTCCCTTCCTTCCCGTACCTTCCCCTTTAGGATTTTGAAGATACTCCCCTCCTATCCCGGTGTGGTTAAAGTTTGCAGATGCCCTCCTCTATATAGACCTTTTTCTTCTTTTTATCTCTTTGACCTCCTTTTCCGTGCCTCCTCTTCTGTAAGTCTTTACCTTTATTTCATGTACTCTCTAGTCCCCTCTATATACCGCTGTTTTGGTAAGTCCCCCCCTGTCTCTCTTCGACCTTTTTCTGTTGTTCTCCTCCCTTCTTTTCACGGCCTTTGTGTCTCCCTATCTTGTTTTTTACTATCCATCTAACCACGACTATCCGAAAGCAGTAGATGTTATCCATGAAGACCTCATTTTCCCTCCCATCCGATCCTCTCCCCATCAAGCCGTTCTACCTCCCTTGGGTCTGGATTCTCCCCTTGCGCAGCGAACCTCCATTTTTGATTTTCTCTGCTCGGTAGTCTCTCCCCTCTGCTTTCCGTCGGTCAAACCGTAACACGGTCGCCCACTGGATTTATATTCCGTATGCAACTGATTAACCCTTTCCCTCCCCCCCTGCTCCTCTCTTTCCCCCTTCATCTCTTTCTCTTTTTACGTTTGTGTTGAGAGATCTTCTTTTCTCCCTTCCAGGACAATTGCGCCTCGGAATGATCCTCTTTATTTGTTCCCCCTTTCACGAGCCTCTTCGTTGGTCTTTCTAATTCTCTGCTGACAAATGAAGACCCCTTCGCGACCCCTTCCACTCATTTCTTTACCCGTCAACCTGGTTGGATAGTCTACCTGAGAAAAAACCCACCGTCTTACCTCCCTCCGTGATGTCGCGGATAAGTTGAGATGGCAGATATTGAATTCTCCAATCCTCCGTTATTAGCGCTCAGGAGCGCTTTTTCCGTGTGTCTTCCTCGGTTTTCCTCTCGACCTGACCGTTGAGCCTCACCTTCTTTTTTCTCTCTCTCGGGGCCCCGTGCAGTCCTCCTCCCTGATCCTATATTTTTTTCCTTGCTGGTCCGTTTTGTCAACACGCAAGAGTCTCCGCTCTTCCCCTTTCTATTTTCCAGGCCGACTGTTTTTCGGCTCTTTTTTCAATTTCCTTTCTCCCTGCGGCCCCCCCCCTCCCCTCTTTTTCTTTTCCTCGCCTCTAAGAAGACATTTTTTCCCCGTTTGCGACCGGTAAGCTCCCCCCTGGTTTCCCCCAGCACTCCACCTTCTCTTCTTTCCCCTCTCCTCGCCGATCCCCCAGCAGCAGCCGGACCGGTGACGGCGCAGTTTTTTTGTATCCCCCCTCCTCGCTCTCAGTTTATGTTCTCCCCTTCTGAAGTTACGAATGCGCAATACGCGATCGCCATAGGGTTCCCGGTGTTGGTCGCCTGAAGCCTCCCCCGTTCCACCGTTAACTTTCACGTTTCGATTGAGAATGTCCTTCGAGAGACCTTTTTTCTGGGTGTTCTAGTCCCTTCGTGCCGTTCTTCCTTGCACGTTCATCTCTTTGTCGTCCCGCCCCCCTCTTCTCGGGACTTATGTTATCTACACCAACGTCGCTTAATCTGAGTTTGATTCGGCTTACGACATCTCGCTTGGCTTTTTTTTTTGACACTTCTTCTTTAAGTTTTTTCCAGGCCGCGGTCACGGCGAGACTACTCATCAACCCCCAGTCGACCTCATCAAGCATCAAACTCGTCGAGATCTCTTTTTCTTTGATTCCTCCCTGGGCCACGCAGTCCATTCCCTTCCAGTATTGCTTTTCGTTTTTGTTTTTCTTTAACCGTCCCTTCCTTAGCAAGGTTTGCCGGTAAAAAAACCTAGCTCTTAGAGCCCGCAGGGGGGATTATGGTGTATCCCCTTTCTTTAGCCGCCATAGTCCTTCCTCCGGTTGGTAACCCCTAGTGCTTTACCCCAGGCGGTTTGCCTTTTTCCGTTAAGTTGATCCTCCCCCTCTTCGATTGTTTTCACTCTTCTTATCCCCGTCCTTTTTCCCCTCTCCGCGGCCCGAGAACTATACCGCACCAGGCCATGCCCGGACTCCATACGACCCCATCGTTCCTGACCCTTTACCCTTCCCTCTAATGATCCTTTCTTATAGAGTCATTCTCTTAACACTGGATCCGGGCGTTCATCTGGACAAACGTCTCCTCCCATGCCCTGCCACCGAAAAGCAGCCTCCTCGTTATCTTCGAAACCAGTCTTCCCATTTTCTTCTTTATGCGTTCGATCTTCGGATAACCCGTCTTCGTCTTCTTTTAAAACTTACTTTTCCGTTATTGTAGCGCGTTCCCCCTTTTCTTTTTTCTACTTCCAGTCGTGGTGGACGAGCGTATAGCGGTAGCTATCAGCTCGACGTTGACGACGCGGCCCTGCTTCGCCCTTCCTCCTCCCTACATCCCTTCCCCGTCGGTTGCCTGGTGCTCGGGAAAACTTGGGTATTGACTGTTTCCCTCCGTTTTTATGCGTTTCCGATTATTTTCTCTCAAATTCCTTCTCTGCGCGGAAGGCAATTAATGCCATGCGTGTCCAACGGCGTCTCCCCCCAGTCATTTTTTCCCCGCACGCATCTCTTTTTCGCAGATAGGGTATTTTGGTCAATGCTTGCCCCCTTTTGAAGCATTTCTCACACGCTCCTCCGTTCTGACCCACATACTTTTTCCCCACCGACCGTTCACAACGCCACAAGGTATTTTGCCTTTCTGCACCTGCTAACTACTCGTTTTTTGATTTGACCGCCAGCGAAGCCCAAAATTCCTCGCGCACGCCACATCGGGGCCTCCGATATGTAGATCCTTTAACCCTTACTTTTTAACCCCCCATCGGTGGGTGCTATGGAGGATGCCCGCGCTCGCTCGGGGTTTGCCGAGAAACGTACTGAAGCCGAGCTCCCCCTATACGACGATCCAGGTATTGATTTGCCCCCCCTGCTGACCCGACAGGGTTCTTACCAGTTTTTTCCGCCGAAGTGGACTCTTTTCGCGCCACGAAAACGCGTCCCTAAGAGCCCAGTAACCATTTCGGACCTTCACGGCTTAGGAGGTAAGATGATTGCACGATGTCGCGGATTTTTCCGCCTTCCACGGGCCTGACCGTCCCCCCCCCTTCTTTTCTCCCCGTTTGTGTTGTGAGAGTGGACGTCTGGGGTTCCACTTTGGCGCAGTCCCAGCGCCTTACAGTTCCTCCTGTCCTGGGTGACCTCCTTCACGGGGTTCCTCGCTCTGTTTTCGTTTTTCTTGTCGCGAACCTTCACTGCTGGAACACCGCTGGTACTGGACGGCCACTCGGGACCCGCAGCAGGGCGTTCACCCTCATGGTCCCCGGTTGCGCGTGTCCCCATTCTTTGGGACCTGCTGCGTCCTGTTTGTTAACCCCCCGCTCGGATCGACTTTTCGGGCGTGAATTCCACTAGAATGCTCTTTTGCGGGTCATTATAATTTGCGTTCATGGACTCATATCTTCTGGCACGATTTTTCTTTCGCGGATAGGCGTTTTGGCGGTACTCCAAAATCGGCCCAGTGCGAGTCGGAATTCGTTTTGGATTATCAAAACCTTGGCTGTGCTTGTAGTTTTCGGAACCCAAGGATTGCAGGAATTTCTGATGAATCTTCTTGTTTAAGAGATTGGATCGCCGACACCCGCCTTCACTGCGCGCATGACCCACCTATTTCGCTGCGGTCGATAGACGAAGATCTTGAGTGGATTTTGGTGCATATTTTTTGTGAGTACTATCCTTTCCCCGTGGCTGCGATGAAGCGGCACCAAAGGCCGTCTTCCCGGCATGCGGTCTCTTCACCCCTTTCCGCGACCGTCGCCCCTCGCCGACGAACCATTCAAGCCGGCGACAAAGGATGCCCCTTCCCTGGCGATTTTACATCGTTTCGTCGGGCCGTCAGGCGGCCTCCGCAGGCTCTTCCCCCGGCTTTCCGGATACGTCGTCACCACGATTAATGACCAGTACGAAAAAATCAAAGACGCTCGACAAGTTCCCGTTCGTCTCGATCGATCGCCGGTCGCCTGACCCCTCTTCTCACCGCTCGGCATCGCCCGTAGCCGATCGGATGACGTTTCGCTTGCGGTGATGGAAATGGAGACAGGTTCTTCCATAGCTGGACCTTTGGCCAGCAGTCGCGGAAGTGCACGCTATGCCTCAATTTTGATGATTTCCCGCGTAATTTTCAAGACTATTGAGATACTGCAGGAAGTGTTTTTGAGGTCTCTTCTCTCCTTTCGCGGCCTCCGGATCTTCTTTGATCAAATACGCTGGGACAGCTTATCACAATGTCTGCTTCCCCTTGAAACTTCCCCCGCATACTGGCCTTCCAGTTCGTTTGACGACAACCCGCTAGTTCATGAGATGATTTGTCTGCTTCCCTCCTTTCCTTCCCGTGCCGACCCTTGCGCGTTCGCTGAAGCTCATATGTTTTCCGGCCCTTTCGTTGGGAGGTCCGACGACGGCCCTAGAGATTCTTTTCCGCCATTAGTGAGAACATGAATGACGTCATCCCCCACGTTTCCGTTGAATCTGTGTTTTTCTCCTCTCGTGGGGGTGATACTTATTTCCCTCTGCCGTTCGTCCCGTCGTCGTTCCCCTGTTAACCACGGAGCTTAACTCCAAGTCCCCTCGAGCTTGTTTGTTTCATTCGAAATCACCCTCTCAAGCAGCCGTCGTTCTACCTTTTTTTTCCTGGTTCCAGTTCTTACTTTCATTTCCTTCTTTGTTCTCTTACAATCCCTTCACGCGGATCGGAGACAATTTCTGACCCCCCAGAAAAAAATGTCTCCCGGCCCGCTCTCTACGGGCCCGGTTTGGATCGGTTCTCGGGACGACCCCCCCCTTTCCCCCTTTGGAGCCCCCGCGTTTGTTCCTTTTTTTCCTTCACTCTCCGCGGTATGAGTTCTTTTCTTTTCTTCTCTGATCTAAATTATTGTGCGATCGCCGGTCTCCCTCTTAATTGCTCTGACCCGTTCTCTTTCTCCGAGGCAATGCCTAAAAGATCCTTTCTTTTCTTCCCCCTTGGACGAGACCTATGATCTAAGTTCCTTAGAACTTACTCTTAATACAGACTCTTCCTATGTCTTAGGGAAATATTCACCTCCCCCGTGACTTTTTTCGACTCCCCTTCTGCCCCTCTGTCTGTGGTTCACACACCATTCTGCTAAATAGCCGCTGATGCAGGTTTCCTGATGTCCGCTCTTCTATGCCCCTTTATCTTTGTCCGCCAGATCCACCCTGCCAGCCTTACGCAATCTCTTTCGTCCGTTCCTCCTCCAGTTAAGCCCTACGCCCTAACTGGCCTTCGGCTTTGCCCCCTTTTGTCTTGGGTCGCTGTGCATCGCCCGGTTTGCGACAACGCACAGGTGGCTCTTGTACACCCCGTCGATGCGTATCTGGTCGACCCTCTTGCGTTCGGCTTCTCCATCCGTCTACCCGTCCGTTCAGTTTTCCGACGACATGATGTCTTACCATTTTACGTAGGCTCTTAGGATCACAG